>Ga0116227_10010898_pt1 | contig 15590 bp, 18 predicted proteins | sample S1TSphgellanicum_FD_89693 | JGI IMG/M metagenome (GOLD analysis project Ga0116227, IMG submission 89693) | Host-associated microbial communities from peat moss isolated from Minnesota, USA - S1T2_Fb - Sphagnum magellanicum MG | ecosystem: Host-associated > Plants > Peat moss > Unclassified... | reverse complement strand
GATCCCAAGCCGTTCTCCAATTTCGCGATGGGTGAGATTGCGCATTCGGTGCATGATAAAAATCCGCCTGGTCTTGGGCGTCATAGCGCGCAGTGCCTGCACGTAAGCGCGCCTGAGCTCGATCGCCTCTATATGGAACTCCTGGTCTGCACAGACCGGAGCGTCGCGCCCTTCGTCGAAGGGATAGAAAACGGTTTGCTCCCGCGCCATTCGGCGCCCCCGCTCAATCACCAGGTTCTGGGCGATGCGTGTCAAATAGGCGGCAGGGTTCTCGATCCTTTCAAGCGCATTGCTGCGAAAGAGCCGGGTGAAGGCCTCCTGCACGAGATCGGGAGCGGAGTCGGGACCGGCCTTGTGTTTGAAATAGCGTAGCAGGCGCCCTTGCTCGGCCCGATAAACTGCCTCAAACGCGGCCGTGGGGCGGGGGGTGGTCATGCCAATGCCTCCCCATGCTCACCCTCGTAGAGCGGCGCATCGCGGGAAGCGCGATAGAGTGTAATGCCCGCTTCGATCCGGTCGAGGATGAAGGTGTCACGCTCGGCCTTGGCGATGCGGATGTCGGCCTTCGAGTAAAATTCTAGATCGACCGCGCACCGATCGCCGCTCTCCCGCTGAATGATGTCGCGGGCGCGTTGCCAGCAGCATTCCTCCTTGAACAACGGATGATTGACGACGATCCAGAATTCGTAATCGGAGAAGTTGATCGTCTCGGAATCTTCATACCATGATCGCCGGGCGTAGGGGCCGATCAGGGTGATGCGTGCAATCTGTCCCCGCTCAGGCGCCGGCACCTGTTGCGGATCGAAGAAAGTTCTCAGGATGCGCGTGATCCGTTCAATTTCTCGCTGCTTGCGGCGGATGAGATGTCCGACGCGCGCCATTACGACTTCGCGCGCGTAAACGTCGCTCGTCTTGGATGCTGTCATGGTAAGCTCACACACCAGCGGCCCGCGCGATTGAGCGCGGATGTGCAAGCGGTGTCCGCTGTGCGCCGCCGATGCGGTCTACAGCAACTGCCCGACCGTGATGGCCGAACCTACATGATGCCTGGCAGGTCTAACCCGGAGATGGCCGCCAGTCGTTCCATCTCGTAGCGGCCGATATATCAGAATCGAGGGAGTCCGGCAAGTTGCCCGATGCTTGGCTAGCGGTGCGCGGCGGTTTCCAATGCGGCGATGCGCTCGGAACAGACCTGATGCACAACCCGGCCCAGTTCCTCCACGCGCTCGCCCAACCACGTCAGCTCTTCCTCGCTGATCTTGTAGTGTTTTGAATATCTGGCCTTGGTGTAGGCTTCCTTCAGCTTTTGGAACATGGCGCGCTCGCGGTGCGCGGTTTCTGGCCAGATGCCATAGAGGCGGCGGTCGAGCCCTTCGGCGAGCGACCGTAGGAAAGCGATATTGTGGTTGTATGGCGCGTAGAAGGTCAAGGTGAGCAACAAGCCGCTATAAAATTTCTCCGCTGACTGATGCATCAGGAAGGCGGCTTCCTTAGGGCGCTTTTGCTTCATTAATTCTCGTGAGGTGTTCAGCCAGACGACGGCACCCGGATAATACTCTTCAAAATAATCCCTGGCTGCCGCCAGCGCTTGCTGGGGCTCTTTCGGTTTTGGTGCACGAAGTTTCCGATCATCCGCCTCGTAAAGGGCAACCCCGTCCTTGGCGACTTCCATGAAGAAAACACGCCCATGCGCCAAGCCATCGTTGACCTCGTGCAGTGAGTGGACGATGAAATTGACCGGGGTCCGGAGCGTCTTCTCAATGGTGTAGGCGCGGATCAGCCGTTCTTCGGCTTTCGTCCAATACGCCGCGCGGTCGGTCAGTTCCTTCTGGCTGACGATGACGAGGACGTCGTAATCGGATTTGTACTGGTTCGCCGAAAGCGGCGCATCGATCCAGTCGCCGCGTGCGTAACTTCCAAAGAGGATGACTTTCAGGATGCGGGCACCCTTGCGCGGGCCGGTCGCTCTTTCGGTCGCCTGGCGGAACTCGTCGAAAATCACCTCGACGATGCGCTCAAGCTCGCGCTGTTTCGTGGCAGGAAGATGGTCGAGGTCGGTACGCATGGCCATGATTTTTCGCCATTCTCCTTCTTTTGGCAAGCATTATCGCGACCACCGACCGCCGATCTGCGTCTGCGGATCGGCGCCAGACAGGAAATGCGACGCCATGGCAAAGCGCAAAGCCGTAGACCCATGCGGCGTGGACCGCCGAACGCGAAGCCGCCCTCCCAATGCTGTGCCGGCTGAAAGGACGCCATCGCACTACGCTGAGGGCGCACAAGGCCGATGACACCGCGGGCTTTGTCGCCGCCCCGCGCGACATCAAGGTGACCCCGCACGTAGCGCAAAACAACACCAACCCGCGCTCCTTCATCGATGGTTGGACAACCCGGCAACCCGGCTATGCCGTTTCCATCCGGATCCGCAAAAAGGATCGAGGCGATCTTCGGTTGGGCCATGACCTGCGGCAGCATGCGCAAGGCGCGCTGAGACCCGAAGGCCAGGTCCGGCGAGCATTTCATGGGAGGGATGCCGGGAATCCGCCGCTACGCTCATCATGTCGTCGGAAAAGCGCCCCGGTCACGACATTCGCCATGGATCTGAAGATGAGTTGCTTCCAGCCTTCGCCGACGATTTTTTTCGCATAGAGTTGGGATGAGCGTGACCGGTATCCAGATCTCGGACTTCTGCTTAGGCAGATCAATATTAATTCTTAAAATAGAGAACCAAAACTGGTTAATATTTAATGGATTCTGCTTAAGTTAATCTGAATCAGGCTGATAATTAAGAATATAATCAATTCGATGCTTGTTTTCGAAATAAGTACATAATTTATTTGGAACTGGAAGGTCGATATTGTCTTCCATTGCCTGGATGGCCCATGTGGCGCCAGGCAGCGTTGCTCCACCATCCTGAGCCCGAGCCCAGCATCGGAGTACCGAGCGGCTCTTTCGTAATCGAAGGAGGATGACATGATCGCACATCGCAGTCGGTGGATGGCGACAACCATGGCGGGAGCAGCCGGCTTGCTTCTCTCGTTGAGCGCCTGTGCCGGTGATTCCCATCTGGCCTATGGCTCGGTCGGCACGCCGGGCGGCACCGGTGCCAGCGGATCGGACGGTTCGGGCGCGGGCGCGGGTGGTAGCGCCGACACCGGGGGAACAGGCGGGACAGGCAGCGGCGGCGGCACAGGTGGCACCGGCGGCACGCAGACCGCCGCCTCCAGCGATGTGCAGGCTGTGTTGGCCCAAGCCGGGCCCGCGCTGGTGACGGCGGGTAACGCCACATTAGGCTTGGCCAGCGGCGTCGATGGCGCCACCACCACGCTGGCCAGCGCCGTGCCGATCACCGCTCCGGTCACCGGCACGGTCACGCGGGTGCTGGGCGATACGGGGCAGGTGCTGGTCGATACCGGCAATGGCAAGACGCTGCTGCTCGATGGCGTGCAGAAGGTCGTGGGCGATGTGGTGACGATCAACCTCGGCAATCAGGCGGTGACCACCTCGGCGGATGGCACGCCGGGCGCCGTGGGTCTCAGCGTGCTTTCGCCCACTCAGGCGCAGGGCACGCTGGCCAGCGCCAATGTGCTGACCTCGGGTCAGGTGGCCACGGCCAATGTCAACGGCATCGCCAATGTGGCGGTGGCCAATGTCACCGCGCCGGGCGGGGGCCTGTCGAACCAGCTGCTCAATGTCGCGGTGGCCGATCACCAGATTCTGGGCAGCGGCAATCCTGCCCTTATCAACGCCAATTTGCTCTCGCGCGCGGCGGGCAGCGGGTTGACGAGCGGAGGCGCGGTGCTGACGCCCGTGACCAGCCTGCTCACCAATGTAGCCAATGGTGGCCTCACCAACGGCGGTACAGCGACCGGAGGCCTGCTCAAGCCGGTGACCGGTCTGGTCGGTACGGTGGCGGGCGCGACCACTGCCGCGACCACGCCCGCATCGGTGAATGCCGGCGCGACGGCCACGGCAGGCAACACCACGGCGACGGGCACGCTGACAGGCACCACCACTGGGCTGCTCAAGCCCGTGACCACAGCGGTGGGCAACACGGTAAGCACGCTTACCGGCGGTACTCTGCTCTCGGGCAAGCACTGATGCCGCTGGCGGAAGGGGGCCAAATGTGGCCCCCTTCCTTCGTTCCCCCCGCGTTACGCTCCACCCTCGGGGAGACTGACCTCAATGTTCGAGCTGCTATTGACCGGCACATTGCTGGCCGGGGCAGTGGTTGGCACGCCGCCGCTGATCATCGATTCCGGCCGAGCCGACCGCGTGCAAACGCCCAACCTGCCTCCGCCCATGCCTGAACAGCCGGTCGAGCAGCGCGCCAAAGGCCTGTCCCGCGTGGACGCCACCGGATCGGACCAGCCGATCAAGGGCATCCGCTTTCTCGGCGATCTGGTGCCCGCCCCCGTCGCCCATGCTGCCGAGCGTTTCGTCGGCCAGCCCGCAAGGCGCGGCACGCTGGAGAGGCTGGCGGCGGCCATGTCGGACGCTTATGCCACCAGCGATGTGGCGCTCTACACCGTGGCGATTCCGGACCAGTATCTCTCGGGCGGGCGGGTGGTCGTGCGGGTGGCGCAGGGCTTTATCGAGGGGATCACCTATCCCGATGGCTCGACCCCGCTGATCCGCGCCTATGCCCAGCACCTGCTGGGGATGAAGCCGCTGCGCCGCTCCGCGCTGGAGCGGGAGCTGTCCCTGATGCGCGACCTCGCCGGGGCCAGTGTCAGCGCCGATCTGCTGCGCGGACGGCAGCCGGGCGGGGTGATCCTGTCGCTGAAGGTGAAGCGCAAGCATCTCGACGGCTCGCTGGCCTATGACAACAGCCGCTCGCAACTGCTGGGCCAGGGGCAGTTCAACGCCACCCTTGCGGGCAACAGCCTGCTGCGCGATGGCGACGAGACCAAGTTGAACGTGATGGTGGCCCGCAACTTCCGCAGCTTTATCTACACCGCGCTGACCCACGCCACCCCGCTGGGCCACGATGGCCTCAAGCTGACGCTGTCCGGCGCATGGCTGCAGACCAACGTGCCCGAATACAATCTGCGCGGCCATGCCGTGGTGGGTGGCGCCTCGGTGAGCTATCCCGTGATCCGGGGCTATCGCAAGAACCTGACCATCAGCGCCGGACTGGATGTGCTCAACAGCGATTCCGCTTTGTTCGGCACCGTGGCTTCCAGCGACCATATCCGCACTCTGCGTGTGGCGGCGGGCTACTCATGGACGGGCAAGAAGACGGTCTGGTCGCTGGGCAGCACGGTAAGTCAGGGCCTTGCAATCCTCAATGATCGTGGGCTGGTGGGGCAGAGCGATCCGCGTTTCACCAAGGCGAATGCCTCGGCCAGCTATGACCGCGCCTTTGGCAAGCATGTGGTGCTGCGCCTGAAAGCCCAAGGCCAGTACAGCCACAACCAGCTCCCCGCCACCGAGCGCATCGCCTTTGGCGGCAGCGACTATGGCCGCGCCTTCGACACCGCCGCCATCACCGCCGACAGTGGCGGCACCGGGTCTCTGGAATTGGCGCTGCGGCCCAAGCTCGGCAAAAGGCTGAACGGCACCGAGATCTACGGTTTCGTCGATCACGCCCGATTGCGGATCAACGATCGCGTTGGCGCTCCGGCGTCGAGCTGGGATCTGGGCTCGGCAGGGGGCGGGATCAGGCTGGCGTGGAACGATTGGGCGGTGATCGGGGTGGAAGGCGCCAAGGCTGTGACCGATCCCTTCCATGGCGCTCTGGGCGATTGGCGGGTGAATGTGAGCTGGAAGATCAGCAGGCCTCAGATGAAAAGATGAACAGAGGTCATATTTCCACCTTCAATGTCCAGAAAGCCTGTTGCGCCGCTACGCAGTTCACATCGGGTAGAAACGATCAAGTGTGCCTTTGTTTTCGGCGAGTTTCCCAGCCTTTCTTGGCGGCGGCTGAACGCTTTTCGGCGCTTTGGCTCGAGCCGCCCTTTGCCCGCCTTTACGCGAACTCTCGTGATTTTCGATCTTGGTTCGCTCCCGGATACATGGTGACCGACGTGCAATTGACAATGCAAGCGCTGCATTGCGATAGCCGGTTCGCCCGAAAGGGGGCGTTCGAGGCGCAGACAAAGTCCAGGCTTCGGATCCGACGTCAGATCGAACCGTGAAGCCTCGCGAGGTCGCCGGAAACGATGGCCGCGTCCGGACATGTCCATGAACGAAGCAGGAAAGGCCTTGCCGTTTGCAATAGGCGACAGCCGCCTGTGGATCGGGGAAGCGCAGTTCGATCTGCTCGAGCGGATCGCCACCGCCCGACCAGCCCATCAGCGGCTCGGCAACCGGGGCCCAGCGCGGCAGGAACCGTATACGCCATTGGCCTGCCCTGGCCTTTCCTCGCTGATATACCGCACCGGGCGCGGGCTCGATCAGCGCCTGAGCGTCGCGGGGAAACGCGCTCGCGGGACAGGGCAGTACCTGATTGTCGTTGGCGAAGGGCCCGGGACCAGAGTCCCGGACCGGTTTGTCACGCCGCCTTCCCATGGATCGGGATCCGACGAACATTCTCGTTCGCCGCCTCCGTCCTGGGCAAGGTGACGATCAGCACGCCGTTCTCGAACGTCGCGCTGACGTGATCGCGGTTGATACCGCCGGGAAGGCCGATCCGGCGTTCGAAGCGGCCATAACTGCGCTCGGAATAGCCGCGATCCTTGTCCTCGACTTCGGCGCGCTTCTCACCGCGCAAGGTGAGCGCGCCATCCTGGATGTCGATCTCGATGTCCTTCTCGTCGAGCCCAGGCAGTTCCGCGGTGATGCGCAGTTCCTTGTCGGTCTCGGCGAGTTCAACGCGCGGCCATGAGGAGCCTCGGTCGGCTTCGCCGAAGGCCGGCACACCAAAACCGCGAAAGACATCGTCGAACAGGCGGTTCACCTCGCGGTGAAAGTACAGCAAGGACAGCATCCGCGCATCCTGCTCCTGTTCAACGCGCACTGGAACCGGCAGCCGGTTGTCCTGCCGGCTCCAGGGAATGAGATCACGAAAAGCCATGATGGTCATCTCCTTTCTGGCTGGATGTAAGGCTGAACCTGCCGACGGCGCCGCCGGAAAGAACGTCAGTGCGTCGGCAGGTCGGTGAGCAGGTCAGGCGGCTTGGCTGACCTGCTCTTTAACCTCGCTGAGACGCGGGGTCGCAAGCGCGCCGCTACCGATCTCGATACGACGCGGCTTCATGGCTTCGGGCACGACCCGCTTGAGGTCGATCGAGAGGAGGCCGTTTTCGAAAGCGGCGTTTCCAACCTCAACGAAGTCCGCCAGCTGGAACCGGCGCTCGAAGGCCCGCAACGCGATACCGCGATGCAGATACTTGCCCTCACCATCGTCGTTCGCCCGCTTGCCGGCAACGGTGAGCAGGTTCTGCTGCGCGACCACCTCGATGTCTTCGGGCCGGAAGCCGGCAACAGCGAGCGTGATGCGGTAGCTGTCCTCACCGAGTTTCAGGATATCGAAGGGCGGAAACCCTTCTTCCTCACGGGCGCTCGTTTCGAGCATGTTGAACAGGCGGTCGAAACCGACCGTGGTTCGCCGATAGGGCGTAAAGTCAAACGTTGTTCTCATCGTTCCAAATCCTCTGTTGAGCGATCTGGGCATGAGCTGCGCCGGTAACGCAAAGAGCCGGCGCCCTCCATGTCCCACCGGGCCCGACAGTGGCACCCGGCGCCCGTAATCTAATTTCGTCAAAATCGGCTTCAAGATGGCCTGAGAAAATTTTTCAAGACCAAGGTTCATCGGCTGCTACCCTCAATCGCCGCGTGCGCAATTGCCTGTCATGGCAGCGGCAGAATAGGGCGCGCAGCGCGCCATTCGGTGGGGCGAACGAGCTTGTCATGCGCGACACGCACCGAATGGAGGGGGGCTTCGATCTCGCGCCGCCAGTGGTCGAGAAATCCGAACAGCACCGGGAAATCGGGCGCGAGATCATAGTCCTGCCAGACGAACAGCTGCAGAAGCGAAGGAGCGTCGAGGCGGTAGAAATGGATTTCCGCCGTGGTCAGCCCATAGCCCTCCAGCTGCGCCAGAAAGCCTCTGTCGGTCATTGCAGGGAGCGGTTTGTGTCCTGGCCTCGGTCGAGTTCTCGCATGGCAGCGAGAATATCATCGATCGGGAATGCCCGTTTCGCGCCAGGCGGTTTGCGCAGGGCCGGCTTATCACGCACGGCGGACCGATCAGACGCCCAGGAAGCAAGGATGGCACGCTTCACTTCAGGCTCCAGGCTCGGGTGATGCGCAACATCGAAGGGGTGAAGAAAACGTGAGAATGGCTGCGACATGGCCGTCTCTCCTTTCCATGTGTCGCTCTTTCGATGTGTCGGTCGATGCCGACCGCCCGGTATTTTGGAGCGTCATCGAGTCGTGTCAAGATGCGAAATCGGTGAGGGAGCATGCCAGAAGACGGTGCTCTGGCACTCAGCGAATGTGACTGCCAAAAATTTTTTCGTGCCCCCTCTTGAACCCGAAAACGTCTTTTCATAATTTACGCCCACCTGTCGCGCGGATGAGCGACAGGGTCATGACATTCTGTTTTGCATCTGGAGGTTTTGCCATGCATTTCCGCCCCTTGCACGACCGTGTGGTCGTCCGCCGCATCGAAGCCGAGGAGAAGACCTCGGGCGGCATCATCATTCCCGATACCGCCAAGGAAAAACCGCAGGAAGGGGAAGTCGTTGCTGTCGGTGCGGGCTCGCGCGACGAGGCTGGTCGGCTCGTCGAGCTGTCGGTCAAGGCCGGCGACCGCGTCCTCTTTGGCAAATGGTCGGGGACCGAGGTCAAGATTGCCGGAGAGGATCTGCTCATCATGAAGGAGAGCGACATCCTCGGCGTCGTGGAGACCCAGACTGAGCTGAAACAGGCCGCCTGAGAGCGCCTGTCATCCTCTAACATTCAGGAAGGAAAAATAGGAAAGGAGTTTGGCCATGGCTGCCAAGGAAGTGAAGTTTGCGTCCGACGCGCGTGATCGCATGTTGCGCGGCGTGGATACGCTGGCCAACGCAGTGAAGGTGACGCTGGGCCCCAAGGGGCGCAATGTCGTTATCGAAAAGTCGTTCGGCGCGCCGCGCATCACCAAGGATGGCGTGAGCGTCGCCAAGGAAATCGAACTGAAGGACAAGTTCGAGAACATGGGCGCGCAGATGCTGCGCGAAGTTGCCAACAAACAGAACGACAAAGCCGGGGACGGCACGACCACCGCGACGGTTCTGGCTCAGGCGATCGTGCGCGAGGGCTCGAAGGCGGTTGCCGCCGGCATGAACCCGATGGACGTCAAGCGCGGTATCGACCTTGCCGTGACGACCGTCGTCAAGGATCTTGAGGCGCATGCCAAGCAGGTCAGCGCCAACAGCGAAATCGCGCAGGTTGCGACCATCTCCGCCAATGGCGACGAGGAAGTCGGTCGCATTCTTGCCGAGGCGATGGAAAAGGTCGGCAACGAAGGCGTGATCACCGTCGAGGAGGCCAAGAGCCTGGCAACCGAACTCGAGACGGTTGAGGGCATGCAGTTCGACCGTGGTTATCTTTCACCCTACTTCGTGACCGACGCCGAGAAGCTGAAGGTCGAGCTCGACGATCCCTACATCCTCATTCACGAGAAAAAGCTCTCGAACCTGCAGCCAATGGTGCCGCTGCTGGAGAAGGTGGTGCAGTCGGGACGACCGCTGCTCATCATCGCCGAGGACGTCGAGGGCGAGGCGCTCGCGACGCTTGTGGTCAACAAGCTGCGGGGCGGCCTCAAGGTTGCGGCGGTCAAGGCTCCCGGATTTGGTGACCGCCGCAAGGCCATGCTCGAAGACATAGCCATTCTGACTGGCGGCAATGTCGTCAGTGAAGAGCTTGGCACCAAGCTGGAGAGCGTCACCGTTGGGATGCTCGGCCGGGCCAAGAAGATCATCATCGACAAGGACAATACGACCGTCGTCGATGGCGTCGGAGCCGGTTCCGACATCGAGGCCCGCGTGGCCCAGATCCGGGCGCAGATTGAAGCCACGACCAGCGACTACGACCGCGAGAAACTTCAGGAGCGCGTCGCCAAGCTGGCCGGCGGCGTCGCCGTGATCCGCGTCGGCGGTGCCACCGAAGTCGAGGTCAAGGAGCGCAAGGACCGCGTCGATGACGCGCTTCACGCAACCCGAGCCGCTGTTGAGGAAGGGATCCTGCCGGGTGGTGGTATCGCTCTGCTGCGCGCGATCAAGGCTCTGGACGGCCTCAAGGTGGCCAATGACGATCAGCAGTCGGGCATCGACATCGTGCGGCGCGCCTTGCGGGCGCCCGTACGTCAGATCGTCGACAATGCCGGCGAAGACGGCGCCTTCATCGTGGGCAAATTGCTGGAAAACGACAATTACAACTGGGGCTTCAATGCCGCGACCGGAGACTATGAGGATCTCGTGAAATCGGGCGTCATCGATCCGGCGAAGGTCGTGCGCACCGCTCTCCAGGATGCGGCATCGGTTGCTTCGCTCCTGATCACCACCGAGGCGCTTGTCGCCGAACTGCCCAAGGAAGAGAAAACCGCGCCTATGCCGGCGATGGACTACTAATGGCCGAGGCGGGCCTGTCCTTCGCATGGGGCCCGCCTCACTCCGCCCATCATGCTGGCACACCCGACGCGAATCGGAAACTCGCGAACGACAGGAAACTGGCCATTCGTTCCTAATAGATCGCCCCGGCCAATCTCCGCGACCTTTGCGAAAAGCGGCTCAGCTTATTCGCATAAGCCTCCAGCTCAAGCCGGATCGGTCTGCGTTCGATCCGCGAAGCGCCATAGGCTTCGAGCGCGAGGATTGTCGGCGGGAGCTTCTCAAAAAACTTAATCATTTCGCGGCGACTCAGTTGCTTGCGAAACACCGGACGCTCTGACGCATCCACGCCGTGGAGCTGAAAAATGCTCTTTGACGTGTCGATGCCAATGCGGATAATGTCTGTCACGGGCGTCTCCCTTACGTGAGTGCTTCAACGACCTCGCCTTGGCACATTGCGATGCCGTTGGGAGCCGCCCACTCCAACATCATGAGGCGGTCGAGCGCCGACCTCGAAGAGAAGCACGAACTCCGTGTGCGACATCTGTCCGGGCCCGACCATAATGAAGCGGCACGCGTATGGCGTAAGGCTGCGCCCTCGACATCGGCCGCGATAGAAAAGGCCCGCCGTTCGTAGCTTGGCTTTCATCGGCAGCTTATACTGGCGACCTGCCATCGCACAAACTCAAGCGATTGAAAGCATTTGATCCAAGTCTCAGTCAACACAAATCGACGAACGTAGCGGCACACCTTTGCATGCGCATTCGTCGTGTCTTCCCGAAGTCATAATGCCCTAATTTCCTCACGTTCCGACGGCATAATCATCCTTTTGGCTGCCTCTGCCGAAGAAAGATCGCCCAAAATAGAGCGAATTTTCCGCCTAGGGCTAGAATTTTTCCAGGTGCACACCCATATCTTCAGTGCTGACGTCGCCTGCGACGGATATCGGGCCGCTCAGGCTCCGCTTTGTCCCTTACTAGCCTCAAGAAGCTGGGATGCGCCGCTGTTGGTGCAGGCCCGACATGCATGGACAAAGGATATCCATATGATCACCGGAACCGTCAAATTCTTCAACATCGACAAGGGCTTTGGGTTCATTGCACCCGAGAGCGGCGGCAACGACGCCTTCGTTCACATCAGCGCCGTCGAGCGTGCCGGCATGTGGACGCTCGATAAGGATCAGCGCGTCTCCTATGAGATGGAGACCGACCGCCGCGGCAAGACCTCGGCAGTCAATCTGCAAACGGCCTGATGAACCGATCGGCGGAGGTGCTTTGGTGCCTCAGCTTCCTCGTGCTTCGGGAGCTATCATGTCGACATCGCTCTTCTACCGGCAGCAAGCCGACCAACATCAGGCGGCGGCCGATGCGTCCCCGCTGCAGAACGTACGCGAACCGTGCCAAGGCGCATCCGGCGCATGGCCCGCTTCACCTTCCCGAACACAGCGGGCGAGAAATCCTGCGTTGAAGGGGCTTCCGCCAAGCTGCTTCAGGGCATGAGCGAAAACCCCGATCAAGGCTTTGCTGGAACCTGATCGTGAGCGTCGCTTCCCCGCAACTGTTCCGAGTGACCGGAATCTGGACGGCGAATGCTACGCCTTCGATGCCAGCCACAGGGGCTCCCGCCGGACGACAGCTTCACATACCCGCAGCCAAGGAGGCACAACGATGTCATATGTGAAACGAAATTTCGCCACCAGTTCGAACGGCGACCAATGGCACCTCGTTTGCACCACAGATGCCCGAACGCCCCTTGTGAGGCACGAACCTAATGCGGCGTCAGGTGGATCAGCCAGCGAGATCGATATCGCAACCTTTCTGCAGCGCGATCCGGGTGCTCCTCAGACCACGGCTCTACTCAGCCTTATCGAAGCACTCATTCTTGACGTGCTGGAAAAGTCAGTTGGGCGCGAGGCGTTTCTACAAAAACTCCGAAACGCGCAGGAGGATGCTGTCGAAGTTGCACTGTCTGATTCCAAGATCGTGCTGCCTTTGACAACCACCTACGAGGCGCTGGAATTTTTCAATTGTATGCTCGACCTATTCACCGATCAGCGCACAGATGATTTGGCTGCAGAGGCCTCACGCATCCCCGCCGGTTTCGGCAGCACGCAGTAGCAGGCTGCTTGAGCGACGGCTTCATAGGGTCACGGGCCACGTTTTTTACGGGGTATCATGCCACCAACAAGCTATAGGCCGCGACCCTCCGGTCGGCGCCATAACGCCATCCCTGCCTGCAGATCAACCGGTGCTGAGCTCAAGCCGGGTTTACCGGTGACCATCCCGATGGTAGTGTGTTGTCGATTGAGATCGCTGTCTGCTGTTAAGATGAGATCGGGCACGTCCGGTCACGGCGTTTGCTCGTCTCCGGATTTTCATGTCAGTTGATGCCCCAGATATTTATGCAGCGCTCCGGAAACGGCTGAACGTCAAGGTCGCTGGGCAAGGCGATCGCGCGATGGTGTTTGCCCACGGCTTCGGCTGCGACCAGAACATGTGGCGCCTTGTCACGCCGGCCTTCGAGACAGATTTCTGCACTGTCCTGTTCGACTATGTCGGCGCGGGAGGGTCCGATCTTTCAGCTTACGACGCGAAAAAATACGGATCTCTGGAGGGCTACACCGAGGATGTGATCGATCTTGCCCGGTCGCTCGGCATCTCCGATGGGGTTCTGGTCGGCCATTCGGTGAGCGCCATGATCGGCCTGATGGTGGCGCGACGCGCGCCCAATCTGTTCTCGACGATCGTGCTGGTCGGGCCGTCGCCTTGCTATGTCGACGAGGGCGATTATGTCGGCGGGTTCAGCCGCGAGCAGATCCACGAATTGCTGGCGTTTCTGGACAGCAATCATCTGGGCTGGTCCGAGGCGATGGCCCCGGTGATCATGGGCAATCCCGATCGCCCCGAACTTGGCGAGGAATTGACCGCGAGCTTCTGCCGAACAGATCCCGAAATTGCCAAGCACTTCGCCCGGGTGACCTTTCTGAGCGACAGCCGGGCCGATCTGGGGCCGGTGGACGCCCGCGTGCTGATCCTTCAGTGCCGCGAGGATATCATCGCGCCGCCGGGCGTGGGCACCTATGTGCACAACGCTGTTCCGGGCAGCGAATTCGTCATGCTGGACGCGACGGGGCACTGCCCCCATCTGAGCGCCCCCGACGCCACCATCGCCGCGATCAAAGCCTTTGTCTGAGGCCCATCCACCCTCGACCGTATCGCGCCACGCCGTGGATTTCGAAGACCTGTTCGAGACGGCGCCTTGCGGCTATGTGTTGGCCGACCTCGACGGACGGTTGATACGGGTGAACCGGACCTTTGCCGGCTGGATCGGCTTCAGCCCCGAGGCGCTGCATGGCAAACGGCTGCCCGACCTGCTGACGGTTCCGGGCAAGATCTTTTACGAAACCCATTTCGCGCCGACCCTTCGCATGAAAGGGCAACTCAACGAGGTGGCGCTGGAGCTTGTGGCGTCTGACAAACGACGGTTCCCGGTTCTGGTCAATGCGCGCGAAAGCCTGGGCGTCGATGAAACCTGGCATCAGGTGCGCTTTGCGATCTTTCTGGCCACCGAGCGCCGCGGCTACGAACGTGGCCTGCTGGAAGCCCGGGACAAGGCACAGGCGACAATCGTCAGTGAAAGGGCGGATTCCGAACTGCGCGAGCAGTTCATCGCCGTGCTGGGACATGACCTGCGCAATCCGCTGGCCTCCATCGCCAGCGGCATGCGCATGCTCGAAAAGGAAGGGCTGAGCGAGCGCGGCAGGAGAGTGATCGCCCTGATGGGCGGCAGTGTGGTGCGGGCCTCTGCCTTGATCGACAATGTTCTTGATTTTGCAAGAGGGCGCCTTGGCGGCGGGATCACGCTGATCCGTAACGAAGACGAGCCCCTGGAACCCGCGCTGCGCCAGGTCGTTGCCGAACTCCGCTCGGTCGCCATCGAGCAGCAGATCATCGAACATTATGCGCTGGATGAGCCCGTGGTCTGCGATCACGTGCGCGTGGGCCAGCTCTTGTCCAATTTGCTGGGCAATGCGCTGACGCACGGCGCCAAGGATCAACCTGTCCGGGTCAATGCCACGACCGCTCTGGGCGAACTGGTGATCGCGGTGTCGAACGGCGGAAGCCCTATTCCACCCGCCGCCATCGAGAAACTGTTTCAGCCCTTCTTTCGCGGTCACGACCGGGTTCGCCAGGGCCTTGGCCTGGGATTGCACATTGCTTCCGAGATCGCCCGCGCCCATGGCGGCACGCTTGTGGCGCGTTCGGACGAGATTGCCACGACCTTTGTTTTCACGATGCCTCTCGCGCCTCGCGAAGAAAATTAAACGCTGTTTGTACCCAATGACGCTGCTGTGGCGTTATGAAAGCATGATGATGACCGGGCAGTTCCCGGGCGGAGCGCCGGGAATGTCAAAAAAAGTCACTGTTCTGACCGTGTTGGTGGTCGAAGACGATGTGTTAATGCGCATGCATGGCATCGATATCCTCGAAGATGCGGGTTTCCACGTCCTCGAAGCGACCAATGCCGATGATGCTCTTGTCATCCTGAATGAGGGCACGCAGGTGCATATGCTGTTCTCGGACATCGAGATGCCGGGCAGCATGGATGGCATCGGCCTCGCGCAGGCCGTCCACGAACGATGGCCGCTGATCCACGTGCTGCTGACGTCCAGTCACCATCGGTTGCACAATGTGAGCGTGCCGGGAACAGGCCAGTTCGTTCGCAAGCCGTGGACGTCTCAGGCCCTTGTCGGTCAGGTTCAGGAGATGATCGCGGCCTGACCTTGGGCGGATCGATGCGGGCGCCGGTGATCGCTCCAGTCGCAACGCTCAGGCGGCTGCATGGGAAGATACGCCTGCCCAGCCACGCGGCCTGTCATGGAAATGCCGCGTGACGTCAGCCGACACTCTCACCCTCCCGGCAGGCCACCTCGGGCAAGTTGAGGATCCCGTCATCCATCCAGAGGCACCTTGTCCGAAGGGCTATCCGGCGGGGTGGGGAACGGCGGATCATACCGCGCGATGGCCCGCATATCCGCCAGCGACAGCAAAT
>Ga0116227_10010897_pt1 | contig 15590 bp, 15 predicted proteins | sample S1TSphgellanicum_FD_89693 | JGI IMG/M metagenome (GOLD analysis project Ga0116227, IMG submission 89693) | Host-associated microbial communities from peat moss isolated from Minnesota, USA - S1T2_Fb - Sphagnum magellanicum MG | ecosystem: Host-associated > Plants > Peat moss > Unclassified... | reverse complement strand
TCAGCGGGCCGTTATAGACGATGCGACCATTGAGCCGCTCGCTCGAATCGCGTTGTAGGAAGAGCTTGACCGGCCCATCGGCGACGAGCGGCACATCGCCCGATGTGCCACCATAAACGCGCGCGCTGCCGATGATCTCACCGGCCGCAAACAGCGCCTTTGCGTCGAAGGATCGAAAGCCCCATTGCAGGATCTTGCGCGCTTCGTCGGCACGCTCTTTCGCCGTGCGGGCACCATAGAGCGCGAGGATGAGCCGCTGCCCATTCTGCACTGCCGAGCCGATGAGGCCATAGCCGCTCGTATCGATATTGCCGGTCTTCAATCCGTCGGCACCGAAATCCATGGTGAGGAGCGGATTGCGGTTCGGCTGCTTGATCTTGTTCCAGGTGAAGTCTTTCTCGCCGAAATAGCGGTAGAGATTGGGATAGGTCTTGATCAAATGCGCCGCGAGGAAAGCCATTTCGCGCGGGCTGACCTTCTGGTCGGGATCGCCGCGCCCCCAGGAATTCGTGAAGGTCGAGCGCGCCATGCCAAGCTCGCGCGCCCGCACCGTCATGCGCGTCGCAAACGCGCCCTCGGACCCCGCAATTCCTTCGGCCAAGGTGATCGCCGCGTCATTGCCCGAGACGATGACGAGGCCGCGGATGAGATCTTCCACCCGAACGTGAGACTCGAGCTGGAGGAACATAGCCGAGCCATGCGCCAGCGCGCCGCCGCTACGCCACGCCTGCTCGCTGACGGTGAATTCGTCATCGAGCTTGAGGCGACCTGCGGCGATCTCCTCAAACACGATCTCGGCGGTCATGATCTTGGCGGTCGAGGCCGGGGTGACGAGCTCGTCGGCGGATTTCTCGAAAAGGACGCTGCCGCTCTCGGCATCGATGAGGATGACGTGCGGCGCGCTCGTCTGTATCGCCTCCGCGGCGGAAGCGCGCGAGCAGGCGAACCCAACAATGAGGAGCAAGGTGCCGAGCCAAATGGCGGGCCGCCAAAGCCGGATGTTCAAGCCGATGCTCTCAAACTCAGGTCACGACGACAGGGGTCGGATTTTGCGCTGGCGCAGCCGAGAAAGCAACGTCGGAGGAGACCTGGCGCGAGAGAGCTAGCGCGCGGAGGCTTGCTTCATATGCCCGATCGGGACCCCTGCTCCCGGGATGGTGCCGAGATCGAAGGGCCGGGCTGGCGGCAAGGGCGCCTCGGAAAGCTTCACCGTGCCGATCGTCGGCTCCGGATCGACGTCACGCCCCGGCGGCACCGGCATTTCGGCCGAGGCCGTGCGGATGGGCGCGCTTTGCGCAACCATTGTCGGCGTGCGGCCATCGAGCATCGCCGGCCCATCGGTTCGCAATGTGGCGAGGAGCTTGCGGTCATCGGATCCCGCAAGGCTCGCAGGCCCAACGTAATCGACCTTCACGCGCGCCGTTCCGCTCCCCCGGAAGTCCAGAAGCTCCGCGACATGGCGCGAAACATCCATGACCCGGCCGCGCGCGAAGGGACCACGATCGTTCACGCGCACGATCATCGAGTAATTGTTGCGCAGATTGGTCACGCGGGCATAGCTCGGAAGCGGCATGGTCGGATGCGCGGCGGAAATCGAATCACGGTCGTAAACCTCGCCATTCGCGGTGCGGCGGCCGTGGAAAGCATCGCCGTACCAGGATGCGAGACCGACGGTCGAATACCGCTTCTCGGTCGGATAATAGGTTTGACCGGCGACCGTGTAAGGCTTGCCGACCATATAGGTGCCGCCGCCGCGCGGCACCGGCTCGCCGTCGGCGACGACTTTCGGACTGGCCGGGCCATAGACCGAGGCGGGGAAATATTCCTTGCCATGGGCGAGCTGCTGCGGCTGCTGCGCACATCCGGCAAGGCCGATTGCGGCAAAGGTGGACAGCATCGCCACCGGACAAAGTGAGCGCGCCGGGGAGCGCATGCGGCGAAAGAGCTCTTCCATCGCGCGTTGTAACAAGGCGGCGCCCCCTGCCCGTGTCCAGCTCGCTCGCATCCGCAAATCCTTCTGGGCCACTTGGCCGCGTCGCGAAAAGGCTTCGTGACGACGACCGGGAGACATGCCTGACATACGGGGCTTGCCGAAAGTTTAAGACGGCTTGGCTAGCGCGAAGGGGCCCGGCAATTACGACCAAAATGCGACTAAGTGCGCCGCGGTCGAGCTTCGATTATGGCGAGCTGTCTCGCAACGCGCCGGAATCCCGGCATTTTGATATTTTTGCCACGCTGTTGAAATATTTCGAGTCCTGCCGCTGATCAGGTCAGAAGCTATATATGTAGCTATACGAGATCATGGCATAGACGGCGGCGCGGATCCGCGTTAGGCAGTCATTTGCCACATTCTCCTCCACACTCCCGATCGGCCGATGCCGAGATGGAATCATGCCGCCGAGAGACATATTCAACCGCCCGGCCGAGACGCGGCGACTCGTGATCTGCACGGGGCCTTGCTGCAACAAGACCGGCGACGCGCAAGCCTATCTCGACGGGCTGCGGCAGATGCTCGTCGCCGCCCGGCTCGACGAGCATATGGTCGGGCATGGCTCCTGCGTGCAGCGCGCCTGCCTCGGCAAATGCAGCGGCGAGCCGCTCGCCTATGTCGAGCCGGACGGTATCTGGTATCATCAACTTTCGAGCGCGAATCTCTTCGCCATCGTCGAGGAGCACGTGATGAAGCAGCGGACCGTCCCGCATCTCGTGCTGGAGGTGGACGACGAGCAGACCTAGCCGAACATGGCGCGCATCAAGGTCATCGAGACGCCGGACGGCAAGCTCGGCCCCCTCCTCGGCCCGTTCACCTTGGCGCTCGCCCAAGGCGAAGGGGAAGACGAAGGCGACGTCATCGGCGTGCTCGTCGCCTATATGCGCACCGTGGTGAACGGCATGTCGGCCTACAATAAGAACGACTGGGAGGAATCGAGCCTCCTCAATTCTTATGCCGTCGAATGTTTCGAGGAGCTGAAAGGTGACGAGCCGGATCTCGCCGCGGCCCTCGAAAATCTGACGGTCGATCTCAGCACCCTCGGCGACGACGTCCGCAAGCATCCGATCTGGAAGCTCGATCGCGCGATCCTGCGCACTTTGCCCGGCATCGCTTTTATCGAGTGAGGCTCAAGCCACCGCGGCGGCAGCCTCGACCGCAAGCTGCGGCGACACATGCCTCGGCGCGAAGCTCGCCGCGTCCGCCGCCGACCAGAGGGCTTGGTATGTGGCGCTGGCCGCACCATCGAGCAACGCGCCGGGCGAAAGCCGCGGATAAACCTCGGCGAACGTCTTCACCTCGCTCTGCGAAATCCGCCGCATGATGTGCTGCGGCCCGATCATCGCCGGATGCGCGAGGCCGGCCGCCGCGGTCAGCTCGGCCAGCGCGACGAGCGTCGCATCATGGAATTGGCGCACGCGCTCGGCCTTGCCCTCGACATCGAGGCCTTTCTGGCGCAGCGGATTCTGCGTCGCCACGCCAGTCGGACAGCGGTCCGTATGACACGACATGGACTGCACGCAGCCCAGCGCGAACATAAAGGCGCGTGCCGCATTGCACCAATCGGCGCCGAGCGCGAGCACACGCGCCATGTCGAACGCGGTGACGATGCGACCGCTGCCGGCAAGCTTGATACGATCGCGCAAGCCCGCGCCGATCAGGCAGTTTTGGGCAAAGCTCAGGCCTTCGCGCAGCGGCATGCCGAGATGATCGACGAATTCGAGCGGGGCTGCTCCCGTGCCCCCTTCGGCACCGTCGACGACGATGAAGTCGGGCATGATTTCGGTCTCGATCATCGCCTTGCACATGGCCATGAACTCGTGCCCATGACCGACGCAGAGCTTTATCCCGACCGGCTTGCCTTGCGACAGTTCGCGCAGCTTGGCGATGAAGCCCATGAGCTCGAGCGGCGTGGAGAAAACCGTGTGGCGCGCCGGTGAGATGCAATCGACGCCGATCTCGACGCCGCGGGCGGCGGCGATCTCCGGCGTCACCTTGGCACCGGGCAGCACGCCGCCATGGCCGGGCTTGGCGCCCTGCGAAAGCTTGATCTCGATCATCTTCACCTGCGGCGCCGCCGCCTGCTCGGCAAAACGCGCCGGACAAAAGCTGCCATCCGGATTGCGGCAGCCGAAATAGCCCGAGCCGATCTCCCAGATGATGTCGCCGCCATATTCGCGGTGATAGCGGCTGATGCTGCCTTCCCCCGTATCATGCGCGAAATTGCCTAGCTTGGCGCCTTTGTTCAGCGCCCGGATCGCATTCGCCGAAAGCGCGCCGAAGCTCATCGCGGAAATATTGAGAAGCGAGAGCCGATAGGGCTGGGTGCAGTGCGCGTCGCCGACGGCGACGCGAAAGTCCGGATCCGAGACCGGCACCGGCGCGATCGAATGCGTGAGCCATTCGAATTGCGACTGATAGACGTCTTGCACCGTGCCGAAGGGACGCGTCTCCAATTCGTGCTTGGCACGCTGATAGACGATGGCGCGCTTCTGCCGGTTGAACGGGCGTCCGTCGACATCGCTCTCGAGGAAATATTGGCGAATCTCCGGACGAATGCCTTCGAGCAGAAAGCGGATATTGGCGAGAATCGGATAGTTGCGGCGCAAGCTATGGGTCTTTTGAGTCATATCGGCGACGCCAATGAGCGTCAGCGCGACACAGGCCCCGCATAAGATCGCGGTGAAGACGCCGCCAAAGGCCCAAAAGAAAAGGCCGAAGAAAATGCTTCCGCAGAAGGCGAGAGCGAGCGGCACGTAGCGCATCGGAGCCTCTTCCCTCAATGATTGTCACGCGGGTCGCGCCCAGCTCAGCGCATCGGCTAGCGAAGCACCGATAGGGTTAATTTTTAGCTGAGCATTACGACGAAACGGAGACGTTTTGGATCATCCTTGCGGCCGATCAACCTTAACGTGGGCATTCCAACGCCGGATGCCCAGGCAAGCTTGCCCGCCTTCCCGAACTCCCCTACCTCCTACGGATCCATCCAAGCCCGAACTCGGGATCGGTTCGGCCTACCCTCTGGAGATCGTTATGAAGCGTTCGATTGTATTTACTGCCGCTGGTGTCTTCGCCGTCATGGCGATGAGCGCACACGCGCAGGGTCTCGTCGGTGGCGCTGAGCAAGGCGCCGCGCAAGGCGGCTATGTCGCAGGTCCGGTCGGCGCAGTCGTCGGCGGCGCGGTCGGTGCGGGAGTTGGCGCCGTCAATGGCGCGCTCGGCCTTCCCTATCATCACGGGCACCGCTGCTACTGGCGTCATCACGTGCGCCATTGCTACTGAGTTTGCGCGCGCCGCGCTCCGCGGCGGCGCGCCTTTCCGCGCTCGACGGACGTGTTGCTCGGATGGCGCCGGAAAGCCGCTCGAACAAATCTGTCAGAACAAATCTGTCATAAGAATGCTGCATAGGTGGGTCCGGGCAAGACAGCGCGCTTGCAGGTCCCGCCGCGCAGCTTTTCGAAAAGGCAGGTTCTAATGAAGATCGATGACGTCCGCACGCGCGCCTTCGCCATGCCTCTCAACGATCCGTCTTATCCGCCAGGCCCCTACCGCTTCTACGATCGCGAATTTCTGGTGATCGCCTACAGGACGAATCTCGAGGTCTTGCGCGCCCTCGTGCCCGAGCCGCTCGAGATAAGCGAGCCGATCGTCAAGTTCGAATTCATCCGGATGCCCGACTCGACCGGCTTCGGCGATTACACCGAATGCGGCCAGGTCATTCCGGTGACGTTTCGCGGCGAGAAAGGTCAATTCGTCCATTCCATGTATCTCGACGACGAGGCGCCCATCGCGGGCGGCCGCGAGATCTGGGGATTTCCAAAGAAGCTCGCGGCGCCCAAGCTCGCGCATGAGAATGAGGTTCTCGTCGGCACGATGCATTATGGCTCGATCCTCTGCGCCGTCGGCACAATGGGCTACAAGCACAAGATCTTGGCGCCGGACCCCGTCTTGCGGGCCATGGACGAGCCCAACTTCCTCATCAAGATCATTCCGCATGTCGACGGTTCGCTGCGCGTCTGCGAGCTCGTGCGCTATCACTTGCAGGATGTCGACTTGAAGGGCGCCTGGAGCGGCCCCGGTGCCTTGCAGCTCTTCAATCATGTCATGGCCGACGTCGCTCGCCTGCCCGTCCTTGAAGTCCTGTCAGCCACGCATTTCATCGCCGATCTGACGCTCGGTCTCGGCGAGGTGGTCTATGACTATCTCTCCGTCGATGGGCAAGTGCCGGCGCAAAGCAAAGCCTTCGAGGTCGCAAAATGAACGAGATGCGGACGAGCATGCCAGCCGGGCGACCGGCACATGATATTTCCGAGATCGCCAAGCGCTACGATCGGGTCGCCCTTGTCCTGCAAGGCGGCGGCGCGCTCGGAGCCTATCAGGTCGGCGTCTACCAAGCGCTTGCCGAAGCGCGCTGCGAGCCGAATTGGATTTCCGGCGTTTCGATCGGCGCGATCAATTCGGCCATCATCGCCGGAAATGCGCCACGCAACCGGCTGAGCCGGTTGGAGAGTTTTTGGCAGATCATTTCGGGGCGGAAGATCTGGGCCTATACGCCGGAAGGCGACGTGTTCCGCGATATGCGCAACCGGACGAGCTCGCTGATGACCTTGCTCATGGGCCAGCCGGGCTTCTTTCAAACGCGTCCCGTCAATCCTTGGCTGCAGCTTCCAGGCGCCGACGGCGCGACGAGCTTCTACGATTCGTCCACGCTCAGATCGACGCTCGAAAACCTCGTCGATTTCGATCTTCTGAATAGCGGCGCCATGCGCCTCAGCGTCGGCGCCGTCAATGTCCGCACCGGCAATTTCGTTTATTTCGATACGGAAAAGCAGCGGATCGGCCCGGAACATATCATGGCGTCGGGCGCCTTGCCGCCGGCTCTGCCGCCGGTCAAGATCGAAGGCGAATATTATTGGGACGGCGGCATCGTTTCCAACACGCCGCTGCAATATCTGCTCGAGCTGGACGAGAACGTCTCCTCGCTCGTCTTTCAAGTCGACCTGTTCAGTGCCCGCGGCTCGCTTCCCCGCAGCATGCCGGATGTGCTCTGCCGGCATAAGGACATCATGTATTCGAGCCGCACCCGCCAGAATACGGATGCCTTCGCCCGCACGCATAAATTGAAGATGCAGCTCGTCGCGGCTTTGAAGCGGGTGCCGGCGGACCAGCTGACGGACGGGGATCGCAAGGTGATCGCCGAAATGGATAATCCTGGCGGCGTCAACATCGTGCATCTGATCTATCAGCATAAGAACTACGAAGGGCATGCCAGCGATTACGAGTTTTCCGGAACCTCGATGCGCGAGCATTGGGAATCCGGCTACGAAGACACGCTCAGAACCTTGCGTCATCCCGAATGGCTGAAACGGTCCCTGATCGAGCAGGGCGTGTCGATCCACGATCTGCATCGCGAAGATCCGACGTGAGCGATCATCGCGCCCGCTCAAGGCGATGCCGCGCTTATAGAAACGAGATCGACTCCGCTTGATGCGGAACATTGCGCAAAGCGAGCAGGCCGGATAAACGAAGGGCATGTGCCCGGCGACAGGGTGCGCCCGGGAGGACTGCCGATGGTCTATGAGATCCGCGTCTATGAGGCGACGGAGGGCCGGGCCAATAAGCTTCGGCGCCGCTTCGAGAGCGAGGTCATTCCGCGGATTTCGGTTCTCTCCCCTCTTGCTGCCGGCCTCCTTCGCGGTTGAACGCAGTCTCGGTCTTTGCGGAGATCCTCGATGAAGCCGGCCCCTTTCGACTATGTCAGGCCGCAGACATTGAGCGAGGCCTGCGCGCTTCTCGCCGGCGACGAGAACGCCCGTTTGATTGCCGGCGGCCAGACGTTGATGCCGATGTTGGCCATGCGTCTCTCGCGGCCGAGTCTGCTCGTCGATATTTCGCGCCTCGCCGAATTGCGCGGGATCCGCCGCGAGGCGCACGACATCGTGATCGGAGCGGCAACGAAACAAGTCGAAGTCGAGCATTCGGCGCTCGTTGCCAGCGACCTGCCGTTATTGGCTGCGGCGCTTCCCTGGGTCGGACATCCGCCGACGCGCAATCGCGGCACCATCGGCGGCTCGATCGCCAATGCCGATCCCTCCGCCGAAATCCCGCTCGTCGCCGTGACCCTCGATGCCGAGATCGAGACCTTCGACGAAGCCGGCGCGGCGAGCATGCCGGCCGACGATTTTTTTCTCGGGCCGATGATTACCGCGGCCCCGGCCGGCGGCTGCGTCAGCGCCGTCAGGTTTCCGGTCTGGGAGGGCGCGCATGTCGGCATCGGTTTTCAGGAAGTGAGCGCGCGGCGCTCCGATTTCGCCTTCGCCGCCGCCGCGGCGCAGATCGCGCTCGACGCGGACGGACGCTGTGTCAAGATCGCGCTCGGCATAGGCGGCGTCGGCGACCGGCCGGTCAAGCTCGATCTTTCGCCGCTCATCGGCAAAACCCTTGCGGACGCTGCGATCGATACCGTCCTTCGCGACGCCGCCTCGGTGCTCGAACCGACAGACGACCTGCATGCGAGCGCCGCCTATCGCCAGCGTGTTGCAGAGCATCTGGGCGCGCGCGCGTTGCGCGAGGCCTGGTCCGACGCGTTGCAGGGTGGAGCCGCACGATGAGGACGGAGCTTCTCGTCAACGGTGTCACGCGCGTGGTGGAGGTCGAGCCGCGCAAAAGCCTCCTCGATTGCCTACGTGAGGATTTTTCTCTCACCGGCACGCATGCAGGCTGCGAGCATGGCGTCTGTGGCGCCTGCACCATCCTCCTCGACGGCGGCCCGGTGCGTAGCTGCCTCATCCTCGCCTGCCAGGCGGATGGTTACGCGATCACCACGATCGAAGGCGTCGCCCCGGCGCCCGGCGAGCTTTCCGTGGTGCAGGACGCCTTCTGCGAAACGCACGGCCTGCAATGCGGCTATTGCACGCCGGGGATGATCCTCACCGCGCATGCGCTGCTGGCCGATGTGGAAAACCCGAGCCGGGCGATGATCGTCGAGTCGATCAGCGGCAATATCTGCCGCTGCACCGGCTATGGCCAGATCATCGAAGCGATCGAGCTCGCCGCCGATCGGCTGCGAAAGGCCAACACGCCGCGCGATCTGATCAGCCTGTCGCCGCGGCTCGGCACCCCGCACCAGGATCTGGCGCCCGCCGACGCGCCGGAAAAAGGCATTCTCGAGGCGGCGGATACCGACATGCCGTATGGAGGCGCAGCATGACGCAGGCGCCCTTCCGCTTCGTGTCGACCAATCGCCGCGTGCGCGAGGACCGGCGCTTCGTCGTCGGAAAGGGCCATTACATCGGCGATATCGCGCTAGAGGACATGCTGCATGTCGCGCTCGTGCCGTCGCAATATCCAGCGGCGCGGATCGTCGCGATCGATGCCGCTGCGGCGCGCGCTATGCCCGGCGTGCATTATGTGCTGACCGGCGAGGAGCTCGCCGGCGCGGTCGATCCCTTGATGAACGGGCTCGATACGCCCAACGTGCAACGCTTTCCGCTCGCCGTGGGGCAGACGCGCTACGCCGGAGAATGGGTCGCGGCCGTCGTCGCCGACAACCGCGCGCTCGCCGAGGACGCAGCGGAACAGGTACGCGTCGATTACGAGCCCCTGCCCTTCTTGATCGATCCTGAAAAGGCGCTCGATCCCGCCAGTCCAACGGTGCATGCCGCGCATGGGTCGAACGTGCTGCTCGACAAGCTCTTCGTCTGGGGCGACGTCGACACGCATTTTGCCGAAAGCCCGCGGCACTTGTCGTTCCGCGTCACCTGGGGCCGCAGCTCCACCGTGCCGATCGAAACATTCGGCGTCCTCGCAAGCTGGGACCCTTGGCGCGAGATCCTCGATGTGTGGGCCTCGATCCAGATGCCGAAATTTCCCGATCAGATCGCCCGTGCGCTTCGCATCCCGGCAAATTGCGTGCGCGTCCACCAGGATGTCGATGTCGGCGGCAGCTATGGCGTGAAACGCGGCATCAAGCATACGGTGCTCGTCGCGCATCTGACGCGTCGCCTCGGCCGACCGGTGCGCCTCATCGAGGACCGGCTCGAAAATATGCGCGCCGGCGACGCGCATGGACCGGATCGGCTCTTCGATGTCGAGATCGCCTTCAACGATGACGGCATCATCAAATCGATGAAGATGCGCGCGCTCGACAATGCCGGCGCTTATGCCGGGCGCGCGCCCTTCCAGCTCGGCAAGCCGATCGGCGCGATCGTCGGCCCCTATAAGATCGAAAGCGTGCAATATCGCGCCCAATCCGTCACGACCAACAAGGCGGTCGAAGAAGCAGTACGCGGCTTCGGCCAGTCGCCGACCAATTACGCGATCGAAACGGCGCTCGACAAAGCGGCCGCCGCATGCGGCCTCGACCGCATCGAGATCCGCCGCCGCAATTTCATCCGCGCCGACGAGTTTCCCTATCTGATCCCGAGCGGCAGCCGCTATGACAGCGGCGATTATCACGCCGTCGTCGAGAAGGTCTTGAGGCATGCCGACTATGCCGCGCTCGTCGCCGAGCGCGACGGCCTGCGCAAGGAAGGCCTGCTTGCCGGCATTGGGGTTTCCGCCTGCCTCGAGCCATCCGGCGGCAATTCGTCGTTCGAGCCCTTGCTCAACGAGAAGAACCAGACCTCGACCTGGATGGAATCCGCCCGCATCAATGTCGACGGCCTCGGCTTCGTCAGCGTGATGATCCACACGACCTCTGCCGGCCAGGGCCATGAGACCCTGGCTGCAACGGTGGTCGCCGAAGTGCTGCAGATCGATCCAGACCGTATCCGCATCACGCGGCCCGACTCGCTTGCGAGCCTGCCCTCGAACAGTCCCGTCGGCAGCCGCATGGCGATCATGCTCGGCGGCGCCTGCTTCCATGCGGCGCAGCGCTTGAAGGACAAGCTCGTCAAGATCGGCGCCTATCGGCTCGGCATCGCGCCCGAGGCGGCGATCTATGAGGCGGGCGGCGTCGCCGATGCCGCGGGTCGCCGCCTCGACTGGCCCGATCTCGTCAATATCGCGCATCGCAACTTTCATCTTTTGCCGCCGGACACGGAGCCCGGACTCGAGGCGACTTATGTGATGCAGGTTCCGACCGGAACGAAGCTGCCGGAGAACGGCCGCACGCAGATGTATCCCTGCCATTCGTTCGAGTTTCATCTCGTGCTGATCGCGCTCGATCCGGTGCTCGGCAAGCCCGACATCCGCCGCTACGTGATCGGACATGATTGCGGCACGGTCATCAATCCGCATATCGTGAAGGGCATGACGCTCGGCGGCATCGCGCATGGCATCGGCGCGGCTTTGCTCGAAGAGTTCGTCTATGACGACGAAGGCCAGATGCTCACGCAAAGCTTCATGGATTACCTGCTGCCCTCCGCGCATGAAGTGCCGCCGATCGAGATCGTCCATCACTGCACCCCCTCGCCCTTTACCGTGTTCGGCCAGAAGGGGTCCGGCGAGAGCGGCTATCTCGGCGCGCCGGCGGCCATTTCGAGCGCGCTGAACGATGCCGTCGCGCCGCTCGGCCTCTCCTTCTCCAAGCTGCCGATCCGGATTTCCGCCATTAGCGACGCGATCGCCGCAGCGCACTCCAAAGAGACCAAAGCATGATCATCGATTGCCACGCGCATCTCGTGCCGCCGAGCTTGCTCGCCGCGATCCGCGGCGCCGCCGCGAAATTTCCGTCCGTGCGTCTCATCGAGGAGGGCGACAGTCTCGGCTTCGCGTTTGCTGGCGGCAAGCCGACACGCCCCGTCTCGAAGCCTTTGTCCGATATCGCCGCGCGGCTCAAATGGATGGACGAACAGGGCATCGAGACGCAGGTCGTCGGCGGTTGGCTCGATATGTTCGGCAACGATCTGCCGGTCGAGGAAGGCACCGCCTGGGCGCGGCTCATCAACACGCATCTCTCGAGCGCGGCGAAAGAAGAGCCGCGCTTCCTGCCGCTCGCTTGCGTCCCGCTGCAGGATGGCGCGCAAGCAGCCGAGGTCTTGCGCGAAGCGCATCGTCAAGGCTTCAAAGGCACGATGATCGGCACGCAGCCGAAGGGCAAAGGTGGCGTGCTCGACGATCCGACGCTCAACCCGTTCTGGGAAGCCGCGCATGAGCTCGGGTCCGTCGTCTTCATCCACCCCGTTTTCGAGAGCGGCGACGACCGCGTGCACGATTACGGGATGGCGAACGCGGTCGGACGCATCACCGATACGCTAATCGCCTTTTCGCGCCTCATCTATGCCGGCCATGTCACACGCTATTTCGGCGCCAAGATCGTCGCCGGGATCGGCGGCGCGGCGCTGCCTTACGTCATCGGCCGCCTGCGCCGCAATTACGCGCTCGACAAGGAGAAGCTCGCCGATCCCGACGCGGCGCTCGCGGCGCTCTATTACGACACGGTCGTGCAGGACCCACGCACCTTGCGCTATCTCGCCGAGATCGTCGGTGCGGACCGCATCATGATGGGCTCCGACATGCCGTTCCCGATCGGCGATCTCGCGCCGATGAAGATCGTCACGGAAACGCCTTTCTCGGAGGCCGAGCGCGCGTCGATCAATGGCGGCCTCGCCGCGCAGCTCTTCGGCTTGTGAGGCGGCGATGAAGCTCGAGATCGGCGGCGCGGAGGTGATCGCAGCGGATGTCGAGACGCTCTGGCGCGCGCTCAACGATCCCGCAGTGCTGACGCGCTGCGTGCCTGGGTGCAAATCCATGATCGAGACGGCACCGGACGCCTATAGTGTCGAGATGCAGTTGAAGGTCGCCGCCGTCGGCGGGTCGTTCGAAGGCTCGATCGCGCTGACCGACAAGGTGCCGCCCCACTCATGCCGCATCATCGTTTCGGGCTCCGGCACGCTCGGCCACGGCAGCGGCGAGGCGGGCTTCGAGCTCGTGTCCGAAGGCGAGCAGGCGACGCGGCTTTCCTACAAAGGAACCGGCGAGATCGGCGGCCTCGTCGCCGGCGTCGGCCAGCGCATTCTCGGCAGCGTGTCGAAACATCTCGTCGGGCGTTTCTTCACTGCCTTGCGCCAAGAATTCGAAACGGCCGGAAAGACCGCCGCGGGATAAAAGCGCCTGGCAACGCGGCGTCATAGTGGGGAGGATCGACGTGAGACGATGGAAGATCGGCCTTGCGATCATGATCGCAGCGTCTCTGACGGCATCCGCGCTCGCTGCAGAGACGTTCGCCAAGCTCTCGATCGTCGTCTTCGGCGCGCCGTCTCTCGGCGCTTTCCTGCCGCCGATCATCAAAGCGCAAAAATTCGATGAGAAGAACGGGCTTTCCATCACCTTCGACGAGCGCACGCCCGACGCCTACACCGCGCAGTTCAATTCCGGCGAATATCAGCTCGGCGGCAGCGCCGCGCTGCTCACCGTCGGATTGGCGGATCTGCGCGGCGTGAAGGTCACCTACCTGTTCAACCTCTTCGATTATTGGGGCGCGGCCGTCACCTCGCGGCCCGAGATCAAAAGCCTGAAAGATCTCGAGGGCAAGGATCTCGCCGCGGCGAAAGGCACGACCAATTACGTGATGTTCGACTGGTTTGCGCATCAGCAGGGTCTCGATACGACGAAGCTCGCCGTCGTGAACACGGCGACGCCCGGCCTGATCGGCTACGCGCTCGCCGACCGCGCCAGCGCAGTGCAAATCTGGGAACCAGCCTATGCGACGCTGATCAGCAAGAAGCCGGGCTTCCGCACGCTCGATCTCAACATTGCCGAAGCTTGGCGCGCCTTTGCGGGCTCGACCGCGATTCCCTATCTCGGTGTCGCGGCGCATATCGATTGGGTCGAGAAAAACCGGCCGCTGATCCCGAAACTCTACGCGGCTTATAAAGAGGCCGCCGACTGGGTCGTCGCGCATCCCGACGATGCGGCGAAGCTCATCTCTCCCAAAGGCACGCCGGACGATCAGAAAGCGATCGCCGATCTCGTGCGCGCCAATGATCGGCTCGGCCTCAACATGCACTGGGCATCCGAGGTCGGCAAGGAAATCGCTTCCGTCTATGCCGCCGGCCGCGCCATCGGCTTCCTGCCGGGCGCGCCTTCGGCGGCGACGATCTACGAGGCAAAACCGTGACCGATCACGCCGTCGGCGGCGATCCGAGCCGGTTTCGCAAGCCGCAATTTCTCGGCGATGTCTTGCGCGCCGCGACGCCTTTCGTCGTCATGGGCGCGCTCTGGCAGGTCGCAAGCCTCTTCTTTCCCGCCTTCCTGTTTCCCTCGCTCGTCGATGTCTTCTGGCGTTGCCTCGGCATTTTCCAAAGCTGGTCCGAGATGCAGGACGTGCTGGCAACGGTCGGGCGCATCATGGCCGGACTTGCCGGCGCCTTCATCGTCGGCGCCGCGCTCGCCTTCTTCATGGCGCGCTCGAAATCGGTCGACGGCTTTTTATCGCCGATGCTCAGCTTCTTTCAGGGCATTCCGGCGCTTTCCTGGGTCGTCTTCGCCATCATTTGGTTTCACGGCGTCGAGTTTCGCATTTTCTTCATCATGGTGCTGACGACGCTGCCGGCCTTTACATTCCAGGTTCTCGCGGCGCTGCGCGCCATGTCGAAGGATCTGATGGAAATGGTGCAGAGCTTTCGCCCCAAGCGGGCAAAGGTTTTCCGCGTCATGATCCTGCCCGCCGTGCTGCCGGATGTTCTCACAGCCTGGAAGGTCAATCTCGGCAACGCCTCGCGCGTCGTCGTCGTGGCCGAGCTCGTCGGCGCGACAGGCGGCATCGGCTATCAGCTTCTCCAGCAGCAGCAACTCTTCGACATGGCGGGCGCGCTCGCCTGGACGCTGCAGCTCGTCTTCTTCGTGCTCATCGTGCAATACGCCCTGACGCTGATCGAGACCTATGCCTTCCGCTATCGCGCCGTATCGGAGCGCCTGCTGTGAGCGCCGAAATTGCCTTCGATCACGTCTCCAAAAGCTTCTCGCGCGGCAATGGCGCGGGCCTGTTTCGCGCCGTCGACGATCTGACGCTGGCGATCGAGCCGGGCGAGCTCGTCGCGATCCTCGGCAAGACGGGCTGCGGCAAATCCACCTTGTTCAACATGATCGCCGGCTTGACCGCGCCGAGCGAGGGCAAGGTCGCGGTGGCAGGACGTGATCCCTTCGTCGAGTTCGACTGGTTCCGCGGAAAAATCGCGATCGTCTTCCAGAACGACCGGCTTCTGCCTTGGCGGACCGCCCTCGATAATGTCGCGCTCGGCCTCGAAATGCTCGATGTACCAAAGGCCGAACGGCGCGCCGCAGCGCGCGATTGGCTGCAAAAGCTCGGCCTCGCCGGACATGAACGCGACTATCCGCCGGCGCTTTCCGGCGGCATGCGCCAACGCGTCTCGATCGCCCGGGCGTTTGCCACCCATGCCGCCATCCTTTTGTGCGACGAGCCGTTTTCGGCGCTCGACGAGATGACCGGCACGCGGCTGCGGGAGGAATTTGCCCGGCTCGTGCGGGAAAACGGGAAGACGGCGGTTTTCATCACCCATTCGATCGAGGAGGCGCTCGCGATCGGCGACCGCATCATCGTGCTGCGACCGCCGGCCCGCATCGCGTATGACGTGAAGCTCGAAGCCGCCGACAAGGACGTCGTCCGCGCCGCCATTCGCGGCGTGCTCGCGGACTC
>Ga0116227_10010895_pt1 | contig 15596 bp, 13 predicted proteins | sample S1TSphgellanicum_FD_89693 | JGI IMG/M metagenome (GOLD analysis project Ga0116227, IMG submission 89693) | Host-associated microbial communities from peat moss isolated from Minnesota, USA - S1T2_Fb - Sphagnum magellanicum MG | ecosystem: Host-associated > Plants > Peat moss > Unclassified... | reverse complement strand
GGCTATACGGCGGGCGCACACGAGATCGACCCGCACGATCGCGTGCTCGTGAAGTACATCGGCAGCTTTGCCGATCCGGCGGCCGGCAAAGAGTTGGCCGGCGTGCTGCTCGATCAAGGCGCGGACGTCATCTACGTCGCGGCCGGAAAATCGGGCCTCGGCGCGATCGATCAGGTGAAGAATCGGCAGCACGTGTATGCGATCGGCGTCGACGTCGATCAAGACGCGCTCGTTCCCGGTAAGATTCTCACCAGCATGGTCAAGCGCGTCGACATCGGCGTTCTCACGCTGGCGAAGGAGGCCGCCGCGGGGAGGAAGCCGCACGGGCACACCGAGCTCGGGCTCGAGGACGGTGCGATCGGACTCACCGATTTCCGCTACACGCGCAGCGCGCTGACGCGCACGCAATTCGCGCACCTCGACGCATTACGGAAGGCCGTCATCGCGCGGCGAATCGTCGTGCCGTCGACGCGCGAAGAACTCGCGTCTTTCAGGCCGGTGCCGGTGACGCCGTGATTCGGTCGACCGTGATCGTTCCGGCACGCACGACGAGATCCGGCAGCGCGCGATCGGCGACGACGGCCGGAACGTTCGGCGCATCGAAGGCGACGAGATCCGCGGCAGCGCCGGGTGTGATCTCCGGCCGGGTCAAGCCCAGCGCCTGCGCGCCGCCGCTGATGGCGCGATCGAGGCAGTGCGCCAACTGCTCGTCACTGCCGTAGCCGGACCGGTACGCCGCGAGCATCGCGCGCTCCGTCATGCTCGCGACCGACAGCGGCGACCACGCGTCGCGAATATTGTCCGAGCCGAGCGCGAGATTGATGCCGGCCTCCGCCATCCGCGCGATCGGTGGAAACGGGCCTTCGCCGGGAATGCTGGTGACGATCGACACGCCGGCCGCAGCGAGCGCGGTGATCGTCGCCGCGAGGTCGTCGGATTCCGGTTGACCCAGTGCAAAGGCGTGGCTGACGACGACGGCGCCGGCCATGCCGAGCGCGCGGGTGCGCGTCGCGATCTCGCGCAGTTGATGCAAGCCGATCGCGCCGCCGTCATGCAGGTGGATATCGACCGGCGCGCCGTGCCGCTCGGCGAGTCCGAAGACGACGTCCAGATGGCCGCCGACGTCGCCGTCGAAGCCGAAGGGGTCGAGGCCACCGACGATGTCCGCGCCGTCGCGTAACGACGCCTCGAGCAGATCGGGCATGCCAGCGCACCGCAGAATGCCGCTTTGCGGGAAGGCGACGATCTGGATCGTGAGCCGATCCACCCACCGCTCGCGCAGCTCGACGACCGCGTGCAGATTATCGAGGCCGACCATCTCGTCGATGTCGACGTGCGTGCGCAGCGTGGTGGTTCCCGCCGCGCAGAGACGCCGCAAGAGCGCGTCGCCCTGCGTCGCGACATTCCAGCCCGACGTGCGTCGCAGATGTTTTTCAGCGTCGACGCGCGCGGTGACGGTCGCTCCGTCGACGTGCGATATCCAGCCGAGCCCGAGGAACGTCTTGTCGAGATGAACGTGCGCGTCGATCAGACCGGGGAGAACGATGCGCCCCGCCAGATCGATGCCGCCGGTGCCCTCCGGCGGCGCGAGATCGGCGATGATCCCGTCACGCAGCGTGAGCGAAAGGGGCTGACCGCCGGCGGTGCGCCCGTTGCGGAGAACGAGCGTCATCGCTGCCGGTACGTGCAGCACGCCGTACTCGCGTGCGCCGCTTCGTGCCACGTCGCGTAGAAGGCTTCGACATACGGCAGGACGTCGCGCGCGAGATCGCGCGCGGCAATCTCCGCCTCATCGGCCGGTGCGCTCAGTCGTTCGGCGATCTCCGCCAGGAGCGCGGCCTTGTCGACGAAGAGGACGGTGCGGTTCTGCATGATCAGCCGGCCGGCAACCATCGCGGTGTGGACATCGCCCGCCCTCGCGCGGTGGAGCAACGCATCCAAGAGCGGCACGTCGACGTCCCAACTCGGAGCGGCGAACCCGGCACGATCGATCAAGATCGCATCAGCCGCATAGCCGGGATCGAGCCGGCCGATCGTACCGGAAAAATCCGTGGTTGCTGCGCCGCCCTCGGTCGCCATGCGAACGACGTCTGCTGCATCCGGCGCCTGGTTCCAGCGCGCGGGGCGACGTGCAAGGGCCCACGCAAGCCGCATCTCCTGGATCATGTCGTGGTCGTCGTTGATACCGGATTGGTCGATGCCGAGCGCGATCGTTACGCCGCGTGCGGCGAGTTCCGTGGCCGGCGTGACGCCACTGCCGAGCTTGAGGCCCGAACTCGCATTGTGGCAAACCTTCGTTCCGCTCTGTGCGATCAGATCGAGATCGCTCTCCTCGAGCCAGATCGCGTGACCGAGCGTGAGCTTCGGTCCGAGCAAGCCCAATTCGGCGAGATGCGCGACGGCCGTTGAGTCGGTTTGCTGGTCGGCAAACACGCGCTGATACGGCGTCTCCAGCAGGTGCATGTGCAATGAGACATCGTGACGCGCCGCGACGTCCCGTTGCTGAACGAGCGACGCGTCGCTGCACCAGTGGAGGTTGGCCGGCGCCAGCTGCACACGTGTCAGCGGCGAATCGGTGCGATTCCACCGCGCTGCGAGCTCTTCGAAGAAGTCGAGTTGTGGCTGCGTCCGAGCCGGCTCCGCAGCGATGAGGGCGCGCATCTTGCCGGCGATGGGTGCCGGCAACGTCGCCAAGAACGCATCGTCGTCGCCAAGCACGAGCCGATTGCGATCGCGAAGCATCGAACAGAACGACGCGCGCATGCCGATCTCGCGATACGCATCCATGATGCGCTCGGGTTCGACCGCCCATTCCGATCGCGGTCCGGACGGGCCGCCGTGGATATGCTGGACGGTCGTCACGCCGCTCTCGACCATCTCGATTGCGGAATAGAGCGTGTCCAATCGTGCGTCGATGCGACGAAGACCCGCGAATCGTGGTAACCAGAGCTCGAGCGGCGCCGGAAGAACGCCGCGTTGCAACGGACTCAGGCCCGTGTGGTGGTGCGCGTTGACCAAGCCCGGCAACACGACGTCGTGCTCCGTTCCGACGATGGGCAGCTCGGGATGGTCGCGAATCAAATCGCTCGCCGGACCGACCGCAACGATCACGCCGTCGCAAACGAGCATCCCACCCTGTGCGACGATCTCGGGCGCACCACCCGGAGAGACTCCGCGCACGAGATGCCCGCCTCTGACGATCACGAGCGCGGATACGGCGTCGATGTCGTCACATCCCGGGTCGCCTCACTGCCGGGAGGTTCCCGGTACGACGCGAAGCGTCGCGCATGGCACTGAACATCGGCGATCGACTACCGGATGGCGAACTGAAGGAGACGACGGAATTCGACTCCGCCACGCAATGCGCGATGGCGCCGAAAGACGTCACGATCGCCGATGCGATTGCGGGCAAAACGATCGCGCTCTTCGGTGTGCCCGGTGCGTTCACGCCGACGTGTTCGGCGAAGCACGTGCCCGGCTATCTGAAGCACGTCGATGACTTCACCAAGCGTGGCGTCGACGAGATCTGGTGTGTGGCCACGAACGACGCCTTCGTGATGGCGCACTGGGGAAAAGAACAGCACGCGCTCGGCAAGATTCGTTTTCTTGCCGATGCAACGGCTGAATGGACGAAGGCGCTCGGGCTCGAGTTGGGTGGACCGGGAATGGGGACGCGTACGAAGCGCTTTTCGGCGCTGGTCAAAGACGGCCACATCGTGCAATGGAACGTGGAAGAGCCGGGGAAATTCGAAGTGTCCGATGCGGAGACGTTGCTCGAGCAACTCGCCTAAACGTCACGCCCGGACGGATCCGCAGGGCGACGGCCGGCGCCGAGCTAGTTTGCGAGTGAGGCGATATCGATGACGAAACGGTAGCGAACGTCGCTTTTGATCACGCGTTCGTACGCCTCGTTGACCTGCTGGATGTCGATCACTTCGATGTCGCTCGTGATGCCGTGTTCGCCCGAGAAATCGAGCATCTCTTGCGTCTCGGCGATGCTGCCGATCATCGACCCGGCGATGCTGCGGCGTCCACCGACGAGCGCGAACGCCGCGAGCGGCACGGGCTTGTCCGGAATGCCCACGACGACCATCGTTCCGTCGACCTTGAGCAGCGAGAGGTACGCGTTCCAGTCCAGCTCCGCCGACACCGTGTTGATGATCAGGTCGAACGTGCCCGCCAGCGTTTCGAACGTCGCCGGATCGGCCGTCGCGTAGAAGTGGTCCGCGCCGAGGCGCCTTGCGTCGGCTTCCTTGCGCATCGACTGGCTGAGGACCGTCACATCGGCGCCGAGCGCGTGCGCGTATTTCACGCCCATGTGTCCGAGGCCGCCGAGCCCGATGATCGCGACCTTCTTGCCCGGCCCCGCGTTCCAGTGGCGCAGCGGCGAATAGAGCGTGATGCCCGCGCACAGCAGCGGAGCGGCTGCGTCGAGCGGCAGCGAATCCGGAATCCGCAACACGTACGGCTCTTTGACGACGATGCGTTCGGAGTAGCCGCCGAACGTCGGCGTCCCGTCGTGCTCCTTGCCGTTGTATGTCACCACCAGGCCCGGGCTGTACTGTTCCGTGGCGGCGTCGGCCGTTCCGAGGCTGCGGCCTGAGTCGACGAAACAGCCGACGCCGACGTGGTCGCCCGGCTTGAACGCGGTGACGTCCGCACCGACGCTCGCCACGACGCCCGCGATCTCATGACCCGGCACCATCGGGAAGAGCGAGCCGCCCCATTCGTCGCGCACCTGATGGATGTCGGAATGGCAGATGCCGCAGTACTTGATGTCGATGACGACGTCGTCGGCGCGCGGTTCGCGGCGCTCGAACGAAAACGGCGCGAGGGGGGCGCCAAGCGTGGCAGCAGCGTAGCCCTTGGTTGCGCGCAGCGTGGACGGTTCCAGTGTGTTCGCCATGATGCTCGATACGAGGCGGTCCGCAATGAAAAAGTTCCGGCATGACACGCGAGAGAAAGAGAAACAATTATCGAAACGCCGAGGATTGAGGTGAAGCCGCCCGCGCCGGCGGATATGCGCTTCGAGCGTCCCTCCGCTGCATTGGCCGCGTCGTTCGCCGCCATGCGCGATGCGTTCATTGCTGTGGGCGAAGACCATTGGTCCTCGCAGGATCAAGAGCTCGCGCACCGCGATCCCGTCGCCTATGCCGCTGCGTTGCGCGGTTGGAGTGAAGCCCGGAATCTTCCGCCCAATCGCACCCCGTTCGATGCGTTCTGGATTCTGCGCGACGGCGTCGTCGTCGGTCAGTGTGGCGTGCGTCATCCGCTCACGCCCAAACTGGAAGCGTTCGGTGGCAACGTCGGCTACGAGGTACACCCGGCGTACCGGAATCAGGGAATCGCGACGTTTGCGCTGCGTGAGGCGCTGCGATTCCTCGCGGCCGAAGGCGTTGCCGAAGCGCTCGTTACCTGCGCACACGACAATGCGGCGTCGATACGCGTGATCGAGAAATGTGGCGGGCGGCGCATCGAAGACACTACGCGCCGCCGCTATCTGATTGCGACCGATCGCGATGCCTGAGTGGGATGCTGAAGTCGTCGTATCGGCGACAGACGTCGCCGCGATCGTCGGCGCGCACTATCCGGAATTCCGCGACCGTCCGGTGGTCGCATACGCCGAGGGCTGGGACAACGCGGCCTTCCTCGTCGACGACGCCGTCCTGTTTCGCTTTCCGCGCCGAACCATCGCGGTCGATCTTCTCACACGCGAGATCGCGCTTTTGCCGCAGATCGCACCGCAGCTGCCGTTGCCGATCTCGGCTCCGCAGTATCACGGCACCTGGAATGGTGAGCGGCGATGGCCCTTCGCGGGATACCGCATACTGGCGGGTGAGCCTGCGAGCTCGTGCGACCCCGACGACGATGCGCGTGCACGGATCGCGCTCCCGCTGGCCCATTTCTTGCGCGAGCTGCACGCGCTCGACACGGAGCCGCTCACCGAAGCGGGCCTTCCGCCGGATCTCTTCGAGCGGTTCAGCGCGGAAAAATTGGTGCCACGCGTTGCGGCGCGCGTCGCCACGGCACGGGCCGCCGGGTACGATGTTCCATCCGCGGTGTTGCGATGGTTTCACGACCATCCGCCCGTTCTCGATGAGCGGCAGACGCTGGTGCACGGAGATCTGTACGCGCGGCATGTGCTGCTCGGCGCCGACGGTCGGCCCAGCGGCGTCATCGACTGGGGCGACATGCATCGTGGTACGCCGGCGATCGATCTCGCCGTCGCTCATACGATGCTGCCGCCGAACCTCCACGCTGCGTTTCGCGCGGCGTACGGACCGGTCGACGACGCCGTTTGGAATGCCGCGCGATGGCGCGCCATCTACTCCGCGCTGCTCGGTCTCGACTATGGCATCACGGCCGACGCCGAGGACATGCGCCGCTACGGCGCAACGGCGCTCCGCTTGATCGCCAGCGCCATTCCTCTGCCCCGCGTCAGGCCCGGCGAAGGCCGGGCCTGACGCGCGAGCGATTAGGCGAGGTCGAACCGGTCGAGGTTCATCACCTTGTTCCATGCAGCCACGAAGTCGTGCACGAACTTTTCTTGCGAATCCGCCTGTGCGTAGACTTCCGCGAGCGCACGCAGTTGCGAGTTGGATCCGAAGATGAGATCGACACGCGTGCCGGTCCATTTCAGCTCGCCCGTCACGCGGTCGCGTCCTTCGAAGACGTCGCCGTTGTTCGAGACGCTCTTCCAATTCGTGCCCATATCGAGCAGGTTGACGAAGAAGTCGGTGGACAGCGTTTCGGGACGCTTGGTGAAGACGCCGTGCTGCGATCCGCCCGCGTTCGCGTTGAGGACGCGCAGGCCGCCGACGAGGACGGTCATCTCCGGCGCCGAGAGCGTCAGGAGTTGCGCGCGGTCGATCAGCTGGGCTTCCGCCGGAATGGTGTACTCCGCCTTACGGTAGTTGCGAAATCCGTCCGCTTCCGGTTCGAGTGGCTCGAACGAGTGCGCGTCGGTCTGCTCTTGCGATGCGTCGGCGCGACCGGGCGTGAACGGAACCGTCACGTCGAAGCCGGCGTTCTTCGCTGCCTGTTCGACGGCGGCGCAGCCGCCGAGAACGATCAGATCCGCAAGCGAGACGTGCTTTCCGCCCGATTGCGCAGCGTTGAACTCCGATTGAACGCGCTCGAGCGTGCCGAGGACGCTCGCCAATTGCGCGGGCCCGTTGACCGCCCAATCTTTCTGCGGCGCAAGACGCAGGCGTGCTCCGTTCGCACCACCGCGCTTGTCCGAGTCGCGATAGGTTGCTGCCGACGCCCATGCCGTTGCAACGAGTTGCGCGATCGAGAGTCCCGAGCCGAGCAGCTTGGCTTTGAGTGCCGCGATGTCGCTCGCATCGATGAGCGGGTGCGTTACCGCCGGAATGGGATCTTGCCAGATCAGTTCTTCCGCGGGAACGTCGTTGCCGAGATAGCGTGAGCGCGGGCCCATGTCGCGATGCGTGAGCTTGAACCACGCGCGCGCGAAGGCGTCGGCGAATTCGGCCGGGTTCTCATGATAGCGCTTCGCGATCGGGCCGTACGCGGGGTCGAGTTTGAGCGCGAGATCCGATGTGAGCATCATCGGCGCGTGCCGCTTCGCGGGGTCGTGCGCGTCGGGCACGGTGCCGCTTGCGGCACCGTTCTTCGGCGTCCACTGATGCGCGCCGGCCGGGCTCTTCGTGAGTTCCCAGTCGTAGTTGAAGAGGTTGTCGAGGTAGCTGTTGTCCCACGTCGTCGGCGCCTGCGACCACGCGCCTTCGAGGCCGCTCGTGATCGTCGCATCGCCGTTGCCGCTGCCGAAGCTGTTCTTCCAGCCCAGGCCTTGCTCTTCGATGCTCGCGCCTTCCGGTTCGGGCCCGACGTACGTCTTCGGGTCTGCCGCGCCGTGGACTTTGCCGAACGTGTGTCCGCCCGCGATGAGCGCGACGGTCTCTTCATCGTTCATGGCCATGCGCGCGAACGTCTCGCGAATGTCACGCGCGGATGCGAGCGGATCCGGATGGCCGTCCGGACCTTCCGGATTCACGTAGATCAGGCCCATCTGCACCGCTGCGAGCGGGTGCGCGAGTTCGCGATCGCCCGAGTAGCGTGCGTTGCCGAGCCAGGTGTCTTCATAGCCCCAGTTGATGTCTTCTTCAGGCGCCCATACGTCGACGCGGCCGAAGCCGAAGCCGAACGATTTCAATCCCATCGAGTCGAGCGCGACCGTGCCGGCCAACACCAGAAGGTCGGCCCACGAAATCTTGTTGCCGTACTTCTGCTTGATCGGCCAGAGCAGGCGACGCGCCTTGTCGAGGTTCGCGTTATCGGGCCAGCTGTTCAGCGGCGCGAACCGTTGCGTGCCCGAGCCGGCGCCGCCGCGGCCGTCGCCCGTGCGGTACGTGCCCGCGCTGTGCCACGACATGCGGATGAAGAACGGACCGTAGTGTCCGTAGTCCGCCGGCCACCACGGTTGCGAGGTGGTCATCAGCGCCATCAGATCGCTCTTCAGCGCGGCTTGATCGAGTTTTTTGAACTCATCGGCATAGTTGAACGCCGGGCCCATCGGGTTCGACGACGGCGGGTGCTGGTGAAGAACGCGCAAGTCGAGCTGATTCGGCCACCAGTCTCGATTGGTCAAGAGCCCGGACGGCATGTGGGTGCCGCTGGGCTTGCCGTGGTCGACCGGGCATCCACCCGACGTGTTGTTCGCGGTTTCCGTTGCGCTCATGTGCTCTCCAATCGTACGATGACGTTCTGCCGAGGAAGGGTGTAGTTCAGAAGGTAGCACGGCTCGACTAACAAGTAAATTCGATTTATCTAAAGGGTTCATAAGGCAATGCCTATGAATCAGCGTGCATGCCTGCGGTCAGTGTCTCGTCCCTCTCCCTGCGCGATCTCGAGTACGCCGTTGCCGTGGCCCGCGAGCGGCATTTCGGCCGCGCGGCCGAGTATTGCGGCGTCAGCCAACCGACGTTGAGCGAACAGGTGCGCAAGCTCGAATCGATTCTCGGATTCGCGCTCTTCGAGCGGACCACGCGCACGATCGAGCCCACGGTGCGGGGTGCGGCGGTTCTCGAGCAGGCGGAAGCCTTGCTCGGCAACGCACGACGCCTGCTCGAAGACGCGCGCCGCTCCGCCGAGCCGCTTTCGGGCGAGCTGCGGTTGGGCGTGATCGCGACGCTCGGGCCCTACTACATGCCGTCGGTCATCGCGCTCGGCCGTCGGCGCTTCCCGCGCCTCGCGCTGCGGCTGCGCGAATCGACGACAAATGAACTGCTCGTCGCGTTACGCAGCGGCGAGCTCGACGCGATCCTCGTCGCGTTGCCCGTTCCGCTCGAGGGACTGCAGGCCGAGCCGCTCTTCTTCGAACCGTTTCGGCTCGCGTGCCCGAGCGATCACGAACTCGCGCAGCGTGAGCGCGTGCGTGTGCGCGACCTCAATCGCGGGGCGTTGCTCCTGATGGAAGACGGCCACTGTCTGCGCGATCAGGCGCTCTCGCTGTGCAATCCGCGTTCGCTTCCCAACCAGAGCCGGTATGCGAGTTCGCTCGAGATGTTGCGCCATATGATTGCGGCCGGCGAAGGCATCTCGCTGATCCCGCTCCTCGCTGCGGCGGAGCACACCTCGATGCACGGCATGATCACGTATCGCGAACTCGACGAAGCGCGTGCCGGGCGAACGATCGCGCTCGTCTGGCGTGCGACCGAAACGCGCGCCGGTGACCTGCGCCAGATCGCCGCGTTCGTGCGCGATGAACTACCCGCCGGTGTGCGGCTCCACGAGAACGCCGGCGCTCCGGCGCTCGATCCCTCGCGCTGAGGTCAGTCGCGTGCCGGTTAGTGCTCGTGCGCGCAGGCCTGCGCTTGTTGGGCGCGTGTCGTCGACGATGGGATCGAGCCGCCGCCGGGGGTCACCGGCACCTCGACGATCGGTGCCGCCTGCGGTTGCCCGGTGATCGGGTTCATCGCCGTCTGCGACGCGTTCGCATTGTGGCCGATGCAGCTCTGGCCGCTCGCCGTCGAGGTGCCGCCGGTCGGGGTCGTGACCTTCATCGGCTGCGCCTTGTGATAGATGGCGTCGTGTTTGTGCAGCGGCGGGGGCGAGGCAACGTGCGCTGACACCGGACCCGCGAGCATGACTGAGAGAAGTCCAAGGAACAGCATCGGTCGCATCATCGCCACGTGCTTCTCCCCTTCTTTGCATCGATGTTCACACGGCGCACCGCAATGCATGACGGTTAACCGATGATAACGGAGCGACGACCGTCGTTTCGTCGAAGACGTCGCGCATGACGAACGAGACGGACCTCAGCCGCCGCGCGTTGCTTGCCGCCGCCGGTGTCGCTGTCGTTGCCGCATCGTTCGGCGCCGTCGCGGACGCGGCGGACGCGCTGCCGAGCCGCCCGCCGGCGGATGCCGGCCTCGGCGTGCCCGTGCACGGTCTCCACCTGCAGTTCGGTGCCGACGCCTCATCGACCATGGTCGTCTCCTGGTGCACGTTGCAGCCGGTGCGTCGCGCCCGCGTTCTCCTCGGACATCTCGACGGCACGCTGGTGCGCACGATCGACGCGCGTGAGACGCAGTACACCGATGCGAAGTCCGCGCAGACCGTCTACGCCTATCATGCGACGCTCGCCGGGCTCGAGCCGGGCTTCTCCTACTTGTATGCGGCGCTGCACGACGGCGCGCAGCCGGAGTTCGGCACGTTTCGCACCATGCCGCGCGGCCGCTCGGCGTTCACGTTCACGAGCTTCGGCGATCAAGGCACGCCGACGCTCGGCAAGAAGTACGTGCCGCCGCCGGGCCTCACGATGCCCAACGTGCCCGGCCTCACGATTCCCCTTCCACTCTTCGTGAACGACAATCTCGGCTCGCCGGCCGGGAGCGACACGACGCTCGGCGTCGAGCGGCTGCGGCCCGCGTTTCATCTGTTCAACGGCGATCTCTGCTACGCGAACATTGCCGCGGATCGCGTGCGCTCGTGGTGGGACTTCTGGTCGAACAATAGCCGCAGCGCGCGCAATCGCCCGTGGATGCCGTCGCCCGGCAATCACGAGAACGAGTTGGGCAACGGGCCGATCGGCTATCGCGCCTATCAAACGTACTTCTCGCTGCCCGCCGCCAGCGGTCAGACCGACCTCACGCGTGGACTGTGGTATGCGTTCACCGCGGGCTCGATGCGCGTGATCAGCATCGCGAACGACGACATCGCGTACCAGGATGGCGGCAACTCGTACGTGCGCGGCTATTCCGGCGGCGCGCAGAAGGCGTGGCTCGAGCGTGAGCTCGCGGCGGCGCGCCGCGATCGCAGCATCGACTGGATCGTCGTATGCATGCATCAGGTCGCGATCTCGAGCGTCGATAAATTCAACGGCGCCGATCTCGGCGTCCGGCAAGAATGGTTGCCGCTGTTCGACCGGTACGGCGTCGATCTCGTCGTCTGCGGCCACGAGCACCACTACGAACGCTCGCATCCGATTCGCGGTCAACAGACGAACGCGACGCTCACGCCGATCCCCGCGGCGACGGCGACCGACGTGATCGACACGACCAAGGGCACCGTGCACATGATCATCGGCGGCGGTGGAACATCGCTCCCATCGAACGAGCTGTTCTTCGATCCGCCGGCGTGCCGCGTGATCACGGCCGTCGGTCCGCCCGACCCGATCACCGGCAAGCGTCCTCCGGTCTACGCGCACGAGGACGCGCCGTGGTCGGCCGTGCGCAATGCCGCTCACGCCTACGGCTTCGCGGCGTTCCATCTCGATCCGGGCACGCACCCGGGTGGCATGACGACGATGACGGTGACGTATTACGACGTCGTGGGCAACGGTGGCGAACTGGCGCCGTTCGAAACGTTCGTCCTGCGCCGGCCGCGTCGCGACTAAGTCTCGAGGATTTCGGCCATCAGAGGTGCCGCGCAGCCATGTCGCGCCACGTGCGCGGCGCATGCGCTTTGCCCGGCCACACGTCGAACGCATGCCACACGCCTTTGCTCCAGAGGGCCGCGCTCAGTTCGCGGTTGCTCTCGATGAAGAAGTCGCCCTCCGCAATGGCCAGGCGAATGTCGAGTGCGCGCAGGTGCCTGAGAATCTCGTCGTTCGCGAGGTTCGGGATGAAATGATTCGGCGTGTGGAAGTAGATGTTCTCATCGTAGTACCCGCTGAAGAGATCGCGGTACCACGCAAATTCGCGCGTGAGATCGTAACGCCCGCTGAAGCCGACCACCTTGCGGAAGAGCCACGGGTGCCGGAACGCGATGGTCACCGCGTGATAGGCGCCGATGCTGCAGCCGTGCGCCACGAGCCGCGAGTCGGCATTGAGCGACCACGAGAGCGGAAGCACTTCGCAGAGCACGTATTCCTCGAAGGCGCGATGGCGCGCGATCCGGTCCCACGGTGCGATACCGAAATCGTAGAGGCTCTGCGAATCGCAGCTATCGACGCAGAACAGTTGCAACGAGCCCGACTCGAGACGGCCGCGCACGGCATCGACGAGCCCCCAGTTCTCGTAGTCGTAGAACCGGCCTTGCCGCGTCGGGAAGACGACGACGCGATCGCCGGCATGCCCGAACACGAGCAGTTCCATCTCGCGACCGACGCGCTGACTGAACCACGTGTAGTACGTTCGATGCATGGCCGGTCGGAATCGCTAGCGGCGCTGGGGCCGGCCGGAGGAGCCGAAGATGCGCGTCCGATATGGCTCGAGCAGTTCGGTCCAGAGCGCATATCCGGCGGGGTTCAAATGGAGCCCGTCATCGAGAAAGAGGTCGCGGCGCGGTTCGCCGTCGCGAAGCATCGCGTCGAAGAGCGGAATGAAGAAGCCGTTGGGCTGTCGTTCGACCTCGCGTTGAATGAGATCGTTGGTCCGGCGGATGCGATCCATGATCGAGGCGCGCGCGGGGCTCGGTTTGATCGACATGAAACCGAACGGAATCGGGCGGCAGTAGAAGTCGACGTCCGCCGCGAGTTCGCGGAAGGATGCGAGCACGTCGTCGGGCGAGCGGCCGTCGCCGAGATCGTTGTCGCCGGCGTAGACGACGAGCGACGCCGGCTCGAGCGGCGGGACGATCCGTTCGAAGAAATGCGCGCACGCTTCCAACGTCGATCCGCCGAACGCCGCATTGACGACGTGCGCGTCGCCGAGATCCTCCGGCATCGTCGTCCACATCCGAAGCGACGAGCTGCCGTAGAAGACGGCGGGATTGGCGACCGGCCGTGCCGCCAGGCGCGCGGTCAGCTCGGAGACCTCGGCTTCGTACCATTCCATCGTTCTGGAGTATCCTCGTCGAAGATTGCGGAGAGTTTATGGAGAAGCGCGCCGTATGTCGGACGGGCTTCCCCCGGCGCAGCGCCGCCTCGCGGTCTGCGCGCTCGCACTCGCATCGGCGATGGGAACGCTCGACGTCAACATCGCGAACACGGCGCTGCCGACGATGGCCCGTGATCTCGCCGTGTCGCCCGCCACGTCGATCTGGATCATCAACGTCTACCAGATCGCTTCGGTCGCGACGCTCTTCACGTTCGCGGCACTCGGGCAGCTCTACGGGCCGGCGCGGATCTACCGCATCGGCGTGCTCGTCTTCATCGCGGCGTCGCTCGTCTGCGCCCTCGCGCACCACTTCGGGCTGCTGCTCGCCGGCCGCGTGCTGCAAGGGCTTGCGGCCTCGGCGATCTTCGCGATCACGCCCGCGCTCTATCGTGAGGTGTTCCCGCGCGCGCAGCTCGGCCGCGCGCTCGGCATCAATGCGACGATCGTCGCGACGAGCACGGCCGCGGGCCCGACGCTCGGCGGCTTCATCCTCGCGATCGCACCGTGGCCGTGGATCTACGCGATCAACATTCCGTTCGGGCTCGCGAACGTCGCGCTCAATCGCGCGCTGCCGCACGACGATCGCAACGACGGACGGCTCGACGCGCCGAGCGCGATCGCGAGCGGCGCCGGGTTCGCACTGCTGATCTCCGGGCTCGCGTCGTTCGCGCGCAGCGGCGCGAGCGCGGGCACCGTCGCGGCGCTCGTCGCCGGTGCGCTCGCGTTCGGCTGGTTTCTCCGGCGTCAAACGCGCCTCGAACGGCCGATGCTCGCCGTCGGCATGTTCCGCGTGCCGGCGTTCAGCCTCGCGGGCGCGACCTCGTTCGCCGGCTTTGCGGCGCAAGCGCTCGCCTATGTGAGCCTGCCGTACTTCTTCCAGCGCGCGCTCGGCGCGACGCCGCTCGACTCAGCGCTGCTGATGATCTCGTGGCCGATCATGCTCGCGCTCGCTTCGCCGATCGCGGGCCGGCTCTCCGACCGCCTTGCGCCGGGCATCTTGGCGACGATCGGGCTCGGTCTGCTGTGTGCGGGCCTTGCACTCTACGCGACGCTCCCGGCGAAGCCGAGCACGCTTGCCATCGTGGTCGCCGGCGCCGTGTGCGGAACCGGCTTCGGCTTGTTCAAGTCGCCGAACGATCGCGAACTGATGATGAGCGCGCCGCGCGCGCTGACGTCGAGCGCGTCGGGCGTGCTCGCCGCGGTGCGCAACAGTGGGCAAGCCATCGGCGCCGCGATGGTGGCGATCGTCTTCGCCGCCTTCGGCGCGTCGGTCGCGGGCGGCAATGCCGATGCCGCGATCGCGCACGCGGGTCCGGCCGCGCTGTGGATCGCCGCAGCGTGTGCCGCGATCGCGATGCTCGCGAGCGCGTCGCGCTTGCGGCTACACGCGACGGTCGTGCCCGCATGAGCATCGTCGCGGCGATCGGCGCGTTCCTCGCGCTCTCGATGGCGTTCGTTCCGACCGACGACCGGCCGGCGACCGCGCAATTCCCGCAGATCGTCGCGCAGATCGCGGGCGTGCGTCTCTTCGAGCCGCCCGATGCGATGCTCGGCAACTATCTCGATCCGGGCTCGCCGTCGGCGATCTTCGGCTGGCTCGACACGTTGCCGCCTGACCTGCAAGCGTACGTGCTCTCGAACGACATGCTCGACTACGGCGGACTCGTCGCGTCGCGCGTGCCCACGATCGGGCGCGCGGTCGCCGAGGCGCGGCTCGCCGAACTCACCGCGTTGCGTGCACGCCGCTCGCTCGGCGCGGTGACCGTGTTCGGCAGCGTGATGCGCCTTGCACCGACGGGCGTTCCGGCGATCGGGCCGGCAGCGTCGTTTCCGTTTGCCGGTGACGTGTGGCCGGTGGTCCAGCGGTACGCCGGCCTGCCCAGTCCGCCCGTCACCGCCGAGCAAGCGGCGGACGAGCAACGCCTGCGCAACGACTTGGGGCCGATTCTCGATGCGTATCTGCTCGCGCGCACGCGCGATCGCGACATCGACCTCGCGCTCTTGCGCGCGGACGCGGCGGGCAGCGTCGATCGCGTCGTGCTCGGTCAGGACGATGCCGGTCCCACCGGTTTGCATATCCCCGACCTCACGGCGCTGCGCGCGTATGCGACCGCGACGATACCCGCCGGCCGCTGGTCGATCGAGCCCGGGACGGACGAACTCGGCATGGTGCTCGTGAGCGCCGCGCTCGTGCGCGAAGCGGGTCTGGTGCCGCGCGTGCGCGTCGTCTACTCGCGGTCCGACGGTGCGCTGACGCAAGATCCGCTCGAGTTCGCGCCGATCGGTACGACGATCGCCGACGTCATCGCGAGT
>Ga0116227_10010894_pt1 | contig 15601 bp, 13 predicted proteins | sample S1TSphgellanicum_FD_89693 | JGI IMG/M metagenome (GOLD analysis project Ga0116227, IMG submission 89693) | Host-associated microbial communities from peat moss isolated from Minnesota, USA - S1T2_Fb - Sphagnum magellanicum MG | ecosystem: Host-associated > Plants > Peat moss > Unclassified... | reverse complement strand
TGGCAAGGGAAGGGAAACAAACACACATGCGCTTTCTCCCATGCAGCAGGCTGCCATTGAGGATGTGGCCGTCACATGGACCTGCTGATCCATGTAGGTTTCAGTAAAACTCAATCCTCGTGTGGTGATGACGATCATACACCCATTCAATTTTCTTGAACAAGAATCTGAATTTTTCAAAGTCCTATGCATTGTCATGAAAGTTAGAAAGTTTTTCAAGTTGTGTATCCTTTGTTTTTGAGTTTTTATGTGAATCAGTGAAGGGTTTGAGGGTAAGGTTTTGTCAAGAACTTACAGTTATCACAATGCTGCAGGTATTAAAATGCTAGACTCGAATCAATATGGTGATCAATATGTGCACATTAATGTCATCATACCTATGTACGTTTTGCACTTTCTTCCTGAAGACTTAAAGCTCTAAAAGCCCTGAATTCTTTTCCACCATTGTTTGTTTTTGTTGTTGTTGCTGTTGTTCTCGTCTTTGTAGTGGCTGTTGCCTGGTCTTTAGCTCTTCACAAACTCTCCACAACGAAAAATTCGTATTTAGTCAAAAATAATTAACACAAAACATGTGATATATTGGAATAACTATATGTATTTTTAATAACAAAATATTTCATTCAAAAAAATTCAATGAAAAAATGAAAAAGACTAAAAAAAAGCTTCTAATCCTTTTACAAAATAATCCCATTGGCTCCTTTGAACATATTCGCACCCATTTTAAAAAACAATAAGGTGCATTTTGTATACTTATTTTTTATTATCAAAACTTGGGTTCCATGTTCTTGCACATTACCAACAACAATGATTGACTCATTAATTGATTTATTTATTTATTTTATTTTGTATAAATTAAGTTCCATTCAAATGAACATATTGAATGACATTGCAACACACCTTGAATTGAAGTTCAATTCAATTGAATTCAGATCAAATTGAATTGAATGTATATCTAATTCAAAAAAGGAGGCTAGTAGTCCCTGAATTGAATTCAAATACATTGATTGGAATTTTAAATTGAATTGAATTTCAGTTCCAATTCAATTAAATTTAATTCAACGATTGGATTAAGATTGAGATTAAAAAGAAATGAGAGGTAAATTGGTGGAGAAAGTATTGAAAATCGGTTCATGAATATGATGTTGAGGGAAAAAAAAAAAAAGTTAAAAAAAATAGACACAAATCTAAAAAGACGCCTTTTCACCTTCACCAGGCTTTTTTTCTGAAGTATTTTGTGCTATTTTTGCAGGGACTAAAACAGCAGTGGGAATCAATTTTGTGATGTAGCCACACTGGCAATCATCCACAGGAGGAATTAGCCAAATATTCGGCTATGGTCAGAGAGTAAAGTAGAAACATACAAGAATCTTGCTATATTTTGGCAACCTGCTGGAACCCATTGTCAAAAATATGGCAAAAGTCCTTTGTATGAGTCACACTGGATGTGTCTTTTTTGATGCCAAGTGACAAAACTTCCCCATGGAAAAAAAAAAACCCAGTGTTGGGAACTGCTCAGCTTTCTTCACCAAAGCTCACAACCTGAGCCAGTTCCAAAAACCTGTGCCACCACTACAACCCACCAAGAAGACTGCTCCTGCTGCCTTGAAACTGATAGATCTGATTGCAAAACAAGCTTGCACAGCATAAATTGGTGTGGAAATACATACATGGAAAAAAGAGAATCACTTAACAGTTTGTCATTATCACTCAGGCCATGCTGTTTTTCCATGATCGTTCTGAAGAGGTGAAGAACTTTTATGCCTGCTTTTGCCATTGAGTTTTATGTCTAGATATCAAAAGAATTGTCCTCATGGATGAGTAACAATGATCTTTTCTTTCAGTGTTTATTTCATTCCTGGCAAAAAAAAAGACTGTCCTTGTGGATAAGTAGCAATGAAAACTTCTTTTGGTCTGAATGTCATCACCTTACTTGAGACAATCCACTTCCACAATCTGGGTTGGATCTTGCTTTACAATCCTGAAACATGTAGTCATGTTTGTTTGTGCAGTGGACTTGCTGTGACGTACATGTGGAGGACTTTGATCAGTTTTGGAACATTCCTGCCTGTGCCTCCAGCTGGCATGCATGATGGCAACAGCGATGACAGTGAGTAGCTGTGGAACACAGCTTTTCAGCATCTTCATGGGATCGTAAACAGATGGCAGGATGATGAGTTAAAGCTTATCAGCCAGCCTCTAAACCTCCATTCTCCTCCAGAGAATATCATCACACAAGAGTCCTTCTGCTCATTGACATGCAGTATTTTGTGTCACTGCACAACCGACTCTACTCATCTGGATCAGTTTTCTTCATGATGTTGAAGAACTCGAGTTTGCTGACTGCAAGAAAAAAAAGAAAAAAGTGGCATCAGGAACAGATTTGGTTGCAAGTTGGGGACAAGACGTGGGAGCCTGGAGGGAGGGGAAGATTTTTGGTTCTCCCACTTACAGTTGGAGGAAGTAGCATAAAAACAAATAAGAGGGAGATTCAAGGATGTGTATGTGAAAGCAGAATGAAAGAACTTGGAGCCCTTACTTGCACCATCTCCATCCTTGTCAACTGCACAAGCAAACAAAGATCAATTATCAGTCATGAGAAGATTTTTTTCTCTCCAGACAGTGATCTGTGCCTGAATCTGTCATAATACTGACCCCTGATTGGATCTTGTGTAACATTAGTACTGGTAGAAGAGAGGACAGAATTCCAGAAGTTTTAGAGGTCTACATTCATCTATCATGGCCTCAAGCTGCTCATCTGTTATGTTCTCGCCGAGTTCCCTTGTGACTTTTCTCAAGTTCTTCAGCTGCAAATCACCATAAAAAAGGTCCATAAGCAAGGTGCACAAGAAGTTCATGCCTTGTGGAAAAGAAAGCAATTTTGGTTTCTAGTTTAAGATGTTCAATCTTTTTGTTACCCTGGATGCATGCACCTTCACCTGACCAGATCAACACATTGCTGTTCCAGACAGTAGTGTTTGCAACATTCTGCACTATTTCAAGTTCATCAGCGATCTGCAGAGAGTTGATCCCTTGCTCAACAGCCAACAGACAAAACCTTCCTCGCCCTTGCTTACAACCAGGTTTTAAAAACTAGGCTACCCTCCTGCTCACCCTTGGACTCCAAGCAAGTCAAGTGAAACTGGAGTTTGTGCCCTAGCTGCTTGCCAAAAAAGCATTTGGAGACCTAGAGTGAGACCTATGAGACTGAGAGCCAGCTTCCAGACATTCTGGAATGAAAACATACCGAAATTTTCCCCATACCATCTTCATCAAAATACTGGAAAGCTTTTGCAAGGTCATCATCTTGATCTTTCTCCTTGTACTTCCTAGTCACTACACCACACATTTATTAGTGATCTTGCTTAGTTAGGATGAATCAACACTTCTGATCAGGTCAAATGCCCATGATTTTCACAGCTGCTGAGCAGCAATTAATCTGCATTATACAATGTTTCTGATTCTGCATCTGCTTGAAAATACTTAAGATTTGTCAACTTATAAAACAAAGAGCTTGAAGTCCACATAATGACCTTTTGCCTGTGTAATTTGATGCACCTCCCAAGATAGAACGTCTTGAACTTCATATTTCAAATTTCAGGAATCTCATGAAACAGAAGGTACCTGCATTTCATAAGATTCCTGAAATTTAAAATTTTATCATGTTGGGGGAAGGAACTCCGTTTTGGGTCTTCCTGCATTTTCAGGCCCAGCCTTGGGCTGTTTCCCTCAGCCAGGCCTTAAATCCAGGAAGACCCTCAAAGGGGGTTCCTTCCCCTCTATGTGATTACTATTGGATGTGCAGGTGGTCACTGATATGAGGATATGATATATCATACCAATGACTGGAAAATGCCTTGTTATTGGCATACAAAGAAGAATGCAATGCAATGGATTTTCCATTCGTGGACACACTTCCAACAAAAAGATTGATTGTGCAAGCACTAAAAGAATGATGAGACTTGGCAGTTAACTTTTTCTGAGGAAAGAGTGAGTGAAGGGAAGAAAAATTGAGGTAGGGAAAAGAAAACTTAACTGATTTGCATAAACTCAAGATGATCAATTTCTCCGCTCGGATGTTTGGAGTACTCTGCCATGAGCTTCTGCACCTCAGCTTTCTTCACGCAGAACTCCATCGACCTCATTGCAACCTTGGGGGCAGCAAGTAGTATATACATGTGTTCCAGGTTTTGTTTTGTCTGATTTCTTTCCATGAGAGGTGGATTTGGACACCAAATGCAAGAAGAAACAAACTCCCCAAAATTGGCAGAAAGTGTATAGTGTCCCAAACACAAGAGCTTGCTTTGCATCCCCTTTATTTACTTATACACAATGTGCAGGGCGATGAGGATATGGTGATGGTCCTGTGATCATCTCTGACTATGTGCAGCAGGCTAACTAGCAAAATCTTTCTTCTTTGCAGTGAGCATCTGAATTGTGCTCACACATGACCTTATTTCTTTGGCATTGATGAAACCAGTCAGAGATGATGATCCCAGGACCATCACTACATTGTCATGGCTTGTTGCACATCCAGGCAAAGGAAAAAGTCTATACTTAGAGATTTGTTTCCTGGATGGAAGGAAATGCTCACCAGGCCCTGATTGCTCGCCAACATCAGATAAGCAGTGTACTTCCAACGACAGAGAGCAAAATAGAGTTCTTATTAGAGTGGTGAAGAAAAACAGTCCGCAAAACGGCAACACTACAAGTTTGTGGTGTTGTTATTAAGGATCCGATTCTGGGATGGAAACAAACAAGCACAGGAGTTGAAGAAGGTAATGTCAGGAAGCGCAATACAAGAAAGACAAGAAAAAACAAAGAGAAAGGAGCCAAGAGAAGAGAAGCACGGAGAGTTGACGATGAAGCATAAAACAAAACTCAGCGAGAGAGAGCGGTGTGAAGAAGAAGGGGATGGATCGAACAATGATCGGGAGTAGAGTGTTGAAGATGAAGAGCTTCACCTTCATTTCACGGTAAGAAAGTCTGCCGACTTTGCGGGAATCGAAGAGTTGGAACGCTAGACGAAATTCTTGCTTCAAATCGTGGCCGATGATGTCGTGACGCAGCAGCGTCGTCTGCTGGCCACCGCCGCGGCCGAAGATGGCACTAGTGGTGCGGGGGCTGCTGCTGCTATTCCCCATCGAGAACGAACCGGAAGTAGTGAAGAAGGGCGAAATGCGCGAAGGCGACGACAGAAGAAGAGAAGCCGGCGGTGGCCCTCCGGCTCCCTCTCCTCCTAGAGCTCGTGGCGTCAATGGCGACGTTCCTCCCGAAGGTATCGGGGACCGCGACTTCCTGCGGTTCATGCTCCGGGAACAAGAAGAAGTCGTGGTCGTCTCCTGGTGCTGTTGCGACAGGAGAGACGCTGGTATGTTCCTCAGGTTCTGCATGATCCTCCTTTCAAGATCCGAGCTTCAATTGTTCTCAAATAAAATCAGGAGCTTCCTAAAGAAACCGCACTTTCTTGTGAAGAAAGAGAGTGTCTAGTGGTGGCAACAGCAGCGGAGAGTTTAGGAGGGAAGCTGGAACGCCATAGCCAAGAAGCAGAGTTTTCTACAATGCAAAATGAGCTGCTTCTTCTGAGGTCCGCCATTTCCTTTCCTTTGTATCTTCTTGCAAGTACACCAACCAGATCTTGCATTACTGAATGGCATTTCCTTTGTATCTTCTTGCAGTGTACCTACCAGGTCTTGCATGGCAGAATCTCGTATGAACGTCTGTTGGCAATTTGCATCAGGCAACAAATTCTAAGAGCATCTCCACAGGCGCTCAATACGTGACCCTGCACTGGAAATGATGAATGAGGTAGAGCAGCAGTCAAATCCATTGCATCCACTGCAAGACTGCATTTTGCTGAGCCAAACCAACATGTTTTTACTTTTCTTCATCCAATTTTGTTTTGCAGGGTCGCATACTGAGCACCATTCAAGTTTTGCTGTAAGAGCATCTCCACCGGTGCTCAGTATATGACTCCAGACAGTAAAATTTATCGTAAAAAATCCAAAATGTGCCGCTTTAGCTCAGGAAATTGATTTTTCTGCACCAAATTCGTGCTGCTTGCATGGCTGCTAAATGGCGCAACACATTTATGCACCTCCAAAAAAGAATGTAATAAATTGGACCTGGTTGCACCTCAATAGTTTTGATCAGTCAATCATAATAATTGGTCCAGGTGGTTTGCCATAAGTAGTTCCCACGTATATGCAATTCCAGTTACAATTTTATTGGTGGGGTTGCCAAAAAAAAAACCAGCTAAACTTAGACCTTCAATTTTATTATCCAGAGTGACATAATTGAGCGCAGTGGAGATGCTCTAATGTCTGTACACAATGGATCAATGGATCGTGTCTGCAACTGCAAACCAGAGAAGCACAAACATCATCCTTCCAAGGTTTGACTGTCTGTCTTGCCTTTTCCAATAAACTCCCTGCAACAGCATGTATTACCAAAGGCTCAAAGAGTGACAAAACCTGAAAGAGACAGAAAAATCCTCCTGCACAGAAAAAATAAATGTACAGCCTTGTTGACAAACATTGAGCAGCAGAAAGAAGACCAGACAAAACAACTCTATCCATGTGCACCTCTATTCACAAAATAAGAAATACAGAATTGCAAGATCAATCACTGATTTTCTTTGCAACAGAAAGAACTAACTAAACATCAAGCAGACAATATGCAATTGAAAGCAAAACAGGAGAAAGAAATTCACTGCAATCTCAAGCAGGCACCCATGCAAATGCATTGGAATTCTGAAAACCTCCTGCTTATTAGTCTTCATCAACAAACAAGATAGAGAACGTGAAACAACTAAACCAATGAGTGACAACAAAATCCACTGCAACATCATAAACTCAGTCTATCATCAACAGATACACTTGTGAGAATTATGGAGTACACCCATGTGGGTGGCTTGTGCACAAGAGCACAACAGGAATTCAATGGAGAAGGAAGAGAAGAGAATTCCATGGGATTCGATCATGCATCATCATGACTCCAACACAGAATTCATCAGATACGATTTTTGGTGAGAGATCATGATGGTAAGAAGAAGAAAGCACCCTACCCACCACGCATGTGGACTATGTACGGAACTGTCCCAAAAAAGCACAATTTTCAAAAGTCCCATTTGGAGAAGGATGATAGCCACCCAAAAAACACCACAGCAATAATGGTCTTCGATATCCTTTGTGGTGAAGCCCCCCCCTCTCTCTCTAGTCCTGATCCTGCTTTGAGAAATCCTGCACAGGGTCACCGGTATGTATTCTGAGGGGACGAGAGTGGTTGTTTCCAGTTTTTGTCATCAAACACTGCGTGCTGACTTTCCCCAAGTGGGAGACTTCACAGAAAGAATGTGAAAGACAGGTGACAAAAGACTGCCATCCATCTTTGCACATCTAACAAAACCTCTTCTTTTGTGAGCCGCTTTTGTTCTTTTGTAGAATTTTTTGCACCCCAATCTCTCTTAACCCACCTGCAATGAACCCAGAGTGTTTACCACTCAGCTCAGCCCCACAACTTCAAGCCTTTTTTTGGGGGATGGGGGGTATCTCAGCACAGTTGGTACAATAGAGAAACTGTGATCTTCAGCACCAAGGGTACAACAACAAAAGAAACACTTTCAAGTGCTGTTGGGAGTAGTAGAAGAGCAGGCTTGTCTCCTTTGTGCCCGTTTCCATTGAGACCCTTCTTTGATTGACAACCACACAGAGGCACAACATGACGACGATGACCATTTCTGCTCATTCTGTTTTACCATCCCATTCTCCTCCCCACCACCACGTGCATACGAAAGACACTGAACCACATTTCTTACCTGATCCATAGCTTTTTTTATATCAGTACAATTTTCAGACTCCCAGGAATACAATATGCAACTTACACTGGAATATGTTTCTGTGAACCCATTTTGCATTATAATTACACTCTACATATGGCAATACCACCATCACCTCATACATACAAAACAAACACAAATGTTGAGTGTAATTTAGAAACCTAGAAGCTTTCTGGAGAAGACCCAAAGGAAGCAATTTTTCTCTCATTACTTTCTGGAACCTTCTGTTGCACAACCAACTCTTTCTTGGAGAAATAAATATATATGTTATGTATATATTGTGAATTGCTGGAATCTTCTAGTTAATGTAGCTTGGTACGTGAAGGATAATTGGGGAGCAGACCCACCTCGGACTGGTTGGAGTCAGGAGGGATCCACCGCATGAGGGAACCCAAATGTAGCACTGCTGGTATAGCTCTAAACAATAGTGGAGTTGTCACCTGCCACAAAGCAGGTACATCAAGCAACAAGCTTTTCAACAATCAAACCTCTAATCCAAATCTAATCCAAAATCAATCTGTTGTCTTGCTAACCGGCACCAGACAGTGTGGCTCCCATAGTGAATGACTAAGATCTGCATGGTTATTAATTGTCAGAATGAGCGATTCAGGATGTTATCAACTTGATACTGTGAAAACCAGATGAATGTGGTCTCTCTGGTGAAAAAACCCTCTGAAAGGGACATATGAACTTACCAAACTTAGGGCTGTGGTCCCAACTAGTAGCAGGTACAGCTTTTTCTGAAACAAGCATAAAGCAACAGCACACTAGTTATGCACAAGTTGAATCTGCTTCATTCTGCTGGGTCCCCCAGCATTTAAACAAACCACCTTTCCCAGTAGGAGAGAGACACTGGCAGACATTTCCCTGATGGGTTTTTGCTATTGTCCATGTGCAAGAATTTTGTCAAGATTGCCAATCCACTGTGGAAACAAAATTATGTGCTCACTGCTTACCTGAATAAGATGGAGGTTAGAAGCACGGCTCAGGAGAATAAAAGCAAACTCCCCAATTTGAGCAAGTGACATACCCACCTGCATGCAAGCAAACCCAACTTTTCATCTAACTGGTCCAACTTAGTGTTGCCAAGCTTGCTCCAGAAAGTTGAGAATTTGATTTTGGAGTGGAATGACATGTCCTCTTTGTGTCTGTGCATGGGACAGGGGACTCTGGCTTCGGTTGATGCATCTACTAGAGTTTCAAAGGCATATTAAGAAATTCTAAGTATAGATCCATTTCTTAGGAATTACTGAGGGAGACCGAGAGAGAGTAAGCATAGTACAAGAGGCATCAATAACCAGATTGGATGTGCAGCACAAGAAACAGATTGACAGAGAGACAGAATGAGCTTACCAGAAAAGCATTCTTCATGCTGTACCCAAATGCTCGAACTACCACAGTGACCACAATGGTCTTGGAGACAATGACAAGGACCAGAGATGCCACCAAAATGTCCATATGTGCCCATAAAAACTGTATGTTGATCAGCATCCCAATGCTTGCCAGAAAAAGAGATGCAAAAAGATTTCGAATTGGCTCCACCTTCAGCACATAAGCCACACAATAATAAATTGTTTGTTCAGCAACTTGAGGAGCCAGTTATGTGATGTTCTTATTGGCACAGAAAAGATCAAGCTAAATGAAAGCACACACCTGCTCCAGTGTATGTTCTGCAAATTCAGTGGTTGAGATCATGACACCCGCAACAAAAGCACCCAGTTCTAAGCTTAGCCCAAGCTTGTCACTGATCTGCAGTTCACAGCTGATAAATTTTAGATCCAAAACTTACCCTGGATTATTTATTGTATGTATGGAGAACATAAATCCTGCAGACAGTCGTAGACAACATTTGCCATACTAAAATTCCTGCCTTCTAGCTCTTGAAGCCTAGTGGGTTCAAGTGAGAGGAAGAGAAATGTACCCAAGCAACAAGCAAGCAAAATGCAACAGATGCAAGCTGATAGAGTTCATTTGTCTGCAACACATCCCAGAAAGAAGCATCTGTCAGTGTGACCTCAAGTTGGGAACCCAGCACAACTAAGACTGTTGAAAGCTGCACCAGCAAGCACCCCTAGACAGAACATTTTCTCACTGATGATAGAAATAAGTACCTGAGATGAAATCAGTTTGAAGAATCTTGTTACCAGAGAGCGGGTCACAATGACAGCTGTCACAATAAATGCTGCAAGTACAAACAAGCTGCACAAATAACACAGCATTTGAAAAGAAAAAAAATGTGAGAACGGTTTATTTGCCTGGTTTAGTTCAAAATGCAAAGAAAGAAATTCACTAATGGATGTGAACAGTGGGGATGTGCTTACGATCGAGACATAGCAACAAGCCCTGACATCACACCACCTGTATCTCCTAGAACAGGCAGCAATGCAAATAGCAGGCCCACTGCACAGTCCTGGTCCAAACACACATGAGTGTCAATGTCAACAGCTTCTGTCCACATTCCAACTGTGGTCAAGGTTGCAGGGAAACAAATGTACAGTGCCAATAGAAAACAAAGCCAAAAAATTTGCTACCCACATGGAAAGACATGGCTATTTGAGAGCAATCTACATCACAAGCTCAAATCAGTTGCTGAACTCTCTGAGTCAAACAGATTGACACCCAATAAGAAATAAACTCAAATCCTCTTCATCAGCAAGAAGGAGTATGAGCATATATACCTGAAGAATGAGGGTGCCTATAGTAACCTGGCCATGCAGAGCAGTAGTGCCATTACGGTCCATCAAAAACTTGAGAACCTGCAAAAAAAATCTCTGGTTCACATTTCTACTGCTTACAACATCATAAGGATTCGCAACCACCCAATCCACAGTAACACAACTGTCACATATCCTACTACTGCACAACAGTGTAGTCAAATGGATCCTAATAGTTGGCATTGTCACACTTAAGGTATAAGGAATTTGCTCCCATGCGCAGCAAGTTGCCCAAAAGACAAATCACAAGGCCACACAACCAAAACTGTCAAGATAGGGCTTACCACGGCAGTTGATGACATTGACAAGAATGCACCAACAAAAATCCCCTCTGAAGCCTTTGCCCCACAGAGCTACAAAACACAAGCATCAAACAGTCAACCTAAAGTTCAGATACCCATTGCACAGAAGCCGTTGACTGGACAACACCCATGCAAGTGCTTCAGACTCCATGACCTGTCCTTCTGATCTCAGACATGCAAAACTAAACATTCAATTGCCTGCGCAATCTGCAAAGTAAAGATTGCCTAACTAGAATCCATGTAAGTCAAATGTGAAAATTAGAGAAAATGTACCACTGCAGTCAAAGAACAGAGACACATGAACAATGCAATCTGTAAAAATCCACCAACAACAGCTACAGCTCGCACCACTCGCAGCTGTTTCAAACCCGAACCAAAACCTCTATGAGAAGATTTATAGCAGATAGCCACAAAAGAGTGTGACAATGTCACAAATCAGACAACTCTTAATATACAATAATGACTGAGAAAGCACACAGAAGAACCTGAAAGTTTTGGTTTTTGAACTGAGGTTGGAGAGATAAGTGGAAAGTTTGTACCTTGCTCATAGAAAATTCAAGACCTAAAGCAAAAAGAAGAAAAACAACACCAAATTGAGCCACAGTCTCAACCTGCCATTCATCCCAAGCCCACAACTTTGATCACAAACTCCACCAGAAATAGGAAGACAACAGTCATCTATGATTGTCGCAGCACAGTTGAGTAGACAGGATAGAGAGAGAGAGATATGTTTATTTCTCAAAAAACAAACTTCAGAATCAGATCCACCTGCCAAGATGGAAAATTACCTGCACCAGTTCACTGACAAAGCTGAATCCACCCGGGCCAACTGCAGACCCTGCCAGCAAATAACCTGTGATCACCTGTGTTGTCCAGAAACAAAAAGTTTTGTGAGAGAGTAAAACTCCATACAAAAAAAATGTTCCAGCATACAATGTGGTAGATCTAAGCTCAATCTCTTTTGACAGCTGGATGTAATAGAATGACAAACCGGCTGGCCAAGGCAGGCAAATGCGATACCACCCCCAGCTGCTGATACAATAACCAGGACCAAATCTGATATGAATCTGCAAAGACATCATCAAATTCTCATAAGCCAACTAGGTACTCGAAATCAGGCAGGGACACACAGAGCATTCTAAAGCCTCACCACATGCAAAAGTTGATTGTTGTCTAATGCTGTAATTCCTTCCGAAATCTTTTGAGCTCCTCCTCTTCAGGAAGCTTTCAATCACTTCCCATGTAGAGTGAATTAGCACACTCAAACACATTTATGTGGATTTCAGGGACACAAAGCAGTACATATGCCCCCTGGAGAAGAATGTACCTCACATCTTGTTGAAGGACCATAGAGCCCTCTCTAGGGTTGGAAATTACAAACACGTTGTCCTGCACACCGTTCCAAGTTTTGTGAGAGTCAAATCTCACAATAAATTAAAAGCACAACAAGCCAAAATACTGCTCCCTAGTCTTTGTTTCTCCACTGTTCTTGCAGAGAATAGGACACTGCAATAACTATTCAGATACCAAGGACAAAACAAGAACTGATGACAACTCCATGCAGCAGCATCAATGTAGAGTAGGGAGAGAAAACGCATGAGTAGGATTTCGATCATATGTGGCAATGACCAGTGATCTCTCACCTTTTTGTCAATGAGTGTGGGTAATTGATCAGCACCCGTTTCAGCATCCCGATTGATGATGAGATCTTGAAGATGAAATGGCTTGGCTGTCGCACTGTTTTGGAAACACACAAAGGCTGCTGGTCAGTTTGATCTTTGACACTGCAATCTTTTACAAGTTCATCGCAGGTTTATGAGAGAACAAACAAACCCATTTTCATCAGTTTCTTAATGGAGCTGAGAAATACAGCTGGACCAGCTCATGATCAATTATCCATCCTTTTGTAATACAATTGTCAGGGGATACATATTCCAAGGGATTGTGTTCACAGTTCTAAACATTAGAATGTAAACAATCCAAACCAGCAGAAGAAATCCTTTTTTGAAGCAGCAGCAGAAAGCTCATCAAAACCACACTCCTGTTTGAGGGATTCAGCTCTAAGGACAGACCCATGCAAAGGGCATAAATTCAACTGATCAACATGGAAATGTGCATGGTGGTTCTTGGGTACAAAATAATGTACTTCTCAGCTTGAGTATCATTCTTCTTTGGCTTGTCATGCGTGACCCTGGCCACTGTCTCCAATACAGCCTGCACAACAACAACAGAAGAAGAGAGAGAAATAGTTGCTCCAAGTACTTGTCAAAAGCCCGCTATGATTTGAACCCAAAAAAAGAAAAGAAAAAACCTAATATTTTGCCATTGCCACAAAGCCTCCAAAAAGCTGAAAGTGCAGATGACTGAAATCAAGATCAAAGAGGGGGGGCCAGGGCACAGCAGTCATGGATAACAGGGAGGGAGCTTTTTACCTGTTGATCATTGACACTGTTATTGAAGCTGCTGCCCACCAATCCTTCATTTGCTGTTCAAAGATTCCAAAACAAATAACTCCAAAGAAGTAAATCAAGCAGAGCTTTCATTACCCACTGCAACAAGAACTCACTCTGGCAAGAGCTCAAATTGCTTGATGAGCATGGCCAAAAGCATATTCCACCACCACAAGCTGCAAAGCTACAAGGGTTCAAAGTTCCAAATATGGTACCAAAGGCATACATACCTTCTTGTGGATCTTCCAATGCATCATGATATGCAGTTTACATCTATTTTACACTGGGTTTTCTTTTGGTCTCTCATCTCATGCTTGTGGATTCAGAAGAAGCATTTGATGACAGGAGATCATATGATAGCGAAGGCATACCTTCTTGTGGATCTTTCAATGTACTATGACAGGAGTTAATATCTATTTTACATTATGGGATTATTTTTTTAGTTTCTCATCTCATGCTTGTGGATTCAGAAGAAGCCCCTTGATGGACAATGATATGGCAAACTTAGTAAGAGGCATACCTTCTTGTGGATCTTCCTTTTCAGGAAACTCTCTCTCCAACAATTCATCAAACACCTCCGCAATGCTACCTTCCCTAGAGCTCAGAGGCCGTGCCTCTGTGGTGGTGGTGCCATTATTCAACCCAGTTGTTGCATTCACCAACTCTGCTTCCTTTTTCCTTTCCTCAAAGAAATCTACATAATCCAATCTCTCTGCACTTGCTACCACCAGGATCTCGGCCACCAGCAACATACCCAACAACAGTAATGTGTACAAGAACAACAACCCCCCAATCCTCCTCCCTTTCCTTGATCCTCCTCCTCCCCTTCTGAAAGCGCATCTCCTTGTTGTTCTTCCACTATTACAATCCATATCCCTGCAAATCTCATCTACCCAATACTCCATCATTCTCATTCTCTCTCTCACACACAAAAATCCTGCGAGAAGCCCTAAAGCCCGATCCACTGCAAATACTGTGCTCACGGATCGACCCTCCTCTCCTGGTTCTCGTTCTCCTGCTCCTTCTCCTTCTTTGCTTGCTTACAACCCAAGATAAACCGAACCCATCACGTATCTCCGCACTCCATAGCTGCACCCCACCTTTGCAACCCAGAATGCAAAAGGGGCAACCGCGCCCTCCTCACCTTTACAGCAGCTCCAGGCCTGGGACCATTGACAACAAATAACTAGGGTTGAGTCTCTCTCTCTATTCACGTTTGTTGTTGCTTCTTCTCCTTCTTCTTCTTGCATTTTGGGCTTCACAATTATTTTGTCCTCCTCAAACTCTGTTGCTGCAGCTGCTGTTGCAGCATTGTACAGCAGCAAGATGCCAAAAAAAAAAAGTGCAGATGCAGTAAGCAAGGGGCATGAGGCAGGTGCCAAGTGCAGATAGATCAAGCAAGCAAACAAACAAGCAAGCAGCAACGTGAGACAGCAGCAGCAGATGCAACAAACAACAAACAAGTGCTGCAGCGGCAGATGGTGATCGTCACAACAGGGACAAAACAAACAATCAATCAATCTGATCTGATTGAATTGGGGGACATCATAGAAACAATAATACAACAACAAATATCAGAACATTCTGAAATTTTCCCAAGACCTAAACACCCAAGTTCTATAAATGTCATCAATTTTTTTCTTCATTAGTTATCATAGAAACAATTAATACAACACAGCATATACCAGAACGTTCTGAATTTTTCCACAACACCTAAAATCCCAAGTTCTCTAATGCCATCAATTTTTTTCTTCATTAGTTATCATAGAAAAACAATAATACAACAACATATCATAACATTCTGAATTTTTCCGCAATACCTAAAATCCCAAGTTCTGAGTCTAATGTCATCAAAAAAAAAAAAAAAATCTTCATGTGTTATCATAGAAACAATAATTCAACAGCATACCATAACATTCTGAATTTTCCCCAATACCTTAAAATCCCCAAGTTCTCTAATGCCATAAATTTTTCGATTATTTATTTCATTCATAACCTACATCTACTATATTAATTCACTACGTCTGTGCGTGCGTCTGTCTGTGACACGACAATTCTGCTGCAAAAGCATTCTATGGCAGAACCGACCTCTGCATTTTCTATGGCAGAACCGGCCTCTGTATAATTTTGGCGCTGCGGGTCGTGGTGGCGGAAAGACACACGCCAGCCATCAATCGCATCGTCACCACCGACACTCTGAGCATGTTAAGTTAACATTCACTTTAACATTAAGCTATCACCCATTCAACATTGGGTGCCACCTAGGATGATGCCACCTAGATTTTCATTTAACACTGACTT
>Ga0116227_10010891_pt1 | contig 15602 bp, 12 predicted proteins | sample S1TSphgellanicum_FD_89693 | JGI IMG/M metagenome (GOLD analysis project Ga0116227, IMG submission 89693) | Host-associated microbial communities from peat moss isolated from Minnesota, USA - S1T2_Fb - Sphagnum magellanicum MG | ecosystem: Host-associated > Plants > Peat moss > Unclassified... | reverse complement strand
TACCAAAAGGTTGCTATGCCGATCGGCCAAGGCGAGGGTGAAGAAATACGTTCCGCGTTCAACGCGATTTCGTCGGTAATCTGGCATTTGTTAACCATAGCATTTTACCGCCACCGTTATGACACCGTAGAGGTGGGGTGCGGAAGAGCACCCCACCCTACAGTCTGCGTAAAGCCGGTCCTCGTCTACTAGCGTGCACCGGTGATTATCGACGACGCGGCGGCCGTTGACCCGCACGCTATGCACGCCGCGCCCGTCGGCGGACCATACCAAATGGCGCACGCATTTCAGCAGCGGCCGCCATTCCGGGCGGTGGGTGTCGTGCAAGACGAAATCGGCTTTCTTGCCAATTTCCAGGTGCCGGTGAGCAGCGTATCGGCTTCGATCCGCGGGGATGCAGCCGTCTTTGTCACGACCAGGCGGCGCGCACCGTCTCGGTTTGCGTGAGGATGGCGCAGTTTTTTGACAGCGCGCTCAGTGCGCCGAAATGCAGATGCGCCTCATAGGCCGCACAGGCATCGGCGACCACGAACACGTTGTAGTTCAGATGAAACGCATCCCGCACCGTGCAATCGACGCAGCATTCGGTGGTGAACCCCACCACCACCAGCGTATCGATCCCCCGGCCACGCAACCGCATATCCAGATCGGTGCCGACGAAGCTGGAATAGAGCGCTTTCTCGATCTGGATGTCGCCCGGTTCCGGCGCGATGCGGTAATACGCGGCGCCGCTGGTGCCGGCGCGGCAGATGGCGAGCGCTTCCGGCGGCCGGCCAAGCCGCTGGTGAAACAGTTTGAGCGCCGTGCTATCCGTCTCCGGCCGGCTGATCACCCGCACAAATACCTCGGTGATTTTCTTGGCCCGGGCGGCCTGGATCAGCTGCGCCACCCTGGCCAAAGGTGCTTCGAACACGCCGAGATCGACACCCCAATGACCGGCAGCACCCGTGGGCGAGACGAAATCCTCCTGCACATCGATGATCAGCAAGGCGGTGCGCGCCGGCACCAGCATGGGCGCCAGGGTATCGGCATCGTTCAGTATCTGAAGCTCTGCTCTCGGATCAGACGGCACAAGCGAGCTCCGCATGTTCGGGAAAGCGCTTGCGCAATTGCGGCATGATCTCGCGGGCGAAAATCGGCATCGATTTCAGGTAATCGGGGAAAATCAGCATCATGCCATCGAGTTGGCACTGTTCCATCATCTCGATCAGCCGGCGGGTGACGGTTTCCACCGAGCCGATGATGCGTGCCGACATGAAGCCGGATCGTGCGTTCTGGACAAAGGCGTTTTCGCGGCCGATTTCAGCGTCCAGAAACCCGTAAGCGCGCATCATGCCTTTGCAGGCTTCCTCGTCGAATCCGGCGCGGAAATAATCGGCCTGCGCCTGCGCTTCGGCATCACTGGCGCCGATGACCAGGGTGAGCATGCTGTAGGTGCGGATATAGCGGCCGGATTCAGCCGCCATCGCCTTTACCTTGCGGCTGATTCCGGCAACTTCCTGATCGTCCTTGCCGCCGACGAACATCGCATCCATCTGATCGGCGGTAAACCGCATGCCTCGGCCGGAGGTGCCGGCACAGACCAGGAACGGTTTGCGGCCCGGCTTCGGATCGGACTGGCAATCATCCATGGTGAAATATTTGCCGTTGAACGTGACGGATTGCTCGGTCCAGAGCCGCTTGATGATCTGTATCCACTCATCGGCCAGGTCGTAGCGATCATCGTGGTTGACGCCGTCGCGCCAGGCATGCATCTGCTCGAACTCGCCCTTGTAGGAACCGGTGACGACGTTCAGCCCGGAGCGGCCGCCGCTGATCTGATCCAGCGTGGCGACCATTTTCGCCGTTACTGCCGGGTTTTGCAGCAGCGTATGCACGGTGGCCAGCACCTTCACCCGCTTGGTGACCGCGGCCAGCGCCGCCATGAGAATCTGTGAATCGAGCGCGTAGCGCCAATGCTGGGTAACGCCGCCATAGCCGCGCCACTTGGCCATGGACATGATGAAATCGAACCCGCTCTCCTCCGCCAGCAAGGCGACTTTGCGGTTATAGTCGTAGGAGCCGTCGAGCGGTGGGGCATTGGTGGACAATATCCAGCCGCCATTGGCCATTGGCATGAAAATGCCCAAATCCTTGCCGCCATGATCGGAGGGCAGGCCGAAATCGGCGTGTGAGGCGGTGGCGGCGTGTGTGACGTTCGTCATCTATGGTTTCTCCCCAAGCGGCGCAGCCTAGCATAAGCCTGCCGGCGTTGACGAACTTGCGCCAACGCGCCCGGATTGTTGAAAATCGCGGTATTATTTTCGCTGCAATGCAGCACGTGACACGCTCCTTGGGCGATTACGTTGCTGATCCGGCGCAGTCGGCGGATTTCATCCGGGCTACGGGGGCGTGCGTGAGCGCGGCGTTTGGTGTTTAGCCGAAGTGATAGGCGGAGACGGATTTTCCCCAGATTTTGCCGCTGAAGGCGTGGTGGCCTGGTTCGCCCGGGGCGGCGCCGGCGGCGACCATCAAAGGGAGGAGATGGTCTTCCTGCGGGTGGCAGATGCGGGCGCCGGGGGCGGTGCTCCATTGCGCCAATCTGGCATCCCGCTCCGCCACCGGGCCATCGCACAGGGTTTGCGTCAGCCAGCTATCGAAGTGCTCGGAGGGTATGATGGCGCGGGGATCGCCCAGGCTGCGCAGATTGTGAAAACTCAGCCCGCTGCCGATGATCAGGATATTGTCGTCGCGCAACGGGCTCAGGGCGCGGCCGATTGCGATATGCGTGGCGGGGTCGAGCCCGGTTTGCAACGAAAGCTGCAGGATGGGGATGTCTGCCGCGGGAAAACAGACTTTTAGCGGCACAAAAATGCCGTGGTCATAATCCCTGTTCGGGTCTTCATCGCTGTCGATCCCGGCTTGCGCCAGCAAGCCGCGCACACGCGCGCCCAGCGCCGGGGCGCCGGGAGCAGGGTAGGTAAGTTTGTAGGTATAAGGCGGAAAATTGTAATAATCGAAATACAGCCCGGGATGCGGCTTGCTGAGAACCGTGGGTTTCGGCATGTCCCAATGGGCGGAGACCACCACCAGTGCATCCGGCTTGCCTGGCAGCATGGCGGGCATGGCGCGCAGATATTGCTCCAGCGCGACCCAGCGCTGCGGATCATCCGCCGGCGGTGGCATGAAGAAGCAGGGGCCGCCGCCATGCGGAATGAAAATCGATTTCTGCCTCATGGTGGGATCCTCCTCTGGCTGGGCAATCTTACTCCCTGGAAAAGCCGCCGGGAATGCTGGGGGTGGGGCCGGCTTTGCCCCATAGGACGATCTCGGTCGCGCCATAGCAGGGTTGCCCCGCATTCGGCGGCCCTGCCGAGACTGTCGTCGGCCGATCGGCGTGTGCTGGCCGGTTGATAGGGCAATTCCGGCTTGCCGTCTTGGCCAGGCGCGCATCGGCGCTTTGCCGCCTGCCCCGGCACAAGGCCTTCCTTCACGCGGGCGGCCCGGCTGTGCCATGGTTTGGTGGATGACGCCGACGGAGCCAAATCATGGACGATCTCTCCCCCGATCTGGACAAGCAGGGGCCGGACAAGCAGGGCCCAGGGAAGGGTGGCCGCGCCCGGTTGCCGCCGCGGGCCCGCGATCAGGCAGCCTTGCGCGACCGGATCATGAAAAAGCTCACCTATCAGGTTGGCCGGCCGCCTGAGGACGCCACCGACCGCGACTGGTTCGTCGCCACCGCCCACACTATTCGTGATTTCGTCATCGAATGCTGGCTTGAATCGATCGAGCGTGTGCAGGCGGAGGGCGGCAAGCGCGTCTACTACCTCTCGTTGGAATTCCTGATCGGCCGGCTGATGTATGATGCGGTGGGCAATCTGGGCCTGATGGAGCCGATGCGCGAAGCACTGGCCTCGCTGGGCATCGACCTGCCGAGCCTGCGCGAACAGGAACCGGATGCGGCGCTGGGCAATGGCGGCCTTGGGCGCCTGGCTGCGTGCTTCATGGAAAGCATGGCCACGTTGCGCATCCCGGCCTATGGCTACGGCATACGCTATGAGCATGGGCTGTTCCGCCAGGAGATCACCGACGGCGTGCAGCGCGAATTGCCGGAAGACTGGCTCTCCGTGGGCAACCCCTGGGAGTTCGAGCGCCCCTCCATCGCCTATGCTGTCGGCTTTGGTGGCCATGTGACGACCCAGCACGATGCGCGCGGCCGGCAAATGCATGATAAGCATGGCCGCCTGCTCTATGCCTGGCAGCCCGGGGAAACCATCCTGGCGGTGGCGTACGACACGCCGGTGGTGGGTGGTGGCGGCAGCCACGCCAATACGCTGCGGCTGTGGTCCGCCCGCGCCTCGCAGGCGCTGCATCTGGACGAGTTCAACCGCGGCGATCACGTCGGCGCCCTGCGCGACCGGGTGCGCACCGAAGCCGTGTCGCGCGTGCTCTATCCGGGCGATGATTCCGAGGCCGGGCTGGAGCTGCGCCTGCGGCAGGAATTCTTCTTCGCCAGTGCCTCGTTGCAGGACCTGATCGGGCGGCATTTGCGGCAATTCGGCGATCTCTCGAACCTGCCGGACAAGGCCGCGATTCAGCTGAACGACACCCATCCGGCGATTGCGATTGCCGAGATGATGCGCCTGCTGATCGATGTGCACGGCCTGGAGTGGGACGGCGCGTGGAAAATCACCGTTGGTACCTTCAGCTACACCAACCACACTCTGCTGCCGGAAGCGCTGGAAACCTGGGCGGTGCCGCTGCTGGAGCGCCTGCTGCCGCGGCATATGCAGATTATCTATTTGCTCAATGCCCAGCATCTAGAGCGCGCCAGGCACGAATTCCATGCCAGCGACGCGCTGCTCACCTCCGTCTCGCTGATCGATGAGAAGCATGGACGGCGGCTGCGCATGGGCCATCTGGCCTTTGTCGGCAGCCACGCGATCAACGGTGTTTCGGGGCTGCACACCGATCTGATGCGGCAGACGGTGTTTGCCGATTTGAACGGGTTATATCCAGGCAGGATCAGAAACAAGACAAACGGCATCACCTTCCGCCGCTGGCTGCACCGGGCCAATCCCGGGCTTACCCGGGTGCTGACGGCAACATTGGGCAATGATGTGCTGAAAGACCCGGGCCTGCTGGCCGGTCTGGCCGTCCATGCCGATGACCCGGTGCTGCAAAGCCAGATCGCCGCACAGCGCCGGGTTGCCAAGCAGCTTCTGGCGCGCAGCATCTATGACCGGCTGGGGATTCTGGTGCAGCCGGATGCGCTGTTCGATGTGCATATCAAGCGCATCCATGAATATAAGCGCCAGTTGCTGAACATTCTGCAAACCGTGGCACGCTACGATTCCATCCGTGCGCAGCCGATGCGCAACTGGGTGCCGCGGGTAAAAATCTTCGCCGGCAAGGCGGCGCCCGGCTATCGCACGGCCAAGCAGATTATTCGCCTGGCGCATGACGTGGCGCAGGTGATCAATAACGACCCGGTGGTGGCGGACCGGCTGAAACTGGTGTTCATGCCGAATTACAATGTGAGCCTGGCCGAGCTGATCATTCCGGCGGCCGATCTGTCGGAACAGATTTCCACCGCCGGGCTGGAAGCCTCCGGCACCGGTAACATGAAGCTGGCGCTGAACGGGGCGCTGACCATCGGCACGCTGGATGGCGCCAATGTGGAAATCCGCCAGCATGTCGGCCCGGAGAATATTTTCATCTTCGGCCTGACCGCCGAGGAGGTGGCGCAGCGCAAGCGCGGCGACCAATCCGCGCATGCCGCCATCGCCGCCTCGCCATCGCTGGAACAGGCGCTGCAGGCCATTGCCTCGGGCGTGTTCTCACCGGACGAGCCGCATCGCTATCGCGGGCTGATCGATGAGCTGACCCGGCACGATAATTTTATGGTCACCGCCGATTTCGACGCCTATTGCGAAGCCCAGGAGCAGGTGGACAAATTATGGCGCAGCAAGGCCGCCTGGTGGCGAACCAGCATCCTGAATATTGCCAATATGGCCTGGTTCTCGTCTGACCGGACGATTGCCGAATACGCCAAGGACATATGGGACGTTCCCGTGTAAGCCGGTTTCCTGCATCGCGTGGACCACAGAAGACGGCGGAGATGTATCCGATGGAAACCCAGGCCCCCCTTGCCAGGCACGCCATGGCCTATGTGCTGGCAGGCGGTCGCGGCAGCAGATTGATGGAGCTGACCGATATCCGCGCCAAGCCGGCGGTGTATTTCGGCGGCAAGTCGCGCATTATCGATTTCGCCCTGTCGAATGCGCTCAATTCAGGCATACGCCGGATCGGCGTGGCGACCCAGTACAAGGCGCATAGCCTGATCCGCCACTTGCAGCGCGGCTGGAATTTTTTTCGCCATGAGCGGAACGAAAGCTTCGATATTCTGCCGGCCAGCCAGCGGGTGACAGAGACCGGCTGGTATGCCGGCACCGCTGACGCGGTGTTCCAGAATATCGATATCATCGAAGGCTACGCCCCACGCTACATCGTGCTGCTGGCCGGCGACCATGTGTATAAGATGGATTACGAGCTGATGCTGCAACAGCATGTCGAGCAGGGCGCCGACGTGACCGTGGGCTGCATCGAGGTGACCCGCGCCGAAGCCACCGGCTTCGGGGTGATGGGCATAGACGAGCATGATCGAATCGTCTCGTTCCTGGAAAAACCCGCCGACCCGCCGGCGATGCCGGGCAAGCCGGACCATGCTTTGGCCAGCATGGGCATCTATGTGTTCGAAACCAAATATCTGATCGAAATCCTCAAGCACGACGCGGCCGACCAGAGTTCCAGCCATGATTTCGGCCGCGACATCATCCCGGGCATTGTCGCCACCGGCCGCGCTGTGGCGCATCGCTTTGAAAAATCCTGTGTGCGCACGAGCTCGGAGAGCCAGGCCTATTGGCGCGATGTCGGCACCGTCGATGCCTATTGGGAAGCCAATATCGACCTGACGGATTTCATCCCCGGCCTTGATCTTTACGACCAGAACTGGCCGATCTGGACCTATGGCGAGATCGTTCCGCCGGCCAAGTTCGTGCATGATGAAAAGGGCAGGCGCGGATCGGCCATCAGCTCTTTGGTTTCGGGTGGCTGCATCGTCTCCGGCACCGAGGTGCGGCAATCCCTGCTGTTTACCGGGGTGCATGCGCATTCCTATGCCAGGGTGGAACGCGCGGTGATCTTGCCTTACGCCAAGATCAACCGGCATGCGCGGCTGAAAAATGTGGTGGTCGATCGCGGCGTGGTGATTCCCGACGGGTTGGTGGTCGGCGAGGACCCGACGGCCGACGCCGCCCGCTTCCGGCGCTCCCCGCGCGGCATCTGCCTGATCACCCAGCCAATGATCGATCAATTGACCTGATGATCAGCATTCTGTCGGTTGCCTCGGAAATCTTCCCGCTGATCAAGACGGGCGGGCTGGCCGACGTTGCCGGGGCCTTGCCTGGCGCGCTGGCGCCGCATGGCATCGAGATGCACAGCCTGGTGCCCGGCTATCCGGCGGTGATGGAGAAGATCGGCGGTTTTGCCGCGGTGGCGGCCGAAGCCAGCTTCTTCGGTGGCCCCGCCCGCTTCCTCGCCGGCGAGACGGCCGGGCTGAAATTGTTTGTGCTGGATGCGCCGCATCTTTTTGCCCGCCCCGGCAACCCTTATATGGCGCCGAACGGCACGGATTGGCCGGACAACCCAATCCGCTTCGCCGCGCTCAGCGCCGCCGCCGCCCTGCTGGGAACGGGAGCCGTTCCGGGCTTTGCCCCGGCGATTGTGCATGCGCATGATTGGCAGGCCGGCCTCGCCGCTGCCTATCTGCATTATGCGGAACGCCCCCGGCCGGCGACGGTGATGACGGTGCATAATTTGGCCTTCCAGGGCCAGATGCCGGCCTCCCTGCTGGGTGAAATCGGCCTGCCGCCGGCTGCCTACAGCGTCGATGGCGTCGAATATTACGGCGCGATCGGCGCGCTGAAGGCAGGGCTGTATTTCGCCGACCGAATCACCACCGTCTCGCCGACCTATGCCGCCGAAATTTGCACGCCGGAGGGCGGCATGGGCATGGATGGCCTGCTCCGCCGGCGCGCCGGCCGGCTAACCGGCATCGTCAATGGCATCGATACTGGAATCTGGGATCCGGCACGCGACCCTGCCTTGCCTGCCCCGTTCAGCGCCGCCGCGCCGGGCAACCGAGGCGCCAGCAAAGCCGCCCTCCAGCGCCGCCTGGGCTTGCGGCAAGACGACACCTGCCTGGTGTTCGGCGTTGTCAGCCGGCTGTCGCATCAGAAAGGGCTCGACGTTCTGCTCGAGTCGTTGCCCGCGCTGCTGGCAACCGGCGCCCAGCTTGCCGTTCTCGGGTCCGGCGATGCGGCGCTGCAAGAGGGGTTTATGCGCGAAGCCGCCGCTTATCCGGGCCGGATTGGCGTGGTGCTGGGCTATAGCGAGGATCTGGCGCATCTGATCCAGGCCGGCAGCGACGCGATCCTGGTGCCGTCACGCTTCGAACCGTGCGGCCTGACCCAGCTTTGCGCTTTGCGTTATGGGGCGCTGCCCGTGGTCAGCCGCGTCGGCGGCCTGGCCGACACGGTGATCGACGCCAATGAGGCGGCGCGCACCGCCAAGGTGGCCACCGGTTTTCAATTCGCCCCGGTGAGCGCGCAGGCCCTGAGCCTGACCTTTGCCCGCGTTGCCGATCTATGGGGCCGCCCGTTGGAATGGGCGGTCATGCGCGAAAACGCCATGCGCAGCGATGTGAGCTGGGCCGGACCCGCACGCTGCTACGCGGAACTCTACAAGGCGCTGGCAACGCGTTTGGTGGGTGGATGACATCCACCTATCCCTGCCGCGTTGTCCGCTCCAGCCCGGGAGTATTTTGTTCGCGGAAAGGTTTGTTGATGGTAAGGGACAGTGCGGACCGTTACCCCCGCGGGGGCGGGCGCAGGCGTGGTTCTGCCCGGCCGCGCGCTGCTTCGCCCACGCGGCTGGCGGCGCGCAAGGTGGGGCTGAGGCCATCGGCCTCCCAGGAGGCGGGGGGGATCGGCGGCTGGGTGCGCATCGGCTGGATCGGCGCCGAGGCGCGAAGCACCACATCGCTATCGTCATAGCCGGCGCCGCGACCCGGCTCTGGCAGACGCAGCGCCAGGCTGCGTATCTCGCCCTGAATCTCGTCCAGCCGCGCCTCGACCGCCTCCAGCCGGCTTTTCACCCCGAATACGCTGAACGGCATGAAGATAAAGGCCAGGCCCAGCAGGATCACCACCACAACCACCAGCAGCTGCAACCACCAGGGGACCCAATCGGGGAAAGCGAACGGAATCGGCATGACTTATTCCTAGCACGTGGCGAAGATGAATTTATACATGTCCAGCCTGCTCGGTTCCCCCCTTCGTAACCTCGTCGCCGGCCTGATTTTCATCGCGCTGGTTTGCGCGGCCAGCATCGCCGCCTATGTCGGCTGCGGGTGGTCGCTGGGCGATGCCGTCTACATGGTGGTGATGACCGTCTACACCGTCGGCTATAACGAAGTCCGCCCGATCAACACGCCGCTGCTTCGGGCCATCACCATCACCCTGATCATCAGCGGCTGCTCTGGCGTTATTTTCCTGACCGGCACCTTCGTCCAGCTGATCACCTTCAACCAGTTCCAGCAATTTTTCGGGTATCGCCGCATGCAAAAGGACATCGACCGGCTCACCGGCCACGTGGTGATCTGCGGCTACGGCCGGATCGGCCAGACCCTGTCCAGGGAGTTGCGCGCCGGGCGGTGCGATTTCGTGATTCTCGAACGCAGCGAACCGAAAGTGGCGATGGCCCGCAGCCAGGGTTTTCTGGCCATGCAGGGCGACGCTACCAACGAGGATTATCTGCGCGCCGCCGGGGTGATCCGCGCTCGCGCTTTGGCAACCGTGCTGCCGGACGACGCCGCCAATGTGTTCATCACCCTTTCCGCCCGCAGCCTGAACCGCGAGATGACGATCATTGCCCGCGGCGAGGCGCCAAGCACGGAATCCAAGCTGATCCAGGCTGGTGCCAACCGGGTGGTGTTGCCCACCCATATCGGCGCCGAACGCATTGCCGAGCTGATCCTGTTCCAGGATGTGGCCGCCATGCTGGAGGGCAGTGACGAACGCATTGATGTGGCGCGGGACCTGCGACGTTTGGGCCTTGATCTGGAGGTTCTGCCCGCCGGCCCAGGCAGCCGCGCCGCTGGCAGCACGATTGCCGCGCTGGAGGCGGCTTCAGGCGGCGCCTTTCTGATCGTGGCGCTGAACCGCCGCGGCGGCGAGAGCCTGCTGCAGCCGCCGCCTTCCACGGTGATCCAGGCCGGCGATGGCGTCGCGGTGGTGGGTCGCCCGGGCCGGGCGGAGCAGGTGGCAAAGCTGTTCGCTGCCGCCGCGTGAGGAGGCCTTTGTCAGTTGTCGCGCGCGCATTTAGCCGCCAGACTCCCTGCCATGCGCAGTTTGAACGAAGCCGCCCTGGCCCTGGACGCGGGCACCGCAACCAGCAGAGATCTGATCGAGCAATCGCTCGCCCGGATCGAGGATCCAAACGGCGAGGGCGCACGTGCCTTTCTGCGACTCTATGCCGGCCAGGCCCGCAGCACCGCGGATGCCATGGATGCGCTGCGGCGGGCAGGCCGCGCACCCGGCCGGTATGCGGGTATTCCGATCAGCCTGAAGGATCTGCTGGACGTGGCGGGCGAGCCGACGCCGGCGGCCTCGGTCATTCTGGCCGATGCGCCGCCGGCCAGGCACCATGCGCTGGTGGTGCAGCGCCTGCTCGCGGCCGGGCTGATTCCGGTCGGCCGCACCAACATGACCGAGTTTGCGTTCAGCGGCGTCGGGATCAACCCGCATTACGGCACGCCCCGCTCGCCCTATGACCGTGCCACCGGGCGTATCCCGGGGGGCAGTTCGTCCGGCGCCGCCGTGTCGGTGGCGGATGGCATGGCATTGGCGGCCATCGGCACCGACACCGGCGGATCCTGCCGCATCCCGGCGGCGTTTTGCGGCGTGGTTGGCTATAAGCCAACCGCCCGGCGCGTGCCGTTGCACGGTGTGCTGCCCCTGGCGCCAAGCCTGGATTCGGTTGGGCCACTGGCCAATACGGTCGCCTGCTGTGCCGCCATCGATGCGATCCTGGCCGGCGAGCCGGCCCCCGATCTGCCTGACCTGAAGCTGGCCGGGATGCGCCTGGCCATCCCCACCAACCTGATGCTGGACGGGATGGACGCGCCCACCGAAGACGCGATCGATCGGGCCGTGCAGCGCCTGGACCGGGCGGGCGCCCACATCCACCAGCGCGATTTCGCTGCGCTGAACATGATCCAGCAGGCCCATGCCCGCGGTGGCTTCGCGGTGGTGGAAGCCTATGCCTGGCATCGTGGCCTGCTGGCGCGGGAGGGCGCGCGCTATGACCCCAGGGTGGCCAGCCGCATCCTGCCCGGCGCGCAGATGAGTGCCGCCGACTATATCGCCCTGGTGGAGGCGCGCGCCCGGATCGGGAAAATTTTCGCCGCGGAGATGGCCCCCTATGATGCGCTGATGATGCCAACCGTGCCGATCGCCCCGCCGCCGATCGCCGCCTTTACCGCCGAAAGCGAGTATTGGCGGCTGAACGGGCTGATCCTGCGCAACCCCTCCGTGGTGAATTTTCTCGATGGCTGCGCCATCAGCCTGCCCTGCCACCAGGCGGGTGCCCCCCCGGCCGGGCTGACGCTGGTGGGCACGGCGATGGACGATGCCAGGCTGTTCGCCATTGCGTGCGCGGTAGAGAAGGGGCTGCGGGACTGACCCCCCGCTTGACCTTGGGCCTTTTCCCTGGGCAGCCCGCCCTTACATACGCCTATGCCAGGAAGGACCTGCTATGACCCATATTGCTCCCCTCTCCGCTCCAGAGGGCTCGATTGCCATTGCCGACCCTGGGCATCAGGATTTGCCCTCCTGGAACCTCGCCGATCTGTATGAAAGCCCGGAGAGCCCGGCCATCGAGGCCGATCTGCAGCTGGCCGATTCGCGTGGCCTGGCTTTTTCGCAAAGCCATGCCGGCCGCCTGACCAGCCTTTCGGGCGCCGAGCTGGCGGCCGCGATGGAGACCTACCAGGCGATCGACGAAATTCTCGGCCGGGTGATGTCCTACGCGCAGCTGCTGTTCAGCGCCGACAGCACCGATCCGGCGGCGGGGCAATTCTACCAGTCGATGATGGAACGCTGCACCGCCATCAGCGCGCACACGCTGTTCTTCCGGCTGGAGCTGAACCGGATCGAGGATGCGCAGCTGGAGCAAAAATTCGCCGATCCTGCCTTTGCCCGTTGGCGCCCTTATCTGCGCGACCTGCGCGTATGGCGGAAGCACCAGCTTTCCGATGAGCTGGAGCGCTTCGTGCACGAACGCGAAGTGACTGGCCGGGCCGCCTGGAGCCGGTTGTTCGACGAGACCATTGCCGGCATGCGCGTGCCGTTTAACGGCGAGCAGCTGACGGTGAATGCCGTTTTGAACAAACTCTCCGATCCCGACAGAAAGATTCGTGAGGTCGCGGCGCTGGCGATCGGCCATGCATTTTCCGAGCGTGCAAAGCTGTTTTCACTGATCACCAACACGCTTGCTAAGGACAAGGAGATTATCGACACGTGGCGGCAGTTCCCCCGCCCCGGGACGGACCGGAATCTCTCCAACGTGGTGGAGGATGAGGTGGTGGATGCGCTGGTCAGCGCCGTTACCGCCGATTTCCCGCGCCTGTCGCACCGGTATTACAAGCTGAAGGCGAAATGGCTTGGGTTGGAAAAATTGCAGCATTGGGATCGCAATGCGCCCTTGCCAGGCGATGACGACCGGAAAGTGACCTGGCCGGAAGCGCAAAGCCGTGTGCTGGAGGCGTATTCCCGCTTCGATCCAGATCTTGGCGCGATCGGCCGGCAGTTTTTCGAAAAGAACTGGATCGATGCGGCGTTGCGTGACGGCAAATCGGGCGGCGCGTTCGCGCACCCCACCGTGCCCTCCGTGCACCCCTATATCCTGATGAATTTCCATGGCCGCACCCGCGATGTGATGACGCTGGCGCATGAGCTGGGCCATGGCGTGCACCAGGTTCTGGCCGGGGAGCAGGGCCATCTGATGTCTGGCACGCCGCTGACCTTGGCCGAGACCGCCAGCGTGTTTGGCGAAATGCTGACCTTCCGTTCCTTGCTGGACAGCGAAACCGATCCCGCGCGCCGGCGCCTGATGCTGGCCGGCAAGGTGGAGGATATGCTGAACACGGTGGTGCGGCAGATCGCGTTCTACCGGTTTGAAACCTTGCTGCATGATGAGCGCCGCAAGGGCGAGTTGCTGCCTGAGCAGATCGGCAAGATCTGGCTGCAGGTGCAGACGGAATCGCTTGGCCCGGCCTTTGCGTTCACCCCCGAATATGCGCTGTTCTGGGCCTATGTGCCGCATTTCATCCACTCGCCGTTCTATGTGTATGCCTATGCCTTTGGCGATTGCCTGGTGAATGCGCTGTATGCCGTGTTCCAGTCCGGCCATCCTGGGTTCCAGGCGAAATATCGTGAGATGCTGCGGGCCGGCGGCACCAAGGTGCATCGCGATCTGCTGGCGCCGTTCGGGCTGGATGCCTCCGATCCGGCGTTCTGGCGTCGTGGGCTGGATGTGATTTCCGGCTTTATCGATGAGTTGGAAGCGGGGGAGAATGTCTGATCGGCCAACGGCGCCGCCTGCTGGCGGCGCCAATTTCTTTGGTGAAATGCGTCGTTTTGCCCGCACCTCCGGCGCCGTCGGCGGCATTGCCGCCCGCGTGGCGGGAGAACGGGTGTTTGGCATCAAGACCAATCGTGGGGCGCATGCCGAGGATCTGAAAGCCATTCTGGGCGGGCTGAAAGGGCCGCTGATGAAAGTGGCGCAATTCCTCTCCACCGTGCCAGATGCGCTGCCGCCTGAATATGCGGCGGAGCTGGCGCAATTGCAGGCCAATGCGCCGCCGATGGGCTGGGCCTTTGTGCGCCGGCGGATGAGCACGGAGCTGGGTGCGACCTGGCAGGCCAATTTTTCCGCCTTTGGCCAGGAGGCGGCGGCGGCGGCAAGCCTGGGCCAGGTGCATCGCGCGACGTTGAACGATGGCAGGGATGTGGCCTGCAAGCTGCAATATCCCGATATGCCGAGCGTGGTGGAAGCCGATCTGCGCCAGTTGCGGCTGGCGCTTTCGGTGTATCACCGGATGGATAACGCCATCCAGAACGAGGAAATCTACAAGGAGCTTTCCGAACGTCTGCGCGAGGAGCTGGATTATGTGCGCGAGGCGTCGCAGATGCGCCTCTACGGGCTGATGCTGAAAGATGTGGATCGTGTCACTGTGCCGGAGCCGGTGATGGACTTCACCACCAACCGGTTGCTGACAATGACCTGGCTGCCTGGCCGTGCCTTGCAGCTTGTGGTGGATGAAGACCCGCCGCAGGAGGTGCGCAACGATATCGCCCGCGCCCTGTTCAGCGCCTGGTATATTCCCTTGTATCGCTATGGCGTTGTGCATGGCGATCCGCATCTGGGCAATTACCAGGTGCGCGCGGATAACGGCATCAATCTGTTGGATTTCGGCGCCATCCGCGTGTTCCGCCCGCATTTTCTGCGCGGCGTGATCGATCTGTTCGAAGCGATCCGCGACAATGATGAGGACAAGGCGCATCACGCTTACGAAGGCTGGGGCTTTGTCGGGTTGTCGCGTGAAAAGACCGATGTGCTGAACCAGTGGGCGCGGTTTTTATATGAGCCGCTGATTCAGGATAGGGAAAGGCTGATTCAGGAGACCAACGATCCGCAATATGGCCGTGAGGTCGCGCAAAAAGTGCATGTCGGGCTGCAACGCACCGGCGGTGTGAAGCCGCCGCGGGAATTCGTGCTGATGGATCGCTCGGCGATCGGCCTGGGCTCGGTGTTCCTGCGGCTGGGGGCGAAGTTGAACTGGCACCGGATGTTTCATGAGCTGATCGACGATTTTAATGAGGCGGAGCTTGCCGCGCGGCAGGAAGCGGTGTTGACAGAGGCGGGCGTGCCGGTGTCGTTATGATAGGACAACGAGAAAGGTCTCCATCATGAGCGAGCATGTCGAGCCGAACCAGGACTATCTTGTCAAGATACGGCGTGAAATTGCCGAGTCGGAAAAATTTGTCGCGGAGCAGCGCAAGCTGATGGCGGAGAGTGAGAAGCTCAATAGCGAGCGGCGCAAGTTCGATCGCGAGCCGATTGCGACGATTATCGGTGCGACGGCCGCGCTGATCGCGGCATCGGCCGCCGCTGGAGGTTTGGCGGTCAGATGGCTTGGTCATTAATCCATCTTTTGGGCCGTATCGGCCTTCGCCTGCCCCGGGGCACGTGCCAACCGGCGCGGCCCTCCGCACGCCGTCGGCGATGATCTGTCCGACGGCTACCGCACTACGGCGGCGGATGAAGCACGGGAGTCCGAAGCGGCCGTATGGACCGAAGGATTGATTGCGGACATTGCAGCCGGGCCGATACGGTAAGGCCTGACTAAGCGGATTGTCACGCCAGCGATGCCCTTGCGCACCCCCGCCCTAAGTTGTTACGTGCGCACCCGGCAAAAGCCGGCCACTTAAAGAGGAAAC
>Ga0116227_10010890_pt1 | contig 15602 bp, 16 predicted proteins | sample S1TSphgellanicum_FD_89693 | JGI IMG/M metagenome (GOLD analysis project Ga0116227, IMG submission 89693) | Host-associated microbial communities from peat moss isolated from Minnesota, USA - S1T2_Fb - Sphagnum magellanicum MG | ecosystem: Host-associated > Plants > Peat moss > Unclassified... | reverse complement strand
TTTTTTTTTTTTTTTTTTTTTTTTTTTTTTTTTTTTTTTTTTTTTTTTTTTTTTTTTTTTTTATTTTTTTTTTTTTTTTTTTTTTTCTCATTACCCCCCACCTCTATACCCTCTATGAATTAATCCCCTTTTTTTGTTAACTTTAATTACCATTATCCCTTTGATTTTCTCCACCCCCCCCCCGCCCTCCCTTTTTTTAGTTTAACTTTTTCTTCATTTTTTTTTTTCCATTTTACAAATTAATCGGTCATTGTGAAGTGACCTCTAAAATTGTGCCATCCAGAGGACCCCCCTAATTTCCCGTTCTCCTTGATAATTATCATAATCACATTCCTTAATCATGTTTTTAATCTCGTTTATTAACCCCATTTTTTTAATCTTGTTATTAATCATGTTTTTAATCTCGTTTATTAACACCATTTTTTTAATCTTGTTTATTAATCATGTTTTTAATCTCGTTTATTAACTCCATTTTTTCAATCTTGTTATTGATCCTGTTTTCTTTTTTTCATCATTTTGCTGATTTTTTTTTTAATCGCACATTTTCACATTCTTGATTCTTGGATGCTTTTTCATAACTAAGAAAGCTTGGGATTTTCCATCTCATTTTTCTTACTAATAATCGCACTTTTTTTGTTTTTAATTTTGTTTCATTTTTTGGGCACTAACAAAATTGTGTTTTTGGGTGCAATTATTTTGTCTTTTTTTTTCATAATTATGATGATGATTTTATGTGTTAATGTTTCTTTCAAATTTTGCATAAATCGTGTTGTTGTTGTTCTTTTCATGCATTATCATATTAACATGCATACATCTGTCGTTGTTTATAACTAAAAACACATAGTAACAATCTTATAATCAAACAACACACACAATCAAACTCTAATTTATGTAACAAAATGAGAATCCATGTCTTATAACCCAAAATGCAATCACATTGATAAAACATGAAAACATTCATCAAATTCAAGGTGTCGTGTAAAAGACTCGATTTGAAAATAGATGAATCTCCTACACCTCCCAAGAGAATACATATACCAACTTTGAAATTGTCTTTAAACCCTCTTTCATATTAATTGTAAATAATTTTAAGAATTGTACAAATTATTTAAACACATTAATTCATTCGCCCATTTGGGCAATGCTCAAATAATTTAAACACATTTACAAATTTTTGACTATGATTAGTCCATTTACAAGTTTTTTTATGGACTATTACACCAATGGTGATGATGCACATTAAAAAGTCACCCATTTGATGTAAAACATCAATTTTCAAATAAGATCATGATCATATTTTATTAAATTAAGCATGTAATTATATATATATATGAATCCCTTTTTATAAAAATAAAATAAAAACATTTGAATTGAGACATAAAATAATCCTAAAAGACATTAAAAATGACATTATTACTTCCACTTTAAAACAACACTTTAGCAAATACCCATTGTGGCATGTGCATTAAGGTGTTCTTTGCATTTTTCATTCGCCATTGATCATGGAGCTCCAAACAATGTTCATTTCCATGATATGTGGTCATCCAATCATCAAATGAGACTTTGCCCTCTCCACTCATAATGACAATCCTTCCTTTTATGTAACAAAATAATCAAAACATAAGCAAAAATATATTTTAAAACCAAAAAATTCACCAATTCATGTTGCAAGCCTAAAAGGATGTCAAAATTTGGCCACTTGGTGTTTGGGTTTGACCTAACATTGTGCACCTCTAAACTAAAAATCCTTAAAGAAAGAAACTACAATGGATTTTTATTCAAAATAATACCAAAGATGGATAATAGCCCACCAAATGTGCACACAAATCATGATATTATAAGTGGAAAATTTTATAATATAGCCAATAAAGAGATTTTCCTTGATTGACACACATGTAAAAATGTTTGTGAATACATAAAAACGTTCAGTGTTTATCAAATTTTTAGGTTCAAGTGTTGTCATCTCCCATCACATTTCTTTAGGTTCTTAGGTTCAAGTTAAATGGCCAAAAGAATGGTTGGGATTTCCAACCAAATTTGATTCCCAACCACTCTTTTGGCCATTTAACTTGAATTTCAAATTTCCAAATGGAAAATGTAAGTTCGTTTTTGATAACTACATTTCAAGAACTTTTCAATGATTTGCACAAAGCTCAATTTGGACGTCAATTATTATTTGCACTTTTGTTTCAAAGGTTCAAAACATCATGCGACTTGCAAGGGATATCACTTGGGAATGTTGGGATATATTATTTCACATTTGTGAGACTGTGTTTGAATCCCATGACATTCTCTCAACTCAATCCCTTATGAATTGGACCATTAACACAAAAAACAATCAAGGATATACATACGCATAAGGGACCAAATTAAACACAAACACAAAAAACAATGAAAGACACATTAACACACCTTGACATCTCCACAATGTTGTTTTTTGAAAATGAAAACATGAAGACCTTTAAAAAATAAATTAACACAAATATGGAAACTCAAACTAGAAAATAAAATCACACCACACACACCACAACCTCTTTGCACAAAGTTTTTTTTATGAAAATGAAAACGCACAACTTGGTTTTCTTTAGACAACACTAAGGAATTCCTTTCACATTCCTTGTCATGGCCCATAACCTTAGCACAATGTTCATTGCCAAAAAACAAAGATATGGTAAAGTTCTTTTTTGTTGTCACTACCCAAAAGCTAATTTTCTCACAACACTTGTTGTTAAAACACAAAAATGAAAAAAAAAAGAAAGTTCATTCATAAGAGGCACCATAACTCAACACCAAATTCATGACCCTAAATTTGGATGCAAAAACAAAAGTCTTGCCTCATTGAATTGTTTTGTAAAACTTTTGTGTCATGTGTCGCATGTTGGTTCATGTATTATTAAAACACAAGGCTTGTGTGAGGTTGAACTCAAACATTATGGATAACTTTAATATAATTTCATTTAAATAACCCATTATGTAAGAAATAGTCTTTTTACATAGGTAGATAGGTGTAAGGGACATTTTTTAAAAATATTTTTTAAAAAAACCTATTTTTAAATCTCATAAGGCATATATGTAATATTTAAAGAAAAAATATGTTGAAAGTTTTTTATAATTTTCAAGAAACATAAAATCTATTTATGTGACTACCCATACAATCCTAAAAGTTTTTAGGGACACCTATGAATTGTTTATGACTTTTTTATATGGTTTTAAAAGCATAGGGGGCACCTAAGCTTCATTATTAAGCTTTGCAAAAATATTACATTATTGTGTGCTTGTAGGAAGGCCCTAATGCACCTTTTTACAAGGTAATATATTAAGAGGCCTCCAAGCTTTCAATTTTAATTCTTGTCAACTCCAAATTAAGGATGAAATTATTTGATTTTGTTTTGAAATTTTTTTTCTTCAAAATTCATTTGATTACATTTGAATTACTTGCTTAATCTTTGTTTAAATTGTATTTTTTAATAACAAGTATTTGGAAATAGATGACTATTAGGTAAGTAGATGGTTTATACATAAATAGAGGTTTTCTTACTCCCTATTTACTAATAGTTGAAAAAACAACCAAATTAACTACCATGATTAGCTAAAGAATTGGAACCCAATAAAAAATGTTTCCTAACTGCTTGCGATCCCTCCTTTGTGGTGCATTAGAAGGTGTTATTTTAGTAAGATCATATTTTTGGACAATCATCAATCAACCTCTTCAAATAAATATTTTGCATATATTTACATATTATTGTGGCTTGTGCCATTAGTTAGAGTGTGCTTTCATTACCAATTAATTTTTCCTTGTAAGCCCATTTTTTGTGATATAGTTAAATTTCACTGACAATAATTATAATTCAAAATTCATTAACGCATGCACCTTTAGTCTAAAAACTACAAAATCACCTCCATAAAATCTCATTTCTTGAGAGCTTTCTAGGAATACATGCATCAAGAACTATTCCAATGGTACAATGCAATCATCGTGTGGTTTAAGACATCTCAATGTGACAAAGAAACAAACAACCTTCATTGATAGATAAATTATAATATTTACCCTTGTATTTCAAGGAGTGAATATATCCATTGCGTTTATAAGGAAAGATTGTGGAACAATGTAGTTTTCATTTGATACCACATTTTGGGGAATGTTCACCAATTGTCACAATGAATAATGGGTACTTTCTTAGGACTTTGATGGAATTACTTGTTAATGTGAACTTGCCATAAAAGGCAAATAAATTACTTGGAGCTACTTCTTCTTGAATTGAGTAAGTAATCAACTTGATATGAAATAATGTCATATTCTCATATTGATTGAAACCCATGAATTGAAAGAGTTGTTCCACAATTGCACCGTCTTCATAAAATAAGTTATAAAAATAAAAATCCACAACAATACAATATATTTAATATTTTTTATGGGATTTTCATTGATGGGAGCAACAAGAAGCTTGTTATTTTACAAGGATTGACCTTAAATAAGGAGCAAATGAACCTTTGTGAAAATATTTATATATTGACTCCCACTACTTGGTACCTAAGGCCCATTATTACACAATGTTATTTCTTCAAAAAAAAATTTGAAATATTTTTCCTAGTGTAAATTCAATTAGTTTTGCTATTTTTTGTGGGGGGAAACACCAAATTTTGTATATCACAAATGTAGAAAATAAATCATGGTTTCACAAAAGAAATTGTTAATTTCGTGATGTAGTCAAAGTGACAATCACCTAGGTGAAAAATCATACCAAAATATGGAAATAAAAATAAATAAAGATCTTTTTACGTTTTGAGATCCAAACTGAAATTTATAATAAAAATCAAGGTGATTTGGGCGAAAAAATCAGAATTTAGAAAATTTGGGCCATTATTCCCATGAGAAATGCTTTGCAAAGGTCAAAATCATATTTATCAAATCATAATTTCACTAATACAAAAGTTAATGCACATCATGTTTTTGATTGAAGTTATTTCATGTTAGATGATAATGGATTTTACCAAGGTCTAGAGTTTCATAACATAAACAATTTTCCCCCTAATCGATTCTCACATCATAAGTTTAATGTTTCTCACCAATAATTCACATTATAAGCAACCTTTTTAAAAATAATGTCGAATGAATGACTATTAGTAAAAAAAACATTGGTGCATTTGTGGTGATATTATAAGAGTTCAAGTATGGAACCTCTAGTTAATGATAGTTTGAATAAATTAAAAATTGAAAAAATTAAATAGTAAGAGTTGATTTAAGAAATCAACAATTATAATATCAAAAGTTAGCAACATTTACAAAGCATAAATATAATTTATGGCTACATAACTTAATGTTATGGAGTTATTTGGTTGTTTAAAATTTGCTAATAGAATATTTCGAACCTTTGAAGCTAGGTGATTCCTTCACAAATGTTAAGTAAAAACATAAATGAAGCACAAAAAACATTAAAAAAGAAAAAAAAAGTAAGAATAAATGCAATTGTAGTTAAAGATATTGATTGAGCACCAAAAAACATAAAATCAAGGGGAAAACAATAAGAAAAAATGGAAGGACAACTAAAACATTGATTGAGCAATGTAGAAAAGGAAACAATATGAAATGTAATCAAGTTTAACAAGTATTAACAAAAAATGACATTGAAATTAATGCATATTGGCAATAAACATTAGGGGAGCTAGTGCAATGTGATGATTAACACCTAGATTGTCCCTAAGGAATTTTGTAGGTTTATATTTATTTTTGTAATCTTGATATATATCACTAATAATAATAAAAATCTGATATGAGAAGGAATTAGAAAAACCAAAAAATGCAACTAATGGATGATTATTTGTCTCACGATGAAAAACCTTATAGAAGCACAAAGGCACATAATTATATTGGTCAACACAAAGGAATATGTCCTATAATTCATCCCAAGGATGCAATATCTTCAATTGGTAGCATCACTTTTAGTGACTAGGTCAATTAATCAAATCACAAACCTATCTTATGCCTTCGTAAATTTATAAAATCCCAAACAATCTTGCAAAATTCAATATTGTGCATTAAGTTTGAACACATTTCAAACTTTGATAGGTTAGTTAAGACTAGCCCAAACAAAACTTGTTGTTGAAGACTTCAAGTTCGTTTAAGTGATAATTCAAAAGAAGATGGATTTTCTTCTTACGATGCATTGTATAGATGTGACTCTAGAATTAGATGCTTTGATTTAGTAGTTTGGCTAAAAATGCATTGAAAACATAACCATAGGATTCCTAGGAATGGCATTTGTTTTACATCCTTTTCTTCAAATACATGCATTTTTTTGGATATTTTGCCAAACATGGACACCTTGTTAACCATGGGTGAAGGTTTGAATAATTTACTTTTGCCATCTTCATTTAACAATTGGATTTTGGAGGACCATTCCAAATTAATCATTGATAGGCTATGGCATAATTCTCACCCTCCAAGATGTTGCCTTTGTTTTGAAGGTAGTTCAATTATTATAAAAGCAAAAATGTTAGATAACAATAATGTTTTCCAACGTCAAAGTGGGCATGTGTTTTCTTAACATGCTATGCACAAACATAGACATTAGAGAGAGCTCAATAAGCAACTTTAGATGGAAAATAATCTTTGTTTTGAATAGTGTGAAATGGACATTTTTGGTGATGGAAAAAACACCATCAATGTTTTCTCAAGCATTATATTTTAAAAGTTTTCTATGTATGTAGTTTGGGGCTCCTTTTACCCAACACCCACTAGTGCACCAATTGGGCGATAAATCTATTTAGGTTATTTTTGAATTAACTTAGATTAGGGACGTTTTTTTTTCCTTTCCCTACTTCGCCATGCCATTGAATTTGAAACCTAAGCACCTACTTACCCCTAAACACCTATGTCACCCCCTCTTTCTCTTCTATTTCCATTTTTTTTCTTTTTCCTTCATAACAATGTTGTTATAGCAACCACCTTTGCCATTGTCACTAGATAAAGAACTTTGAGGTAAAAAAGAAAGGAAAAATGACACCATCATTAGAAAAAGGAAAGGACAAACACCTTCCATTGTCATTATAGTGCCTTCCCTTGTTTTCAACATTGTTGTAGCATGAAAAAGGTAAGATAATTTTTTTATTTTTTGCATTCTATTGTTTTTAGGGTCTTAAAAGAGAGTTTTTGTTTGTGTGTGTGTGTGCACTTTAAATTCTCCCATAACTGTCCGCCATTGCTAGAGAGAAAAAAAGGTTGGCCATTGGTGAAAAATGTTTGTCCCCCACTATCGCCAATTACTAGGGAGAAGAAGAGTAGGGGCTAGTGAGAGATGGGGCTAGCAAATATAGTTAAACCCTAAGATTTTTTTAAAAATTATAATAATTTTTTTTCTTTTTTTACAACATGGTGCAAATGTGCAAAAAAACACAAAGGGGTGCCCTAAAACCTTCCATTCTCATGGGCAACCTCAAGGAAGATGCCCTTGGTAGTGTGATTCCAAATCTTGAACCTAATGCATTTGTTGAACTATCCAACCACAACCATGAAGTTGAAGAAGAATTAGCTTGGCAAATTTTTGCAAATGTAAGTATATTAGTTCAGTTAGCTTCATAAATTCCTACAAATTTAGTTTGGTTAATATTAGTTAGGATTAGTTAAAACATTGGATTAAATTTGTTATGTTTCACCAAATCAAATCATACCTTCCTTAAATCACATATTCATATGAAAGGAGGAAGTCACGATTTTTTTTCTCAAATTTGTTTTTGTAATACTTAGGATTGGGTAAGTTTTATGATTTGACTTGCATAGTCTTGTGATTAAATTTTAAATTTTTTTTTGCATCTACAATTTTCTCAAGTTTCAAATCCACTGAACAAAAGGGAAGGGTTGATGTTTTAGACGAAACCCATGAAAAAGTCCTTCCAACAACCTTTGATGTATATTCTCTTCCCCCTCCTCAAATTGCAAAGAAGGGTATGGGATACATCCCTCAAGATGCATTTTCATGAATTGAGAAAAATGAAAAACCTAGTGACACCATCCTTCAATGCAAACTATCATATGGGAACAAAAATCCAACAAGTCCATTCAACTTGAAAACTTGCATGCAATCTTTGATGTCCATGCATTAGAGACCATTCATGGATGATATTTATTTTCAAACCTTTCCATTATTTTAAGTTCAACTGTTCAATCAAAGTTTGAAATTATTTTTTACAAATATTTAAATTTGATTTAGGTTTCGTGGAACTACAATGGATCAATTTGTGGTTAATGCAATTCATTTTTTTATAGAACGACGCTAAATGTACACCCACCATCACGTAACACTAATAGAAGAGGTGGCCAAGGCTTATTGCCAAGGTTCATGGTTTTAATGATGACAATCAAACAGTAACTTTTTGAATGTAAAAGTGCATTTTGGTAACTTTTTGAACATTTTTGTACAAATTAATGTGTTTCTTCAAAAAATGTGTAGTACGTTCACAAACCCATAAAACATAATGTTTCAAACCAATGCATATTTACAATATCCTTATATGGGTGGTGACAAATAGTTTAATTGTGCCCTTACATTTTTTTTTGAATGAACAAATCTAAGCTCCATGCAATACATTTAATTAATTTTTTTCCTCGTCATTTTTGGTAATTACAAGATTTGTTGGAGTGTTAACTAGGTAGTTAGGTCTAGCCATGTAGGTGGGGTTTAGTATGTATTTACCTAAAGGGTTAGTAGGTAAAAATTTAGTGCAAGGGTAAATAAACAAATAAATGGATGGGTGGGCAAGTAGATAAGAAGGCACAAAGGCAAATAGGTAGGTAAATAGATGGGTGGGTAGGTAGGTAGGTGGGGATGAAAGTAATACATTTTAAATATAAAGGTAAGTAGGTATGGTTTAGCTAAAATATATATTAGTTTTGTCGAAAAATAAGGGTTTAACCCATAAAAGGTAAATATTTTGTTAGGAGGTAGTGGTTTGACTAATAAGTAAAAAGGTTTTGGCAAAAGGTAGAAGTTTAATTAAAGAAGAATATTGGTTTGACCAAGAAATAACGGTTTGGTTAAAAAGTATAAAGGTTTTGCCAAGAGGTGAAAGTTTAGCTAAGAAAATATATTAATTTTGCTAAGAGATAAAGGTTTAACTAGGAAAAGGCAAATGTTTAGTCAATAAATAAAAAGGTTTTTGGGATAGGTAGAAGTTTAACCAAGAAAAGATATTGGTTTGGCCAAGAAGTAAAGGTTTAACAAAAAATAGAAAGGTTTATCTAGAGGTGAAAGTTTAGTCGAGAAAATATATTAGTTTTGCTAAAGAATAAGGGTTTAATTAGGAAAAGGAAAAGGTTGTGTTGAAAAATAATGGTTTAGCCAATAAATAAAAAGGTTGGAAAATAAATTTTAAACTCTACATCCTTCTTACAACTATTTCTACCTTCTTTCATAATCCACATAGCTCAAGTAGATTTAAGATTTTGTAAGTAGTAGCATTGTAAATTCAATAAAAACAACCCATCTAATTTTTTTTTAATTTAAAAAATTAATCTTTTTGAAACATTTTTGTTTAGAAAATTAGTTAGAGACATAAATTTTATGATTTATTTCTTATTATATGTGTGAAGAAATTTACACAATGTAATTGGAACATTTTGTTTCATAATTATACAAATGAAAATTTCAAATATGCATGAATAATTTTAACAATTTTTTTTGACTATCTAGGTTAAGAAATGAACTATTATCATGAAACAAGTTTGAAAATACTTTTACAGAAAGGATGAAAACTTTTTTTAAAATATTTTATTATATATATCAATATAGATAAGCTTACCAATAAGGTGATAAATCAAATAAAATAATTGTGAATATGCACAATTTAAGATGATAGCAAAATATGAACATATGATAGTTCGGATGTCCCACACACTATGATACCTTGGTCTCCTATATGAGGTGAAAAAAGATTGCCCATGGGAAAAAAAATTAACATCATGATTAACTTCAACTAAAGAATGAGAATGTTGAACCAAAAAATCAAAACAATTTCATCATGACAAGACAAAAATATCAGATTAAAATGTAGTTTTAACTTGCAAAAAGTGATAAACAAGGCTATGATTCCTCCTTTAAGCTACTTTAAAAAGAATTTTCAAAAGTCAAAAAATTTGAATGAAAATTTAAAAACTTATAATTTCAAGATTTAAAGAAACTTCAATTAACAGAAAATGTTTGTCTAGCAATATTGTTATAATTCGAATCCAATTATTCACACAAACTAAAATAAAATTCAACCAACAATCGAATGCACAAAAATATTGTTTTCTAGATTTGGAAAAAGCTAGATTACAAAACAAAATGATTGTATAGTAGGGTCAGGATAGTTAGCAAATATGCTTTCATGAGCACCTAACCACATGACCCCATATTCTAGTGATGAGAAATTTCAAAAAACTATTATATGAAAGATTTTACATAATCCTTCATATGGTCATCCTTGGACAATTTCAAATATAATTTAAAAAAAATTCATTTTCAAGCTTAACCACATCATTTTAAAAAAATAATTATTTATTATTCTTACAACTATTTCGTTCCTTTTCTGTCGCCAACATGTGCATTTTCATCTCCATGATATTTATATCAATTCAAATTAAATTTGACATTGACATAAAGAATGATGAACTATTGAAAACCATGTGGGAACATAAGAAAAAAAAATTCATTGATCATCACTCGTGTTGTGCAATATGATGGAGCCCAAGTTTTCTATATAGCTTGAACATATTAAATTAAGAGAAGAAGACATGTCAACAACTTTAGGGAGATGATGTGAACATAGAGATGAGATGGGGACTTAGCAGCTATGTAAGAACAAACAACTTTCAATATACAAATTTCTTATGTCATGCTCACAATGCCATCACCAAGAACTTTTTTTGGGTGAATTTTTGCATTATGTTTTTTGAAAAAAAATGATTTTTTTTGAAACTGTAAAATTGAAGAAAAATATTGGGAATTTTTTGAAAATTGAAAAAACCACAAAATTGAAAAAATAAAAATAAAAATTATGGCCATCACACACAAAAAGGTTTGAAAATAAAGATAAAAGGAGAGAAAGATACTCATTTCAAGATCAGATGGATTTAACTCTTAAATTAAATCACTCCCAACTCTCATTGTGGACATATGGGAGAGGGGATTATATTGGAGATGAAGATAATGCTACTTAGTAGAGATATGTTCTCCTTCCCCATATATTGTTTACCCAAAGAAGGAGCCTCTTTATAGGCTTGGTCCTTCTACCTTCTTCACCTTCTAGAGTGAAGGCTTCTTCTAGTGGCTATGTCTAACCAAGGAAATATTAAATTGTGGGAATTGCATTTAATTTACATGTGGAGATTTTCATGATCATTATAAGCAACCAAATTTTTTTTTGGGGGGGGGGGGATATTTTGAAACCATGGTGACTAAGCATGGTTTAAAATGTTGCTTGAGGTGTTTAAGTTTTTACCATGGTGACTAAGCAAAGGAAAAGAAAGCCCAATAAAATATATCATGTTTTTTTGGCCAATTTGATGGGTTTCTTTGTCATTTAGTGGATTTGGACTCTTGTTGTTGTGGGCCATCATTCATTCCTTTTAACACATTTGGGTATACCTACCTGATTTGAAAGATTACAAAATCCTTGTCTAAATGCTAAAGACTAGAAGATGGTCCCAAAAGCCTCAATCTGAATAGTTTTTTTAATAATCAAACAAAAAAGGAAAACCAAAGAAAAGAGAAGGCTTTCTAAACATGCAAAAGACATAGCAACAATGGTGAACCTCAAAACATATTGAAGTCCACAAGGTGTTTACAATTTGTTTGGACTCGAGTTTTGCAAACAAAGAATTTGCACCACCGGGGGAAGTATAGTCCAACACTCTCATGGGCTTTTTCCTTTGGCCAGGATTAAATTTTAATCCACGATTAGGACAATACGGTCACTGAGTTAGACCCACATTTGAGGAACATTCCCCTTCTTTGTGTGGAGATTACCCATTGTAAAGCACAATATGGGCATTCGAGTTAGCCATAAACTCAACCCTTGTTTTTGCAATTTTTTTAGCAGACAAATCTCATCTTGAACTTTGCAAAGGATTGTTATGCAACAAGGGGGTGTGTCACACTATGGTGGCCTTGCCATTTATTTACATGAAAAAGTATGTTAAGGCAAAAGAAAGAAGAATTATGGAAACTCAAATATTTCACCATGCAAAAATATAATCTTCAAAAAAATCCTCTAAAAGAAACCAAAATCCTTCAAGATATTATTATAACTCTATAATAACTTATCTCAAGTTTCAACACAAGCCAAAATATAATCTTTCAAAACTACTTATAAAAATAGACCTATTATTATTATTATTATTATTATTACCTAGGGACCTATAAAAATCCCTTAAGCTACTATACTCGATAATGAATCTAAACACTATTATCCTTGCCTTGGTAGGCAAGGCCAACAAAGACCAAAGTAGGCCAATGTTGAAAGGAACAAAATACAAGTCACCATATTTTTGTATAATAGGTAAAACATCCATTGGCTTTCAACAACTCCATGTATATTAATTATATAACTGGTGTAACTCATTGTAACCACATAGAGTAAACCCATGAGTTAATAATAAACCATGAGTTAATTGCATCCTATTTTGCATTTTTGAGCTTTAAAAACTAAGTACTTGGTCATGACCCATGACTCATCTCTATGTATCTAGATTCTAGAAGAACATTATTTGTGAGTTGGTGGGTGATAAGTGCTAACTAACTAGGCTCTTGTATTTTGCTCTCATATATAATAAAGACTCCGAGAATTTACACAAGTGTATTTGGAGGGCACCTTGTATATATATGAATTTCCTTCTTAGAAAAGAGGAAGCATCTTATGCTTTTTCTTTGAAGAGTGAGAAGGACGTTGTCACATATAAAGTCTTATAGGCATAAGGTTTGTCTCACTTTTAAGAGTAGCCATAAGAACTATAGAACCCCCTCCATTAAGAACTAAGATACTTTATTACACTTTGAAAGAGTGTGTGTAAAGAGAATTTTATGTGTAAAGGTAAAAGCTTTTAAGACTATGGGCTTTATTGGAATAAGGGCTCCGACAAGGTGATGTTGAGTGTGGACCCAATATTCTAGTAAAGTCCATTGTTGAGTATAAAGATGTGTTTCGATTTTTGTTTTCTTTACATATCACATGAAGAAACAAAAAAATAAATTGAGAGCATTCGCAAAAACAAAACACCCATTAAATCAAAATATGTTACTAAGTAACATGCTCTTCAATTACACTTAAAAAATCCGGGCATGTTTTTACACCTACTTAAAGATCCCGCATCCTTCTACACCTCCTCATGATCTATGTATGTTAAGGTTCATTATAATATTTTAGTTTTGTAATTCACCTATGCTTAGGCTTAGGGTTCATGATAATATACACATAGTATACTGTCGGTATCAAGATTCTCAAGCTTTTAATTGGTCCTCCTCCCATCACTCATTATGCATAACTTCTCTCACTCACTCTTCTTTCTTGCATGTACTTCATCCAGACAGTCCTCGATTATGAGGTTGTTTCATCCATCTATAAGCTAGTTATGTCTGGTAACCTGAGCTCTCGTGCGTTACGTTACATTGTCCTTTGTAATTTACATATGTGTTAAGTTCATGATAATGTTAGCCTTGCGATTTACATACATTTATAATGCATCATGTGCTTTACATTGCGTAAAGCTCATGCAGGTGGGGGTGGAACATTCCAAGAAGTGGAGATCATCATCATCACCATCATCCTAGGTACCCCCCCCACCCATCCCCCCGGAAGAATGCAAGACCGAACTTGGCTATCACATTGTCTGAGTTACCCCTCTGAGGCCTCTTAGTTTGGGATTGCCTATACCCCCTCCCCAACTGAGGACTTTACCCTACAAAAAAAAATTTCCTCTTCTTCTTTTCTTCTTTTGTTGTTGTTGTTGTAATTGGATGGGAACTTGTTCATAATTTGATCTTCCCAATTTCTTATTCTTCTTCCCTCTTCTTCTTTTGTTGTAAGTAGTAAGAGTCGAATTTCATTGCAACTCTCCAAGCTTGGCAAGTTTTCCATCAACCCTTTTTCTCCCCCTTGTTGGTGTTGATGTTGTTGTTTTCAATGATGATGATGTTGTGATTGTTGTTGTTGATGTTGTTGTTCTCTTTCTCTCTCTCTCTTTCATCTTCAGTACCTTTTTTTTTCCCCCTGGATCATCAACAAACCAAATTTCTGTAGCTACCCAATTGCTCAATCTGTTTTGTTCTCCTCTTGCAGGGTTTGGAATATTAGAAGAGAGGAAATCAGAAAGTGGGTTTTGGGTAGTTGTGTTTTTTTCTTGGGTAAATGCTTCCCCGCCCCCCGCCCCCCCTTCTCATCTCTTGTTGTTGTTGAAGAGAATCTGTCTGTCCGCAGGCACACACAAACACACACACAGATGCACACCCCATTTGCAACAATACTTGTGTACACAGACAATTTGTACAAAGTTTGTACACAAATTTGTGTAGCAGTTTTATGATTTTTCTTTTATTTCCCCTAGTGTCAGGAGGAGTTGGGTGTTTGTAGTTTGTGCTGATGTAGTTCTCTTTGGTGGTGGAAGAATTGCCATCAGAAAGTGTGGGATAGAGTGAAAATTTGGAGCTCTTTTTTTCTGTTGTTTCTTTAAAAGGAAAAAGGGGTTAAGGAAAGTGTGGAATATTTGGATCATAAGTCTGCCTTGAGGCAGCTTGAGGGTGCTTGAGGGTGATGCTTGAGAGGCCCAAGGGGCCACGATGTGCATGGAATGGACAAGAGGATCCTAAAGTTATGGTAAGTCTTTTCTTCTCAGAAATTCTCCCCTCCCACACCCAATCCTGTTTTGATTGTGTTTTTCAAGCTTCTTCTTCTTCTTCTTCTTCTTCTTCTTGAAGCTTCTGTAGCATGCTTAGATGGGGGTGTTTTTGTTTTTCATTCGAGCCCTGTGAGCTGCTCTGCTCAGGAATCAGACCACCCCAAGGGTTCCACTCATCTCGTCTAGGTTTTCCTTATGCATGGTGGGCATAGTAAATTCAAGCTTGCTGTGACCCCCCCGACCTCTGCAGCTGCTGATTCTTTTTATTGCAAACAAACCCAAATTTGCATTACTAAAGGTGATTTAAGAATTGGTGAAATTTTCTTTGAGCTCCACAGAGTGGGGTTGATTGACCCTTGGCTCTAAAAGGGTTTTTTTTTGCTTGCCTGCAGCAGCCAGAGTCTGACTTCTCTTTACCAGAAGTTGACCAAGATGCCCTTCTTGTCAGATTCTAAATAGCATACCCACACAATCTGTCAGACCCATGTTGCTGACTTTTGAAATTTGAAGGGCTTCTATGTCTTTTTTTCCATTGTTTTTCCATTTTGTTTTCAGGTTGTCTTCCTAATTTCTGTTGGTTTGATGTACATTCCATGTACCTGTTAGTTAGGATTCTGAGTGTGCCCTTGTTGCCACCACCTGGGGGGGGGGGGGGGGGGGTTTAACTGGATCCTGAACTTTCACCCCATGTTGGGCAAAACCCACATTTTTATTCTTTCACCCGGGGTGAGAAAAG
>Ga0116227_10010889_pt1 | contig 15604 bp, 10 predicted proteins | sample S1TSphgellanicum_FD_89693 | JGI IMG/M metagenome (GOLD analysis project Ga0116227, IMG submission 89693) | Host-associated microbial communities from peat moss isolated from Minnesota, USA - S1T2_Fb - Sphagnum magellanicum MG | ecosystem: Host-associated > Plants > Peat moss > Unclassified... | reverse complement strand
TCGGGCCTTTGCCACTTTCAAAGAATCTGCCGCGTCGTCGTCATACGCGACAAGCAGGTTTCGTACCGCTTGCCGGCTGCCGCTTTGCCGCCGCATTTACCGGGGAAGAGAACCAAACGGATGGGGACCGGTATGTTTCGACTCTCTATCGCCGCGGCGCTCGTCGCGGCTTCTTGCACTTATGCGCAAGCCGGCTCCAGCCCTACTCATTCTCAAGCGCTGGACGACATGATCGCGCGCCACGCCGAAGCGCACGGCATACCCGAGCATCTCGTGCATCGCGTCGTCATGCGCGAGAGCCGCTACAATCCGCGGCTCGTGCATCGCGCCTATTACGGTTTGATGCAGATCACCTATCCCACGGCGCGCAGCATGGGCTACAAGGGCACACCCGCCGGCCTTCTCGATCCGGACACGAATCTCACCTACGCTGTGCCCTATCTCGCCAACGCCTATAAGATCGCCGAAGGCAACGAGACGCGCGCCGTCGCGCTCTATGCCGGCGGTTATTACTACGTCGCCAAGCGGCGCAAGATGCTGAGCGTGCTGCGCACCGCCGGATCCGAATCGCTGGCGGCCGATCCGGTCGCCGTCACACCGGAGCCGCGCGACGAGCCGCCGTCGAATCCGATCGCCGGCCTGTTCCATTTCCTAGCCGCGCACCAGGGCGATTCCGGGCTGGTGCCCGCCGCGCAACCGAAATAGCGCGGCGCCGGATCAGCCGGCTTGCCCGAGCTCGAGCTGCCGCTGCATCTGCGTGCGGACCCCGCCAAGTCCGTCTTTACTCGTCCGGTAGCATCGTGTACCTCGTTCCGGCAATGGACCCCGGTCAGCCATTGCGGCTGGCCGGGTTTTGTTTGTCGCCCAAGCCGTCGGCAGGACGGCAAGCGCCCTTCTCGTATCCTGAGCAGCAAAGTCGATAGATGGCGAATGTGGTGGTGGTCGGCGCCCAATGGGGCGATGAAGGCAAAGGCAAGATCGTCGACTGGCTGTCGATCGAAGCCGACGTGGTCGTGCGCTTTCAAGGCGGCCACAATGCCGGTCACACGCTTGTCATCGGTAATCAAGTTTATAAGCTCGCTCTGCTTCCCTCCGGCATCGTGCGACCGGGCAAGCTCTCAGTCATCGGCAACGGCGTCGTGCTCGATCCCTATCATCTCATCGAAGAGATCGAGAAGCTCGCTGGCCAAGGCGTCAGCGTCTCGCCGGAGAACCTCAAGATCGCCGAGAACGTCACACTTATTCTCGGCCTGCATCGCGAGCTCGACGCGCATCGCGAATCCTCCACCACCGAAGGCGTGAAGATCGGCACGACCAAGCGCGGCATCGGGCCTGCCTATGAGGACAAAGTCGGCCGGCGCGCGATTCGCCTCATGGATCTCGCCGAGCCGGACACGCTCGACGAAAAGATCGCGCGGCTTCTCGCGCATCATGAGCCATTGCGCCGCGGCCTGGGTCTCGAGCCGGTCACCGCGCAGGCGCTCCGCGACGAGCTCGTCACCATCGCGCCGAAGGTCCTGCCCTATATGGACGCGACATGGGACCGGCTCGAAACGGCGCGCCGCGACGGCAAGCGCATTCTCTTCGAAGGCGCGCAAGGCGCGATGCTGGACGTCGATCACGGCACCTATCCGTTCGTCACATCCTCCAACACCGTCGCCGCCAATGCGGCGACGGGCTCGGGCCTCGGCCCAAAAGCCATCGGCTATGTGCTCGGTATCGCCAAAGCCTACACGACGCGCGTCGGCGGCGGCCCTTTCCCGACCGAGCTCACCGACGAGATCGGCCAGCTCATCGGCGACCGCGGCCATGAATATGGCGTCAACACGGGACGGCGGCGGCGCTGCGGCTGGTTCGATGCGGCGCTCGTGCGGCAGACTGTGAAGACTCCGGGCATAGACGGCATCGCACTGACCAAGCTCGATATTCTCGACGGGTTCAAGGAGATCAAGGTCGCGACGGGCTATATGCTCGACGGCCGGCCGATCGACCGGCTACCGGCGGGCCAGGCCGCCCAAGCCCGGGTGACCCCGATTTACGAAACGATCGCAGGCTGGGACGGAACCACGGCGGGAGCACGCTCCTGGGCCGACCTTCCGGCGCAGGCGATCAAATATGTACGGCGCATCGAGGAGCTGATCGAAGCGCCGGTGGCGCTGCTCTCGACGAGCCCGGAGCGCGCCGACACGATCCTCGTCCATAACCCGTTCCGCGACCGCTAGATGTGAGCATCGGACCCAGAAGTACCGGTTTGGGTGCTCTCATTTCTTGAATCTAAAGGATCTTATCCACCGTCAAATGATTCCATTCGAGGGCGGGAGGCTTTAGAGGCCGCAGAAGGTTGACGGACACGCGCGGGAATGCTCTGAAACCCTATGGCTGAATATTATCCGCTGCTTGCGAAGGCGGTCGCAAGCTTGCCGAGTTCGACGCCCGAGACTCGGCGTGCCATCTACGAGCGAGCGCGTCAGGCGCTGCTCGGCCAGTTGCGCAATTTGCAGCCCCCCGTTTCGGAAGCCGATATAGAGCGGGAAAGCCATGCTCTCGACGCGGCCGTCCTCCGCCTCGAGACGGAATTCACGGCGACTGCGGAAGCATCGGCGAGCAGCCTCGAGGCGACGCCGCCGGCACCAAGCGACGCGCCGGCCCCGGCACGCCCGGTGCGGGAACCGCTCTTCCCCTTACGAGACAAACCCGCTGCAGAACGGCAAAAGCCCTTCATGCCACGGCCGTCAGCGGTGACCCTTGCCTCGCCGCCCGCCACGGCAGCGCCTGCCGCCGAGACACCTGCACCGTCGCAGCCGGCCGCATCGACAGCCCCGCGCATTGCGGAAGGAGGGCTCGCGCCGGATAGCCCCCTCGCAGGCGTGCGCATGCGCCCCGATGCGCAGCGCCCATATGCGCAGCAACAAGCCGAGTTCCGCCCGCAGCAGGGGCGCAGACTTTGGATCGTCAGCGCCGTCGTCTGCTTTTTCGTGCTCGCCGTCGCGTTTGCGGCTTGGAAGCTGCGCGACCGGCCCGAAGATCTCGCGCGCCTGCGGCCGCCCGGCACGAGCCAGGATACCGGTGGCGGCAAGATCGCAGAACGCATCGGAGGCGATCAGACCGCCGCCGCACCGCAGGACACCACGCAGCCGCCGACGCCGACACAAGCCCCGTCGGACGGTCCCGCTATATCCATCACGCCCGCCAAGCCCGCCATGCAGGCGGAGCCGCCAAGCGTGCCGGTCGCGCATCGCGCCGCCCTGCTCGTCGAAGCGCCCGATGAGCCGAGCAAGGTGAAAACCTATATCGGCACCGTCGTCTGGCACCTCGACAATGTGAGCCAAGGTCCCGACCAGCCCCTCGGCACCGCGGTGCGCGCCGATATCGACATGCCGGAAGACAAGCTCCAGGCGACCGTGATCTTCCAACGCAATCTCGATCAGACCTTGCCGGCGTCGCATACGATCAAGATCCTGTTCAAGCCGCAGGCCGACAGCCCGACCGGTACGATCAAGCAGATCAGCGTCTTGCAGATGCGCCGCGAAGACGCCGCGACCGGGGAATCATTGAGCGGCGTGCCGGTGCCGATCATGGACAATTCGTTCCTGATCGGATTGTCGCGCGGCACGGCCGAAGCGTCCAATCTCGACCTCATCAAGACACGCGACTGGTTCGATATTCCCATGCTGCTCGGCAACAACAAAATCGCCAAGCTGACGTTCGAAAAGAGCAATTCCGGCCAGCGCGCGATCGAGGACGCCCTCGCCTCCTGGCAAGGGCAATAAGCGGCGCCCTGCTTGAGGCGCCTATTCGGCCTTGAAGGTCAGCGCGACACCGTTGATGCAATAGCGCTGGTAGGTCGGCGCAGGCCCGTCGGGAAAGACATGCCCGAGATGGCTGCCGCAACGGCTGCAATGAACCTCCGTCCGCACCATGCCGTAGCTCTGATCCTGAGTGGTTTCCACCGCGCCTTCGACCGGATCGTTGAAGCTCGGCCAGCCCGTGCCGCTCTCGAACTTGGTCTTGCCGACGAAAAGCGGCTGGCCGCAGCCGGCACATGCAAAGCTCCCCGGCCGCTTCTCGTGATTCAGCGCGCAGCTATGCGGTGCCTCCGTGCCATGGGCGCGCATAACCTGATACTGCTCCGGGGTAAGAAGCTTGCGCCATTCCGCATCGGTGCGGGTGATCTCGTATTGCTTGGTGTCCATCGCCTGATCCTTTGCGCGCACGGAACATACCCGTCGAACATAGGATGAGAGGGCGTCTCTTTCCAGAGCGGGAAAGCTCCGACGGGCTCGGCCCGTCGTTCATGCACGATGCGCGAATGAGGCATGAAAGCGCGCCACCTGATTCTCCTCGAAGCCTCCAAGGATATTTGGATATCGACCACGGAGGATATGGTGGTACATCACATGATAGGATTCATTGGACCTGAGAAGGTCGAGATACGTGGCCCCGTCGACCGCATACAATAAAGGAAAAATCGCCCGTAGCTGGTCGAAGAAGTCCGGAACGGAGGTTCTTTGAAAGGCATTCAGGCACCAATGATTGAGCTCCAACACGACAATAGGCCGATGCGCGGCTAATGCCGCTTGGGCGCCTTTGAGAACATACCCTTCGAAACCTTCGACATCGATCTTGATGAAGTCTAAGCGGCGGATATTTTCCGACGCCATGAACATGTCCAAGGTCGATATCGTGATTTTCTCGACCACATGGCCGGCGCTCGCCGTCATCCGATTCGAAACGAACCCGCCAGACCGATTCGAACGGGCGAAAGTCAGCGTGAGTTCGGCGGTTTCGGCCCCCATGCCGAGGTTGAACGGCGAGATATTGGCGAGCGCCGATCGCGCAATGTTCCGTTGCAAGAAGGAGAACGTGCTCGGCGAGGGTTCGAAGGCATAGACATGCTGCGCGATCGTAGCGAATAGAAGCGTCGTGCACCCGACATTCGCGCCTATATCGAAAGCGACCGCACCGCTTGGAACGACAGCGCGAAACAGCCGAACCATATCGGGTTCGAACCCTTCACTAAACCCGTCGAGATAGGCGTCGTCTGACGACATTACGTATGTCCGGCCGCCGATATCGATGCGCGTGTTTTGCGTGGTCATGCCATTTCTTTCTCACGTCGGCCTTCGATCTCAGGCTTCAGAAAGCCTGTGCGGAATGCGACCTCAGCCCTTGCTACGAGCAAAGTTACAACCTATACGAGCATTTTTACCAGCTACACGCAAGGCGCCCCCATGTTTCTGCGTTTCCCGGTCAAGATCACCCCAGATCCGAAATTCATCCATCGAAACAATGCTATGTCGCTAGCAGGGCAGATCTATGGGCACGTCGACGCGCTTCGAACGGGTACAATCCAAGGCTGGGTAATGGACAAATCCGACCCGCGCAGCCGTCGCACCGTGGTCGCCCGCGCCGATGGCAAGATTATCGCCGAGACTTGCGCGGACGGCATGCGTCCGGACCTTCTCTCCCAAGGCATAGGCGACGGCCGCTACGCCTTCGAATTGCCGGTGCCGGCGCGGCTGCGCGATGGCGGCGAGATCGAGATTTTGGACAAGGCGACCGGCACGCCGCTCACCGGCAGTCCGGTTCGAGTCGAAGGACGCAAAGGCGTCGAGCTCTCGAGCGACGCGCCGCTGTTTCTCGTCGATCTCTCCGACATGATCTTTTATCTCGAGCACCACGATCAATTGACCGGCATCCAGCGGGTGCAGGCCAACGTGTTTCGGGCCTTTCTCGACGAACTGCAGGTGCCGCTCAACCGACTGCGTGTGGTTTATTTCAAGGAGGAGGCGCAAGCCTTCTTCGAAATGCCCGTCGGTTTCATCGCCGTTCTGCTCGACGACATAGCGGCCGAACAAGCCGATCGGCAATTTCGACGGCGCGAGGACGGCCGCCTGCATCTCGAAGAGCAGGCGCAGCCGAAGCCTCTTTCATTGAAAGAGGAAGAAGCCGCGCATGCGGTTTTTCTGCTGCTCGGCGCCGCCTGGGTTTTCCCGAGCTATTTTATCGCGCTGCGTCGATTGAAACGCAACGGCGTCAAATTCGTCGCTCTGCTGCACGATCTCATCCCGATCATCATACCGCGCCTCTGCGACAAGGGCACCGCGGAAGTCTTCAAGATTTTCCTGCGCCGGCTCTTACGCAATGCCGACCATTTGCTCACAGTATCCGAAAATACCCGGCGCGATCTCATCGGCTATTGCGAGGCGAACGGCTTGATTTGTCCGCCCGCCAGCGTGACGAAGAACGGCCAGAGCCTCGACCTCGTTGCGACGCGTCGCAAAACCACCCCGGTCGAAGGCGACTTCGTGCTGTTCGTGTCGACGATCGAAGGCCGCAAGAATCACGACTTCGCCCTTCGTCTTTGGGAAAATCTCAAGACCCGATATGGCGCGACGATGCCGAAGCTCGTGCTCGTCGGACGGCTCGGATGGCGCGTCGAAGGCTTTGTCGAGGCGCTTTACGAGAAGAACTTTCTCGACGGCACCGTCGTGCTTCTGTCGGATGTTTCCGACGGCACCCTCGCGGCGCTCTATGCCGATTGCCTCTTCACGATTTATCCGAGCTTTTATGAAGGCTGGGGCCTGCCTGTCGGCGAAAGCCTGAGCTTCGGCAAGGTTTGCCTTGCTTCGCAAACCAGCGCGATACCCGAAGCCGGCGGCGATTTCGCGATCTATTTCGATCCGGCTTCGCTCGAAGACGCAACCGCGAAAGCGGCGCGGCTCCTCTTCGATGCGGATTGGAGAGCCGAACGCGAGGCCGATATCCGCACGCGCTTCGAGCCGATCGGATGGGGCGCCGTCGCCGCGAATGTGCGCGATGGCGTGCTCGCCTGCGCCAAAGCGCCGACGCGCTTCGCGCCGCCCGTTCTCGACATCGGAGAATATAGTTTCGCCCGCGTCAGCTATCTGGAAGGGAATATGGTGCATGGCGAGGAGGTCGCCCGTCATCTCCGCGATTTTTCGGAGCCGCAGTTGCTGTCCCGCCGCTTGCGGCTCGATCATTACATCCAGGCCGAGGAATGCTTGGCCGACGGAATCTGGCACGCGGCGGAAGATTGGGGCCGCTGGGGGCATTCGGACGGCAATCTATTGAGCTTCCGAGTGCCGGATGCGGGCAAGCCTTATCTGCTGATTTTGAAGGTTCTACTACCGCCGCAATTCGTGCCCGCGACGCTTCTCCTTTCCAGCGGCCAGGGCGGCGGCTTGCTGGATAGCGTGCGGATAACCAAGGCGGCGATGCTGCTTCATCTCGAGACCCGCCGCTTCGCTTCCGGCGACGTTGTTCGCATCCATTTCAAGCCAAAATTATCCGGCGACAGCCACATCGAAGGGGAAAGCCGCAAGCTCGGCTTGGGCTTCTCCCGCCTCGCTTTGCTCGAGGCAGATTCGATGGCGCAACGTTTGGAGGCGCTCGAGCGTCAAGCTTATTTGTGAGCCGACGGCACGTATGCCGCGGCTTTCATCTGAAAAAGCCCACTGGTTTCAGATCATGAGTTCAAGCAGACGGCGCATCGCGAAGCAGCGCAGATTTTGGTTGTAATTTAGATTTAATAAACGCATAAGTTGTATCGCCAATTACGGAGAGGTGCGATGGCTGATCAACTCATATTCAACGATGATTTGAGCTTGCTGGGCATATTGGGGACGGGGACGACCACCCTGACGGGCACGGTGACTGCCGACTACACGAACAACACTGTCACCGGATCGGTGAGCGTCACGGCGGCCGGGAGTCTGGCCGCGCAAACCTATACGAATTTGACGCTGACCCAGACTGGCACCTCGAACGGCCAGCCGACTTACGAATTGACCGGGAGCAGCGGACTGACGAATGTCACGATCGATTATACCGGCCAGCTACCAACCACCATGACTGGATCGATATCGACCCTGTTAGGTGTGCAGGCCGCCTCCGGATCCGGAAATGTGACCTCCTCGGTGGTGTGCTTCTTGGCGGGAACGCTGATCCGCACGCCGGGCGGCGAGGTGCCGATCGAGGCCCTGAAGGTCGGCGATCTCGTCCTGACGGCCACCGGCGCTGAGCGGCGCATCAAATGGCTCAGCCATCGCACGATCGACTGTCGCAGGCATCCGCAGCCGCGCATGGTGATGCCGATCCGCATCCTCGCGGAGGCCTTCGGCCCCGGTCTGCCCGAGCGCGATCTCTTTGTCTCGCCGGGCCACGCGATCTGCGTTCGCGTCGTCGACGAGGTGCTGATTCCCGCTTCGGCGCTGATCAATGGCGCGACCGTCGCGCAAGTCGGGGTCGACGAAGTCGCCTATTGGCATCTGGAGCTCGATGCGCATGATGTTTTGCTCAGCAACGGCTTGCCGGCGGAAAGTTATATCGACGTCGGCAATCGCGCTTTCTTCACGGAGGCCTCCGGCGACATCGACCCGCAGACGCGCACCGCGCGGCTGAGCGATTATTGCCGGCCCTTCGTGACGGACCCTGCTGTGATAAGCGCGGTGCGTATGCGGCTCGATGCGCGCGCGATCAACCTCGGTTGGAGCAGGGATGACTCGCCTTTCGCCGGACTTCATATTCTTGCGGACGGCAGATGCATCCAACCGGAAGTAGACGGCCTGACGGCGCGCTTCGTGCTGCCGGCCGCGGCTTGGGACGTCTGGCTCGTATCTGAAACGAGCATACCCTGCACCAATGGCGACAGTTCGGACGACCGTCCGCTCGGCGTGTTCCTACGCCGGCTCACGGTCGATGACGGGCTCAAGATGCGGCGTGACATCGGGCTCGACGATCCGCTGCTCTCTATCGGTTTCCACGCGGTGGAAGGCCTGCCCCAAGATATTCGACGCTGGACGAGCGGTCGCGCCCATTTGCCCGCCTCGCTCTGGAGCGGATGCCATGGGCAGTTCTTCTTGCGGGTCGAACTCGCCGGTCCGGCGCTGCCGCGTTGGACCGCGCCAGCGGTGTCGCTGCAGGCTTCGGACCACGACAAGACGAGCAAGCTTCGCCAGCTCGTGGCAGCGGCCTAGCAATAGAGGGTCATTACGAAGGCGCATTGATTAGGTCCAGACCTAACCGCTCTTCTTCACAAGTCCGAGCCTGCCGATCCGAAAAAGTCATTCGGCTTTTTCAGACGTCGGCGACGTGTACGCGAGAGGATCGCATGGGACGCCTCGCCCGCCTTTGGTCGAAAACCCATGATACCGATGAAGCCGCCATTCGGACTCTTCGCGCGACGATTCTCTTCGATGCGAGATGGTACAAGGAGGCGCATGAGGATTTGCGGCGGACAGCTCTCGACCCCGCCGTACATTATCTGCGCCATGGCGGCGAGGAGAAACGCAACCCACACCCTTTGTTCGATGCCGACTGGTATCTCTCCCATACACCCAACCTCTTCACGCGCGACATCAACCCACTTCTGCATTATCTGAGCACGCCCGCGTCCGAGCGGACGAGCCCACATCCCCTCTTCGATGTCGAATGGTATTTAGGCCAGATGCCTGCCGGCAAGCGCCACAGAGTCGAGCCGCTCACGCATTATCTCGAGCTCGGGTGGCGATATAATCTCAGCCCGCATCCGCTTTTCGATCCCGCTTGGTATGGCGCCTGTGCGCTGAACGGCGCCGCGATGAATCCGCTGTTGCATTACGTGCTCACGCGGAGCGGTCAAATGCGCAGCACACATCCCATGTTCGACCCGGAGTTCTATCTCACGCAGAGTCCGGAGATCGGTTCAGGCACGCCTCCGCTCGTCGACTATCTGCGCAAAGGCTGGCACAACGGACGGCGGCCGGCGCGGACCTTCGACCCGCGAAGCCATTCGCCCCTCAGCGCCTGTCCGCACGAGGGCGCCGTAGACCCGTTGACGCATTTCGTAAAATCTTCGGCGATCGAAGCCGGCACGCCAGCACCGATCCCCGGCATGCGCACGAACGCAGCGAACGCACCACCTAGCTCAGGCTTCAAATCATCGCCTGCATGGCGCAGCGCGGTCATCGACTCGGGACTTTTCGATGCGGCGTGGTATCTCAAAACCTATCGAGACGTCGCCTTGTCCAAGATGCCGGCGCTCGATCATTTCATGCGATTCGGCAGTGCCGAAAAGCGTAGCCCGGGGCCGGCCTTCAATGCCGCCTGGTATGCGCAAGAATATGCCGATGTGGCGGCGAGCGGCCTCGAGCCTCTCGCCCATTACCTGCTTTTTGGACGCGCCAAGGGCTTCGCGCCGACCGGCTCGCTCTATCGGCGCTGGATCGAACGCTTCGACTCCATCACCCCGGCGGATCGCAATGCGATCGAAGCCGATATTGAGGCGAAGTCTTTGCCGTCTCTTCAGCTTCTCGTCTTCGTCGACCGCCGCACGGAACGATTTCTGGCGCGGACGCTCGCAGCTCTCCACGCGCAGATTTACGGCCGGTTTCGCGCGCTCATCGTCATCGGAACCGGTTGCAGCGCGGACATCTGCGGGCAAGCACAAGACGTCGTACGCTCGGATCCGAGATTCGCGACGGTCGTGCAAACGGCTTTGATCCCCCGGGTCATGTGCGGGCGCGAAGACGAACATATCGTCATCGTCGGCTGCGGCGTTCTTCTGCGCGCGCATGCGCTCTATATGATGGCCCGCGTAGCGGTCCAGCTCGATGGAACTGCCCTCATCTATTCGGACGAGGACCAGATCGGCGATGACGGTCAACCCGAACATCCGTTCTTCAAGCCGTCCTATTCACCGGCGCTCGCCGAGGAGATCGATTATCTCGGCCGCGCCTTCGTGCTTGACGGAAAGCTTTGTGCCAAGCTCGATCTAGCTACGAGGATACGTCTCGCGACGGAACCGGGCGACATCCCGACCCTTCTGAACCGCGCCTTCGGCGCGCTCGGCACGGCGCACGGGCCAGTCGCGCATATCCCCGCCGTTCTCTTCCACGACCTCGCTCCGCCGGGCCAGCGTCCGCCACCGCCTGTCCAAACAGCGAGCGCTGATCTTCCCGGACTCAGCATCATCATTCCAACTCGGGACCGCGTCGACCTGCTGCGCGCCTGCTTGGCATCGATCGAAGCTCGTACGGATTACCCACGCGACAGGCTCGAGATCATCGTGGTCGACAACGGGTCCGAAGACGAGGAATGCCTCGCCTTTCTCGACGGCCTCGTCGTTTCGGGGAAAGCCCGCGTGCTCAAAGATGCAGGGCCATTCAACTTCGCGCGTCTCAATAATGCGGCGGCAGCGCTGGCTGATCGCGAAATTCTTCTTTTTCTCAACAATGACACCACGGTCATCGATCCACGCTGGCTGCAGCGGCTCGTCCGTTTCGCGGTGCAGCCCGATGTCGGCGCAGTCGGCGCGAAGCTTCTCTATCCCGATCGCACCATTCAGCACGGCGGCGTCATTCTGGGTATTCAAGGCGTCGCCGCCCATGACCAGATGGGCCTTGCGGAAGACGCCACCGGCGCACGGATAGAGGCGACCCGGGAAGTCGCCGCCGTGACGGGCGCTTGCCTCGCCATTCGGCGCGATCTCTTCGAGGCGCTCGGCGGTTTCGATACGACTGTCGCCGTCGCTTTCAACGACACGCTTCTTTGCGTCAACGCACTCAAGGCCGGCTACCGCAACATCGTCGTCAAAGAGCCGCTGCTGATCCATTGCGAGTCACGCTCGCGCGGTTATGACGACGATCCGGTGCGCCTCGCCGCGTTTCGGCGGGAAGCTGCCTATGCGCGCCGCTGTCACCGTGAATTCTTTCGCGACGATCCCTATTACAGCCCCAATCTCTGCCTGCAAGCGGTGAACGAGCTCGCCTTTCCGCCGCGCAGCTCAAAGCCCTGGCGCATCGCAAGCCGAGATCCACACCGGCTGAAGGTTCTCTTCCTCAGCACGACGCACGAGATGGGTCACGGCGTGCCGGTCGTGATGAACATGCAGGCGACCTATCTGGCCGGTCTCGGCCACGAGGTCGTCATCGGCGGCCCGAAAGGACGCCGCGAGATGCCCTATGAGGGATGCCGCCGGGTGCCCCTGTCGACGCCGGACGAAGCGGCTGCCTTCGCCGTTGAGGCCGGCATGGATTGCGTGATCGCTGAGACGCCGCCTTTCTTTTCGATCGTGCGCTGGCTCGGCGATTGGCCACGAACCTTGCTGCTCGACCATGGCGAACCGCCGCCCGATCTTTTCCCCGACGCGGCGGCGCGGCACGGTGTCCTGGCCGAAAAGCGCCTCTGCTTCGCGATGGCCACGCAGGTCTGCGTCATCTCCGAGGCTGTCAAAAATCAAGGGCTCGAGGAAACGGCCCGGATCATCCCGAATGCCAATTCCCATCTCTTGATTTGGGACGAAAGCGCGCGCGCGCAACGCGACGAAATCCGGCGCCGGCGCGGCTGGCAGGAAAAGCTCGTTGTTTTGAATGTCTGCCGTTTTCATGCGGCGGAGCGGCGCTATAAAGGCCTGGACACCTATATGGAGCTTTTTCACGAGTTCCGTTTCGCACGGCCCCGGCTCGCCGCTCAAACCACTTTCCTTCTCTGCGGCAAAGCTTGTTCCGAAGATGTCGAAGCGATGCAAAAAGCCGGCTTCGATGTCCATGCCAACGTCACGGACGCAGAGCTCGTCGAACTCTATCTGGCCGCCGATATCTACGCGAATTTCTCCCGATGGGAAGGCTACAATCTCGGCATCGGCCAGGCGCTTGCGGCCGGGCTTCCCGTGCTAGCATCGGATATCGCCGCGCATCGGGCTTTCTCGATCTTCACGTCGAACGAGATCTTGAAGCTGATCGAAAAGCTCACCGACCTGGCGCAGGCGGAGATCATGTCCCGCTTCGCCCGCAAGCGTCAGCCCATCGTCACGGACTGGTCGCAATCGTTGCAAGCGCTGGAGCGCGAGGTCCTTGCGCTCTGCCGGGATGCTGGCAATGTCGATGCGCCGGCTTTCGCCCGGGTTTGAAAGACGAAGGGCGACGGAAAGCACCTTTCAGACAACCGCCCTTCGCGAAAGTCGGATTACGCTGCGTCGACCAGCACCAGTTCCGCATCCTCGAGCGCCGTGATCTTGAGGCCCGGCTCATTGCGGATGGCGACGCCGTCACGCGCATTGACGCGCAGCCCGTTCACCTCGATCGCGCCGGTGGCCGGCACCAGATAGGCGTTGCGCTCGGCCGCGAGCGCATAATCCGTCGTCTCGCCGGCTTTGAGCGTGGCACCGAGCACGCGCGCATCGGCGCGGATCGGCAACGCCTCGGCATCGCCGGGAACGCCGCTCGCCAAGGCGACGAATTTGCCGGAGCGCCCTTCCTTGGGGAAGGGACGCGCGCCCCAGGCCGGCGCGCCGCCCTGCTGCGTCGGGTGAATCCAGATCTGGAAGAGCCGGGTCGGTGTTGCTTCGAGATTATATTCCGAATGGCGGATGCCGGACCCGGCGCTCATCACCTGCACATCGCCGGCTTCGGTGCGGCCCGTATTGCCGAGGCTGTCCTGATGCGTCACAGCGCCCTGGCGCACATAGGTGATGATTTCCATGTCCGCATGCGGATGCGGCGGGAAGCCGGTATTGGGCGCGATTTCATCGTCGTTCCAAACTCGCAGGTCGCCCCATCCCATACGCTTGGGGTCGTAATGGTCGGCGAAGGAAAAATGATGCTTGGCTTTCAGCCAGCCATGATCACCCCCGAGCAACCTGTCGAAAGGCCTGAGTTCCATCATGTGCCTGTCCTCCTGATGCCGGCCTTGGCCGACGCTTGGCAGCTAGATAAGGTGAACCGGCTGAATTATAAATAGAGACGATGGAAATCTATCGTTTCTTCGCGAGCTGGAGGGCCTGAAAGAGCGCATGCGCGAGGCGGGCCAGTTCGATTATGTCATCGCCGGCGCCGGCTCGGCCGGCTGCGTGCTGGCGAACCGCCTCTCCGCCGATCCGAAGACGCGTGTGCTGCTCATCGAGGCCGGCGGCAAGGACAACTGGATCTGGTTCCATATCCCGGTCGGTTATCTTCTCGCGATCGGCAATCCCCGCGCCGATTGGATGCTCACGACAGAAGCCGAAGCCGGCCTCAACGGCCGCGTGCTCGCTTACCCCCGCGGCAAGGTGATCGGCGGCTCGTCTGCGATCAACGGCATGATCTATATGCGCGGCCAGGCGGCGGATTACGACCAGTGGCGGCAATTGGGGCTTAACGGCTGGGGCTGGGACGACGTGCTGCCGCTCTTCAAGCGCCAGGAGGATCATTTCGAAGGCGAAAGCGCCATGCATGGCGCCGGCGGCAATTGGAAGGTCGAGAAGCCGCGGCTTCGATGGGACATCTTGGATGCGGTGCGCGACGCCGCCGCCGAGACAGGCATTCCTAAAATTTCGGATTTCAACACCGGCGATAATTTCGGCGGCGGCTATTTTCAGGTGAACCAGAAATTCGGACGCCGCTGGAGCGCCGCGCGCGGCTTTCTGAAGCCCGCTTTGAAGCGTCCCAATCTCACGCTCGTCACCGGCGCGCATATCGAGCGCATCCTGTTCGAGGGCAAGCGCGCCGTCGGTATAGTTTATGAAAAAGACGGCGAGAGTTTTGCCGCGCGCGCCGCGGGCGAGGTCGCGCTCTGCGCCGGCGCGATCGGCAGCCCGCAGATCCTCGAAGCCTCTGGCGTAGGGGCCGCCAGCGTGCTCGCCGGCGCCGGCATTCCCGTGCTGCACGAGCTGCCGGGCGTCGGCGAGAACCTGCAAGACCATTTGCAGTTGCGCCTGATCTACAAGCTCACGGGCGCCCGCACGCTGAATATCGACTATCTTTCCCCGTTGAAGCGCGCCTGGATGGGCGTGCATTACGCGCTCATGCGGCGCGGTCCTTTGACGATGGCGCCCTCGCAGCTCGGGCTTTTCGCGAAGTCGAGCGAAACCTATGCGACACCCAACTTGCAATATCACGTGCAGCCGCTCTCGCTCGACAGATTCGGCGAGGCGCTGCACGATTTCGCCGCCATCACGCTCAGCGTCTGCAACCTGCGGCCCCTGAGCCGCGGCAGCATCCATATCGACATGTCCGGCGCGCGGCCGAAGCCGAAGATCGCGCCGAACTATCTGAGCGCCGAGGAAGACCGCCGCGTCGCCGTCGACGCGATCAAGCTGACGCGACGGATCTGCACCGCGAAGGCGCTGGCGCGCTATAGGCTCATCGAATTTCGGCCGGGAGCAGACGCGGTGAGCGATGAGGACCTCGCCAAAGCCGCCGGCGAAATCGGCACCACCATTTTCCATCCGGTCGGCACCGCGAAAATGGGGATCGACGGCGATCCCATGGCCGTGCTCGACGCGCGCTTGCGCGTGCGCGGCCTCGAGGCGCTGCGCGTCGCCGATGCCTCCGCCATGCCGCGCATCACCTCGGGCAACACCAATTCGCCGACCATGATGATCGCCGAAAAAGCCGCCGAGATGATGCGCGCCGACGCCAAGTGATACGAGGCTAGCGATGAGACTTACGGCGAGACTTAAGGTGAGACGCGCGTGAAGCGCCCGACGATGCCGGCCGGCGCCAATGCGTGGCCGCGCAATTGCTGCACCAGCTCGTCGCGCGTCAGCCCCGGCTTCAGAGTGCCGGGCGCGAGATCCGTCGCGATCATCGTGATGACATAGTGATGCAGCGCATGGCCGAGCGGT
>Ga0116227_10010888_pt1 | contig 15605 bp, 18 predicted proteins | sample S1TSphgellanicum_FD_89693 | JGI IMG/M metagenome (GOLD analysis project Ga0116227, IMG submission 89693) | Host-associated microbial communities from peat moss isolated from Minnesota, USA - S1T2_Fb - Sphagnum magellanicum MG | ecosystem: Host-associated > Plants > Peat moss > Unclassified... | reverse complement strand
CCGCCCCCCCCCCCCTCCCCCCCCCCCCCTCTTTTTTTTTTCTTTTTTTTTTTTTTTTATTTTTAGCATTAATATATTCTCCCCAACTACCAAAAAAAAAAAAAAAAATATAAAAAAAAAAATAACAAAAAAAAAAAAAAAAAAAAAAAAAAAAAACTAAGTAAAAATAATAATAACCCAAAAAACAACCTAATTATTTTTACTCTCTTAATCTAGTAATTAATGAAAATCTAACTTGTTGAGCTTAATTTCTTAACAAGTGAAACCCTTCATATGAATGAAACCAAAGGTTGCATGTTTTGAGATTTTAAAAATCATTTTATATTTTACACAATTTTTCACAATGTGTAAAACAATATAACTCCTAAAATCATTTACACCTTTTGACAATTACACTTACATATTTCGCCTTATGCATTTACACCTACATGGAGTGTAAATCTTAAACGAAATACATGCACAACATTGCTTTAAAATGAGCAAAAGAATAATAAATAGTTAAAAAGACTATTTTATTTGGTTATGTTTTGATTTGAAAACTCCCAATATGCCAAAAGCAAATAGGAACTTATAAAGTGAGGCTGGGAGGAAAAGCAGGGAGCTGCTAATTCAACTTTCTTAAGGTGTAGGATCATTATTTAAACACATAACAATAATGCTCACTACTAAACAACACCAAAATTTGAAATATTCTTAACCCTTTTCACGTTCCCCCAATTGGGAATTGCTCAAATAATTGTGACGAAGGTGTGCAATGAATGTGCAATCATGGGGTAAATAAAAAATTGGTGAATTCAAAGTACACTACCTAATTAGTTGGAGGTCACAATTTTTCACCTAGTTGCAAAATTTGCACATTCTGAAAATTGGGTTCATATGATAGGTGCCATATACCAAATTTCAGCAAACAAATATTTTTGCATAAGGAGACTATTCCAAAATAGGTTGTTAAATGTGCAATAATAGGGTCAGCTACCCTACTTGTAAAAGAAACATGTACACAAAAGGGGTAATAAATAGTACTCCAAATGAATTGTCATCATACCCAGGTTTTTTTTTTTCAATTTTATGATATAAAGAATTAAGGGATTTTCCCAAAAACTTCCCCAATATTGTTTGTTAATAAAAATGACAAAATTTCTTGGGAAAAAATCACTGGTCATATCCTTCAAATGTTGTTATCCAGTGTGCATGGTGCAGGTTCAAGTGCATGGTTTTACACATCAAAAGGTTGTTGTACCTGGAGGGCATGTTACCCCTGGCAAGGCTTAATTAAAAGCACGTTAAAAAAAGCCTCTAAGACGTTGGGGGGAGGGGGTAGGGGATTCTATGACAGTCCTAGTAAACTAGGACCTAAGTTCATGTTCAAGTGAGGAGTCTTAACCACTGGACCTCATGTGCTCTCATGTGCTCAAGGCTTGAGGTTTTTATTTATTTAACGAAAATGATTAGTCTTGGAAGAAGCCTCTTTCAAGATTAAACAATCTCTGTAAATTAAAATTATCTCAAGCCTCCCACACTTGAGGGCATCTTGACAAGGTCTTGAGATCAAACCTAAATCACCAAATCTTCAAGTAACAATTTTTGTGGGGGAATATTTTAGCACATAATGACACATTTTTCAGTTTTCTGGCAAGTTTAGGAGTGCCTTGAGATATTTCCAATAACAAGCAGTCTCTTGTTTGGTTAGAAGGCGTAACTGACCATAATCAGAATTGGGATGACTTTTGTTCAACCATGAGCAGTTGTGACATTTTCATCCAAGAACTAATAGGGTTAGTGAATCAATGGGCCAATGAGGCCTGACGTTGGTATTTTGTGTGAGTAGTAGCTTGCTAATGAAATTGTGTAACTCATGACTTATTTGTTCATTACAAGGATTTGAGATTTTGAGATTCTCATTACACAATACCGAGATTCTCATTATGGTTGGTTATTTATCTATTCAGGAAACTAGTTTGCTTGTTTTCTATATCACAATGAGATCTAGCAAAGGATGGTGCCCCTTGTTGTGCACTTGGTATCATTAGAAAGCCCTTGTGAGAGCATGGTTTTGTAATGTTTGGACCTATGATGTGGGAGTTATTGAATATTGAATACTTTTGTCAAAGAAATAACAAAAGAAAGACTAAGAAAATTGGGGTGTACTGTTGGTATTGTCAAAAAGCCTTTGATGAGTGGGACTTCTTAGAGATGATTTAGCAATTTTAAAACATATGGTGTGAGAGATATTGAATTTTGAGTAATTTTCATCACAAAAAATTCAGTAAAATTCGAAATTGAAATCTCTCTATTGATGAACGTAATTTGTTTATTTTATTTGTCACATTGAGATCTTCCAAATCACATCACCCCTCATTGCACTCTTGGTACCATAGGAAAGCCTTGAGTAAGTGTATATAGAGGTGGTTTTATAATATTTAGAGTTACAATGCAAAAAACTATTTAATATTGAATAATTTTGTCAAAAAAATCAAAAATAAAAATGTTAGGGAAATTGGGGCACCGTCTGGATACCCTTTGAAAAGCTCTTAATGAGTGGGATTTCATAAATTTTTAGATATAAGGTGCTGGAGATCTTGAAATTTGAATAATCTTTGTCATGAAAATTGAATTAAATTACAAAAACTGATTTTAAAAGGAGGAGGTAGTTGAATGATTTTAAAAGGAGGAGGTAGTTGAATAAGGCATTCACACTTGGGCCAACCGCAAATGTCACACTAGTTTTAATGAAAATTGAATTTCAGGCCAAAGAAGGTGTACTTTTCAATTATTACAATATGTGTGCTCAAGGGGACAGGCCACACACGCTGGTGATGTTAAATGGAGAAGATTTGTACAGTTTGATATGGTGGGTAGGTAGTGAAAAATATTTGTGCTGCAAAATTATCGGCTGAGTAGGTGGGTAGGTAGTTAAATATGTACAGGGCTCCTTCGTACTTCGAAACAAGTTGGTGGGTGTCTGTCACAAAATGAATGATGTTTTAAAGGTTTTTGATGTCAGAACAAAAGAAACCCAAAAAAATAGTGTCAGAAGTGCAGTCAGCAGCTGAAATCCATGCCACTTTGCTTTTGGCCTTCACAAAATATATTATAACAGTAGTTTTGTGGACCCTCACCTTCAACACCCATCCTCTCTCTCTCTCTCTCTCTCTCTTTCTCGCATGTCTCTTTTCCCCCTCTTTCCTCTCTCTCAAAGCTGCTCTGATAGCATTTATATTGATTCTCCCACCCATTTGTAGACGTGCAGCATCAATAACCCATCTCTAGAAACTCTCTCTACACTTTTTGCTCTGCACCCATTCTACTTTAGTACACATCGCTGCAATCCATCACTAGTCTCAAATCAGCTCTCAGCTCTGTTGTAAATCTGTGATAAATTTAGTAGTCTAGCAAGCAAGCAACTCCCCTGCAGTAAGAAGTAGAAGCTCACCATCAGCTAGGCGGGTGCTGTATTCTGTTCTCATACAAGTAAGCAAGCAAGAGAGAGGCATGGCAACTGCTGTTGGCATGAGGCTTAATAGTAATAGTAGGTTTTTGCAGGGAGTGATAGTGCCGTTGTTCATGTTGCTGCTGGGAGTTTTGTTGCAGCTGCAAGCTGTTGCAGCAACCGAGTATACAGTCTATTGGAGCTACCCTAATTATGAGAACTACTTCTCCAACTGGAACAAAGGCAGCACTTACGTCGTTGGTGATAGCATCGGTAAGTTTTGTACTACTTACAGCAGCTATAACCAGCTCCTCATGAGACCATATTTTTTCCAACACGCTTTGTTTTTGTTATTTCTTTCTTTCTCTGATGTGATGAGGAGCTTTGTCTGATGAGAACTTTTGTCTTACGGTGATCGGTGGTGTGGGCTGGGGTGTTGGGGATTTATATGTGACATGATTTGTGCTATTTGAAGAGTTTTTGTACAATGCGGAAGCACACAATGTGGTGAGAGTGAACAATCAGCAATACGACGACTGTTCTACCAATGCCCAACCAGTCGCTGACGGTGCTACTGTCTTCCGTCTCAACGAACCAGGGATGTATTTCTTCATGTGCACCGTCCCAGGCCATTGCGAAGCCGGCATGAAGCTTCAATTGCGGGTGATTTAAAGCGATGGTACTGATCAAAGGCCTGGCCGCAGCTGGTCAGTATCCGGTCAAGCTCTATCTATCTAGTGATGGAGTATAAGAAGCTTTTTCAAGTTTTCTTCTTCTGCTATTACTACTACTCATGCTGTCATAGCTGCGTGCTACTGTTACTACTACTGCCGCTGCAGTTCTTGAACTCCATGGGGAGATGGGTTTGAAAGATCATCCAGGGAACTCTAGGAGGAGGAGGACGACGACGACCCGTGTGATGGATTTTATAGGCAATGTTCTTGTTTAAAATCTCTTCTCTTTCTTATTCTGGACCTGCAGTTTCTTTTCTCTTCCAACTACTGAATGACAACAGAAAGCATTTGCACAGTAATCATGAATATGTGTACTAATGGACATGGATCTTCTCATGAAGATCTGCTCATGGATTTGCTCATGGATCTGGTAGTGTCCAAAAGGATTATAATGCTAACTTTCTGAGGGGCTGAATGAATGCCCTTTTTTCTAAACTTGTGGATATCTTATTGGATTTTGGATTTGCTTGAGTTTTTTTTTTTGGCTCATGGATTTGCCTAAAAGCGAAATTAAAAATTAAAAGTGCTGAAATCAAGTATTTTTTGAAAATTTCAATAGCCAGAAATTGACCTAAATTTGAAGAAAGTTTGCCTAATTTCTATGTATGGTTAGTAGCCAAAATTCACCTTCATATTTAGCTTGTAGCCAAATTTGGCTAAATTTTCCTATGCATGGTAGCCACTTTTCTCTACATCACAAAATTGACAAAGAGAATACTGAGTTGCTCCTACTTTCCAGGATGCTCAGTTAACATGAATATCAAGAAAAGTTTTGTGGAGATTGTTCTATACCATCCTGGGGATTCTGTCACAATGTAAAGCACTGGCTTTATTTTTCCTTTGTTATTTGACAATCATTGTTGAGTAGAATATTCTGAGCGCTCTCTCACAATTCTGGCTAAATTCTTTTTCAGGATGGCTAAAAATGTGTGCAAATGTGCGATTTTTACATTTTCTAGATGCCAGAATTTTCTAAAATTTTTTTGTTTGGAAAAATTGCCAGAGTTTTATATTGGTTTTGTAGCCTGTAGGAAAAAATGTCAGGGATGCCAACTCTTTCACTTTCAAATTCTCTTTATAGCCAAATTCGGCTAAATTGTTTTATGGATGGTCCCCACTACGGAACATCACAAGAATGAAAAAAAATATCTGGAAGATTTCTCTATAAGCTATTCCTGTGTCCTTCCTTTCTTATATATATCTCAAAAAATTCTTTATCCTTTAACATCATCACATGCAACCGGTTAGAAAGAGAGCAGCGCTTTTAAAAGGTACACGAAAATGAGAGACAAGTACTAACAGTCGCCAGGAGGGGACATATAGACAGACAAAAACGAAATTGAAAAGAACATGAAGGCGAAAGAAAGGAAGTCAGTAATTTACTTGAGAAGAGTAGCTGTCTCGGCTCTTCAATGGGGTGTTGGTGCCTAGGCACACCTCAAAACATGGAATGGCCTCAACGCTGCCCTACTCTTGTACATTAATGCTCTCAGCCCAAGGCAAATTATGTCATTTTCTTGACCGCATTATACACATACAAAAAACTTCCAATGAGTGGTTGAACTTTTGTGCTCCAGACTCCAGACCTTAATGTCATGGAAATGGCCTTTGCTCTTGCCCATTATGTTCGGTAAGGTGCCAGCGAGCCCATTAATTGGGTGTGTCACCAAACTCGCCCTAATGGGCTTCCTGGCGTCTTACCCAACATATTTGGCAGTGGCTTGACTATTCCATAGTACTTTCTGTTCAATTATGGAGATTTTATCACTAACTGCAGCAAGATTTGCACATGTGCATTGTTGATTCCATATTCTCACCCTTTGAGCAGTAGTAACAAATCTTATGAGTTGGCTGGCATTGCGTTTACAGTTTTGGTTCACCGGGTGAAGTCATGAATTTGGACAAATATGAGAGTCCTCAAGAGAAAGCCCGCATACCCACATAACTTTTTTTACAACACTTTCCAAGTGTCCATATTTTTTCGAAACTTCCCAAGTGTCCATATTCTGCATGACAAAAAAAATGCCAACTACTGTATTAAAAGCAAACTGCATGTGTCCTCTGCCACTGGGCCTGACTTGGGGGTACTGCCAACAACAGCTTGTCAATCAGGTCTGCTGTTGTATTCGCACAGAAAAAGAAAAGGAAAAAAAAGAAGCAAACTGCATGTTCTCTGAAGACACACAACTTCAGACTCCAGTGCATGTGAGTTGCCAGGCACTAGAACCTAAATTACACACTGATCATGCACTTCACTTAGAAAAATGAGATCCAGGACATTTCATTTAGCAAGAACATTTCACATGTAAATCAGTATTCAGACACAGGCCTGTGGTACCCTTGTCACAACACTAATATGGTCAAACACAACACAAATCAATTAGTGCTCCTACAAGCCATAAAAGATGATGCAAACAGGTGAGTGCAACTCCACCACTTGACTTCAAGCAAATGTGAATGCTAGAAGTACACCTAAGGTCAAGTCTGAAGTTTATTACTAGGTCAATTACACCTGCATCCTCTATTAGATCAATGGCACCATGAGTAGATGAATCTATTAAAACCAGTCCCTGCAAAGCATTCTAAAGCATGTGCCTAGCTTACTCCTGTTCAAAGACCTCACATGTACTATTGCACTCCTTTTCATTAGGCTTAAGCTCTGCTCTCCACCTCTCTGCAGTCACTTCTTTACCTAGGCAACAAAAAAGGGGCACATGAAAACAAAAAACAAATCCTGCATCACAACAATGAAACACTCTGCAAAAGTGAGTAATCCACAAGGAGAGATGGAAGTGGTACTAGTTTCAACTTTGAGCCACTGCTGGAGTTGTAGCAGAGGGAGGGGCGGCTGCAGCTACAACTGCAGTATATGCTGCTTCAGGTTGGCTATAAGCAAATCCCTGCAGGCTGTAGCCTTGCTGATCACCCTGCTGCTGAGCAGGATGAGCATAACCATAACCTTGCTGCACATAGGCCTGCTGGGTAAAGCCCTGCTGCTGTCCATAAGTAGCAGTCTGGTCACCATTACCTGCAGCATGGGCCTGCTGCTGTTGCTGCTGTTGGTAACCTCCGTAATAGCCCTGCTGACCATAACCATAGCCTGCTGTGTTAGTGCTATGGCTCCAACTGGGGCTATTTGTTGTGCCCATTTCAACGTCCTAATCTCTCATTCATACAAGCTGAAATAGATAGAGGAAGACTGGTGATGTCCAACATGACTGTTCCTTCACCTTTGTACATATGGAGCAAGGGTTCAGAGCTAGTGTGAGACTAGCTAAATCACTCAATGCAGACAACAACTTTGAACTCTATATATTGCAAAAAATATTACCTGCTGTGCTGGCTGTGCATAGTAGTCATATGACCCATGGGGCAGTGGAAGTGCAGCAGTAACAGTTGTCTGCTGATCCCATCCAGAAGATGTATAATCTATAGAAGGCTGTAGGGGATATGCACCATATGCCTGAGGACCTTGATACTGCTGTGGACCTGGGTATTGGGTGGCCTGCAAATAACCTCTGTAGGAAGATGGGGGAGCAGATGGAGGGCCCCACTGCTGAGGAGGACCAGAAGGTCGGTAGCCACCATGCTGATTTCGGTAGCCGCCTGATGGGCCCCTTGTCATACGATTCTGTTTGGAGTACAACAGAAGGTCCAATTAACAGCAAACAAGTGAATTGTCAGAGCAGGATGAAGAACATGTCCATAAACCACCTGGCTTGGATAGCAGAGTCTCTTCAAATCAGGGAAAACACTCAGGCAGTTAGCTTCATAACTCCTGAAGTCCAAGTTGGGATACAGAAATATGGAAGGATTGTCTCCATCACATCACACAGGAAACAACATTCATTGAGACTGTACAAGCATGCTCATTGTGAAAACATGGGGAAGACACAATCATATTAAAGGCTTACTGATCCAGGAACTGTAAAGGGATCGCCTTAGTCATGCAGGGGCTGAACAATTTACTCTCACCTCATCTCCAAACACTGAGTTGAGCTCTCTGGCTACACTGCGAAAGAATGCAGCCCTGTCCTTCATCAGTGCATTTAAGGTGCATCTGTTACAGGAATGACCAGCCCATGGCCCAATGGGCTCCAATGGACACAAGCTTAATCCTAAGCAGTACAGGATGCAGAACTTCACTTCATGTCACTGGATTCCTAATCCAGTCCATCAGAATCAGAGATGGACAAAGGACCATGTCTATATCATGGTACAACACACTGTTCAGTTTGCCTAATTTTGCAATACTAGTACAGCCACAAATGCAAACCACTGATCATGGCAAACTTCTGTTCATATAATATAAAGGTTCACTATTGAGTGGAATCCTTGATCACCAAGCTACCTGGGCTGTGGAAAGGCAGAGTTTCACTGAAAATCAAGTTGACTATTTCTCAAAAGGTAGAGCCAGTTGAGTCAAGAGCCCTTCTCATCAGCAAAGAGCTTTATGATGAGTATGACACAAGTAACCTGCTTAGCAAACTCTTCTTCATAAAACATAATAAGAGATGAGACTTTCAGTTATGATGAGACCAGGGGAGGGCACATCTCAGAAACCTGCCAGAACGATTGTTGCAAATATAACATGGCATCATGGCAGGAAAATCAAATGATACATCATGAATAAAAACAATATGGCACCTGCATGAATCTTGGATGCATATCAATATCACAAACCAAGTGGCCTGAATAGTGATTATTGTACTAATTTTATCCTAGTATTCAGCAGTATTTTTCAAGTAACCAATAGCTTCAATAGCCAGATGGTGACACAGGAGAAGCAATTGGCAAAGAACTATGGCAGCAGGGCTGATACAAGATGTTTGAAACCATACCATGGTCCAGATGGCGCAACACACCCCCGCCTACTATTAACTGTCAAGATTAGAGCTCATTGCAAACAATACATGGCCAATGGATCTTGAATACAAATAGGACTGTAAACATTTATAGAGCCTGGTTAACAAACTGAGTAGTTAAGCCATCTCAGTCAAGGAAAAGGTACAGTTTGTCTTGTGTATTTCAACCAGGAAATTGCTGAGATGGAGACAAATACTCTGGCCAGGAAATTGAGAAACCTCTATATTATATGGTAGAAAGAGCATGATTATTCTTTATAAGGTAGGCTTCAATTTGTGTGACAGGCCAAGGGGAGCATTGTTATGATCTGTAATAATTCCCATGCAGTACACACAAAGACATCGTGCAAAAGAGATCATGTACAAAAACACAGAAAAAAAACCCCCTGAATGTGTACCTCATCAATGACTTCCTTGATCATATCACATGCCACATCTCTGGCCTTCTTGTTGCCTGTCAATGTCACTATCCTTTCAGTAGCTCCTGGCTCAGTCTCACTGTCATTTTGTACCTGAAGGCGAAGGATAGGACCAAGATAAATAAGAATGAGCCCTGAACAATGTTGGTCCCTGACATGGTGCAGAAAACAGAGAACGCCTTTCATCAGGTTACTCTTTTGATGATATATCTATGAGATTGCAAGTGAAAATTCCACAACAACACTTCGAAGGAAACACAACAAGAAACAGTGCAGTCATAAACCTTATAAGTGCCACTCATAAAGTATCAGACCATCACCTTCACCACAACCAGCAGTAGCTGGCTGTCATGACTCCCCCTGCTGACTTCATCACCTCCTGGCAGAGAGTGTAGAGAAGAATATAATATTCCACCCAAAGTTTCAGGCAAACTGTTCCATGAAGATCTGTGTCCTGAGTTTAATAGTACTGTAGTCCACTGGACACTTGAAGATAAGATCAGGCAAATGTAGAGAACCCAAATAGGATCCCATTACTGGGAACTGATTGGGTGCATGGACAATTAATGTAAAAAAAGTATTGGATCACTTACACTGCACTCATAATATACCAAAGCTCCCACATACCTGAATGCGCACACCAGAATGACTTTGAAGACTCTTAATTGTCTCACCTCCCCTGCCAATGATCAACCCAACCTGGACAAACCAAATGAAAAGCTCAGTTTCATGTTCTAGGCACAGAGACCAGTCAAAGGGCAGGATCTAGGGAACATGCATCAAATTGCAGGAATACGAATGACCAAACCTTGTTGTTTGGAACTTTGACATGAATTTGTTCTCCTAAACTTGGTCCATGCCCACAACCACCTGGAGCACCTGGTCCTCCTGATGAAGCCTGCTGTGAACAGAACACATTGCAATTATGCCAACAGTGGTTAACATTGAGCACAACAAAAAGCAGTTCCAGCAAACTTTCAACCCCAGTGGCGAAAAGCAATTGCTGAGCATACCAAACAAAAAAGAGAATACTTGTGTGGTTGAAATCAAACCTCAGCAATCACATCTTTGAGTAACTGTTCAGCATGGCTTATCTGTTCAGCACTGCCCATGAGCTCCACTTGCCGAGTTGACAATCGTGGATCTGAATCAGCATCCCGAGCAACATGAATTCTTGCACCCGACTGCTTTTGAATATACTTGATTGTCTCACCACCTTTACCAATTACAAGTCCTACCTGCAAGAGCAGCATGGAATCCATCAAGGGTCTTGTTCAAAACAGAATATAACGGGTGCCAAAAGCTAAGGCAACACAAATGTGAAAGAAGACTCTTGTACCTTAGAGTTTGGAATGTCTATCTTGCTTGATTGCATGCCTCTATCCCCCTGATGATTAAAATACAGCGGTTGCTGATACTCTTGCAAAAATGGATGTTGGCATTGCTGCTGATGCTGATGACGATGGTGATGCTGTTGCAGTTGTTCAGAGTGGTTCTCTTCATGGGGGTGGTCACCTTCTTGATGTTGATCTGTGGCTCACCACAAAAACCACATCAATAGTGGAGGATTTCAAAGAGGAAACTGGCCTCTACATACTGAAGGAAATGCGATGCATTCAGGGAATGTTGTTTTGTGTTATTTTCTAGCTTTCATCTTCTTCCAAATGTTACTGGTTACGTAACGGAAACAGCAACACTACCACCACGCACGCACAATGCTGCTTGCTTGTGTTATTACTGTAGCTTAGAGACGCCATACTGATAACACAAGTGCAGTTGCCAGATTTACCAGGACATTTCTGATCGAAATCGGAGCTATTAGAGCGGCCAAGACCCCTGTGCTGCTCCTCAGAGCTCTCCTCAATTCGGGGCCGTTTAAGCTCGGCACCAGTCACCAAGCGCGCGGCAATGAGCTCGGCTCTCTCCTTCGCCAGCTCGAACTCCGACATCGACGTCGCAACCGATGTATTGTACGATACGGGAGCGGCAGCCGCAGCACCTCCATCATCATCGACCGCATTGTCCGCATTGTTTTTGTTGTATTTCAACCCAGGCTCCTCCTCTTCCTCCGTCAAACCAGCGTCATCGTACTTGCGCTTGTTTTCGACATCATGACGAGGAGCGTTGCATTCTTCCACAGCCGGAAATCCTGTATCATCAGCCATCTTTTCTGAAAGATATCGTAGCAACAACAACCGTGTCCTCAAAGAAGCTGGCACACAAAGAAAAGTACGCAAGAAAACGCAACCAAAAAAGCCCTCCAAAGACAAACAACCGTACGTGAGCAGAGCGCCAAAACACGCCAACCCTGAAGAAAAAGAACGTCCTCACTCTCTGAGAGACGATAAGAGACGACCGAACCACATGGCTGTTACGGTTTCATAGCCTACACCCCGCGCATTCTCCGAGATCGTCGGCCTGCACATCGCCAAAAGCTTTCTGGACGACGTAGATGGAGAGACATCAGAGACATGGCTGCTTAAGGTTCCAGACACGGTTGATCAAGATGCTTTCTTTCGTGCATGCATCGTTGTTGTGAAGAGACGAAAAGAATCGAAGGCTGAAGAATTTGTCGTGTGCGTGACACAGCAGCACATGTCTACAATAGAGACATTGAAACCAGGCATTGCATCATGCGATGGTGAGGACATTGAGCAGATGTCTACAGAGAGAGACACGCAGAAGCCAGGCATTGCAGTGTATGATGGCAAGGACATTCTTGGTGACAACATTCTCATGCTACTTTTTGTCATTGTTGTGCAGAGCAACAAATTCCATGTTGGCCTTCTTGCTAATGATACAAACCATCTCCACAACACAATAATTGCCAGAATGGTTTTTGTACACGCATTGATCAGAGATTATTCTACAAAGAGATGCAAAACAACAATCATCAACATCTGGCACTTTGTTGAAGGTTGAAGAACAGTGGATTGAACAATTCATCAATGCATGTCATAAAATGCTTGCTTGCAGTGCTGTGCTGCCTCCTCCTTTGCAAAGGAATTCACAGGTATCAAACAATGATGACTTGCAGTCACTTGCACATGCATACAACACGCAGTTGGATTCATACATGCCCAGAAACCAATCATTCCATTGACACACTCAAAGCTGATGCTTGCTCATTTGTTTGACTATGCTTGTCACAAAACCAACTTTCTCCAAAGTCTGATCAATGACAACAAGCAGAGAATGCAACAAAAGTATTCTCTGTGAAAAATGCAACAACATCATTCTAGAGTGAGCACTTACCAACACAAACACTTCTACAGAACTTGCCAACTTTCTCCAAAGCTTGATAGATGACAACAAGAACTTAAGAATTCTCTGTAAAGAAGCCACCGACAACCCTCTAGAGCAAGTGCTCACCAACACCACTCTCTCAAGAGCTTGCCTGAAAACTGGAATCCCAAAACCGCTGAACCTTGTGCTGCACACTTGCATTTCACATAACACAAAAGTGAAGCTGGATGCAACAAGTGCAAAAGTTTGAAGCTGTGCTCAGAGTGCCAGCTGCAGTGGGAGCAAACAAGAAAATGACAGATTTGCCTTAGGGAGGTCCGTGGAGGTACAGTGCATACATCAATGCATTGAAAAGGAGGGGAAGGTGGAGAGAGTGCAATTCAGGAAGGAGGGTTCTAGTCTGCAATCGTTTATGTTGCCAGGGCAGATCAAGCCAAGCTTGAGCTTCAGGAAGTTGTTGGGTTTCTTGAAGAACCCAGATAAATACTCTGCTCTTGGAGCAAAGACCCTCTGTTGGTAGGAACTCCTGGAACACAAAAGACAATGCTTGAGAGAAATGTCTGGAGTAGCTGGGGTTCCTTTCTTCTCATGTGCAGCTTCAGAGCTTGTGGAGCTTGGACGTTGAAATTGTTTTGAGGATTGGCAAGGAGGTCATGCAGACCTTAAACTCAAGAGCCAAATTACTAGCCAAGGATGTGGCCTTTGGCAAGATGGCAAGGGAAGAACTCCTGGTTTCAGTGGAGCTGACTTATAGAAATGGATGCAATCCTGGCAGCCAGGAAGGGGGACTTGAGTCCAGGCTCTGCAGCAGAAGTTACCTTGAAAATAAGATGTCTGTATATATGTGTGTGTGTAAGTATATTCTGCATTGTCACACATGTTTGTTTGAGGACTTGAGCATGGGGGGGGTGATTTTGTGCAGGCATTCCAACAATCTGATATCACAGGAATCAATTCTTCTGTGATGAGAGATGCTTTAAGATTAAGAGTTTTGTCAACATGATGATGATTACAGTCTATCTTAAATCTGGAAATCCAGCTGATGACCAGATTCATCATAAAGTGTCTTTTGGTGGTGGTCCTCACAAAGTTGGGGTAAAATATCAATTCAATTGCAGAAACTCCAATGTACATTCTCTACAGTGTACAAGGGTTTTATTCCGATGTGCCTTCCTTGATAAACATACAAAAAGTCACACAAATTCCAAAAAAGGGCTGTGTGCATAGGGAGCTTACCTCAACAATTGAGTTATGGAGGAAAGGGGTTCGACTACATCCACATTCTTCAGCCTCTCTCAGCCTCCATTGCTGCATCTTCTTGTTCCTCCTTTCTGTGCAGCTGGTACTTCAAACAAAAACCTAATGAGACACTTGCATGTGAAAAATTGCAGCAGTAGTTTCTTGCTGACATTTCTAGAAGGTCTTGTAAAGGAACTTCGTCGATTTCCAAGAGGGAAAGCAAAAAAAGAAACAGAAGAATTCTGTACTTACTTTGACAGTGATGAAGTCCCGGTGTTGCTTCTCTTTTACTCTTTCATGGTCCAAAGACCCACACAGCTAGTTTCTTTGTGATTTCTCCTTCTACATGCGGCATCAAGCTTTGCAAGAAGTTTCCTAAACTTCATTTGTGTGTACATCTCCATCCTTGACCTGCATATAAAATTGCCAAATTTTGGTAAACGAAAGTGATGGTGATTTACACTCTGCAAAAAGCTGCTCAGAGAGACTGGAATCTCAACTTCTTTTGATAACAGGTTCCTATCTGATACAGAATTCTACATATACAATTGGTGCAAACTTAAGTTTCAAAACAATCAAAACTGCGAAGAAATCAGAGAAAGGATCACAAGCAGGTAAGGTTTCAGCAACACAAACCTCCAAGTTTCCTTCACCATGTTGCTTGGAACTTTTTTGAAAAGCAAATTTATGGTGAATTTCTGCCACAAAAAATTCATTGCATGGTATTGTTGGAAAGCCCTTGATGAGTGAGATTTCTCGGAGACGATTGAAACTTTCTAGACCTAAGGTTCAGGAAATTCATTAAAATTACAAAATATGGTTTTGGAAGGAAATTTTAGTTGTGCAACAAGTGCAAACTTATCAAGGTCAAATCCTCACACATTGTTCCTCTTGTTTTGAAGCACAAAGAACATTTTAAACTCTTCACCTAATGCTTCCAACATAGCAAAAATCTCTCAATTTGATAAAAGAGCGGGCAAGATATGGGGTGTTTGGTGTAAGGGGGGTTCAGTGTTTGGTGACAAGTGAATGAAAACAAATTATGAATTCGAGCTTAAGATCTTTGATTCTTGCATCTTTATCTCTGGAATACAAAGAAGTTTTGTAAAGCCCTACTTGGTGCACTCATTGAGTTTTAAATCACTCAAAATGGACTCAAAATGAGAAAGATATTGGGGGTGAAATTAGAAAGGGGTCTAAAGCTATTTTTTCAAAAAACTTGAAGCGAACTATCACTCAAACTTTTCCCCATGTTTTTTGTGTTACTCCTTTACTTTTAAAGCTCAAAAAACATTTGTAGCCCTCCAATTTTTGCATCCAATGACAAATTTTTTTGTTCAATTTGGTTAATGAATAAGGAAAATATTGGAAAGTCTTCAATGATAAATATATGTTCAAAAATACGGGGTTCTACTTAGTTAGTTTTTCATTTTTCATTTGTTTTGAAAGTTTACATAACAACAATAGCATGCATGTTGGGCCATTGAAGCTTAGTAAGCTTTTATTAGTTGGGCTTTTCATCTTATATATTAAATCTACAGGTCTGTCTGTCTGTCTGTCCGGGCGGTTTCCAGGCACTGCCCGGACCTTTGTTTTTTTGTTATTTTGTTTTTTTTTTTGATGGGTTTTGTTTTCTTGGTCGATTGTCGCGGTGGGGGAAGAATTCTGCAGT
>Ga0116227_10010886_pt1 | contig 15606 bp, 13 predicted proteins | sample S1TSphgellanicum_FD_89693 | JGI IMG/M metagenome (GOLD analysis project Ga0116227, IMG submission 89693) | Host-associated microbial communities from peat moss isolated from Minnesota, USA - S1T2_Fb - Sphagnum magellanicum MG | ecosystem: Host-associated > Plants > Peat moss > Unclassified... | reverse complement strand
TTGCATAGATGATTAGTCCAAGTTCAAACATGAGTACAACAATTTAAAACAATTCATAATTGGCATTATATCAAACAAGTTTGATGCAATTTGTTGAAGTTGGTGTGCCACATGAAAATGTTCAAACCTTTATGCATGTCAATGTAGGTATCACCTCCTCTTACATGTGGGGTTCACATGGTTGTGCACCTTTCATCCATACAAATATTTTAGCCAATCAATTGCTCAATTTTAAAATAAAAAAAAGATTTCATGTATCCTTAAGTTAATTACAATTGAAACATTATTTTATGGGCATTACTCATACTTCCTCCGTAAAACAAAGCGCCCCATCACATCCTTTTCAAACCACCCCTTCAAAGTGTTGATGGTCAGGTTGTCAAAAGGGCTGCCAACCCGGCCAGGCTTTCTGATGTGTTGAAGGGAGAACAGAACTTCATACAAGCTCTTGGGGTGCTGCTTCACAGCTTGTTCAATGAAAGGCCACAGATCGGGGACAAACCAGTTTGTGTAACTTCCCCTCTTCTTCTTTGCAGGGGGTGGTTTTTCGCTTGCATCCACCCCCATCTCTTCAGCTACTGCCGCATCCCCTTGCTCCCCCCCATTCTGTGCTACAGGTTGCTGTCCGGAAGCCTGAACTGGAATCAATATGGCCGAGGGCACTGCAGTGCTTTTCTTTGGTCTACCAACGGGACGTTTGGCAGCCAGATGGGTCTTCTCTGCCTCTTCTCTACGGGCTGCCTGCTCCTTCAACCGCTCTCCCAACTGAGTCTGGCTTCTCTGCCATTTGGCAAGCTGCTCTTCTTTAGAGATGACAGAAAAAAACTTGGTGATAGTGGCCACCTTGGGCGCCATTCCCTTACCGATGCCTCATCTGTTTTATCGTTTCCCTACAGCTCTAGTGCCATTCTTGATTTTTGAAAGGGAAGCCACTTTTCCTTATTTGTCTGAGCCACAGTGCACGCAGCTCGCTGTGGCTTAGTCTTTGGGGCCTGCAGTTTTGCACCTTTCCCGCCTAAATCAAGAGCATGTGTACAGTACCAGTATCTTAACCATTCAATGAAACATGTTGGCAATGTCTGTGCACCAAATTTCGTTGCAATATCTTTGTCTGGCCTGGCTCGCCGGGCCCGGTCGGGCCGGCGGCCGCGATCATTGAACCGTCATCGTCGGGGTCGTGGGTGTTGTATCCAACGGCTCAGATTGAACGAATTTACCAAAACGAAAAGGTGGAGAAATTGCAAAAACGGCCTGGTGAAAATGAAAATAATTGTGAATTGGTCAGTGCGAAAAAGAAAAACTTTTGAAAATAATTATTCGCAAGGCAGGTCACGAATGGGAATGCCACTACGGTACATGAAAAGATAAAAAAATCAATAGTTGCAAAATAGTCATAAAATGACAAAAATGGTCAAATTGGATAAATAGTTGCAAAAATGGTCAGAAACAACATATAGTTGCATGTAGTCACAAATAAAGTGGTTGCATTTTGGCCTTTTTCTTTTAATGTCCATCATTGTTTTTTTCAGCCATTGGAGAACCTAACAACCCTAACAACATTCTAGGAGGGAGTTTCTTCATTGAAGGATTCCATGCAATCCATGAATTCGTTAGCAATACATTGTCAAGTATAGGAAGGTGTTTCCACAAGTATTTCATGATTAGGGATTCTAACAAACACAATGCCAAAACGTGTCTTTCATGACTTAAACATTTACGACTAATGTCTTAATCTAGTCATCTAATCATATGTTCTTACTCATATACTTCTATTCAAATTTATGACTACATTGCAATTGAATTATGACTACATGACTAGATTAGGACTATTTTGTGATTACATTGCAACTACATGACTAGTCTACATATATTGATAACCTACCTATGTTAGTAGTTTAACCAAGTGCTAGCTACTTATTAGCTATTTACTAGTTACCTATTAAGTAGCTAGTATCTATGGGTTAATACTACCTATTATCTACCTACCTACTATGTAGTACATATGTACCAACCTACCTACCTACTAGATATAGGTAATATATATGTAAGTGCATGTATACCTACCTACTTACTTACCTATTAGGTAGGTAGGTTGTATGTACATACATGTGTAGCTACCTACCTAACTACCTATTACTCATTACTAGCTACTTACCTAGCTACCTATAAACTAGATAGATAGTACGTATATATATTTACTATTAGGCACCTACCTACCTACTTACTTACCTACCTACTAAATAGGTAGTACATACATACCTACCTATTACCTACTACCTTTAGGTATTACTTACCTATTACCTATCAAGCTAGGTACCTACTAGGTTACTAAGTAGGTTTTAAGTTGTTAAGTAAATACTTAAGTACTTAACTTATAAAGTAGGTTAGTAAAAAATTGTTTATAACAATATGGTGATAATTTTTGTCATGTAAAAATCATTTGGTGCAATGGTTAAATGCAGGTTAACGATTTCTTCCCTTGATGTGGAGGTGAGGGGTTCAAGTTTTCACATTTGCAACTTAGTGAACTAACTTAAAATTAGCTTAACTTGCTAACTAAGTTAGCCTACATTCCAAGGTAAGCTAGGGCATACATCCCTAACATGTGCCTTTATACCATGTGTCTACATCCCACATGTCTACATGGCATGGGTGGAAAACATATTTAATAAATTATATCTAATGGTCATAATTTATGCATCTCATCAAAGCATTGATGACCTCCATGACTTTAGAGTCACAAAAGTCATAGTTGTATATTGTTTTGTGACTAAGCCACTAGCGACTAGGTGTCCTAAACAACATGTCCTATTTGACTACATAGTCATGTAGTCATGGATGTTTTCCATAACTAACAACCTAGTCATAAATCAAGTCACAAAAGATAGCTTTTCTTGTAGTGAAACAAAATAATGCAAACAACAAAATTGCATTCTTGAAAGCAATTATAAATTTACTGAAAAGCTTAGATGAACTTGAATGTCTTAAGCTTGAAGATCTTGCAACTCTTAAACTCCTAGTCGACAAGCTTTACCCAAACACCAACTTGCAATAATTCAACAAACATCTAGAAAAGCCAAAGTGATACAACTTAAAGTACTTTTCTAAAACAATATTAAGTATTTTTGGTGTACAATACATTTAAAACCAATTGATCATTGTTTGAAACTTGTAGATTGATGGAGATGGTGCTATACACTAGGTGGCATAGGAAGGGATTGTTTGTTGCCTTAAGGTTTAAGATAAAAAAATATAAATTTCACAATTGTTTCAATTGACACAATTGGGGGTCAAAAGGCAATTTGAAATGGTTGTAGGTTATGTGACTAGCTCATGAGATGGTAAAATGGCCCATGCCATGAAATGACATGTGATGGGTTGAATGCACACTATGGTGCACACAATTTGAAGGAAATTTGGAACTACATATAATATCAAAAGTAACAACACATAAGATTTCACTCAATTTGAATTATTTTAAAGATCAAATATAAATTATTTGGGCTTCAAATTTAAAATAAATCACAAGAATCATGAATATGAAATTGACACATAATTGTACATTTGTACAAATTTGCACCAATAATTTAATAAAGGTTTTTAGAAAACCCTTATTTGACAACAATTTTTCATTTAAAAAAAATTCAAAACTTCATCTAATTTTTGTCAAATGATTACAAAAGCGCTTAGCCCAAATAAAGAACATTTTTCAACCTAAAAAAATCATAATCATCAACAAAATGTACTAATGAACATTTTAAAATCATCTTATTTAAATTCCACAACTTTAAGAATTAAAAATTGAAAACTTTGATGGGAAAAATTGTTCTTTATGGTTTATTTTATGTATGTGTAAAATTTCATGGAAAATTTATCATTGAATGTATACTACAAGAAAAGTTGTCTTGTGACTTGATTTATGACTAGGTTGTTAGTCATGGAAGACATTTATGATTACATGATTGTGTAGTCGAATAGGACACGTCATTTAGGACACCTAGTCATTAGTGTGGCTCAGTTACAAAACAATTTGTGACTATGACTTTTGCAATTGTAAAGTCATGGAGGTCATTAGTATTTGATGAGATTCATAAATTATGGCTATTGGATATAATTCATTAAATATGTTTTCCACTAATGTCATGTAACACGTGGCATGTACACACATGGTAGAAAGGCTAAAAAACCAACCTATATGTTAGGAATGTATGCTTTAGCCTACCTAAGAATGTAGCTAATTTAACTAGTTAAGTTAGTTCACTAAGTTGCAAGTGTGAAGACTTGAACCCTCCACCTCCACATTAAAGGTAGAAGTCTTTAACCCCCACTTAACCATTGCACTACATGAGTTTGACATGACCAAAATTGTCACCATATTGTTATAAACATTTTTTTAAACCTATTTTATAAGGTACAAAAAGCACATCGGGCAATTGTTAAAACTCTATAAAAACTATAATTTTGTTAGATATATTTTTGTGGTGCCATTTTAATGCCATGTTACTTATGGAATGTATTGCTAAATGACTAATATGAATGTTGAAGAATTCAAAATAAAAAATTCAAAAAAAAATATTTTGGGTTTTGGTTTGAATAAAAGACCTTTGAACTTCAACAATAGTTACAACGAATGTAATCAATTTTATAAATTACTAAGCTAAAGAATCTCTTTATAAAAGAATTTTGATGAAAAAATATTGAGATAATGTTAATTGATTATCCACATTCAAAAAGCACTCACAATTTGAAAGTTCTGAAAATTTTAAAAATTAAAAATTTATTGAACTGAAATTTAAAATTTCAAGAGTCTTTTACCACATGTAAATGGGGTGTAATGTACATGACATCAAAAACAAAATTGTAGTTTCTGAAATAAAATAAAGCATTAAATAACTGACATATTTTCATACAATTTGAAATTAAGATAATTTTTCAAAACGAAATGCAAAATTTGGTAAAATCTGTACACTTTTTTAAAAAAATTAGTTATTCATGAAAAGTTGATTAAAAAAAGTGATGTATTGAGAAAAAATTATGTATTTTTAGTAACATATTGCAAAAGATTTCATCCCAAAAGTCCTTTTTATGAGAAAGTGAAAATGACCACAAAAAGGATTGCAATCCTTGAGTCCATCACTATTGGCTCATTTGATTCTAATCGGACTCCTTTATATGTAGTTAGTAAATAATTAATAGCTATCTAGCACGTAGTTAAACTACTAACATAGGTAGGTTATTAATATATGTAGGCTAATCATGCGATCGCAATGTAGTCACAAAAAGGTCCTAATTTAGTCATGTAATCATAATGCAATTGTAATGTAGTCACAAATTTGAGCACAAATATATGATTAAGGACATATGACTACATGACTAGATTATGACATTAGTTGTAAATGTTCAAGTCATGAAAGACATGTTTTGGCATTGTGGTAGTATTACTTAGTCCTTATGTTGGAATTGAAAAAATGTGATAGGGTTTTGCAAATCGAAATAATATTTTGTTAAACTATTATATCATTTTTATGTGCATTGATTTCACAACATAATGTTAGATTGGGACATAAACCATCATCTATTACAAAATTTTAGTGAAAATTATTTTCCAAAATTTCACCATGATGCATGAAATTTAAATAGGTCTTGAAAATTGTCAAAATGTAACAGTTTTTTATGTACACCATAACATGCATTCACCCGATGGTCAAAATCTTCATCCCATGGGTGCCATGGCAAAGCATGGTGTGTTACACAAGACATATTCGATAACATACCTACATGGCAATTATCCAAAGGGCATCATGGGTTTTATGTGGACCTCTATTTTGTGAACATCATGTTAGGGTGTATTGATGCATATGATTTCTTTGACCTATTTAATAATTTTAAACCCTAAATCCTAGCTCAAAATAAATATAGGCATAAAGCACTTGGGAAAAGTTCTTAAATGTATTTGGAGAGCACTATCCATGAACATCCCTCCTAAATAAAAGGGATATTACATTACTCATCAATAGTGGGAGGGAACTAAAGCTTACTTATATGCATAAAATATTTCCCATTCTTAAAGAAAAGGTATAAAAACCCTTCCTTTCTTACACCTAATGATCTTCATATCATGATAATCTTTGCCTCATGCTTTATGATAGGTAAAGCTCAAGAGTGGGGAATATTCCCAAAATGTGATGTTGGACATAACTACCATCCTAGTAGGCCCCTTATTTCAAGAATGTGCTTACTAGGGTTTTACCTAACACTGGAACTAATGTTTGAAAACCAAACTCAGCTCCCAACCCTGGCCCTTTTCTTTCTAGGTGCATCTTTTTTTTTTCTATTAAGCTTTTTGACCTTCTCCCTTCGCTTTTTTGCGTATTCACTCTTTTTGCGCATCTTTTCTCTCTATCCCTTCCTCTTCTCTCTATGCCCCAACCTTCTCATTTACTACTATTGAATGGAAGGTTACAACTTGGTTGGGACATGCTTAACAAGTTACATCTTTTCCCTTCTTTGTTGTCTAACATTTTTTTGTTCCACAAACATGATTTTTAAACCAAACCTTTTATTCCCTCGAGGATGGGCTTGAAACCATACTCTAAAGTTGTTGTGGAATCTTTCACCAATAGCCTTAACAATTGTAGTAGACCATGTGTCATTGAACTTAGTTCTATCCTCCTTCTCAATTCTCCTTTGAGTTATTCACTTAGCTTGGGTAACTATACCTTCAACCCTTCTTGATTTTTTTCTTCCTTTTCCTTTGCTTTCAAATCCCTAATTTTATCAACAATTTTTTTGCCCATTACCTTTTGTTTCAACATTATTAGGTATTCGTATGATGTGACCACCTGTAAACTAAAATAGTCCATCAATGGTTCTTTACTATGTTTTAAATTCCTTGTTGGTAATCATGTCAAAAACAATAGACCTTAACAAATCCCACAACTTTTTGAGTATGACTTGGACTAGTTAGGTCATTTAATTCAAAAATAAGGTCTTCCAAGTTCACCACCATTTAATCCTTTTCATGGTTACTTGTTGAGGTGGCAAGACTATGTGGCATTTTCACATAGTGCCAAGTTGTGAGTGAAAAGGGGCATTTAGACATGGTAGGAGTAGTGGCAAACATTGGTTGGAAAGTCCCAACAATGTTCATTTGTGGTGGCTTCAACTTCATCCCCATTGTTGCCAAATTCATTTGTTGCATCTAATTAGTATGAATTTTTATGATCTCCCTTTTTTACTATAATGAACATTTCATTTGAACCATAATTTCCAACCATGGTTGTAGGGTTCAATGGTCAAATAGCACAAACCCTAAACCCTGATACTATGTTCTCATTTTTCAAAGATTGCTACAAGGCCTTGTCCACCCATTCTACTAGATTTTAGTGTGACTTATTTAGTTAAAGATAATTTTTTTTTGCCACAATATAGTTTCTTGCCTTTTTAAACACATTTTTAAATGGTTTGAAACAAATGACATCCAATGGTTGGAATGCATGTGAAGTATGAGCAAGTAAGGTGACCATGTCCAACCCTAATTTTATTTTTTGTTCAAGAACCTCTATTGTGACATGTGACCCATGCCCATCTAGAATAAAAAAATGCTGATTTTCTTGACAAACCCTCTCGGAAAAAAATCTACAAAAAAATTCAATAATTCATTGAAAAGGTAAATTATCATCCAATTTTTTTTTTGGCATTGTCATGCATGTTCTTGGTCTACATGTAATCTTCTCGCATCCTTAAACCTTTGAAAATATGAAAAAAAGCAAGGTCATCCTTGTTGCATTAACAACACAATTCATAATTAGCCGTTTTTATGATTTGGGAATGGTGCTATAAACATTTATCATCATGTGACCTTCACCTAGCCAAAACCTTAACACTAGATTGTCACCTTATTTGAATTCTTGTCTCATTTAAATTTTAAATGTGATTTAATGGGTATTTTTGTTGTGTGTACAAATTTTTCAAATTGTAATAAAAGGTATGGCAGGTTTCCTTAATTAACCTTTTTCCCCTAGAAATTATAATCCTTTAATAGGGTGAAAGCACAAATAGGTGGACAATTTGGATTGTCACATTTGTAATTTTTCTCGATTACATACAAACGTAAAATTTAAAGCGATATTCAAAATTAACATGTCAATTTTTTTAATATTCATGTTGTCATAGACTTTAATGGGAATCATCATAAAAAAATTTGATGAATTCTAAAAAGATTATGAACTTATAAAGGACTTTTGAAATGACAACACTACGTCTTTCACACAAAAAAAATTAAAAATGTGGACTCAAAAAATATGTCAAATTAGTGTCAAAAATTAAAAATTAAAAAAAAGTATCATCAAATGAAGAATTTATTAATGAAGCACATTCAAAATTTTGTTTTATATATATATATATAAAGTTCTAAATGACATGATTATTATTAAATTTTATATTTGAAAGTCCATTTCACATTAATAAATTTAATCTTGCATGGATTTTTTTATCAATCACATGTTTAGGGATATTCATAGGTCAACTTATTAATATTTATGATTAAAAACATAGGGGTTCATTATAAAATTTATGGTTTATAATTGTTAAAATTGCTAAAATTTTTGCTAGTGTTAAATTATGGACTTTCAAACACCACTTTTGAACCACATAACCATGTTTTCATCCTATAAGGTATATGTTAATTTTTGGATGATGTTTTTAAAACCAAAACCACTAGTTGTTTCTTGGAACACCATTCCAAAATGGGGTAGGTTTGGTTTATGTGACTTCAGCAACCTTTAATTTGAATTATTGAAGGGTGACAAATAAGCTAGCCTTTTACATGTTTTGAACCCAAGTGGCTATTGTTGATTCACTTGTGCTATTAGGGTGGGTAGATTGAGGATGTCAATTTTCTTCGTCTTCCAATTGGCCTACCTAAAACCCTAATCTGTCATTTTTTGGCACATTGAAATGTGTTGGAGGGCAATCTACCAATAGTGCACCCTTGTTATGTGGTTGCATGGCCTCTTTTAGCATAAGCAAATTCATTTCAACCCTATTTTAATCCTTTTGGGCCTAATATTCAACAATGTCTATTGAAGTCCTATAAGAAACACAAATTGGTGTCTCATGTATGAAGACCAAGATATCAAAAAATATGTGAGATCATAATAGTGTTCAAGTGCATAGGGTTTCCACCTTTTCACAAGAAACAAATTAGTCATAGAAATCAACAAAGTCTTGAACAATCTAATGTGACATGAGTTGTGGATGTGCAAGTAGTGGGAATGTATATCAAAGTGGGTTGTGATGGAAGAGAAGGAAATTTACAATCCATGCTATTATTAGAATGTGATGGCACTTATAGGAGTGATGATTGTTGAACCCAAAGATAATAGAAGTAGTTTGAATATTTCATTGTGTATTCCTACACTAGCTTTGGTATCCTAGTCATATCTAATTTTTTCAACATTATTTCCACTTCTTCAAGCCTTTCTACTTACTCTTTAATTGCAAATGTGATTAAATTTTCTTTTACCTAGACTCCCTAACTCTTGCAATAAACTTTTTACTTGATGTGACATACATAATTCAAAACTACAAGTTTTTATTCTAGGATTACAAAGTTGTGAGGTTTGCCCTTGCCTTGTTCATTCATGATTTTTGAGGGGATAACATTATATGATTTGTGGTGGGAAAGTCCTTAATGGATTTACGTGACTTTGTTTGAATGGTATCCGAAGTTGTCTTAGTGTTTTAATTGAATTATATACTTTTTTTTTAAAATTTTAAAATAAGATAATGTGTTTATTTTTGTGCACAAGCAATTGAATTTGGGGTGCTTGTATGTTTTTTTTGTTCACCCATGGATTAATTTCCAAACACTCGTCTATATTTTTTGTGCATGAAGTTTCAAATTCACAATCACATCACTATTGTTAAATATTGCCAAAACAAAATTGCATAAAAGATGGCATATTTAAATTTATGGCTCATATATTCCTTATATTGAAATTGTTATAAAATCGATACAATAAGTTAATATTATTGGAACTACAATTGATGTTGAGCACAAAATAGTTCACAAAAGGTCTAGTTTAAAAAAATGAAACATTATTGATATTGGTCAAAAATGTTGAAAATCGAACCCCCTACTTGTGAAATTTTTTTTATTGTTCCAACCTTTGGATTACTATTACAAATACACAACATAATGTGTACCTTGCATAGTGATTCCTCAATTGTTGAAACTTGAAATTGTCTAACCTTGTTTTTTTTAATAAATAAATATTTGGCAAAAAAGTGTCCATTGTTAGTCATACTTAAAGTTCTCACCAATGTTGGGAGGTTTTTGACTTTTATGAAGAACCTTTGGTTTTGGTTTTAAAAATTAATTAGTGTAATTTTAGTTCCTTAAAAAATGAACTTGGAATTTTGTTTTGGGTTTGGTTTTTCCAAAAAAAAAAACCAATTTTGGTTTTAATCCCAAAAAATCAGCATGGTTTTAATTAACTTGGACCATAGTTTTAAAAAACCTAGTTTCAATTTAGTTTCAATTTAGTTTCAATCTGTTTAAAAACTAAAAACCTAGTTCTAGTTCCAAATTAGGTTCCAAAAATCAATTTGATTATTACTAATTAGAATTGAATTCTAAATTATAACTTTCCCAATTAGGTAGTACCCAACACTGGTCCTTATTGGATTGGTACCAATTAGATTGATATGATTTAAACCAATTTAGGTGGTATTGCTTGAAGTCATACCAACTTAGTAAGGTCCTTGCTACTAGTATTGATATCTATCACCATTATTGATATTAGGCAAGGGTGAACCAAAATTTAAACCAGGCTCCAACATTTGATCAAACATTTTGCATTGAAAATTGAGTTAAATTTAACTTGTTGCACCTATATGGGTAATGTTTGCATTATTATAGATATTAACAACTTTTAACAAGAATATTAGAAGGTAGGAAGATTATGTCAAAACTTTTTGTAAAGTTTTTTTTTAAACATGTTCAAGTTGGCATTCATCCATTCAACTCACCTTTTAGCTAGAGGGCCTTCAAGCATGGTATTCAAGCACCTTAGAGATTTATTTGACCTAGAGGACTCAACTAACGATTTTTCCCGGTTATTCTTGGTGTGTTATTATATTATTACAAGGCGTATCCCTGGGAATATAACTAGGGCCTTTAATGCTACTAAGATGTTAACTTTGGCCAAGCCTTTTAATGGCAATTGATTAATAGTAATAGGTTAAGTTCCTTAAATCAATTGGTGAGTAAGACCCTTTGCTTTCAATTTTGCAATGCATTTGTTGCTACTAATTTGGGGTTGCTATCAAGGGAGGCTATGAAGCAATGGTGCATGGTATTCGAATAGCTTTAGATGTTCACCCTGATTGGGTGGTGTTGTAAGTAGACATCGCAAATGCCTTCAACATTGTTTCTTATAAAGTTATATTTTAGGAATTGTGTGTTGCAAGTGAGTAGTTATTTCAATTCATACCTTTTGTTTGTTCCTTTTATGCTCCCTAGCTCCCTCATTTTTTAATCATCATTCCCCTCAAGGCAATCAGTTTATTTTTCAATCCTCCATTGGTATCTGTCAGGGGGATCCTTTGGGTGGTCGTCTTTTTGCCCTAACTCATTTCCATGCACTTCATAATTTTGCTATTTTTTCCCATCTTGTTTGTTTCCTTCCATTGTAGATGAGACCCACATCATTGGGCTTGCTTTTGTTATCTTTTAGGTTTTTCATCATTTTTTTTCCCAATTAGAATTGGTAGGCCTTATAGTTCAACCCCGTAAATGTGTTGTTTGGTTTCCTTCGAAGTTGCTTTCATTAGGTTTCTATACCCCTACTGGGGGCATTAAGGTTTTGGGTGTTCCCTTGGGGTCCCTTTCCTTCACTTCTTCTTTTGTCCAGGATGTTTTGGATGATAATGTTCAACACATAAATGCCCTTCCTAGATTGGGGGATGTGTAGATGGCATTTGGGATTTTCATTCATTGTTTCGCATAAAGGCCTTATTACCTTTTTCATTATTTGCCCCACTTTCGAATTTTCAATGCCAACTAACCTCTTTTGATTCGACCTTCATTTGCGTATTTGGGAAACTCTTAGGGCCAAGCTTTTTGAAGTGTCTAGAGGCTCCCCTAGTTTATTGATAAACCTTTCTGCCCATCTCCAAGGGCGGGGTAAGTCTTGTTTCTACAGAGGTTATCGCCTCGACAATGTACTTGGGGAGTTGGGGTCTATTGCCCCAATCATCATGTCCAGATTTTTGCAAGACAACTGCCCATTTTTACTAGGGGTTATTAGGGCCAGTAGTTCAAGTCCACTTCCATTCTAGGCTCACCTTAGGTGGGTTCATCACCTTCTACTTCTAATTGCTTAATCTTCCATCCCACCATTTGAACAACTATCAAAAAGAAAAATGGATTGTCTTTAGGAAAAATTTTTAGAGAGCGTGCACAAACATTCATTTTCTAGCATCATCTTAGAGTTGTCTTTAAATTGTCATCACATTTGATTGAGATCTTGTGTAGGACTAATATTCAGGTTCTTAGATTTTTACCTACCCAATCATTCCATCTTTTAGGATGGTCTCCAACATCTTTTCCTCAACATTACACATTAGATTGGGCCTCCCCCATCCCACGGCTCATGGTCTTTTTCGATACATATGTGGCCAAGCCATAGATTTAAGAAGGATACACCTACTTCATTGTGCTCATGGGGGAGAGTGCACAACCACACCTAATGCTGACTCAACTCATGTAGATTTTGTTTTTGGAATTGCTTGTTCCCAAAAAGTGGTTGCGACAATTACAGTTCAAACAAAAGTTGTGTCATATCACGACCAACATCCTAAGGATGATTTCATCTCTCTAATAATAGAGATGTTTGGATGTTTACACTAGTAAGTGAATGACTTCTTTCATTGATGTGCCAACATGGCATGGTTAGCAAAAGGCTCTAGAGGTCCTCCTCTTTCAATTATACTCATTTTATAGGCAAAAGGTGTCATTGGCTCTTTAGAGAGTTCAAGCCACCACTATCTTGCATTGGACAGTTCTGTGCTAGCAAGTGAGGCCACTTCTAGGCTTTGTGTCTTTCTAGGTGTTATGCTCATCTCCTTGCATGATTTGCTTCTTGCTACTAGTGATGGTTTCAGGTCCTAGGTTTCGTGTTTTCTCCTCTTAGGGCTCACCATTGTGTGTTCTACACTTTTGGGTGTGGTCTTTTGTTTGGACTTTAGTCCTTTCTTTTTTTCTTTTGTTGTTCTCTTGCTGGGTGCTTTTCCTTTATTATTTATTTATTTATTTTAAAGCATCGTGTGATCATGAAACAGATCAAATTTCGTCAGCTGGCAGATTGCAATTCTGTGTCTGACAGATTCTTATGTTTCAAAATTAGATTACATGATGTACATATAAGAAGAAAAAAAATTAACAAGTTTAAAGCCAGTCTAGTTGTTCCTTGAATAACAGGTTGTAGAAGATTCAGCTCTGAACAAATTAGCTGAAGAAAAACTCTCAAATTGATAGAAGAATCTGGCAGCTGAGAAAGTTGTCACAAGCAACAGAGTTTTGATCTTGAACAAGTCCCCCCAGATATATTTTTAAAATTCAAAACGCATTTCAAAACTTTCAATATGCGAATACATAGGTAGGCTGTTCTTAGGAAGGGCTTTTAGTCCTGACCAAGAATAGTGGCAGCCAATGAGAAGTCATGTCATGGAGTGAAGAGGCCTCCCTTTTTTTCTTGTGAGTGAGGGGTGAGTGGGAGGGGGAGTTTTTCTTTCAAGTTGCGTTTGGTGTGAAGGGTGGACTGTCCACTGTTCACTTTCCACTTAGATAGTGGACAGTGGACTTTTCTTGCAAGCTTTTTTTTCCTTCTCTTTCCTTTTTCCAGGGATCAAAGCATAGAGTTACCAATAGTAACTCACTTCTCTTTTATCCCATAACACTAATATAGACTTCTTCTAAGAGACACATTTCAGTTCCAGTTCTAGAACCAGTTCCAAAATCAGACCCGGCTCCAGTTCGGATTTTACTAACCGTATCCAATGATTCTAACCCTCTATCCAAACCAAGTACCCGCCCCAACACTAGTATAGACCTTCTCATTGCCGATGATCAGTCCCATGGATCTGTGATGTGATCAAACTGCTGCGGCTCCCACACACCTTTGCTGTTGAATATCTCAGTTTGCTGGACACAAACATTCTGCGATTTTGACAACATAAACTACGCTGATGAAAACTCTCCTGTTGTACATACAGTAATACTATGTTGTATATGCGAATCTCATGAAATTCCTAGTGCAGGAGTACCTTGATGCCCGTCCAGCTCCTTGATCAATCTGCTCCTTCAGATTTTAACTCTAAGGAGTACATGTGGGAGTGGGATCGTGCTTTGAGTTGGCAAATGCAGTGCAGCTGCCTGATGCATAGTCGTTGGTCATCTGCAGCGTCTCTCGGCCTTCTTCGACCATCATCTTCTCCAATCGGCGAGCCCGGACCCCAACACCCGTGATCATCGGCGCTGATTCTTTTGATATATTCCCAATCATCTCCACATCGTATGCGGGTTTCTGCATGACCGTCGTCGCGAATTAACCGTGATCAATAACTACAGGATGAAAATGTAGTAATTACGTCGGACATGTCGAACTTGTAACGTGCGTTAAATTACTATTCTCGCATCTCTCTCGTGGAACATGAAGCGTACATAACGTACCATATGATCGCCGCGGAGATGATACCTCTTCGCTCCTTTTGTCACGTCTGCCAGCAACACACGGAAAGATTAGTATAAAATGATGGTGACAAACGATAGAAACCTGGAGGAATTAACCAGGATACAACGATCTCGGCAGGCTACTGCTTCATCGACCAAAGAATCAGTCTGTGGCCACCAAAATCAAACAGATGTAAGTAAAATCTTCGAATGTAAGAGGATCTTGCAGGATCCCTGCGAAAACAAGTTCGTCAGGGGGCCAAACATACAGCGAAAGTTCACGCATCGAACATCTAAATCTACGGAGAAAGACGAGGAGTCCGAGTTGAAGTTATCCAGAGCTCGATTTCCTTACAAAAATGCAGACCAATTGCTTCCTAGCAGCAAAAGAAACTTCGCCACCCCGAAGCGTTTTAATCGTGCAAAGGACTCAAGAAATCACTAAGCTTAAACCGACCTGCGGCGACAATATTGTTTTAGTAAAGAAGACGCCGAAGCCTTTCATCGTGCAAAGGACTCAAGAAATCGCTACTCTCAAACCGATCTGCACCAGGAATATTGTTTTAGTAAAGAGGACTAACCCTGCACAACTAACTAGTCATGTAACCGAATATTATAGCATAATATAGTGCTGCACACAATCTTCCAAAATCCAAAGAAATTTTACCTGATCCCGGAACAGCAACCGCGACTGAGACGATAAGTGTGAGAAAAACGCACACGCACATGACAAGAACGCAATAGCAGCCATAGCTAGAGCGCGAAGACGCCATGCCTGCAGAAAAACACCCCCCCCCCCGCCCCCCCCCCACCCCCCACCCCATCCCACCCCCCCCCCACCCCCCCCACGACCACCACCCCGACCCCAC
>Ga0116227_10010883_pt1 | contig 15609 bp, 8 predicted proteins | sample S1TSphgellanicum_FD_89693 | JGI IMG/M metagenome (GOLD analysis project Ga0116227, IMG submission 89693) | Host-associated microbial communities from peat moss isolated from Minnesota, USA - S1T2_Fb - Sphagnum magellanicum MG | ecosystem: Host-associated > Plants > Peat moss > Unclassified... | reverse complement strand
TATCTCTCGGCGTTGATTTTCGGTGGGGCCCACCTCGCCGACGCGTTCCGTCGCCGGCGCCGCGTGCAGGTCGTGGGCACGGGCGCGATCGGAATGGTGTTCATCGGCTTCAGCGCCAAACTCGCCGGGGCCACCCTGCGCTGACGTCCGTGGCGGCCGCGGCGACGTGTCGTCATTCGCGGCGCGAGACCCTCGCCGCCGGCTCCTGCCACCCGCCGCCCAGAGCCTTGACAAGATACACCGTGGTGAGAAACCGTTGCCCTTGGATCTGCACCGCCTGCCGCTGGTTTGCGAGCAAGGTCTGCTGCGCGGTGAGCACATCGAGATAGATCGCGACGCCGCCTTTGTATCGATCCGTGGCGATATCGAATGCGCGTTGCGCGCTATCAACGCTGGCATTCGCCTCGCTGGCTGCCCGCTCCAGTGAAACCAGACCGGTGATGCCGTTTTCGACCTCCTCCATCGCGCCGAGCACGGTTTGCCGGTAAGTGGCCACGGCGGCCCGGTAGTCGGCCTCGGCGATGTGCACATTGGCGCGCGTTCTGCCCGCGTCGAACACCGTCTGAGTGGCGGATAGTCCGACGGACCACAGCTGGCTGGGTGCGTTGAACAAGGTGGCCATCGCATTGCTCTCCCAGCCAAAGGCCGGCACGGCTGGGACTAGCTGAATCGTCGGAAAATACGCGGCGCGCGCCACACCGACCCGTGCATTGGCGGCCGCCATGGCGCGTTCCGCGGACGCCACGTCGGGACGCCGCTGCAACAAGTCGGACGGCATGCCCAGCGGCAGCAGCGGTAGATTTCCCGGCACTATCAGCGACGCGACCGTGAATCCGGGCGCCGGTGTGCCGACCAGCGTTGCGATCGCATGTTCGTTCTGCGCACGCTGGACCTGCAAGAGCTCCAGTTGGGCGGCGCTGTTTTGCACCAAAGCCTGCTGCTGTGCCAGATCCAGGCCCGTGGCGAACCCCAGATCGTGGCGCGAGGTGATGAAGGTCAGCGCGTCTTTCTGCAAATCCAGACTACGCTTCACGACGTCGATCTCGCTGTCCAATTCGCGCAGGGTAAAATAATCGCTGACCAACTGGGTGGTGAGCATGAGCCGAACGTTTTCGAAATCCGCCGCCGCCTGTTCCGCAGCGGCACGATAGCCCTCCACCTCGCGCCGCACGCGCCCGAACAGGTCGAGTTCGTAGCTGATCGTCGGGCCTAAGACAAACTGATTCTGCACCGTCGATTCGTTCGGGACGTTATAAGAAGACAACGGACGATTTGCCGATGTCTTGGCCCGCTGACCCGCTGCACCGAGATCGATGGTCGGAAACAGATCCGCCCGCGCCACCGTCACCTGACTCCGCGCTTGGTCGAGACGGGCCGCCGATACTTTGAGATTCTGATTGCTTTGCAGCGCCTGCTCGACGAGCGGATTGAGCGTCGAATCTTGGAACCATTCCCACCATTTTCCCCTGAGCAGCGCATCGCCGGGCGCGGCTTCGTGCCATGGCGCTTCGGGCTGCCACGCGGAAGGAATGTCCGTGCCCGGCCGACGGTAGTTCGGGCCGACGGCGCAGCCACAGGCTGTGGCGATCGAGATCGCGACGAGGTACGAGCGCACGGCCGCCCGCCGCATCAATGATTGACCACGGACACCACGTCCCCATCCGCAAGCGAGTCCGCCGGATTGACGATGATTCGTGTATTCGTATCGACGCCCGACAAGATCTCGACGCCGCTACCGAAATCTGTGCCGAGCTTGACCGGCGCGAGCCGCACATGGCCGCCCGTGTCGACGGCCGCCACCAGGGGGCCTTCCGGTCTGAAGAGGAGCACGTTGGTCGGCACCACGGTTGCGGCATGATCACCCGGAATCGGCATCGTGGCCTGCACGTACGCACCGGCGAAGAGCGTGCCGGCAGGATTGGGCACGCGGATTTCCACCTGGAGGGTGCGAGTCACCGGATCGATGGCCCGGGCGGTACGCGCGATGGTGCCTGGATGCTTTTCGCCCGCGCGCTCGGCCAGGCTCAAGGTCACGGCATCACCGGTTCTGACCTGACTCGCATAAACCTGCGGCACGTAGACATATAATCGCAGGGGGTCGACCTGCGCTATCGAGAAGAGAGCTTGCCCCGCTCCGCCGTTACCCGCATTGATCAAATCGCCGACGTCGACGTTGCGGCGGGTCAACACGCCGTCGAAGGGTGCAGTGACCTTGTTGAATCCCTGCAGACTTCGCAGCCTGGCGACGTTCGCTTCGGCGGCCGACAAATCCGCTTGGGCCTGCTTGTAGGCGCTCAAACGTTCGTCCAAGTCTTGTTGCGTCACTGCGTCCCTGGCACGCAGGCTGCGCCAGCGTTCGGCGGTGCTTCTCGCGAGCGCCTCGCTGGACGCGCTTTGCGCCCGCGCCGCCTCCGCCTGATTGAGTTGTTGATCGACCTCAGGTGCGGCGATCTCGGCCAGCAATTCGCCTTTTTTGACCGAGTCGCCAATATCGTGGGTCCAGCGCGCCAGGTAGCCGCTGCTGCGCGCATACACCGTCGACTCGATGACGCCCTGCAGAGTGCCGGGCAGAGTGACAGGCTGACCATCCCCGCCGCTGGTCGGCCGGGTGACCGTCACGTACTGCGTAGCATGAACTGCCGTGGAGTTCTCGAGGGCACGCGCCTGAAAAGACCGATTCACGAGAACCAGCGCGGCGCCCGCGATGAGGACGCCCACCAGTAGCATCACGCCCCACTTGGTGCGCTTCAAGATGACCGACGTGGCAAATTCGTTCATGTCAAACATTCCCCTGAGCGAGCCGTTCAGTCGCGCGGGAATGCAGCTGCCTGCGCAATTCCAGCCGCCGATGAATTCCGGCAAAGATGACTGGAACGAACAGAAGTGTGGAGACCGTCGCAAACATCAAACCGCCGATGACCGCACGACCGAGAGGAGCATTCTGCTCCGCGCCCTCTCCCAATCCCAACGCCATCGGGATCATGCCGATCATCATCGCGAGGGCGGTCATGAGCACGGGCCGTATGCGCGTGGCACCGGCATCGAGCGCCGCCGCCACCGGATCCAATCCCTCCCCGATGCGCTGCCGCGCGAAGGCGACGATCAATATGCTGTTGGCCGTGGCGACGCCCATCGTCATGATGGCGCCCGTCAGCGCCGGCACGCTCAAGCTCGTGCCGCTCAACATCAACATCCAGCAGATCCCCGCCAGCGCCGCCGGCAGCGCAGTGATGATGATGAACGCATCGACCCATGACTGAAAATTGACGACGATCAGCAGGTAAACCATGACGATGGCCATGACCAATCCCACGCCCAGCTGCAGAAAGGAGGATTTCATGGTCTGCGCTTGACCCAATATCGCGATCTGCGTGCCGCGCGGCAGGTCGGGGCGTAACCGGTTGACGAGCTCATCTATCTGAGTCGAAACGCTGCCCATATCCCGGCCCTGCACACTGACGTAGACATCGGTCGCCGGCGCCAAGTTGTAGCGCGAGGATACCGCCGCCTGAGCGGTTGGTGCGACACCGACCAGATTGCTCAACAATTGTGGGCCACCCGCCGTACCGGAACCCGGTGCGCGCACCGGAGTACGCAGCAACGCATCCAGGCTGTCGATCGAATACTGCGGCGATTGGACGGTCAAGTTGTAAGCAATACCGTTGGCGGGATTCAGCCAGAAGTTAGGTGAGGTCTGCGAGGTGCCCGCGGTCGAAATGAGCAAATCCTGACTCACGTCGCTGGGGCTCAATCCGAACTGCTGCATTTCCGTGCGGTCCATCGCCAAGTAAACCGTGGGCAGATCCAGGCGCTGGTGAATGTGGGTATCCACCGTTCCGGGAATCAGACGAATCTGCTTCATGAGCTTGGCGGCAATTTGGTAATTTCCGCGCAAGTTCGCGCCGGTCAGCTGCACGTCGATCGCGGCGGGCAGTCCGAAATTGAGGATCTGGGTAACCATGTCGGCCGGCTGAAAGAAGAACTCGAGTCCCGGAAACAGGCGTGGCAGATCTCGCCGCATCCGCTCCATATAGACGGCGGTGGGCGCGTGTCCCTCATTGAGCGATATTTGGATCTCCCCATCCAACGATCCAAAAACGCCGGAATTGCTGTAGGAAAGGTTCAGGCCACTATAGGGGACACCCAGGTTGTCGAGGACCGTCCCCAAGTCACGCGGCGGTATGATTTTGCGGATCGCCGCCTCGACCTCATCGGCGGCGCGCGCAGTTTGTTCGATGCGCGTACCGCTCGGCAATCGCATGTGCAGACGGATCTGGCCGGCATCGACGGTCGGGAAGAAGTCGCGGCCCAAGAGGAACACCAGACCGCAGGACAAAATGCAAAAACCGAGAAACACGGCAGCGAAGAGGCGCCGGTGGGCCAATACGGCCGACAGAATCTCGGTGTAACCGCCGCGGATCTTCTCGAAGCGCGCATCGAAAGCCCGGTACACCCGCGTCAGCAGGCTCGGCCGGGCAAGAGGGTCCGCGGGTGCGTGATCCATGAGCAGCATCACCAACGTCGGGACCAGCGTTCTCGACAACACATAGGAAGCGAGCATCGCGAACACCACGGCCTCGGCCAACGGGGCGAACAGAAAGCGCGCCACGCCGGAGAGAAAAAACATGGGTATGAAAACGATGCAAATGCACAGCGTCGATACCAGCGCGGGCACGGCAATCTCCCCTGCCCCGTCCAGAATCGCTTTGTGCAGATCCGAGCCGAGGTGGATATGCCGCTCGATGTTCTCGATGGTCACGGTCGCATCATCGACCAGGATGCCCACGGCGAGGGCGAGTCCGCCCAGCGTCATGATGTTGAGCGTCTCGCCCATGATATCCAACGCGATGATGGAGGAGAGGATGGACAGCGGAATGGACACCGCGATGATGCACGTGCTGCGCCAGTTCCCCAAGAACAACAGGATCAAAACGGCAGTCAGTCCCGCGGCGATCAGAGCCTCGCGCACGACCCCGCTGATCGCCGCGCGCACGAACGTGGATTGGTCGAACAGCGGACTGATCTTGAGATCCTTGGGCAATAACTGCGCGACCACCGGCAGTTCGGCGAGTACTCCACTGACGATATCCAATGTCGAGGCGCTGCCGTTCTTGATGATGGACAGGAGCACCCCGCGCTCGCCGTTTTGTCGCACGATGTTGGTCTGCGGCGAAAAACCGTCGCGCACATGACCGACTTCCGAGAGATAGGTGGTGGCGCCACCGCGTGTCGCCACGGGGATCTTGTTCAGCCCATCGATCGAATCCGGTGAAGCATTGGTCGCCAGCACATATTCGGTGCCCCCGATCTTGGCGGTACCGGAGGGCAGTACCAGATTTTGCGCGTTCACCGCATTCACGACATCGGTGGGGGTCAATCCCTTGGCCAACAACGCCGCCGTGTCGAGGTCGACGGAAATGACGCGCTGTTTGCCACCGAATGGATACGGCACGGCGACGCCCGGAATGGTCACGAGCCGGGGTCGCAGGAAGTTGACCCCGGTGTCGAACAGCGCCTGTTCCGTCATGGTCGGGCTCGACAGGCCGAGTTGGATCACGGGAATGCTCGACGCCGAATACTTGATGACCAACGGCGGCAATATTCCCGGCGGCAGCTGTCTCAACACCGACTGTTCCAGCGCCACGACCTGGGCGATGGCGGTCGGAATATTGGCGTTGGGTTGAAAGAAGATCTTGATGACCGCGATGCCGTTCAGCGTCTGAGACTCGATGTGCTCGATGTCGTTGACGGTGGTCGTAAGGCTGCGCTCGTTGACCGAAGTGATGCGCAGGCCGAACTCCTGAGCCGACAATCCCGTGTAGTTCCAGACGATGCTGATGACCGGAATGTTGATCTCCGGAAAGATGTCCGTCGGCATCTTCAGCAGCACCAGCGGCGTGGCCAGCAGTATAAGCAGCGCCATCACCAGGAAGGTATAGGGCCTCCGTAGTGCGACTTGGACGATCCACATTGGCAACATACTTGCCGATACCGGCATCGAAATCAATATGCCGCTCGGCTGCTCCGGCTGCTTAAGTTTGCGCAAAATGCAACGCGGCACTTGCAAAAGAGCGCGCACGCGGCAAACAATAGACGGTCTGCAACGAGACACCGGAACCGGGCTAAGTGTTTTGTTAGTCCCATGAGGTTCGGTTCCGGCTCCCATGCCAAACCCATGATAATTTTTATATCCACTCTCTGCCGACGGCTCGGGCGCTAGGCGGCCTGCATGACTCTTTTGCAAAAAGGGCTGACTGGATTGCTCGGGATCACGCTGGTCGCGCTCGGGGCCGTGTGGTGGCGAACGGCACCGCCGTCTCCGCGAGTCATCGAGCGCCGCGCAGCCGCGCTCACCTCGGCCGCATTGGTGGACGAGAGCACCTATGCCACGGCACAACGGCTGGCATCACTGGCCGACACCCCCGAGGAAGAACCCTTCATGCAAGCCGCGCTGCGCGTGGCGGACCATGAACTGGCGCTCGCCTTTACCGCAGCGTTGCGGGATGTTGAGGCGCATCCGCCACCATTGAGTCCGCTCGCAGCGCAGATTCAAGAGCGCGAGCGCAAATCCCGGGAACTTTTGAATGCGGACCAGCAGCGCGTCGCCCAGTTGACCGCCGAGCTCGCGCAGGCCAAGCCGCCGCGCAGCGATGCGCTGCAGGACGAACTGCAACTCGCGCAATCCCAGTTGGACCTGGATCAGGACGAGGTCGAGGAAGCAGCGCAGGACTTGGTCGCCGCCGGCGGCAACCCGCAGCAGCGCATCGAGGCCATGGTTCAGGAGCACGACGCCCAGGTCAAGGCGCGAGCGGCGGCGGCACCCTCGAGGGTCGTGCCGCCGCCGCTCCACGGGTCTCTGATGCAGCTACGCGACTGGCTCCGCTTGCGCACGAAGCTTGATCTGCTGCGTGATGCGCACGATGCGGCCGACCGCTCGGCACAGGCATTGGCGCAGCAGCGCGGCACCCTTGCCGACAGTCTCGAGACCACGAAGAGCGGCATTTCAGAACTGGCGCAGCACACCAAGAGCGCAAAGGACTCCGGATTGGCAGGTGCGCCGCCCCCAAGGGCATCTCACAGCCACGACGACGCAGCCACGCTTCTCAATCAGACGAAGCTCATCACGGCAGGCCAGAAACTACTCACGCTGCTGGACCGCCAAAGCGCCGATCAGCGGCAATTGGCGGGCATCTATTCGCAGTGGATGAGCGTCGTGTCGCTGCAGGCGAACGCGCTGGTTCACCGGCTGACGATGGACGCGATCATCGTGGTCTCCCTGATTCTCGTCCTGGTATTTCTGGACAAGTGGATCCAGCGCCTGCTGACCAATCCAAAACTCGACCGGCGCCAGGTCGAGACGCTGCGCAGCCTGACACGTATGGCCCTGCGGGTCATCGCCAGCATCGTCATCCTTCTCATTCTGATCGGCATGCCCAGCCAGTTCGGCACGATGATCGGCATCGTCGGCGCCGGGCTGACCGTGGCGATGAAGGATTTCATCGTCGCGTTCTTCGGCTGGCTCATGCTCATGAGACGCAACGGCATTCGGCTCGGCGATTGGGTGGAAATCAACGGGGTCAGCGGTGAAGTCACCGAACTCGGCATGTTTCACACCGTGTTGCTCGAGACCGGAAACTGGAGCGATGCCGGTCATCCCACGGGGCGCCGCGTCACATTCACCAACAGTTTTGCCATCGAAGGACATTATTTCAATTTTTCGACGTCAGGGCAGTGGTTGTGGGACGAATTGCAAGTGGTGGTACCCGCCGGCCAGGACCCGTATCCCATCGTCGACGCCATCACCAAACAGGTCGTGGCCGCGACGGCCGACAATGCAAGGCAAGCCGAACAGGAATGGGAGCGCGCGGTCCAGCAGCGCGGCAGGAGTTTTTCCGGGGCTCCCGGCGTCAACGTCAAGCCCGTGGTCGGCGGCGTCGAAATCGCGGTCCGCTACATCACAAGGGCGAACGAGCGATTCCTGCTCAGGGCCCAACTCTACCAAGCCGCCGTCGATCTGTTGGCACAGAAGCAACTCGTGCCGCCGGCCGGCGCCGTGTAAGCGAAGACGGTTTGGTGCCCTGAGAGAGGCTCGAACTCCCGACCCCTTGATTACAAATCAAGTGCACTACCAGCTGTGCTATCAGGGCGCAGGCAGACTATAGCTTCTTTGCCCTGCGCCGGCCAGCCGGGAGCCCTTGCGCGCAGTTCGATCGGTCCGTGTGACCCGCTTCCCGCAGCAGCCGTTTGTCACTGCACAAAAGTTCTGCCTGCGAGAAATGGGTCCGGTTTTGCCGGCACGGCTGCGCTAGATTTTCGACGGTCGTCGCGGATGACTTCGGCGTCAGCCCCATTGCCAACGCAAGTGCCCATGCTCAAACAAATCGTTGAAATTCCGGTGCAGGCTTTGAAGAAGGGTCTGTACGTATCGAAATTGGATCGGCCCTGGATAGACTCGCCGTTCTTGTTCCAGGGATTCGAAGTTCGTTCGGACGAGGATCTCGCGCGACTGCGCGAACTCTGCAAGACCGTATACGTCGAAGTCACTGCGGCGGAGGCCGCAGAGTTGCAGACGCGCAAGGTCTACCAGAGTCAGAACTCGCTGGGCGAACTGGACCACGACTTGACGGCGCGCATGGCTCTCGTGCCGGTCAAGGATCCGACGCCGCTCAAGGATGAGCTGCGCGCCGCGAACGCGATCTATGGAGACGCACGTCGGACCATGTCCAAAATGTTCGACAAGTTGCGAAGGGGCGGCGGACTGGACATCCCGCAGTTGGAAGGCGCGATAGATACGATCATCGATAGCATCTTCCGTAATCGCGAAGCGATGAGCTGGCTCGCCCGCATGAAGGGCAAGGATGACTATCTTTACCGCCACTCGCTCGCCGTCTCGATCTGGGCACTCGCATTCGGACGCCATTTGGGTCTGGACAAACCCACATTGCGCTCGTTGGGCATGGGCGCGATGGTGCTCGACATCGGCAAGATGCGGCTGCCGACCACGCTGCTGCAGAAGGCCACGAAGCCCGACGAGGCCGAATGGGCCTCGCTGCAGCAGCACGTAAAAGCGGGTATGGCCATTTTGGAGGCCGACCCGAAGGCCGATGCCTTCATGAAGTCCATGGTGCTGACGCATCACGAGCGGCTCGACGGTTCGGGGTATCCGAATAGACTTTCCGGCGACGCCATTCCGCTCGCGGGGCGGATCGCCGGCATCGTCGATTGCTATGACGCGATGACTTCCGACCGTCCCTATGCCAAGGGTAAATCAACCTACGAAGCGGTCCTCGAGTTGAAGCAACTCGGCAAGACCGGGTTTCAGCCCGAACTGGTCGAACTATTCATTCAAGCCGTCGGCGTCTTTCCAGCCGGCACTCTCGTCGAACTCAATACGGGCGAAGTCGCCGTCGTGATCGCCCAAAACCGCTTCCGGCGCTTGCGGCCCGAGGTCATGTTGATTCTGGACGCCGAGAAGAAGATGCGCTCGGAATTCACCATGCTCGATCTGCAGATGGACGCAAAAAATGAACTCGGCAACCACGAGTTATGGATCGCGCGCGGGCTCGAGGCGGGTGCATATGGAATCGATCCCGCGGAATTCTTCCTCTGAGCGCCCAAGGCCCCCTCCAGCAACCCGGCTTCTTCGGCTGCCACGTGGAAGCCCAGACGGCACTGGAGAGGGAAATGCGCGTCCCGGCGGCGTCGCTCGCCGCCGTGCTCATCGACGTGGCGGACGTTTCCCATTTGCAGGCGCGCCTGGGTTATGCGGCGAGCGCCTCCCTGCTTCAGTCTTTATGCGATGGCTTCAGCAAGGCGCTGGGGGCGCGCGGCCGCGTCGTGCGCATGAGCGATGGCTGCTGCTGCGCCATCGTGCGTGGCGTGCGCAACCACGGACACGCCGTGCTCGCCGGCGAGAAGATGGCGCGCACGGCGGATGACGTATTCCACGGCGCAGCCATCAACGTCAAGCCAAAGGTGCACATCGGCGTGGCCTTGTACCCGGCGCAGGCCACTCAAGCCGAGCCGCTGCTGCGCTTCGCGCAACTGGCTGCAGAGGCGTGCGGGAGACGGGATTCACGGGTCGTGGTTTTCGACGAACACCGGGATGCCGAAGCGCACGCGCCCTGGGCCCTCGGAAATGATTTTGCGCGGGCGCTGGAGACGGGGGAGCTGTCGGTGTTCTACCAGCCCAAAGTGAACATCGCCTCCGGCACTCCCGTCGGAGTCGAGGCGCTCATGCGGTGGCTCAGGGACGGCAGACCGGTGGCGACCCCGGACGTTTTCATTCCGATCGCCGAGGGGGCCGGGCTCATCCATTCCGCGACGTGGTATACGTTGAGCAATTCATTACGGATGTCGGCCGAACTCGCCGGCATGTCGGTGGCGGTCAACGTGACGCCGGCGATGCTGCACCATCGCGAATTCATCGACATGGTTCGTACGGCTTTATCGACCTGGGGAATCGGCGACCGTCGTTTGACGTTGGAAGTCACGGAGGGCGCCTTGATCGCGGATTTTGCCGAGGCGACCGTGCGTTTGAAACAGCTGCGCGACATGGGCGTACGCATATCGATCGATGATTTCGGAACCGGGTACTCATCCTTGAGTTATTTCAAGAAGATCCCGGCGGACGAACTGAAAATCGACAAGTCTTTCGTGATGGGCATGACCAAGGACTCCTCGGATCATCGTCTCGTGCGGACCATCATCGGACTCGCGCAGCATTTCAGCCTGCAAACGGTCGGCGAGGGAGTCGAGGACCGGATGACGTTCGATGCATTGGCCGAACTCGGCTGTGACCAGGCTCAAGGCTACCTCTTCGCGCCGGCGCTGAGCCGCGAGAGCCTGCAATCTTGGCTGCAGACGAACTCCCGAGACCTGCGCCTCAGCATCTGACTTCCCCTGCACGCACGGGGTTCGAATACAATTCGACGCGTCCGCCTCGATGAATGTTTCGCCTTGCCTGTTACAAAAGGTAAGCTTGCGCTGCGCCAGCCAAATCCTACAGCGGGTGGGGCAGCGAGCGGATTGAAGCATGAGGATGGGATGCTTAGTCTAGGCGGTGTTTTTGCTCCCACCTCGTTCCACCGTCTGCAATCCATGGGAGTGTTCATGAGGTCGATTTCAACAACGCTGCAACGTAAGCGGTTCAGCCGTGGCGAGTGACCAGGACGTCTATCTATTCCGCGAGGGGACCAATTCCAACATCTATCACATGTTGGGCTGCACCTTGTTGAAGGACGGGGCGGGCGCGCGCTTCGCGGTCTGGGCACCCAACGCCGCCTCTATTTCGGTCATTGGCGATTGGAATGGCTGGCAACCGCTGATCCACAATTTGTCTGCGCGCTCCGACGGCTCGGGGATCTGGGAAGGCACCTTTCACGGCGTTCAACACGGACATGCCTATAAGTACCGCATCGTCGCGGCGGGTGATGCTCGTGTGCTCGAGAAAGCAGATCCCGTCGGCTTTCTCTGTGAACTGCCGCCGGCGACCGCATCGCGGGTCTGGACACTCGACTATGGGTGGAACGACGGGGAATGGATGAACTCCCGTGGTGGTCGCAACGGGCTGGAATCGCCCATGGTGATTTACGAGGCTCATCTCGGTTCGTGGCGCCGCAAAAACGGCGAATACCTCAACTATCGCGAGCTTGCGCACGCGCTTGCCGACTACCTGGCCGACCTCGGGTTCACCCACGTTGAACTCATGCCCGTGACCGAACATCCTTTCTACGGCTCATGGGGTTACCAGACCACGGGCTATTTCGCCCCGACGGCGCGTTACGGAAGTCCGCAAGATCTCATGTATTTCGTCGAGCATCTGCATCAGAGAGGAATCGGTGTCATTCTCGACTGGGTACCGTCGCACTTTCCGAACGACGCACATGGCCTCGCCGATTTCGACGGCACGCACCTGTACGAACACGCGGACCCGCGCCAGGGCTTTCATCCTGAATGGAACTCCGCCATCTTCAACTACGGCCGCAACGAGGTTCGTAGTTTTCTGATCTCCTCGGCCTTGTTCTGGTTCGAGAAATACCATATCGACGGGATACGCGTCGACGCGGTAGCCTCGATGCTATATCTGGACTATGCGCGCAAGGACGGCGAGTGGATTCCGAACAAGTACGGCGGTCGCGAGAATCTCGAGGCCATTCACTTTTTGCGAACGTTGAACGAGGCGGTTTATCGGGATCATGCCGATGCGTGCATGATCGCGGAGGAATCGACGGCATGGCCGATGGTCTCGAGGCCGACCACCATGGGCGGACTCGGCTTCGGCATGAAATGGAACATGGGCTGGATGCACGACACGCTCGAGTACGTAAAGCAAGATCCGGTATTTCGTAAATACCATCACGGCCAACTCACTTTCTCGCTTATTTATGCCTTCAACGAGAATTTCGTGCTACCGCTCTCGCACGACGAGGTGGTCTATGGCAAAGGTTCGCTGATCGGCAAGATGCCCGGTGATGACTGGCAGATGTTTGCCAACCTGCGCGCCCTGTTCGGTTACATGTGGGGGCATCCCGGCAAAAAGCTTCTGTTCATGGGCGGAGAATTCGCGCAGCGCCGCGAGTGGACGCACGAAGGGGAACTCGAATGGTGGGTCACTTCGCTGCCAGAACATGCCGGCATGCTCAATTGGATTCGCGGTTTGAACCGCGTCTATCGCAGCGAGCCATCGCTATATCAGAAGGATTTTACCTCGGATGGTTTCGAGTGGATCGACGCTGGCAACGCAGAGCAGAGCGTCCTCGCCTTCGTGCGCAAGAGCCCGGGAAACGTCCCCATCCTCGTCATCATCAACTTTACCCCCGTCCCCCGTCGTAACTTTCTCGTCGGCATTCCCAATCGCGGGATCTGGCGCGAGGTCCTCAACAGCGATGCGCTGGAGTATGGTGGATCAGGATGGGGCAATCTCGGCTGTGTCGAATCGGTGCCGGTCGCTTCGCACGGCCGCGTCGATTCGCTCAATTTGAATTTACCGCCACTGGCAACCGTCATGTTGCGTTGGGAAGGTCATGGCTGACAGGAAAACTCGACGCAGAGTCAGGGCCGGTGATGCGGCATTCACGCCGCCGACGGCCTCGCCCGTGACGCTGGCCGATGCCTCGGGCATGGGTCGTCGCCGCGCGGTCATCGATGCGCTGCTGCCTGAAGTCGACGGCGGGCGCTTCGCGGTCAAGGCCACCGCCGGCGAAAGCGTCGGCATCGAGGCACATTGCTTTACGGATGGGCATGACAAGCTGCGCGTCGTTCTCAACTGGCAGTCCGTGACGGACGACACGAGCTACGAAGTAGAAATGACGAGCCGGCCCAACGACGTGTGGACCTGTGTATTCACTCCCCCCGCTCCCGGGCGTTACCGCTATGCGGTGACGGCATGGGTGGACCATTTCGAATCATGGCGGCGCGAACTCGAGCGGCGCGATGATGAACAGGACATCCGCATCGCGTTGCTGGTCGGTGCAGCCTATTTGGAGGATGCTGCTGATCGCGCACCCGATGAGGATGCGGCGGCATTGTCGGACTGGGCCAACGTACTGCGCGAGACAGCCGAGGATCATTCCGCGCATCCCGACATCGCGGCGATGAAGGCGCTCGCGCTCGACCCTGCCAAGGGATCGATTGCCGCCCGCTATGCGGATCGCAGCCTGGCCGTTCAAGCGAGCCGGGAATTGATCGCCGATCGGCGCCGCGCGCAGTACAGCACCTGGTACGAGCTCTTTCCACGTTCGTCGGCAGCGGAACCCGGCCGTCACGGCACGTTCAAAGACGTGGAGGCTCGCATCCCTTACGTCGCCGAGATGGGATTCGACGTGCTCTACATGCCGCCGATTCATCCCATCGGCAGGATCAACCGCAAGGGCCCTAACAACGCTCTGACCGCCGCCCCTGAGGATGTCGGCAGCCCTTGGGCGATCGGCGCTGCCGAAGGCGGCCACAAGGACATCCTGCCGGAGCTCGGCACCTTGAAGGACTTCGCTAGCCTGGTGAGCAAAGCGCGCGAATTCGAGATCGAACTGGCGCTCGATATCGCGTTTCAATGCGCACCGGATCACCCGTATGTCACCGCCCATCCCGAGTGGTTCAAGCATCGGCCCGACGGCAGCGTGCAATACGCGGAGAATCCACCGAAAAAGTATCAGGACATCTATCCTTTCGATTTCGAGAGCACGGACTGGCGCGGCTTGTGGGACGAACTCAAGAGCGTCATGGATTTCTGGATCGGCCAAGGCGTACGGATTTTCCGAGTCGACAATCCGCACACGAAATCCTTTGCCTTCTGGGAATGGGTGATCGGCGACATAAAGAAGACCCATCCGGACGTGCTCTTTCTCGCCGAGGCATTCACGCGCCCGAAAGTCATGCATCGACTGGCCAAAGGGGGCTTTTCGCAGTCATACACTTATTTCACCTGGCGCAACACCAAGGCCGAACTCACCGAGTACTTCACCGAGCTCAGCCGCGGGCCGGGGCGCGATTATTTCCGGCCCAACGTCTGGCCGAATACGCCCGACATACTGCATGAAGCTCTGCAGTCCGGACTGCGTTCGGTGTTCGCCGCACGGCTGGTCCTCGCCGCTACACTATCGGCAAACTACGGCATCTACGGACCCGCCTATGAACTGATGGAAAGCGAACCGCGGGATCCGGGCAGCGAAGAGTACCGCGACTCCGAAAAGTACCAGTTACGGCACTGGCAGCTTGACCGTCCGGACAGCCTGGCACCGTTGATCGCACGGGTGAACCGCATTCGACGCGACAACGTGGCACTCCAAGCCGATCGCACGCTGACCTTCTGCTCCGTGGACAACGATCGCTTGATCGCTTATTTGAAACACGATGCGACGTCGAGAAACGTCGTGCTGACGGTGGTCAATCTCGACCCCTACAATACGCAATCCGGTTGGCTGGAGCTCGATTTGAACCTGCTCGACATCGAAGCGGATCGAGTCTTTCAAGTCCACGATCTGTTGAGCGATCAGCGCTTCCAATGGCGCGGCCCCCGCAATTACGTGATGCTCGACCCGGCTCGCATGCCCGCCCATGTGTTCCGGTTGCGGCGTCACGTTCGCAGCGAACACGATTTCGACTATTTTCTATGACGTGGTGAACGATGAACGATGTCCAATCACCAGCGCTCGAGTCGACCGCGCCCGCGGGGCTGGTCGTCGACGATCCGCTCTGGTACAAAGATGCCGTCATCTACCAGTTGAACGTCAAGTCGTTTTTCGATTCGAACGACGATGGCATCGGCGACTTCCAGGGCCTGACGTCGAAGCTCGGCTACATTCGCGACCTCGGCGTGAACACGATTTGGTTGATGCCATTTTATCCATCGCCGCTCAAGGACGACGGCTACGACATCGCCGATTACACCGACATCCATCCGCAGTTCGGCACGCTCGACGACTTTCGCGCCATGCTCTTGGAGGCCCACCGCCTCGGTTTGAAGGTGGTGACCGAACTCATCATCAACCACACGTCCGATCAACATCCCTGGTTCCAGGCTGCGCGCAAGGCCGCAGAGGGCTCGCCCGAACGGAATTTTTATGTGTGGAGCGACAGCGACCAGAAGTATCTCGGCACGCGCATCATTTT
>Ga0116227_10010882_pt1 | contig 15609 bp, 15 predicted proteins | sample S1TSphgellanicum_FD_89693 | JGI IMG/M metagenome (GOLD analysis project Ga0116227, IMG submission 89693) | Host-associated microbial communities from peat moss isolated from Minnesota, USA - S1T2_Fb - Sphagnum magellanicum MG | ecosystem: Host-associated > Plants > Peat moss > Unclassified... | reverse complement strand
TCCTTTTGTGCTTCCTTTGTCACACCCAAACCCCCCGATAACAGCCCCTTACCTCCTTGTTTTCGGAGGGAAGGGGGGCGGAAAGGGGACATTTGCAGGCAAACCCCCCCCCCCCCCCACTCCCCTTTCAATTGTGTAGTCGCACAATTGTGTCACATAATTGTTCTTCCCGCACATCTTGCACTTGTTTCTCAAGATTTCTTTCTCAAATTTAGCCCCATGATCATCACCCAAACCTATATCTGGACGATAATTGACAGGTTGAATGTGCTTGCCCTCTCAGATATGCTTGTATGGTCTCTTAGAAGCCGAGATCCATCAGCCACCACATTTATTGACATCATTCTCTGTTTCAGATATTGCTTGTATGATCTCTTAGGCTCTGAGCCATCAACCGACGCATTTCTTGACACAATTCTCTGTTTCAGATGTGCTTGTATCTTGGGCTCTGAGCCATCAACCGCTGCATATTTTGACACAATTCTCTGTTTTACTATCAATGGGAGATTGAATATACAACTGAGTTGTTGGCCTACAAAATAACTGGAAAGATGGGTTTGTGAACAGTTGGTGGCAAAAGAGGGAAATGTGATTGTGTGCACAGTGAGCCAACTGTATCTTGCTTTCCTCAACAACTGGCCAAGCAGGGCCAGCGTCATATTGCACGCATAGTTGCAGAAGAGTATGCAACTCTTGACTTCATGAATGAGGGGTGGCTAGGCCATGCAGTTTCAGAACCCCCAGCTCCAGACTGCACCCCAAACCCACACTTTTGGGTCTCAGTTGAGAGCAAGCAGGTATGTGGGTATCAGTTAATACTTTTATCCATGGTAACACTTTTGCTATTGTTTATCAGGATGAGGTTAGGATGCACTCTTGCGTAAAGTTTGCATATGTGGCCATACCAGCATGACTTTTAAAGCAGCCAACTAGAGGACCATTCTCTTGAGCCCTGATTGGGGTTATAGATTTCACAGCATTCTCTGTTCTGCAGGGCCTTTTCAACCTCACCTTGTGTAGATCTCACCTTCTGGTAATTCTGCAGCTAGGGTACACTGCGTTGTACAATGATGTGGATATGGTCTGGCTGGCAGACCCATTTCCTCTCTTTGAAGGTCATCATGACATCTTCCTCAGTGGTGACTTGGCTGTGGTAATTCTTGGACTTACTTTTGCATGTTGTAGTGGGCAATGACTCTGTACTGCATAGTAGTATTTATATATGCAATCCACTGACTGTGCAGCAGGGCCTAGGGTTTAGGACATAGTGCTTCCAAGCTATGATTCCGTTATCCAAATGAATGTGTCATTGACATTATTAGTTCAAGATTAGTTTGAGATTAGTTTGGGATCAGCAGCCCTTGTGAGCTGAGGCTTTGGTGGAATCTGATCAGGTGAAACCAGAAACTTGCTCACATGAACTGCCACCACCTGGGAAGAAAGGGCACACGCACCTTTGCAGCTGCATGCTCTTTTTAAGACTCACTGAAGGTGCCAGATTATTGCTACATTTGTGGATCAAGGAGCTTCAGGGTCAGCCATGGACTTTCCATGTCAGAGAAAATGACCAACCAGGGTTCACTAGAGCTTTCAACAAAACAGCAAGCCAGGTTTGGGAAATATCTTAAACTTTCAGTTTTGAAGTTGTTCCTGTGTCAGAAGCTGCTTTGGTCAACTCAATTTGGACTTCTTATCAGTGATGCAGACTCTAGACAGTAACCTCCCTTTCCTGTGGGCCTGAATTCTGTTACCTTCAAAAAAAGTGTCAATGTGGATTTTTCTCTACAATCTCATAGAAATTCATTATTCTCTGTCCCCTCACATTATATGTGAAGTTAGTATGATGCTATGAAGGTGACAAGTTCATGGTATTTGTCAGGGGCATCCATGTGTACAAAGCGAGACCGTAAAGAAAAGGAAATTGATTGAGGATATCTCTGCAACCTTCCTTCCAACAATCCAACAGATGGAGGAGCACATGCACCAGTGAGACGAGGATCCTTCCTAGCCACTGAGTTACTTGTTCTTTTGACAAACTCCTGTGAAACCTGTAGGTTGATGTCTATCTATTGCCACAAGTGGCATTTTCTCCAGGAGGGTTGTACTTCACCATTGATAGCTGATGTAAGGAGACAGCCAGTAAGCATGTGATTGTGCACACAACAAATATATCGCAGGCTTTGAGATGAAATGCCAATGTTTTCAGAACTTTGGCCTATGGTTTGTGGATGTTGATGCAGCCCTGTCACCATTGTCTGAGAAAGGGGGCTGATGAGTTCACCCATGTCCCTTACATAAGGGTGGACCAATTTGGTCCACTTTTCAGTGTATTTCTGCCTTTCTCTGATGTTTAGGGGTTAAAGCCTTCTTCAACACTCCCTACATGTCATTCAACCCAGAAGTTCATTGAAGCCAGAAGTATCATCATCCACTGTGATGTGAATGCCGTACATTTAATGACCACATGCTACAAATTTGGCATTTGTGTGACCCACTTTAATATTGGAAAAATTGCATCTTCAGATGTCTCTGGCAAGGGCACTCTATCAATACACACTTCTCCATTCACACTTTCAACCCTCTGTAGTTCAAGCAATTTTTCTATTGCATGTTGCCATTGACTCACCCTGTTTAAGAGGATCAGTAAAACTTACAGGAATTGACAAAATCAGCTGACAGGGCATTGTTGTGATTTGATGAGGTTCAATACATCTGCCAGAGAGTACGTAGGAGTCCTAGCATGCCTCTTTCTGGTTTGCCTCCAAATGTGTTCCTTTTGACCAGCAATACTGTCAGTGACTGCAGCTCATAATTATAGTCCAACTCTCAGCGAGTTGACCACAAAGCTTCTCTCTTCATACTGCTTGTAGCATGAGTAGCAATGCAATTACTTCTTTGTAGTCACAGAACAGACTACTGTCAACTTGTGACTCTTGCATTATAGCATGTCATTCTATCATTAATTGTCACACTAAATTTGTGCAGTATAACCTAAATTGCTCCAACAATGCACATGATTGTTGAAGACTCCACAAAAATCAAAGGAAACTGAACTCTTGTGAGTAATTGAAGCTACAAAAAACTCAGCTCCCAAAATGACAAATGCATAGTTCCTGGAAGTAGCCTACAATACGCAGACATCAATCTTGTTTGGGACGAACATTTCTGACATTTACAAAACATAGTATCACTGTCACAACCAAGCCCAGAAGGTATCCACCACCAGCGCCATATGTACAGCAAACTGGCCACTCCTGTTCAACACCAGTCTCAAATCACTTAGACACAAATCCTTGCTTCTTTCCTCACATTTGAACACAGATTTTGAGAAAGCAAGAGAGACAAACTGGTGAGCCAGAAGTGAGGTTTGGACAAATGTGAACCTGCCAAGGCCGTTCCCAGTCCAGGGGCATGGGCCAAGCTCCCACCCATGCACCTAAAGCAGCACCATGTGCAGGAATGCATATTGCCAGCTCCACTCCTCCATGAGGTCTACAAAACAATCACATTGACAACCATGAGGCAAAGCCTTAGACAATGTAGATAGGCACACTTTGGAAACTCAGTTTGAAAATTCAGGTAACAAAAGAAATCTAGATTTTAACATCTGCAGCTCGATGATGGGATCACAATACAGTTCAATACGCACTTAGTGAATGCAAACACACGCTGCCAATCTGTCCATGATGCTCCAAGCACGATGGCTGCTGGTACTACCTGCTTGACCACACTCCTCACTGAATTAGAGTTCTTTAAACCCTAGCCCAAAATTGGCTTAACCAGGCTCCATAAGGTACTGAATAAACTCTAGGCTTTCAACAAGTTGTCAATGTTTAAGCAGTTCAGTCCTCCCCACCATAATACTTTCCAAAGTACATTTCCACAGTTGAGAGACTTTAGAAATCTTGGATGCCAAAAGTATAGACACCAATCTTACACAAACCTCTTTGGAAGATCAAAAAAGTACCAGCTCCACTTAAAGAGCTGGTATTACACAATCAAATACCTTAAATTTAAAACCAGCTTAAGAACAGTCAGAGTTGGAAGTGACACTATTTTTTTTGTTTTTATAAGATATCTCCAAAGAGATGGCGTGAAACTACTTTCAAAACAAGGATATGTTCAGCATGACCCATTATCTTTGCCACATGATTCAAATTTGCACATTAACTAAAATTACTGTGTGTGTTGTCTGTCAACTTTACAACTGGTCCCAGGGACCTGGGTGTTATGTGCTGCATGTTGGTGGAAGGAATTGAATGATCAATTGGAAGAAGCAATAGAAGGTTAATGACCTACCGTAAGAGATGACATGAGGCATGCCCAATGCCATGTTCTCGCTGCAAACCTGCCATTTTGCATGAAGGCATTATTAGGAGTGTTGCATCAAGGAAGTAGTCAAGGCCACCTTCCAGTAATGCCCCTTAACTTACTGGAAATGAACAAGGCAAAACTGCCAGAAAATCATGATTGTGTAAAAAGTGGAGAAAGTGATTGGCTATTTCCACAATGTATGACTAACTAAGTTGCTCCCCCCCAAAGTACACAGTATTTAAACTCAACTATTGATCTGTTATGAGATATTTAAACTCAATTGCACACCCCAAACCAATCACCAGCTACAGAGACATTCACAAATCAACTTCAATTCAGAAGTGTTGAAATGGAAGGCCTGATATTCTAGAACAGCTATAGATCTATTCATCTCCACCTCAAATCTGAGAAGCACCCAGTTTCCCAGTCTCCATTAGAAATGGAATACAAACACTCCAATAGAAAGGTGATCTTAAGGTCTCCTAAAAGTATGACACAGATAGTCTGCCCAGATGGAGGTCCACATATGGGAGGGTTGGGGTAACTATCTTACTGAAAAGAAGTTGGTGCACCAAATGCAAGAGCTACCAATGCAGCCACCACCGTCCCTGCAGACATCACCAACCCTTCACTTAGTCCACATTTTCTTCTAAATAGATTGAAAGACAGGCACTGATCTGAAATTTTGGTGAACAACAATATCCACAACACATAGTATACCGCCCCAAAAAAAAAAGAAATCTAATAAGAAGATGCAATCTAAGAAAATCAATCCATGAGGAGACTAAACACCAATTTGCATGAATGGGAGGTGGCAGAAACTACCTACAGGAAGACTAAGGAGACCACACCCCAGGGACCACCAGACCTGCCATGCACATTGCTCTCTGTTACAATCAGTGATCACATCTTCAAGATCAAACAAAAGGCACAGTAGCCAATTACTCCCTCCTGCATTTCTCAAGATCCTGCTGCTGAGTAATCTTTCAAAACTTCCTCTTCATCAACATACATACAAAGAGAAAAGTCTCTAGAAGAGAGAAAAAATTTCCCCAGCCAGAGATTCCACTACTTGGAACAATGTTGCATTCAAGCTACTTACCGAACGAGTTTTAGATGTAAGGAGCACCAAAAAGACATAAGTCAGGATCACAACAGGTACAATAATCGTCTGCAAAAGGGCAAAAACACATACACACAAGCGAGCGAGGTTTTAGAGAGGTAAGCAGCAACAAGTGGACATAATTCAGAATCACTGCAGGTGCAATAGACGCCTGCACAAGGCAATAGAAACAATCATGATATGCTCCTCCGCCCTGCTTACGCTATTTATCTTACCGGACTCATTTCGACAAACAACTGAACACCGAAAACGAGAAAAAGATCGGCACATTCATCATCATCATCTTTGGACTCAAAACGAAGCCACGGCGGGTACTGGAATTTCTCGAACAAGGACAAGAGAGAAAGAAGAACAAACAAAAAAAGCAGAATACCAGAGCGATTTGTAGGGTTTGCACAGGCTGTGTGATCAGATGCAGGTTCCATAGTGCCGGCACGGTCTTCAGCCCCGCCAACACTGCAGCTCCACACAGCACTTGCGTTGCAACGATCCCCGCTCTTCCGAGCTTCTCGTCCTCCATACAGCGTCACTCTTATTACTCTTCTTCCCTCTCTCTCGCTCTCCTCCCCTCGCAATGCACAAGAGTCTGCAGGTGCGCGTGCGCATCTCTCTCTCGAGGCAGAGATGGAATTTTTTTTTTAGGGTTTGGGGAAGAAATCGCATGTACATGTATGGTATTAAGGCAGAGGTAAATATTGAGTTTTTTTACTTAGGTTACCATATTAGGGTTTAACCAACATTCAAATTTAGGGTTTAACCAACATTCAAGTTTAGGGTTTAATCAACATTCAAGTTTAGGGTTTTGTTGGTTGTTTGGGTTTTAGCATTTTGAGCTCCCTAATTTTTGAGCTTTTAATATTTTGTGCTCCCTAGTAGTTTTATGAGTGTAGAGCTTGTAAGTAATTTTCATTATTCACATTTGAATTTTAAAGTTAGTATTTTCAATGAATTCAATGACTATTGGGCATTGTATTATTAACATTTTTTTTCTTTTTGATCATGTTGAAATTTTGAAACCTAATTGTCACAAGAAGAAGAAGAGAATGGTTCAAGTGAGGAATTTATTCTTATAGTTTGATTGAGGTAGCACTCATAATCCATGCAATGCCAATTATTTTTTCTTTTCTTGTTTACTAAAAAAAACTAAGTCACATAAGACTTGGTGGAAAAAGCCTAAACAATCTAGACATTGGGATTTGATAAAAAGGAGTCGTTTGACACACCCATTTGGAAATGAGGGATAGAAAATAGTTAATCCCATATTGTATGACTTATGGAGCATTTATGTATTTGGTTAGCAAATTGAAACCTTTTGTCAAATCTAGGGTTACTATGTTGGTTAGAGCACCGTTAAAGCTTAGAAAAGATATTGGGTTGGTGTTATATCGATTTGCACATGGGGTTACTGTAAACGTCATTACTAATAGATTCAATGTTGAAGCTTCTACAATGTGTAAGTATGTTGATATTGTCGTTAATACTTTAATTTCTAAGGATAAATTGTTTAGTCGATATATTTCTATACCTCATGGTTCATGCTTACTTAAAATTATGCATAAATTTTTTCATGCATGTGGCTTACCCAATGTTTGTGGCACTATTGATGGGTCCCATATTATGCTTTCCCAAAAGCAATATAAACGGGTTATTACAGTACCTACAATTATTATTATAGATGAAAAAAATGTAAAATTTAGTTGTTTTACAAATAATTTGTGACATGGACAAATTGTTTTGGAACGTTTGTTGCTCGATTGCTAGCAAAATAGCAGATGGGGGCCAATTTATAGTGTCATTTATTTATCAACAACTTCAAACACGTTCAATTTTAAAAGAGCCAATTGTGGTGGTTGAAGGTTTAGAGATAAAACCTTATTTACTTGAAAATGCAGGTTGTGCAAGTCGATATTACCTTTTGTATAATTTCAAACTGGTTGATGGAAATTTGGATAAAATCATGTTCAACTAACAAATAAATGTTGGTAAAACTAGCATTGAAAATGCTTTTGGGATTTTTAAAAATAAGCAAAGCATCTTGCATTACATTAGTGCATGTGTTGATTGAATTCTTGAAATTGTGGTGGCTTGTTGTGTCCTTCATAATTATTGCCAATTAATGGGATTACCCCCACCTCCAAAAGGTCCTCAAGAAGATCCTCTTTGTCATTCAAGGGGGCAAATGCCTCTTCTTCGTGAAGGTCAAGTCGCCTCACAACGTGGAAAAACAATGCATGCTACATTTCTCACAAATTGGATGATTGTTTGTGCAAGCATTATTTGATGTTCTTGATGAGCACTTTGGAAATATAGGTGCATCAGATTTGAGATTTTAGTATATTGGTCTGAAATTTGGAACACAAGTCCATTAGGAGGGCTCTTAGCTCTTACAATTTGCAAAATTGAAAAAAAAAAAATTCAATTCTATTTCTAGATGAAAAAATGTAAAACATCTTACAAGAAACCCACTTTGGATATATAGATGCATTAGATTTGAAATTTTATTCAATTACCGTCAAATTTGAACCATGAGTGCATAGGGAGTTCTATTAATTAATGCAATTTGCAAAATTGGAATAAAATCAAAAGAGAAAAAATTAATTAACTATGTTTTTAGATGAAAAAATATCAAAAAAACCCACAAAAACCCTACTTTGGTGATATAGGTGCATCAAATCTAAGATTTTATTCAATTGCTCTCAATTTTGAACCATGAATGCACAGGGAGTTTTAGTGACTAATGTATGTTACAAAACTAAGAAAAGGAAAAGAAAAATAGTTATTTAACTCTAATTTTAGATGGAAAAATGCAAAAAAAACCCACTTTGGTAATATATGTGCATTAGATCTAAAATTTTATTCAATTACTTTGAAGCTTGGATCACAATTGCATACAAAGTTTTAATAACTAATGCATTTGCAAAACTGAAAAAATGAAAAGAGAAAAAGTTATTTAACTATGTTTTTAAATGAAAAAATGCAAAAAAACCTTTTTAAAACCTACTTTTGTAATATAAGTGCATCAAATTTGAAATTTTATTCAATTTCTTTAAAACTTGGATCACAAGTGCATAAGGAGTTTTAGTAACTAATGAATTTGCTAAGCTGAAAATGTTTTAAAAGAGAAAATTTTACTTAATTATATTTTGAGATGAAAAAATGCAAAAAACCCCGCAAAAAACCCACTTTGGAAATATAGGTGCATCAAATCTGATATTGTTTTTCAATTGCTCTGAAATTTGGACCACAAAGTGCATAAGGAGTTTTAGTAACTAATGCAATTGACAAAACTGAAAAGAAAAAAAAGTTATTTAGCTTTGTTTTTAGATGAAAAAATGCAAAAAAACCTGTTAAAAACCCACTTCGAAAATATAGGTGCATCAAATCTGAGATTTATTTTCAATTTTTCTGAAATTTGGACCACAAATGCATAAGGAGTTTTAACAATTAATGTAATTTATAAAACTGAAGAAAAAAAATTATTTAAATTTTTTTTAATGAAAAAATGCAAAAAAAAACTTGCAAAAAACCCACTTTGGAAATATAGGTGCATCAAATCCGAGATTTTTTTCAATTGCTCTAAAATTTGGACCACAAGTGCATAATGAGTTTTAGTAACTAATGCAAATTGAAAAATTGAAAAAAAATCGAAAGATAAAAAGTTATTCAACTCTATTTTTAGATGACCAGATGAAAGAATTTTTTTAAAAAAATGTATTGCTTCTTTACACAAAATCACAAATTGACAAATATTTGAATCATTTTGAAACATGTAAAATGTCTCCAAGCATTTTGGCAATTGCCAATTGAGTTGCTTGAGTGTGTGCATGTTCTAACTCGAGCTTTTGACTCTCAAGCTCAAATTCCATTTGCTTGATAGCCAATTTTTCATTGGATTATATAAGCAAAATTGTCATTCTTTTTCCAAATTCTAGTTTGTGTCTTTCGACATTAATAGGACCTCCCGCAAATTTTTTCATGGCTTCCACCAAGTAATTGGCATTTCCAATCAATGCTCATTTGCGAGATGGTACTTTGCCAAAAACCTCGAACAATTTGCAAGAAACATTTTTTAGGGTAAAAGAAAAAATATTTGTACCTTCCTTTGGTGTATTAACAAAAGTTTCAAGAAATGGCACATCTCTTACCTCCTCATCATTTGACAGTGTAGGTGTGAATCTTTGAGTTTCTAGAATTTCATGTTCATCCTTTTCAATCATTTTCATAGTGCCTTGATCAACCCCGCTAGGTGCACCATCTCCTTTGGCAAAACCTTCCATAATAGTTGTTATCCATGTAAACCATGACCATGTTAATCCATTATGTCTGGTTTGTTCTTTCAGCAAAGTTTTTTTATGTCAATACTCACTTTCATCTTTTCAATTTTGTTCTTGGTTTGTTTTTCTTTCCAATGACACTCATTTGGTAATTCATAATGATGTTCAGTACAAATGTGTGTCCAATGTTTGAATGGCAAACAAGATTTGTGAATATGCCTCTAGTCCTCTTCATATAAATCAAGGATGTTAACAACATCACTCCCTCCTTTCAACATTTGTTTCATCATCCCTTTTTTTTTCTTATGACACAATTTAACAATTGGTAATTGTAATAATGGAGGTGCAACAACAATGGATGATGAAAATCCTTCCAACAATGGAGGAGCTACAATAGTTTTCATCTCATTTTCTATTATAAAATGAGTCCACATATGTGGACTTCCATCACTCATGATTCTACAAAAGAAAATCATATGCAAAATAGAAATAAGAATTGATGAAAAATACATTCAATACAAACAAAAACAAAGTCAAGAAAGTTGAAATAAACTTCAAAATAACCATAATGTATACACACATACACAAAGGTTATAAATCAAAGGAATAAATCAAAAAATTGATTAAAAACCCTTGCCCTAATACATAAATTTCATATTAGGGTTACACTTATACATTACATTTTACATCATACAAAGACAAATTCAAGAAAGCTAAATCAAAAAATCATTTCAAAACAACCATAATACATACACATATACAAAAATTATATATCAAAGAAACAAAATCCAAAAATTGCTGAAAATAATTTAAATATTAAATACATACTAGTGTAAAAAGTGTTGTTGAAGTTCCAAGTGTTGTAAAAAAAATGAGTTTCTAAAATGTGGAAAGTCTCAAATACTATCCTAGACACTTCGTAATTTTTTTTACTATGGTTATATTTTATAATAATTTCATTTTACCTTTATTATTGTACTTTTTAAATCTAAGGCACAACTACAATGGCTGTTAGTTGCCACCATGAGACTTTACCTCCATGCCCAAAGGAATTAGTGATGGGCAAAATGGGAGGTTGTTGCCAAAGGCCCCCATTTGCCGCTTTAAGTTGTGCATGTGCCTAACCTTTCTACCTCCATGCTTTAGGGCGTCAATGGTAGGCAAAATGGGAGGTTAGTGCCAAAGCCCCCCATTTGCCCCTTTAAGTTGTGCATGTGCCTAGCCTTTCTACTATGTCATTGTCATGGCGACACATTACATAGGAAAAAGGTCTATCATGACGTTACTTTATGTAAGAGAAAGGTTAGTTGATAGACCCTTCTCTTATACATAAAAACTTTTGTCAATTTACATAATGTAGTTGGAGGGCATTTTAAATAGGTAAAAGTTAAAGGTTTAGGGTTTAAGAATTCTTACAAATGTGAACATTTCATTTTTTGAAACATCCATTTTCATTTTCTTTCCTATGATACCTAAAAAATAAATAAAATTAGCACAAGTCCTTCCACTTGATAAAGCTTTCGACCACAAGCTTTTTGGCACACGTAAATTGGTGCCCTTCAAACAAACTTAGGAAGTTTGTAGCGTGTAGGTGATATGTAAGGCCTGAATAGAGGGGCAATATCAAAATAAGGCACCCCACTAAAACAACTTGAGAGAAAGACTTAATAGCTTGAAAAAAATTATAGAATTTGGAGTATGAATGTACAAGGATGATATTTGGTTTCAACGTATATGGATTTTTTAATATGTTGCATATCATACATGTATGATATTTGCCATGTGGTTATAACATAAGACGATTATAACCCTTAAAGATTAAGGTTTCCCCAAAACATAAGATGCTTCCACAAAAATATTTTTTCCCACCTATTATGCTATGGAACAAAATATAGGAAAACTTATTATTAAGTTGGGCTTTGTGTTGCTTTGCCCTACTAAGGTCAAAATATTAACATATTCAAAAAATGTTTAAAAAATTAATTACCATACATTGATAATTTAAATCACATAAATTAATTATGGAATTATTTGTATTTTCATTAAATTTAGAATATGATAATTAATTTGCACCTATTACAATATTAACATTTATGGCACACATAATTTTTATTTTTTAATGCCTTTCGTTGCTTTGAAAAAAAAGGTTGGGCAATGTCTTTTAATTTTTTTCATATCATCCTTCAAAAATATATATAATATAAAATATTTTTGACCCTAGTGCTTACAAGGTCCTTATGTATTTCTTCATGCCTTTGGTGTTTTTCAACATTGTATCCAAGGTTCTCAACCCTCAAACTATTAGTGCCCTTTATCATAAAAAAACAAAATGCATGTCCACCCTAATGTCAACTAGGTATTAAAATAGAGTGAGAATTGATTTCAACTTGATTTTCATTTTGAAGATCGTTGAATATCATCGAGGGTGATACCATATATGAAACCTAGCTTACAGGTTTTCAATATATGGATAATTGATCCTCTAAAAACCAATTCCCATGAAGAAAAAAATTTGAAACCTCGCCAAGGTGTTAAAAAAAATAGTATTAGGGTTTCAAGTTAGGGTTTTTAAAAAAAGATTAGGTTTCCAGGGCATGAAGAAACACAAAACACATAACAACTATTTGTGTTTTTTGCTTCTCCACAAAAATAAAAAGTTCCCACTCATTTGGGGTTTCATCTCTTTTGTTGTTTGTGTTTTGTGAGCATTGTGCATTGTTATGTTTTGTGATTTCATTTGCATTGTTATCTTTCTACATTTCCTTTCTTTCTTTTTGTTTTGTCTTGTTGTCTCTTAATGCTTGTGGTGCTATTCTTATTTGATGTTCTTACATGGCATTATTGTTCATCGTTTTGCTTGTACTTTTACTTGACCTTCTCCTCCTCAACATTGCTACTCCTTCTTGTGCTTGACATTGATGTTCATCCTTCTATTTGAAGTTCCTAGTTCCTACTCGTACACTTGCTTAACATTCTTGCTTATCCTCTTTCTTGTCAATGCTACTCATCCTTCTGTCAAGTGATCCTAAAGTTAACCACATGATTATAGAACATGGTCCATTTGTGTATAGCAAGATAACATCTATTAATTTTAGTAGTATGTTGTGACGTGTAGTGTCATGACGTACGGTATCGTAAGGATGTAAATACGTAGTAAATTTTACTAAACAAAAATATTAAAGCTAGTCAAATGTATAAACTAATCAACTAAAAAGAGATGCATGCACACATACATATACAATGCACAAGTGAGGCTAAGATGAAATTCTCATGTATTTGAAATGCAAAGAAAAAAAGAAATGAAATGTATGTAGACAATGGCCGTGCAATGGCCACCGTGAGCATCTAGAAATCTTAACTTATGATGGAGGAAACTCTTGACAAAGGAATTCTAGAAAAACAAAAAGGAGAAAGAAAGGGTTAGGCCTTTTATATCGTTGCCAACACTGAAACCCTAAGTACCTAATAACATACAATCGCCTAAGATCGTACATCAACCCTAAAACCGCACATGGGCATGCCCGTAACTGGCCATCATGTATGAGGCCATGTACGGGCATGACAATTGTCGTGACGTGTAGTGTCGTGACGTACGGTGTCGTAAGGATGTAAATATGTAGTAAATTTTACTAAACAAAAAGATTAAAGCCAGTCAAATGTATAAACTAATCAACTAAAAAGAGATGCATGCACACATATATATATACAATGTACAAGTGAGGTTGAGATGAAATTCTCATGTATCCCCCCCCCAGACCTGAACCGGGAAAAGCATGGCATGGTCTGAGTAGGAATCAAGGTGCTGTAGGAGAACATGATGAACAGTACCAATTGCCGACTGGAACTTGAGTGAGCTTCGGCTTGAGGCAGAAGAGATGGTATCCACCATTACAGTTGTCACAAAGCAGCATCTGATTAGCATCGTCCGTCATTTGACATACTTAACATGGATAATCAAGTGAAGGAATCCAAGTTGACGTGATGATGGTAGGATCCAAGTTCAGCAAGTGGTAGTGCGCACAATTTTTTGAATGATCACGAATTGTGCGTCCGTCAGCTCCTTGTAACTCCAACACACCTAAAGGCCTGATTGTTTTAATCCTCAAGATAATGCGACTGGAAGAAATGTCTAAAGTATCATTGGGTTGTCGCTGAAGATACACAAAATCACCAACATCAAATTGTCTCACCTTAGGTTTGTAACTCCCACCTCATGTGTGTGCATATCGTAAGGTGTTTCAATGTTGTGCAATGGACAGGTTCTCCATGGCCATGGGCATAACCCTCCTGAATAAAGCGGCCCTTTCTGCAATGACTTGAGCCCTAGTGGTTGGGGAGTCCAAGTCCACAACTTGGTCCATTTGAGTAGCAATGGAAAAGGGTGGAATGGGATGTTTCCCAAAAAGTAAAAAGTAAGGAGAAAAATGAAATAAAGAGGTGTGTTTGGACATCCTGTAACCCATGGCGATGTAAGGGAGGGCCAGGTCCCAATCCTCTTTGTTCTTAATGAGGCAAATCTTCCGAAGTCCTTTCTTGCACGTTTAAACCATCCTTTCTGCAAGGCCATCAGCTTGGGGATGATTTCTTGAAGTTCGACGATGGTTAATGAGAGCATGGTCAAGTAGGTCTTGGAATTTTCCCCTAAATTCTGATCTTTGATCAGTAAGGCACTTAGCACAAGCCCCAAATCTACTTAGAACCTGTTGTAAGAAAGCCTGGTTGGTGCTGTGTGATGACTTGTCTGGTAGCGCAACAAGCTCAACCCACTTTGAAAAATGCTCAATGATAATCATGATGTAAACATTACCCCTAGAGGTTTGTGGTAATTCCTTAGCTAAATCACATGACCAACGATAGAACATGCCCTGAATAGGGAGTGGAGAAAGCGTGAGCTGTCGAGAGGAGAAAGAAGTTTTCACTCTATCACATTATTCACACCTAGCAATGATGTCTCGGACTTGAGCATACATACCTTTCCAATGGTAATGAGGAACGAGAAGGCTATAAGTACGCTTAATTCCAAAGTGTCCAAGCTCCGAGTGTACCTTTTGAATAAGACCCGGCCGTTCATGTGGTGGTGGAACCACTCTGTCGCCTTGTGGTAAGCATCGGACGAAGTGATTCTCCCTCCATGAATAGTGTTTGGATCGCTGTTGTATGTGATCTCGCTGACTTGACGTAACTTGGGGAGGGTATTCCCCATGTTGAAGAAACCTTAGAATGTCCAAGTCTTCCCATATATCGAGAATGGGATGCTCAACCAGGTTACATTGCAGTAATGCAAGATAACTAGATGCCTCAGATACATGTACTGCTAGAATCTGGTCAAAATCTTGCATGGCTTCTGAAAAATCTTTAGAAGTAGTGAGGGGTCTTCATGACATGGTATCCGCATTTTGATGTGTAATACTAGGTCGGTGAATAACCTTGAACTCATACTCTTGAAGTATAAACGCCCAATGAGCTCACTTACCAGTAAGCTTATCATTGGTCATCAACCACTTAATAGGCTGGTGGTCGGTATACAAAGTGAAATTGGTGCCATAAAGATAGGGCCTGAAATGTATGACGGCCCATACAACAGCAAGGCACTCCCCCTCGTATGAAGAATAGTTGCTCTTAGCCTTGTTGTTGCTTCGAGATGCATAAGCGATTACATATTCCTTACCTTCCTCATCAAGTTGGCCAAAAATAGCTCCAATACCAAGAGCACTCCAATCAGTGTGTAGAATGAAACCTTGTTGAAATCAGGTCTTCTCAAAATGGGGAATTCTAAAAGCTTTTCCTTGAGTGTGTTGAAAGCTTCCTGAGCTTCATCACTCCATGTCTAAGCAACATCCTTCTTTAACAATGCATAGAGAGGATGAGCAATAGTACTAAAATCTTGGACATAAATTC
>Ga0116227_10010881_pt1 | contig 15609 bp, 8 predicted proteins | sample S1TSphgellanicum_FD_89693 | JGI IMG/M metagenome (GOLD analysis project Ga0116227, IMG submission 89693) | Host-associated microbial communities from peat moss isolated from Minnesota, USA - S1T2_Fb - Sphagnum magellanicum MG | ecosystem: Host-associated > Plants > Peat moss > Unclassified... | reverse complement strand
CGTACCGCCGTCTTTTTGAGGAATGTTATTGGTATAGCAAAACACATTTTCCTGATAGGAATCATTCCATTGCAGCGCGGCTTCGATGACCATGCCATCGCGCTCGTGATTCACATAAACGATGGTTTCATGCAACGGCGCCTTGTTGCGGTTGAGAAACTCTACGAAAGCACCGATTCCGCCTTTGTACTCAAAAATGTCTTCTCGGCCTCCGGCTTCCTCGGTCAACACGATACGAACTCCGGAGTTCAGGAAGGATAGCTCACGCAGCCGCTTGGCCAGAATGTCGTAGTGAAAAATGGTATCGCCAAAAATCGATTTATTCGGATAAAACCGAACCGACGTACCGCGCTTGGTCGTGGAATCGCCCGCTTTCAATGGCGCCAACGGCTCACCCATCCGGTATTCCTGATGGTAATGAATACCTTGACGATAAATATCCAGCTCCAATTTCTCGGATAGCGCATTGACAACAGAAATACCGACGCCGTGCAAGCCGCCCGAAACCTTGTAGCCACTCCCGCCAAATTTTCCGCCGGCGTGCAGCACGGTCATGATGACCTCGGCCGCTGAGCGCCCTTCTTCCTCGTGGATATCGACTGGAATACCACGGCCATTATCGGTCACTGCGATGCTGCCGTCGGCGTGAATGATAACGCTGACCTCAGTGCAATACCCAGCCAGTGCTTCGTCGATCGAGTTATCGACCGCCTCGAACACCATGTGATGCAGGCCGGTACCATCGTCGGTGTCACCAATGTACATACCTGGCCGCTGACGAACAGCATCCAGACCTCTCAGGACTCGAATGCTGCTGGCGTTATAGCTGGTTTCGTTCGGTTCGATGACTGAATACCTTTAACGATGGTTTGATCCTCAATGTTCCACGTGGAACATTGATCTGCATTTTTAGAGCCTCATCGGCATTACGACGTACTTATTTTCTTTATGCTGAGGGTCGTAAAGCAAGCCGCTGGCGTCGGCGCTGCGCAGTTCGATGACAACTTCGTCGCTATTGATTGCGTCCAAGGCGTCCAGCAAGTAGTTGACGTTGAAGCCAATTTCCAATGGTGTTCCCTGATAACTGACTTCAACCTCTTCCTGCGCTTCTTCCTGATCGGGGTTTTGTGTTTCGATCTTCAGGATCGTCGCATCGAGCTGGAGCCGGACACCGCGGAATTTTTCATTGGAAAGTACCGCGGCGCGTGCCAAAGCGGAACGAAGTTTTTCGCGGGGGCTGCTGAGCAATTTATCGGAGTTATCCGGTACGACGCGTTGATAATCCGGGAAGCGGCCGTCGATCAATTTCGATAACAGCTTCAAATCGCCGGTATCGATTTCGATCTGACCAGCCGAAATCCGCACTGAGATTTCCTGGTCCGTCTGTTCGAGCTGACGCTGCAATTCAATCACAGCCTTGCGCGGAACGATGGCTTGAACATCTTTAGCCACCGTTATCCCACTGTCTTTTTCCGCCAACGCCAAGCGATGACCGTCAGTCGCCACTACGCGCAGTTTGCCGGTTTTGAGTTCGAGCATCAGTCCATTCAGGTAATAACGCACATCCTGCTGGGCGATTGCGAACTGGGTACGGTTAATCAAATCTTTCAGGTCGCCACCACGCAACTTGACCTCGATCTCCGGGCCGGTACTCGCCATCAGTGGAAATTCATCTGCGGGAAGGCTGGAGAGTACGTAACGGCTCTTGCTGGACCGGATCACGGCACGGGCTTGATCCTGCTCGATCGAAAGGTTCGCGCCTTCCGGCAAACCCCGGCAGATATCGTGAAGCTTGCGCGCAGGCAATGTCATTTTGCCGGGCACGATGTTCTGGATTCGGATTCGCCGTTCCGCCTGTAGTTCCAGATCGCTTGCGGTGATGGAAAGCTCATCGTCGTTTGCCACCAGCAGCACATTACTGAGGATAGGCAAGGATTGGCGACGCTCGACCACACCGATGACGGATTGGATCGCACCTAAGAGTTCGCTGCGGGAGGTCTGGATGTTCATCATCATTTATAAGTGATTCTATAAAACTATGTACTAATAATAGGATTCGGCATCATCTCGGTATAACTTGAAAAATCGGAACTCTTTCATACTGTTGGCTGACTTTATCGCCATCAGGGAACGCCTTGTACGGCAAGCTGGTTCCGTTGTGCTGCCTGTGGGTAAATAATTCACAGCAAGTTAATCGTGAATTATACACAGGACATCAAGACTATCTTTCCCCAGATTACGCACTTCAGTTCGTCAGCAGGCGCAACAGGTTTTCGAAGTCTTCGCGCAGGCGTTCATCGACTTCCCGCAACCCAGCAATTTTCCGGCAGGCGTGCATCACCGTGGTGTGATCCTTGTCGAAGGCAGCGCCGATTTCCGGATAGCTGTGCTGGGTCAGTTCTTTTGCCAAGGTCATGGCCACCTGCCGCGGTCGCGCCAACGAACGGGTTCGTCGCGGCGAGGAGATATCGGTCAGGCGAATGTTGTAGTAACTGGCGACAGTTCGCTTGATGTTGTCCAGCGTCACTGCGCGATCGTATGAGGCCAACATATCGCGCAGGCAGGAGCGGGCAAATTCGATGGTGACCGCGGTGCCGGTCAACCTTGCCGAAGCGCTGAGCCGATGCAACGCCCCTTCGAGTTCGCGGACGTTCGATCGGATTCGTTGCGCAACCAGCGCGGCAACATCTTCGGGCAAGCGAAAACCCATTGAGTCAGCCTTGTTCAACAAGATGGCGACTCTGGTTTCAAACTCGGGCGGTTCGATCGGCACCGACAAGCCCCAGGTGAAACGCGACTTGAGTCGATCGTCCAGCGCATCCAGTTCGCGCGGATAACGATCGCAGGTCAACACAATCTGCTTGCGGCCGTCGATAAGCGCGTTAAAGGTATGAAAAAATTCTTCCTGCGATTGTTCTTTGCCAGCGATGAAATGAATGTCATCGATCAACAAGGCATCGGCGGAGCGATAGAAATTCTTGAATTCAGCGACGCGGCCAAAACGAATCGACGAGACGAATTGATTTAGCCATTGCTCGGCGCCGACGTAGATAATCCGCGCCGATGATGATCGCGCGATGATCGCATTGCCGATGCTGTGCATCAGATGCGTCTTGCCAAGACCGGACTCGCCGTAAATCAGCAAAGGATTATAAACATCTCCCGGACTGCTGGCTACTTGCTGCCCCGCAGCGCGCGCCTGAGAGTTTGATTTTCCTTCGATAAAGGAGGCGAGCGTATAGCGAGGATCAAGCCGGCCGAAGCTGTGGCCCGCCATCGGTTCGGCGATTGCAGGAACGGGCGGCGTAGCGGCTGTCTCCGCAGCTTGAACAACCTGCCGGACGGACTCGGCGTTACTGCCTACGCCAAGGCTGATGGACACATCGTAGCCAGCAATTTTGGACAGAACCCTTTGAATTTTCGGCAAAAAATCGGTGCGGACACGTTCCATCACCATCCGGTTCGGCGCCAGCAAGGTCAAATGATCGGCCGACTCCACCGCGCGCAACGGCCGAATCCAGGTGCTGATCTCGCGCTCCGGGAATTCTGCTTCCAGCTTTTCCAAACACTGATCCCAAGAGCTATCGCCCAGCATGCGATGCTCCTGCGATTGAAGCTGGATTGAAAATCATGAGGGATAACGACGGTTGAGCGGACAATTTGGCGGCCCACGGGTTTGGGCCGCATGAGTTTAGCTTGCAGGTTGCACCTTATCCACAGACTGTCGCTCGCACGGCAACTTGCCCGGCCGAAGAAACACGGCTTATACTGACAGACGATTTTCGACAGATTTGAGTTTAGAGCAATGAAACGCACTTTTCAGCCACACACTTTACGCCGGAAGCGCACGCATGGTTTTCGCGCGCGCATGGCAACGAAAGGCGGACGTCTGGTGCTGGCAAGGCGCCGTGCAAAGGGCCGCAAGCGGTTAATCCCGTAGAACCAGCGAACCTTCGGGCGAACCGCCAAAGGTTCGGCCGGGCATCCCGTCTGCTCAAGCCGGGCGAGTTCGAAAACACTTTTGCGCAGGGCACCCGGGTTACACGCAAACCGATCGGCTTGGTGTTCGTCAGCAACCTAACCGGCAAAGCCCGCCTAGGCTTGGCGATATCGAAAAAAGCGGTTCCTCTGGCCACGCGGCGCAACCGATTGAAGAGAATCATCCGCGACATGTTCCGGCAGCTTGCCTCAACACTCCCCGCCGTCGACATGGTGATCTACATACAGCCTGGCGCCGCACCCTTGGCTGCACCGGAATGTCGGCAGATCCTGTTGCAGCTATGGAAAAAAGTTGCCGACCGATGCGCTTCCTGCTGATCCACCTGATTTGTTTTTACCAGACTGCCATCAGCCGCTGGCTGCCGCCGCGCTGCCGCTTCTATCCCAGCTGTTCCAGCTACGCGATTCAAGCAATCGAGCGGCATGGCAGCGGTCACGGCAGTTGGCTGGCGATGCAGCGCATCTGCCGCTGCCATCCCTTGAATGCCGGCGGACTCGATCCGGTTCCGGAAACCTAGCGCATGGAAAATCGCCGCACCATCCTGTTTGCCATTATCGGCGTGCTGTTGTTCCTGCTTTATCGCGCTTGGGAAACGGATGTCAACGAAGCCGCCGCGCGCGCAGCTCAAATCGAATCCAGCGCAAGCGTGCCGGCGACCACATCGCCGGGAGACACCACTTCACCATCAGCCGCCGTGCCGTCTACAGCCAATCCGGCGATCAGTGCGACTGTCAGCGGCGACAGGATTTACGTCTTCACCGACAAGCTCGAAGCCGAAATCGATCCTGCCGGCGGTGATTTAAGGCGTCTAGAGTTGCTCGATTTTGCCGAAGACAAGAAAACGCCGGACAAGAAACTCGCCTTGCTGGACGATCGCAACGGCCACTTCTTTATTCTGCAAAGCGGCTTGGCCGGCGCTGAAAAGCCGCTGAGCAGTGGTCAGACGATCTACCACGTCACACAGAAAGAATATCGCCTCGTCGACGGTACCGACACGCTGGAAGTGCCGCTCGAAGCGACTGACGCCAGCGGCTACACGGTGCGAAAAATCTTCCGCTTCCACCGCGATAGTTATCAGCTGGAACTTGAGCAGACATTAGAAAATACGAGCACGCAGACGATTTCGGTCAGCCCTTACGTGCGCTGGCAGCGCACCGCAGTTGCGGTCGGGCGCGAGCCGCCGTTCACGCCTACGTTCATTGGCATCGGCGTTTATGAGCAGAAACCGGGAACCAGCGATTACCGTTTCGAGAAATTCAGCTTCAAGGATCTCGATAAAAAAACCTACACGTCGAACCAGACCGGCGGCTGGATCGCCATGCTGCAACATTATTTCGTCGCCGCGATCATCCCACCGCCGGACGAAACCGCCATCTTCACCGGCAAACCGGCGACGCCCGGTTATCAAAGCCAATATGTCGGCGCATTGAAACCGGTCGCCGCCGGCGCGCAACAGACATTCACCACGCGGCTTTACATCGGCCCGAAGCTGCAAGGTTCGCTCGACGCGATTACGCCGGGCCTGGAACTGACCGACAACTACGGTCTATTGTCGCCGGTCGCAAAACCGCTGTTCTGGATCTTGAAAGCCTTCCACACGCTCACCGGCAACTGGGGCTGGTCGATCATCCTGCTGACCTTGCTGGTAAAGGGCGCGTTCTATCCCTTGTCCGCCGCGCAATATAAATCGGCCGCGAAAATGCGGCGCTTCACGCCGCGCATCCAGGAATTGAAAGAGCGCTTCGCCGGCGACCGCGAACGGCTCAACAAGGCCATGATGGAGCTGTACAAGAAGGAAGGCTTCAATCCGCTCGCCGGCTGCTGGCCCTTGTTGGTGCAGATGCCCGTATTCTTTGGCCTCTATCGCGTTTTGTATGAGAGTGTGGAACTGCGCCAGGCGCCTTTCATTTTATGGATGCAAGACCTTTCTGCGGCCGATCCCGTGTTCATCATGCCGATCCTTTACGGTGCCAGCATGTGGGTGCAGCAGCGCTTGTCCGGTCAGGCCGCAACAATGGACCCGGCGCAGCAGAAAGTGATGAACGTCATGCCGATTGCCTTGACCGGCCTGTTCCTGTTTTTCCCGGTCGGCCTCGTGTTGTACTGGCTGGTCAGCAACCTGATCGGAATCGCGCAGCAATGGATCATCACCCAGCGTCTGGCCCGGGAAACTGCACCCGCGAAACGCTGATTCGCAGGTTTGTGCGCGCCGCGAGACGGTTTTTCGTGTGAATCGCGCCAGCGACACCATCGCCGCGATCGCCACCGCATCCGGCCGCGCCGGCGTAGGGATCATCCGCATCTCCGGGCCGAACGCGCGGTCGATTTCCGAAACCATTGCCGGCCCCTTACCGGCGCCGCGAATGGCCTCGTTCCGGCGCTTTCAACGCGCAGATGCCACACTGATCGACGAAGGTCTGCTGTTGTATTTTCCAGCGCCACATTCCTTCACCGGCGAAGACGTCGTCGAAATTCAGGCGCATGGCAGTCCGGTCGCGCTGGGCGAAACTCTCGAAGCGCTGTGTAAGGCCGGTGCGCGCCTCGCCCGGCCCGGCGAATTCTCCGAGCGCGCCTTCCTGAACGGACGTATGGATCTGGCGCAGGCCGAAGCCGTTGCTGATCTGATCGATGCGAGCAGCCGCGCTGCCGCGCGCGCTGCTATGCGATCGATGCAAGGTGAGTTTTCCGGATGCGTGCAAGCCGCCGTCGAATCCTTGATCCAACTGCGCGTACTGCTCGAAGCCGCGCTGGATTTTGCCGACGAAGACGTTCCCGCCGCTGCGCCGTCTGCGGTCGCTGCGCGGCTCGGCGGCATCGCCGAGAAATTATCGCGGGTGCAGAAAGCGGCCGCGCAAGGCCGCCGTCTGCGCGAAGGTTTGCGGGTTGCGATTGCGGGAAAACCTAACGCCGGCAAATCGACCTTGCTGAACCGGCTGGCTGGCACCGATGCCGCCATCGTCTCGCCGCAAGCCGGCACCACGCGCGACGTCTTGCGCGAACACCTCGTCATCGACGGCTTGCCGCTGATCCTGATCGATACCGCCGGCCTGCGTGACACCGACGATCCGATCGAGCGCGAAGGCGTGCGCCGCGCGCAGGCTGAAATCGAAGTTGCCGAGTTGCTGTTATGGATCGTCGGCGATCGTGATGAATCCGATGAAACGCAAGCACATCCTGCGCAGCCGAACGCCGCGATCCTTGCTCAAGCTCGACAAAGTTTGATAGTGCGCAACAAGTGCGATCTCAGCGGCAACATGCCCGGTGTTGGCGTCGATCATCAGGGCGCAAGGGTGATCCGGATTTCGGCCGCAAGCGGCGCTGGCTGCGAAGTTTTGATCGCGGCGATCAAGCAAGCCGCCGGGCTCGATGAAAACTCGCCGCAGGTTTATTCCGCGCGCGCGCGCCATCTCGAAGCGCTCGATCTCGCGCTCGTCCGGGTGCAGGCGGCGCAAGAACTCGCGCAGCAAAATTTCGATGCAGTGTTGATCGCCGAAGAGCTGCGTCTGGCGCAGCAGGCGCTCGAAGCGATCACCGGAAAATTCACCAGCGAAGATCTACTGGGCCGGATTTTTGGCAGCTTCTGTCTGGGCAAATAAACCAGCGGCTAGCGCGGATGATTCGCCGGCGCGGATAATGGAATGAGCCATGAACGCCGCCCCGAAATTTTGCCCGCAATGCGCGCAGCCGCTGACACTGGCCACGCATGGCGGCACGCAGCGTCTGGGCTGCATCGATGCGAAATGCGGCTTCGTTTTTTGGGACAACCCGGTGCCGGTGGTCGCCGCCATCGTCGAACACAATGGCCAGGTCATCCTCGCGCGCAACGCGCTGTGGCCGCCCGGAATGTTTGCGCTGATTACCGGATTTCTGGAAAAGGACGATCCCGATCCGGCGTCCGGCGTGCTGCGCGAAGTCGAAGAAGAACTCGGCCTGAAAGGGCGTGTTGCCAGCTTCGTCGGCCATTATCCGTTCGAGCGGATGAACCAGCTCATCATTGCGTATCACGTCGTCGCCGAAGGCGAAGTGGTGCTCGGCGAGGAATTGGCCGAATACAAACATGTGCCCTTCGAGCAAATCCGTCCGTGGCCCGCCGGCACCGGCTATGCCGTGCGCGACTGGCTGCTGCGGCAAGGCATTCAACCCCTGCCGTTCGATCGGCGCTTCCTGTCGCGCATCCGCAATTTCCGCGCGATCGACGAGCTCTTGTTGACGGCCGGCCAGCCGACCGCCGAGGAATTCACCGCGCTGCACGCCTGCGGCGTACACATGGTCATCAATCTCGCCTTGCGGGATTCGGATCACGCACTCGCCGACGAGCGCGCCGTGGTGACCCAACTCGGCATGGAATACCTCCACATTCCGGTGGTCTGGCAAGCGCCGCAGCGGGAAGATTTAGTACAGTTCAGTGCTGCGATGAAGCAGGCGCGCGCATCGCAGAAAACAGTGCTGGTGCATTGTGCCGCCAACAAGCGTGTTTCCGTTTTCGTGATGCTCGATCGCGTGCTCAGTCTCGGTGTGCCGCTGGCGGTGGCGGAACGCGATCTGCGGGCGATCTGGCAGCCTGATCCGGTCTGGTCCGAATTCATTCGTGCGCAATTGAAAAAACTGTCGCAGACTTGACTCCGGCTTGCCCCGCGCGCGTTGCCCAGTTGTGCCAGATGCCATCGTTGCAGGTTCAAGCCGCTTCGCAACACCAATCGATGACGACGGCTTGATCACGCGAACTCGCGCAAGCCGTGCAAGCACAATCCTGTTGCGGTAGCCTTAAGGTGCGCTGCGGTTCATTCAGCAACGCAAAATTTCATGGCTTTAACGCCCGCATAGCGCAGGTGTCTTTTGCCCACGAATCTGCATTCGGTTTGCCCGTTGATGCCAGACGAAAGTCTTTTGACTGGCTGGGTCTGGTAGCCACGAAAGACGCGGCTGTGCAAACCGATTGCCCCGACAGCGGGAGCGGCATCAATGACAATGGAAGAGCCCAAGCCGAGTGCGGCCAGCGCGGATGCCGATCCGCAGGAAACGCGCGAATGGCTCGAAGCGCTGGGCGCGGTGCTGGAACGTGAAGGCCCGGAGCGCGCGCATTTCCTGCTGGAAGCCTTGCAGGAAAAAGCGCGTTTGTCCGGCGCTTACATTCCGTTTTCGCCGAACACCGCGTACATCAACACCATTCCGCCGCACAAGGAAGAACGCTCGCCGGGCGATCACGCGCTTGAATGGAAGCTGCGTTCGATCATGCGCTGGAATGCGATGGCGATGGTCGTGCGCGCGAATCACGAACACGCCGGCATCGGCGGCCACATCGCCAGTTTCGCTTCGGCGGCCACGCTTTACGATGTCGGCTTCAATCATTTCTGGAAAGGCCCGCAACATCCCGATGGCCCGGACATGGTTTTCATCCAGGGCCATTGCACGCCGGGCATTTATGCGCGCGCGTTTCTCGAAGGCCGGCTCAGCGAAGATCAGCTGCATAACTTCCGTATCGAAAGCGAACGCGGCAAGGGCCTGAGTTCGTATCCGCATCCTTGGCTGATGCCGGACTTCTGGCAGTTCGCCACGGTGAGCATGGGTCTGGGCCCGATCATGGCGATCTACCAGGCGCGGCTGATGAAGTATCTCGAACATCGCGGCCTCGCCAAGACCGCCGGCCGCAAGGTCTGGTGCTTCTGCGGCGATGGTGAAATGGACGAACCGGAATCACTCGGCGCGATCGACATCGCCGCGCGCGAGCAGCTCGATAACCTCGTGTTCGTCGTCAACTGCAATCTGCAAAGGCTCGACGGCCCGGTGCGCGGCAACGGCAAGATCATCCAGGAACTCGAAGGCGTATTCCGCGGCGGCGGCTGGAACGTCATCAAGCTGATCTGGGGCGGCGGCTGGGACGCGCTGCTGGCGCAGGATAAATCCGGTCTGCTGATAAAAGCGTTCAACGAAACTGTCGATGGCGAATACCAGAATTACAAAGCCAAGGGCGGCGCCTACACGCGCGAACATTTCTTCACCAAATACCCCGAGCTCGAAAAACTGGTGGCGACGATGACCGATGCCGACATCGGCCGTCTCAATCGCGGCGGTCACGATCCGCACAAGGTTTACGCCGCTTATGCCGCTGCGAGCAAGCACGTCGGCACGCCGACCGTGATCCTGGCGAAGACAGTCAAAGGCTACGGCATGGGCGAGGCCGGCGAAGGTCAGAACATCACGCACTCGGCGAAGAAAATGGGCGAGAACGCGCTGAAGGCATTCCGCGATCGTTTCCAGATTCCGGTCTCCGACGCGCAGATTGCAGACACGCCGTTCTACAAGCCGGCCGAAGATTCGCCCGAGATCAAATACCTGAAGGAACGCCGCGAAAAACTCGGCGGTTCGCTGCCGTTCCGCAATACAAAGGGCGATACGCTGGAAATTCCGCCCCTGTCGATTTTCGATCGCTTGCTGCAATCCACTGGCGAGCGCGAGATCAGTACGACAATGGCGTTCGTGCAGTTGTTGCAGCTGCTGATCCGCGACAAGAAAGTCGGCCCGCGCGTGGTGCCGATCATTCCCGATGAAGCACGCACCTTCGGCATGGAAGGCATGTTCCGCCAGCTCGGCATCTATTCGGTGGTCGGCCAGAAATACAATCCGGAAGATGCCGACCAGCTGGCATTTTACAAAGAGGATGTGAAAGGCCAGATTCTCGAAGAAGGCATCACCGAAGCCGGCGCGATGTCGAGCTGGATCGCTGCGGCGACGAGTTATTCGAATCACGGCGTCAGCCTGATCCCGTTCTACATTTTCTATTCGATGTTCGGCTTCCAGCGCGTCGCGGATTTGTGCTGGGCTGCCGGCGACATGCGCAGCCGCGGCTTCCTGCTTGGCGGCACCGCCGGCCGCACCACGCTCAACGGCGAAGGCTTGCAGCACGAAGATGGTCACAGCCACCTGTTCAGTTCCGCGATTCCGAATTGCCGCAGCTACGATCCCGCTTACGCTTACGAAGTTGCCGTACTGCTGCATCACGGCATGCGCGAGATGTATGTTGACCAGCAGGATCACTATTACTATCTGACGCTGCAAAACGAAAACTATCCGCATCCCGCAATGCCTGCCGGTGTTGAGAGTGGCATCGTCAAGGGCCTGTATTTACTGAAGCCCTGCGACAAGCCGAACGAACTGCACGTGCAACTGCTCGGCTCCGGTTCGATCCTGCGCGAAGTGCTGGCGGCTGCCGATCTGCTGCTGGCGGACTGGAACATCACCGCCGATGTCTGGAGCGCGCCGAGCTTCACCGAACTCGCGCGCGATGGCGCGGATGCCGAGCGCCATAATTTGCTGCATCCGGAAAGTCCGCTGCGCAAGACGTATGTCGAAGAATGTTTGAGCGGCATGGCTGGGCCTGCAATTGCCGCCACCGATTACGTGAAAGCCTACGCCGAACAGATTCGTCCGTTCGTGCCGATGAGTTATCACGTCCTCGGCACCGATGGCTTCGGCCGTTCGGATACGCGTGAAAATCTACGGGATTTCTTTGAAGTCGACCGCCGCTGGATTGTGATCAAGGCGCTATCCGCACTGGCGCAACTGAAGCAGGTGAAAACCAGTCTGGTCGCCGAGGCGATGCAGAAATACGGCATCCATACGGCCAAGCCGAATCCGGCGAAGGAATGAGCGCTTAATCATGGCCAAGGAAATGGAAGTGCTGGTGCCGGACATCGGCGATTTCGATTCGGTGCCGGTGATCGACATCCTCGTGAAAGCCGGCGATCAGGTGGAAAAAGAAGCGCCACTCGTCACGCTCGAATCCGACAAGGCGACGATGGACGTGCCCGCGCCGCAGGCCGGAACCGTTAAAAGCATTCGCTTGAAAGTTGGCGACAAGGTCAAACAGGGCAGCGCCGTGTTGGTGCTGGAAACTGATTCCGGCGAAGCTGCGACAAAACCCGAAGCGGCGGCAGAGCCGAAGAATATGGCTGAAGAAAAACCGCAAGCCGCGCCGAAATCTTCCGGGCAGAATTCAACCGCGAACGCCGCAGCGAAGCCGCCCAGCCCTGCGAAATTGCAAGATGAAAAACCGGCGCCCAAAACGCCTACCAAGCCAGCAGTAACGAGCGCCAAGCACGAAGTCACCGTGCCCGACATCGGCGATTTCAAGGAAGTACCGATCATCGAAGTGCGTGTGAAAGATGGCGACGTCGTCGCCAAGGAAGACACGCTGCTGACGCTTGAATCCGACAAGGCCATGCTCGACGTGCCCGCACCGGCAGCCGGCACCGTCAGCGGATTCAAGCTAAAAGTCGGCGACAAGGTTTCCAAAGGCAGCGCGATTTGTACTCTGGAAATCGAAGCCGAAACGAAGCCCGCGGACGAACCTGCATCCGAAAAAGCCGAACCCGCCGAAAAACCGGCGCCTGCGAAAAAATCTACAGCGCCTGCTGAAACCGAAGCATCAAGTGCCGCGCCCGGCAACTTGGGTCAGGCGCCATCGCCGCCACCAGCCTCGCCATTGCCCGCACCGGAGGCCGCCAGCGATGCTGCGATGATTCCGCACGCGAGTCCATCGATTCGCAAATTCGCGCGCGAACTCGGCGTCGATCTGGCGCAGGTGAAAGGCTCGGCGCCGCATGGCCGCATCACGCTGGAAGACGTGCAGGGCTACGTCAAGAAATCGCTGGCCGCGCCGTCTGCCTCGGTGGCTACGACAGCGGCAAGCGGCGCCGGCATTCCGAAAATCCCGGCGATCGATTTCGCGCAGTTCGGCCCGATCGAAACCAAGCCGCTGGCGCGCATCCGCAAGTTGTCGGCGGCGCATGTGCATCGGTCGTGGCTCAACATTCCGCACGTCACCCAGAACGACGAGGCCGACATCACCGAACTCGAAGCCTTCCGCAAATCGCAGAGCGACGAAACCGGTGTGAAGCTAACGCTGCTGCCGTTCATCATGAAAGCGGTTGCGAAGGCAATGACGGCTTATCCGGAATTCAATGCGTCCTTGTCGCCCGATGGCGAAAGCCTGATCCTCAAGCAATACCTCCACATTGGCTTCGCCGCCGACACGCCGAACGGTCTGGTGGTGCCGGTGGTGCGCGACGTCGATAAAAAAGGCATCGTCGCGCTGGCGCAGGAAACCGCGGAGCTGTCAAAAAAGGCGCGCGATGGCAAGCTCAAGGGTGATGAGATGCGCGGCGGCTGCTTTTCGATTTCCAGCCTCGGCGGCATCGGTGGCAGCCACTTCACGCCGATCGTCAACGCACCGGAAGTCGGCATTCTCGGCGTGTCGCGTTCGACCATCAAACCGGTGTGGGATGGCAAGGCGTTTCAGCCGCGATTGATGGTGCCGCTATCGTTGTCCTACGATCATCGCGTGATCGACGGCGCCTATGCCGCGCGCTTCATTGTGCAGCTGGTGAAGCTGCTGTCGGATTTGCGCAGGTTATCGTTATAGCAAGCGCGCTAGCTATAAAATCCGCCTTCGCGCGATTTCATTTCAACTGGCAAGGGCAGCGTGCTGGCAGCACAATGATTCTGTCGCATTGGCGATGCGGCAGAGAAACAGGTCGTCGTGCTGGATTTAGATTCTCCCGTTCAAGCCTGATTCAAAGCTCAAGCCAGCCATACATATTTCCGAAAAAGCTCAAGAGTTGTCGTGATGAAAAAGAAAATATTGGAAACGGCTTCTGTTGCGATACCGGCCGTCGAATCTGCCGCCGCACCTGCCGCAAAAAAGCCCCGCGCCAAAGCCAAGCCGAAACCGCTTGAGGAAACGCCGCCGCCCGCTGCGCCGCTGCCGCGTAAATCCACGGCAGAATTGTTGCGTGAAGCTTTGGCCGCGAAGAATGCCAGCAACGCCAGCGCAGGGCCGCGATTGCGGCCGCAGATGGGTGGCGGAAAAGTTGCCAAGGATGCCGAGCGGCGCAGCGGAAAATCCAGAAAAGTACATTGAGCACGAGTGCGTGCAAGCTCACAGGGTTGGGGGAAGTTTGTGCTGGCAATGAAAACAAGGCTGTTTGGCGGTGCGCTTGCGCTGTGCCTGCTGGCCGCGTGTAGTGCCGAACCCACGCTGGAAGACCCGCTGACGGTAGAGCAATCTGCCGACGCGGATAGCGCCGAACCCACGCCCGCGCAGGCGCCGCAACCGCAGAACATGAACGAGATCGCCAAGGCATATGTCGAGCTGGTGCTGAAGCTGGGCGCATTCGATGCCGATTATGTGGACGCCTATTACGGCCCGCCGGAATGGAAAACCGAAGCCGAAAAAAATCCGCTGACGCTGCCGCAGATCGAGCAGCAGGCGCAGGAATTGATCGCAGCACTCATCAATGTCGATAACGCTGCGGACGCCGGCACCAGCGAGCAATTGCTCAACCTGCGCAAGAGCTATCTGAAAAATCAGCTCGGCTCGCTGACCGCGCGCACGCGCTTGCTGCAAGGCGAGCAGATGTCGTTCGATGACGAAGCGCGAGCGCTATACGACGTCGAGCCGCCGCATTATTCGGAGAGCGATTTCGCACCGGTGTTGAAGATCATGGACGGCCTGCTGCCGGCTGGGCCGGGCACTTTGGCGCAGCGCTACAACCAGTACATCGAACAATTTTCAGTGCCGGCGGCGCGGCTCGAAACGGTGATGCGCACTGCCATCGGCGTATCCCAATATCGGAGTGCGGCACATCTGAAACTGCCGCCCGGCGAGCGCTTCGATCTGGCTTTCGTCAGCGGCAAACCCTGGAGCGCCTACAACTGGTATCAGGGCAATTATGTCAGCCGCATCGAGGTCAACACCGACCTGCCGATTCCGGTCAGCCGTGTGATCGAACTCGCTGCGCACGAAGGTTATCCGGGGCATCACGTTTACAACGGTCTGCTCGAACAGGACTTGGTGCGCGATCGCGGCTGGCCGGAATATCAGGTTTATGGGCTGTTTTCGCCGCAATCCTTTATCGCCGAAGGCACTGCGGATTTCGGCATCAGCATGGTTTATCCGGGCAACGAGCGCCTGGAGTTCGCGCGCGAATTGTTCCAGATTGCCGGCCTCGATACCAAGCAGGCGGCGAATTATCTGCAGGTGGTTGATGCCGCAAGAGCGCTGGCGCCCGCCACCATCGAAGCCGCGCGGCGTTACCTCGATGGCGAGCTGGGCGACGACTCGTTGATCGCCTGGCTACAGCGCTACACGCTGGCCTCGCCCGAGCGCGCGGCGCAACGTCTGGCATTCATCAAGCGCTATCGCAGCTACATCATCAACTACTCGTATGGCGAGGAACTGGTGCGCGATTTCGTTGAACGCGAAGGCGATAAAACGCCCGGATCGCCGAAGCAATGGCAGGCGTTCTCGCAACTGCTGACCACGCCGCGCACGCCAACCACGCTGCAAGCCGCTCCGATGCCGTTGCTGCCAGCACCGCCGGAAGCCACATCGATCGCCATCTCGGCATCGGACACCGAAGAACCCGCGCCAGTGCCGGATCGCGCGAAATCCCCAATGCCTTTGCGCTTGAAGCTGTCGCCGGATTCAACCTCACTGCCCGCCTTGCCTGCTACACCGCAGGTATCCAATGAGCAGCCAGAACCCGCTCCGTTTGCCGAGTCGAAAAACACTGAGCCTGTTCCTGCGAAAACGATTCCCGCGAAGCCGG
>Ga0116227_10010879_pt1 | contig 15610 bp, 13 predicted proteins | sample S1TSphgellanicum_FD_89693 | JGI IMG/M metagenome (GOLD analysis project Ga0116227, IMG submission 89693) | Host-associated microbial communities from peat moss isolated from Minnesota, USA - S1T2_Fb - Sphagnum magellanicum MG | ecosystem: Host-associated > Plants > Peat moss > Unclassified... | reverse complement strand
GGTCTTGATGAAACACGGCGAAAACGTCCCTGCTTTGGCCGCCTACCCTTATATTTCGCACCGTTCGTGCGTTCCGACCTGTTAGCCAGCAGGGTTTCGGCCCGCAGTGTCGGGCATAGTAGGAGCAGAGAGACGCGCAGCTCTGGCAGTCTGCCCGTGTTCAGACACTGAGCGAGCAAAGCAGGGCGCACCAAGACAATCAAGGTCGGCCTACGCAACGAGCACAGATCGCCTCATGACTAACTATACAAGGTCATCATTTCGAGGACGGGGCGCAGGTCGGTGATCCGCTCGGTCTCCAGAAGCGAGCTACGGAGCAGACGGGTGCGCTCGTCACCCAACACGGCACCAGCTAACGCATCAAACTTAGCAAGAGTTTCAGCTTCAGTAACGGGATTTCGAGGGTCTCCCTTTGGCATTTCAACTTCATGGCTAAATTGCCTGCCATCGCGCATAAATACTTCTACCAATGCCGGCGTGACGGCTGGATAGCGAGCGTTGAAATTGACATCGGTCCTGACGGAGACCCGTCGGGACAAAGCCAGTAACTCTGGATCGTGGCGCCGCTCCTCGGTGAGCTGCTCCGCCCCAAAGCAGCGATCCGTCAGTGAGGCCGCCGCAATATAAGGAATGCTGAATTGCGCTGCCGTCATTGTGGAGATAGCGGTAACCTGCCTATCCAATGCATCCGCAGCCAGGTCATAAGTCGTGACTACCACATGATCGATCTCGGCTGCCGTCACTGACTCATTTCGCGCTATATGCAGCGCCGCCTCAGCCGTCGCATGAGCCTGCCGGCAGATCGGGAAAGCCTTGAAATAGAGGTCGCGGACGGTAAACTCCTCGCCAAGCCCTTGGGTAAATCGCGTAAAATCGGCGCGAGTCCCGGTCATGATCTCGAGGAAGCCGCGGCCGCGCTCGGGTGACCCTTCGAGCGGACAACCGGTCAGACCCTCCTGTGCCAACAATGCTGCTTCGACACCCATCCGGGCGGCGTATCCTGTATGCAGTGGCTTGATGGAGTATCCACCCCAGAGATTTTCGGCGGTCGAGACCGGTAGTAGAAAGCCGGCGATGCCTAATGCGTTCGCCATTTGCTTTGGATCACAGTTTAGCATGCGGGCAGCACTCGCTGCCGAACCGCAGCTTCCTGCCGTACCGTTTGGCATGTAGCCGCGCGCCATGTGATTCGGGTGTACAGACCAGGCGACCCGATTGGCAACTTCGTAGCCAGCGACGATCCCGCTCAGGAACTCAGCGCCGCTCGCACCCCGCCACTCAGCCAAGGCGAGCGCCGCCGGAATAACAAGGCACGGATGAATGCCGCCATGACGCCACCCGTCCTGCCACTCAAGGATGTCCGAAAACGTGCCGTTAACGAGGGCCGCTGTCGTTGGAGCGGCGCGGCGGCGAGTGCCGATGATCGTGCACGTATCACTTTTGTCGAAGACTGTTGCCGCCTGAAGAATGGCTTGAGCGCCATTCGTAGCGGACGCAGAAAGTATCACACCCACTGTGTCGAGCAGGCTGAGCTTGGCCTTATAAACGACGTCGGCCGGGATATCGGCGAACTGCAGAGAAGCTGCAAAGCTGGCTAGACGGTCGGTGGCGCCCGACGCGGTATCGCCTGCTAGAGCGTTCACGCACCCTTCTCCATATTCCAGAACACGGGAAACGATCCACGTACAATCCCGGAGACTTCTGATCGGAACGCCATCGGGTGATACCACCCGCCAACGGGGATATAGGGTACCTCCTCCAACACAACGCGCTGAATGTCGACAGCTATACGTTTCTGCTGGTCGAGATCTGTCGCTCCGAACCACGCGCTCCGGAGCGCCTCGATTCGGGGACTCGTCGGCCAGCCGATCCAGCCACTGGCCCCGGTACCGATGATAGGCAGGTGTACTGCAGGGTTGGCGGTACTCTCGCCGACCAAATAGTTGCAGAAGACGCTCCACCCCGACTCGGCTGGTGTTCCCTTGTTAGTTCGTCGTTGTACGAGAGTCCCCCAATCCATCGCTTGGTAATCAACTTTGATACCTAGCTTCTGAAACAGGTCACGGGTGACCTCGCTCATTGCCTGTAAGTCCGGGTAATCGGTCGGCGCCATCAGGACGACGGTCTCCCCGTTATAACCTGAATTTTGGACCAGACGACGAGCCTTATCCAGGTCGCGTGGGGCGTTTAGCACTTCCATCCCTGCATCCGTGGCCAGTGCCGTGCCCGGCGTAAACACGCCGACATCGGTATGATAGAGGCTGGTCTCGTCGCCAAGGACAGCTTCCATGTAGTCCTTCTGACTAATGGCTGGCAGCAGCGCTTGCCGGAGCTTCTCATTGTTAAACGGCGGCTGGAGCTCGTTGAAGCGTAGAAAGCCGACCTGCCCTAGAAAGTCGAATACCTCCACACGCACGCCGTGCATTTTCCTGAGTTGGGGCAGGAGGTCTATGAGCGGCTTATGCCACAAGTCGATCTCACCAGTCTGGAGTCCACCAGCGGCGGTCGCAGCGTCGGTGATGATACGCCAGTCCACCCGGTCTAGCCTGGGCACCTTGGCCCCCGCGGTGAAACTTGTCTTGTCCTGGCGAGGCACGTAGCCGTCGAACCGCGCGTAGGCTGCGTGCGCCCCAGCAACCCACTCGTCGGGCAAGAAGCGGTATGGGCCGCTTCCGGTGAAGTCGGCGATCTGGGTGAAGGCATCAACACTGGCGACCCGTTCCGGCATGACGAAACACACATTCACCGCCGACTTGCCCAGAGCGAATAGCATTTGGGGAAATGGTTTGCGCAGCCTGATGACGAAGCGCTTGTCGTCAAGGAAAGCAATCTCGTTCAATAGGCCGGCAATCCGCAAACCGATGGGATCCCGCTTCATCCAGCGCTGAATGGAGGCAACGCAATCGCGTGCGGTGACACGCTCGCCGTCGTGGAAACGCAGTCCATCGCGGAGCGTAAAACGCCATTCCAACCCATCAGCGGAAAGGTCATGGCCTTCGCACATTTGCGGCCGGGCTTGAAGCTGCTCGTCCACGCCATAAAGCGTGTCCCACACCATGTAGCCGTGAATTCGGGCGACGTTCGCCGTCGTCCAAATTGGATCCGGGCTCGTTAAGTTGCCCTCCGGAATGAAGTTGAGGGTTTTGGCTTTTCCGGCCAGGGCCGGACGAGCAAGCACGGAGCCCGCCACTATGGCGGCGGCACGAACAAAGTCACGCCTTTGCATAATCACGATCCCCGATGAAGAAAGCCTGTCGGACGCGACTGATGCCGCTGATGCGGCTGATACGGCTTAGATAGCGATGACTGGGCACCGTAAACTCTCCTTCGGTGACGCGACCCGCGTTGATCTGCCGCTATCATATGGACTACCGTAATACAATATGTAGTTTGCCGACAAGCCGGTAATGAGTCGGGCGGCGAAGCCGCCAAGACCTGCATAATGTCGGGGAGGTAGCTTTGCCGAACACCGCCGAAGTGGCCGCCTGAATACCAGACTGTCAATCGGCGGCGAATTGGGGCTCTGACGCAATCCCGCTCACGTATGAGCTTCGTTGCGCCAATTAGCCATGCTTCGAGCCGATCAAGCTTGGCACCGGGAGGCATTCTGCCACGTCAGCAAAGCTGTGTTGGTCGTAGCAGAACCGAGTGTATTGCGCACGGCGCGCATCGAAAGTCGCGCAGTGTCCAGAAACGGGGCGCTGGCATTCTCCATGAGGTGCCAGCGATCAGTGACCAGTCCGGCATTGCGCAACGCCCCAGCAACAGCCTCGCCATAGCCGCCACCCAGATCACGCGCGAAGATGCTAATGCCGGGATGGCGGCCCGTCAGAGATCTTTATCGCCATCCCTTCCTATCGCGCCCCCTACCGTGCATACCGCGATTGCTTTGGCTGACGCTTAACCACCTATAGCAGCACGGATTTCGGGCACGTCCAGCACGTCGTCCAAAGTGCGCGTCAGTCGAGCTACCAAGGTGTCGATGTCCTCCGCGGTGCAGCAAAGCGGGGGTGCCAACCCGATGACGTCGTCGGCGAAGGCACGAAAGATCAGGCCGTGCCGATAGCCAATTGAAAACAACTTTGCGGCGATCCCGAGACTGCGATCCGGTTTGGTGCGAAGTCGTTTGTTCGTGACGAGCTCCAGCGCGTGCAGCATTCCTCGGCCACGCAGCTCGCCAACTAGAGGGTGATCTGCCAAAGGTGCCAGCCGCTCGGCGAGCCTGCGGCCCATTTTCTGGCCGTTCGCCAGCAGCCCGCCTTCGAGGTAAAGCTTCATCACGGCAAGGCCGACCGCCGCGCTTACGGGATGGGCAGAGTATGTCATTCCGTGACCGATCGGAGTGCCCTCGGGACTGCCGTCGCGGATCGTAGCGTAAACCTCGTCCGACATTATGACAGCTCCCATTGGGGCGTATCCCGAGGTTAAGCCCTTTGCGAGCGTCATCATGTCGGGAACGATCGTCTCGTCCTCGCAAGCGAACATTGGGCCAGTACGGCCGAAGCCGGTGATCACCTCGTCAGCGATAAAGAGGATGTTCATCCGGCGGCATTCCTCTCGCATGGCTTTGATCCAGCCCGGCGGTGGAACGATGACCCCGCCGGAGCCCTGGATCGGCTCGCAGAAGAATGCAGCCACCTTCTCAGGCCCGATCTCCTCTACCTTGCCCCGCAGTTCGGCAATTGATGCCGCGATGATCGCGTCGGGCTGATCGCCTACCGGATTGCGATAAGAGTAATGGCTCGAGATGTAATGCTGCCACGGAAGCGGCAAGTCAGCGTCACGATGAAAGGCCGGAAGCGCCGTTATGCCCGCACCAGTTGATGAGGAACCGTGGTAGCCTCGTTGCAGCGATATGACGTGCCGACGCTCTGGCTGTCCTTTCGCGTGATGATAGAACCGAATGAACCGAACCGCACTGTCCACCGCATCAGAGCCACCCAAGGTGAAATAGACGTGGTTCAGCGTGCCCGGCGCCAGCTCGGCCAGCTCGGCGGCCAGGCGGATGGCTGGCTCACTCGCGAAATCGAAATAGCCGGTGGCGTAGGGTAGCCGCCGCATTTGTTCGGCCGCAGCCTCAACGACACTTTCGTGCCCATACCCGGCGTTCACGCACCAAAGGCCGGCGAACCCGTCGAGCAATCGATGACCCGACGCATCAGTCACGTAGGCACCCTTGGCCGATTGCAGGACGGTCGCGCCGATCCTTTCATGGCCGTTCCAGGAGGTGACCGGATGCACCAGATGGGCGCGATCGAGTTCGATAAGTGAATTCAAAGTCATGTTCCATGCTCCCGCTTTCACAGGCAGCGTAGATCGGGTTCACCGAGAGATTTGCTGATCTAAGGCGCCCGCGCAGCGAATCCTACTGCTTACCAACCCTTATTCGGCATCATTGCTGGGCCCAGGCCACCCTATTCCAAGAACCTTGAACCAGCAGGCGGGGATAGGACATTCCGATCCTCTTTGATGCCCATTTCGACAAAGGGATCGAGCTGCGGCGATTCGTTTTTTGTTTGCCGCCAATCGCCGTTCTGCACGAACAGACGCCGGACGGCACCCCGATCGTGGGCGGTACCGACTCCCCGAATCTGTTCCCAATAGTGACCACGGAACACTGAGATTGACGGTGGTGTGGGTGTCCGGACGAGTGCTTACCGATGTCGTATCAGGGCCGGCGCCCGACATTCCAGTCAACGGCCTCTCGCTCAGCCGATACGCCGCGCCCGTCTCCGCGTGACCGCGTGACCGCTGCTTGATGATCTTTCAGCAACTGCGGAGCACTCGGAACGGCCCGATTCCCCGCTACGTTATCACGATCACCCACGGCCGGGCTGCTCTGCCGCGGGGATGACTAGAAGACTATTGCCGCGAGCCACGCTAGCCTGCTCGCTTCTCGTCGTATCGCCCATTTTGCGCCTCCGCCTGCAGGCGTCCAGGCAGAACCTTGGCTAGATCCATTTGATAGGCGTCCAGGAAGCCGGGCGGGGTCAGCCCTAGGACGAGAGACGCCGCGACCACCGCTGCCGCGGGGGCACCCATCACTCCGTTGCCCCCCTGTCCCGCCAACCAATGGAACGAGGCGTCGTCTGGGTCCGGTCCGATGACGGGTTGCTGATCGGATGCGAAAGTCCGTAACCCCGCCCAGCGACCAGCGATCCGGTGAACTTTCATAGTCGTCGCCATCTCGACCCGGTCGACTGCCACGGCAACGTCGTATTCCTCGGGAGCAGCATCGCAAGGCCGGGTCGGGGTCTTGTCGACAGGAGAAACCATCACACGCCCTGCCTCCGGCTTGAAATACCAGGTCTCGTCCTGATCGAACGTCATCGGCCAGGTGCGGATGTCAGCGTCAGCCGGCGGGTCGAACAGGATGGCCGTGCGGCGGTAAGGCGTCAGCCCCTTTGCCCGCAGCCCGGCTCGCACGGCCACGTCGTCCGCCCATCCTCCGGCAGCATTCACCACTGTACTCGCGGTCAGCTCGGTCCCAGACGTCCGCACCCGCCACCCCGCGCCTACTCGATCGATCTCGACCGCCTCGTTGGACAGGAGCACCTGCATGCCGTGCGCCTTCCCCAGCCGAATGTAGCCTTGAACCAGCGCGGCTGCATCGATGTCGGCGCAGTTCGGCTCGTACAACGCTGTGGAGAACCGCTCCGTCCGGACCGTCGGCGACAGTACGGCGGCTTCCGCTGCCTCCATCAACTGGCACGCCACGCCACGCCGCTCCAACTCATCCCTCGCGTCCCGGAGATCGCCGATCTGCGCCGCGTTTCCGAAATACAGGGCACCGATCCGGCGAAGTAGGGGCGTGAGACAGAAGCCTGCGGGCGGATCCTCAAAGAAGGTACGGCTTGCCGTCACCAGCGTCTGCCAGCCTAAGGGGCCGTAATTCTCTGAGATCACCGCAGCCGATCGACCTGTGCTATGATACCCAAGCCCAGACTCCCTCTCGACAAGAACCACTTTGGCGTGACGAGAGAGTTCGTAGCCGACCGAAGCGCCCGCGGCTCCGCCTCCTATTACCACACAGTCAAAATGCTCTGCCATTTCCATCTCCCAGTCGGTTCGCCGCTTCCATGGTAAGAGTCGCGCGGAAGCATCATCGGCTTAGTTCAGCGTGCCACGCCGAATGTCCTGCCGAGTCGAGGCCGAGTAACAGCCGTTTCTGCGGCTCAGCCAGTAAGCAGCCGCTGCACGAGGTCAGGTGTGCTGGTCACTCCATATTTCCGAAGCAGCTTCGCCTTATAGATGTCGACGGTGCGCGGGCTAATGCCCAACTCAATGCCCACCTCCTTACCGGTTTTGCCTTCGATCAGCAGCGTGGCGACGTCTCTTTCACGCGGTGTCAGCGAACTTCGGATGGTTCCCGCCCCTTGATCGCGAGAGGGGAGCTCTGTGAATACCCAGATGGTTTTGCGGTGCGGTTCGGCGGGCGTGTAGGTAAACCCGCGCACATGCACCCAGAAAAGCTCGTCGTCCAATCGCCTCATAACCCTGTGGTCGGCGAACGTACCATCACGGGCAAGTAGCGGAACGACCCGGTCACCCGTGCTCTCGAATTGGGTCTGAGTCGGGTAAAACCGCTCGAAAGTACACCCGACCAGCTCGCGCTCCTCACCGCGGAAGGTCCGCGCGAACGCTCGGTTGCAGGCTCGTATAACACGGTCCTCAGCAATCGCCTGCCCGACTGGCATGTCCTGGAAGGCTGCTTGGTAATCTATCGCGCTTCTCATGGAAGTCCTGTTCGTCAAATGACCACTCCGTTCCGACAACCCGGACTCTTAAGTGTCCGACACCTATGGGCCTAAGCGTATAGGTAATGTAGATAAGCGCCGTCAGCAACTCTAAATGGGACGTGCGGCGATGCAGGCAAACAGCCTTGACCGACAAGAGAGTTCGGTATTGCTCGGCATCGCGAACGTCCAGGTCGCGTTCGGCGGCAACCATGCCCTGGATGGTGCGTCCTTCGATATCGCGCCGGGGAGGACAACGGGCCTGATCGGACCGAACGGTGCGGGCAAGACCACCCTCTTCAACTGTATCTCCGGCCTGCTCCCCTACAGCGGCAGAGTGGACTTCGAAGGCACGACGATAACCGGTCGTGACGCGAGGCAGATTTCGCGTAGCGGTTTGGTCCGCACGTTTCAGCTTGCGCGTGGCTTCCCACAGATGACGGTGTTCGAACATTTGATGCTGTACGGGCCCGACCAGGTCGGCGAGGGCCTGCTGGCCGGACTGGTCGGGGGGAGCAAGGTCCGGCGGCAGGAAGCCGCTCTCCGGGAACTCGCCTTCGAAATAGCGCACCGGCTCCACCTAGGCCATGTCATCGACAACCGAGTGACGGCGCTTTCGGGGGGACAGCGAAAATTGCTCGAGATCGGGAGGGCGCTCATGGCGTCCCCGAAGCTGATCCTCCTGGATGAGCCTATGGCTGGCGTAAACCCGACGGTGGTCGGACAGATCGCCGAGCACCTGGCTGCCATCCGGGATAAGGGTATCGCCATCCTGCTCATTGAGCATGAGATGGAACTGATTGAAACGCTCTGCGACGACGTGGTCGTTATGGTGGCAGGCAAGTTCCTGACGCGTGGATCCTTTACGGATGTAATTTCAGATCGTCGGGTGCAAGAATCTTATCTCGGGCTGGCACGGGCATGACGATGCTTGCAATAGCCGGGATGCGCGGCGGCTACGCCACTGCGGAAGAGATCGTCAAAGGTATCGACCTCGACGTTGCTGGCAAGGATTTCTGCGTCATCATCGGGCCGAACGGGGCGGGGAAATCCACCTTTCTCAAGCTCGTCGCGGGCCTACTACAACCGTGTGACGGGACCGTCCGGCTGGGCGAGGTCACAGTGCCCGGGGGGAATGCCCAGCGGGCGATGGCGAGCGGGCTCGGCTTTGTTCCACAGGAGCGCAACGTTTTCGGCGCGCTGTCCGTGCTCGAAAATCTCGAGATGGGCGGCTACTTGTTGGGACGCGAGCTGAACGCCCGCATTGACGAACAGCTAGAACGCTTCCCCCTACTGAAATCGCGCCTCCGCGACCGTGCTGGCAACCTGTCAGGTGGCCAGCGACAGATCCTGGCAATGGCCATCGCGCTCATTATGCGACCTTCCGTCCTGCTCCTGGACGAGCCGACAGCGGGCCTATCGCCGCTCGCCGCAACCGAAGTCTTCGACCTTGTGCGCGACTTGGCGGCCAGCGGCCTGGCCATCCTGATGGTCGAGCAGAACGCTCTCCTTGCACTGGAATACGGCACGCGCGGGGTAGTCCTCGTGGCTGGTCGCAAGCTGCGCGACGTGCGCGCGGAGCTACTGCTGAGAGACGATGAGGTCCGTCACCTCTTTCTCGGCGGCGGCCGCAAATCAAAGCCGATGGGGTCAACCAGTGGGAGCGAAGAGCATGAGTAGCATTTCGAGGCGGTCAATCGTCAGCTTGGCCGGGGGCGCGGCGATCACCAGCGCCCTTCGACCGTCACGATCACGGGCGCAGGAGGCCTCGGCAATCCGCATCGGTCTCATTATCCCTTTGACGGGAGCAACGAGCCAGTTCGGCGCCAGCATGGCGGCTGCGGCTAAGGTTGCGGCGGAGGAGATCAACGATGCAGGTGGTGTGCATGGTCGCAAGATCGAGATCTTGATCGAAGATGACCAAAGCAATCCCGAGGCCGCCGTCCGTGCGGCGCACAAGCTGATCGACGTCGACAGGGTCGTCTCGATCGGCGGTTCCTACGCCTCCGCAGTTACATCCGCGATCGCGCCGCTCTGCTGGGAAAGCGGCACGGTTCTGCTGACCTCGTCGGGTGCTGATAGCATCACTAAACTGCCTCACCACGGATACATCTTTCGGACGTCACCAACAGTGACCCTGCAGGGGACCCGGGTCGGGGAGTTCGCGGTTGAGCTGGGTGGAAAGAACATGTTCTTCCTCGGACCGCAAACGCCATTTGCGCAGTCTTACATCGACATCATCTCTTCAATCTTCACTAAGGCGGGCGGCAAGGGCGCTGGCCTCATCTATGAAGATAAGAAGACCAGCTACAGGTCCGAGGTGGACCAAGCCTTACGTGCAAACCCCGATACCATCGTCCTGGGCGGGTATGTGCCGGATACGGCCGTCGTACTGAAGGACCTTTACCGAGCCGGCTACACCGGGAAGCGGATCGGGTTCTCCTTCGGTGTCAACCCGGCGATCCTCCCAGCTGTAACTGGTGACGTGGGCGAAGGCACCTACTCCCTCGTGCCCTCCGCTTCGGAGAAGTCCGAGGCTTACAAGAGCCTGATCCGGAAAATGAACCGGCCATCCCTGGACAGTTATTCCTGCCAGGTGTTCGACCACGTTGCCCTGACCGCCTTGGCACTGGCCAATGCGGCGCCGGGAGCGGTGAACGGCACTATTGTCCGGGACAATATACGCGCCATCTCGCAGGACCCGCAGGGCGCTATTACCGACGTCGTTCCGGCGGCTCTGAAAGCGATCGCGGCTAAGCAGAACGTGAACTACGACGGGCCGTCCTGGCCGCTCGATTTTGCCGAGAACGGCGACGTGAAAGGCGTCTTCTTCCGTTACGAGCAGATCCAGCAGGGCAAGCTGGCCCTGGTCAAAATGGCCTGACCCGCCATGCTCACCGTCATCGAACAATCACTGGTAAACGGGCTGATACAGGGGGCAGTTATAGCGCTACCCGCCCTCGGCCTGACGTTGATCTTCAGCGTGCTGGGGTTCGTGAACTTCAGCGTCGCGGCCCAGATGACGGTGGGCGCCTACGCTGGATGGATGGCGAACAGTCACCTCCACTGGCCATTTGCGGCGACGCTCCCGGTCGCGTTCCTGGTGTCTGGAGCCGTGGGCGTGTTGACCGACCGACTTGCGCTGGCGCCTGTGCGTGCACGGTCGGGGGGACAAACGTCGCTTATGGTTGCGGTGGTGTCTATCGCGCTCAACCTCGCCATTGAGAGTGCGCTACGTTTCTCCTTCGGCAATGACCTTGTGAGCTACGACGTGCCGGTTACGCGGGACTTTCGGCTCGCCGGGCTTCTGTTCGGCCCGCAAGAGCTGCTGAATTTCGGTGTGGCCTTGGGCGCCTCCGCCGTCTTGGCGACGTTCTTCATTCGAACGCGCCTGGGCAAGGCGATGCGTGCGGTGGCCGACAATGCCGACCTCGCCAGGTTGAAGGGCATTGTCCCGAAAAGGCTGGCGAACCTGGCGACCTTTATCGCCATGGGACTCGCCGGGTTAGGAGGAGCGTTACTGGTAGTTACGACGAGTGTCGATCCCTCGGTTGGTTCCCGCCTGGTGCTTGTGGTGTTCGCGGCCAGTGTCGTTGGCGGGCTCACGAGCCTGCCAGGTGCGGTCCTGGGCGCGTTGCTAGTTGGGGTAGCCAGTGAGTTGTCACTCCTGGCCATCTCCCCGGTTTACAAGTCGGCCACGGCTTTCCTGGCGATCCTCTTAGTCCTGCTGCTCCGTCCTAATGGGCTATTCGCAGGTGCATCGGCGGTGCGGCGATGATTGCCTATCTTACCTTCGTCAGCACTCTGGCTGGCATCTACGCCTTGCTCGCGCTCGGTCTGGTGACGAGCTGGGGGCAGGGAGGCATGACCAACCTGGGCCTGGTCGGATTCTACGGCTTGGGCGCCTACGCGTCTGCCCTCATGGTCGGCAGTGGGATGCCGATCCCGTTCGGCTGGCTTGGAGCGACAGCGTTGACGGCGGCGATAGGCGCCGCGGTATGCCTGGTCACCAGAACCCTGCGCGGCGATTACCTCGCTATCGTTACCCTCGGTTTCGCCGAGGTTGTCAGGCTCTTCGAACTGAACGAGACGTGGCTGACCGGCGGGAGCAACGGCATTTCGGGGATTCCCGCGCCGCTCAAGTCTTCCTTGGGAGACGCTTACCCCATGGCATACATGGTGCTGACTTGGTCGCTCGTCCTCGTGGCGGCAGTGGCCCTTTCGCGCCTACTGAAAAGCCCGTTCGGGCGTGCTTTGCGTGCCGTGCGCGATGACGAGCAGGTGGCCGCGGTGGCTGGCAAGTCGGTTCTGATGCTGAAGGTCCAGGCGTTTGCAATCGGTGCGGGTCTCTCGGGCCTGGCTGGCGCCCTTTACGCGCATTTCACCAGCTTCATTGCGCCGGACAGCTTCGTAGTCCAGATGACGATCTACATCTTCCTCGCCGCAGCGGCTGGTGGCGTCACACGGGTGCCTGGCGCGATCCTAGGCGCGATCGCCGTGATGGCGCTGCTTGAGGGAAGCCGCTTCGCGGCAGCCGCCATACCCGCGTTCGATGCGGTCCAGGTCGCCTCGCTCCGCGAACTGTCCATCGCTGTTGGTCTGATCGTGGTGATGCAGGTGCGGCCGGAGGGCCTATTCAAAAGTCGCAACCAGCTTTCGGGAGCACGCTGATGTCGACCTCCGCGGGGGATGAATTCGCCGCCATGTTCGCGGCAGCCGGGCTGCCCCAGGTACAGCCCGGAATGGCCGCCCAGAACACGACGCGCCCGACGCGATTGGTGCTGCGAGGGGCCACTATCATTGACGGGGCCGGGGCGCCTCCCTGGGGCCCTGCCGATCTGGTTGTGGAAAGCGGCCGCATCGTGGAGCTAAAGAAGGTTGGAACGCCAGGCGTCCCGTTAGGATCTGCCCGCCGGCCGGAGCCCGGGGATGTTGAGATCGATTGCACCGGGCGATTTCTGACGCCGGGCTTCATCGATGCACACGCGCATATCGGCGCGCCGTTCCATGCGGAGAACGGCTCTATGCCGTCGGCGGACTACGTCTACAAGTTGTGGCTCGCCCATGGTGTGACGACGGTTCGGGAGACCGGATGCTTCAACGGCCTTTCATGGACCCTTGCTGAAGCGAAGCGCTCGGACGCAGGCGAAATTGCTGCGCCACGGATTGTACCCTATGCCGCCTTCCCTGGGACTAACGACTACGTCAAGACCCTGCACACGGCAGAGGCCGCCACTGCGTGGCTTGCGCAAGTCCGAGAAAACGGCGCCGAAGGGGTGAAATTCTTTGGGGCTCCGCCCACAATGATGCAAGCGGCCTTGGCAGCCTGTCGGGAACTGGGCCTGCGGAGCTGCTGCCATCATGCGCAGCTTGCCGTCAGCCGGATGAACGCCCTCACAACCGCCAAATGGGGCCTGACCAGTACTGAGCATTCCTACGGTATTCCTGAGTCGCTGCTGGACCGGCAAACCGTCCAGTCGTTTCCCGCGGACTACGACTACAACGACGAATACATGCGTTTCGCCGCTGCGGGGCAGACCTTCCTGCAGGCTGCGCAGCCTGGGAGCGGCAAGTGGGACCAGGTACTTGCGGGATTTCTGGAGGCTGGCCATACCTTCGTTCCCACCTTCAACGTCTATGACGCCAATCGCGATCTGATGCGAACCCGCAACGCGGACTGGCACAGCCGCTACACCGATCCAACGCTATGGTCGTATTTTCAACCTCAGCGGGGCGGCCACGGCGCCTACTGGTATCGCTGGTCGACAACCAACGAAGTCGAGTGGCGGCGGACTTTCGCCGTGTGGATGCGTTTCATGAACGATTATAAGAACGCGGGCGGACGGGTGGCCGTCGGCAGCGATTCAGGCTTCATGTATCAGACTTATGGCTTCGGCTTTGTGCGGGAGCTGGAGCTGTTACAGGAGGCAGGCTTCGATCCGCTAGAGGTGCTTCGGGCCGCGACCCTATCCGGGGCCGAGCTTCTCGGCCTCGATGGCGAGACCGGCACCATCGAAGTGGGAAAGCGGGCCGACATTCTCGTCCACAACAGGAACCCCCTCCTAGATTTCAAGCTGCTCTATGGCACGGGGGCAATGCGGTTGGACGGCGCGACCAACGACGTCAGCTGGCCGCGTTGCCTTGCGCTGACCATCAAGGACGGGATTGTCTACGACACGGGTGGGCTGTTGCGAGACGTGGAAGAGATGGTCGCGAGGCGCCGGGCCTCAATACAGCCATGAACCCCCTCGGCGGACCCGAGTTCATACTCCTCACAGGGCCGCTTGGCAGCGGCAAGACCACGCTCTTGCTTGACTTCCTTGCCACGCCTGGCGCGGCCGGCACCGGCGTGATCGTCAATGAAGCAGGCGCGATCGACGTGGACGGAGCGGTCCTCTCGATCGGAACCAACGGATTGCCGCTTGCACATCTGCCGAACGGATGCATCTGCTGCTCACAAGGCGACGACCTGCTCAGTGCTATCGACGCGCTGATCGCCGAGCGGGCCACCAACGGCCTCACCCCGTTCCGCCGGCTCGTGCTCGAGTGCAGCGGCTTGGCCTACCCAGGACCTATCCTGCGATCGCTTTCGAACTTACGGCATCAAACATTCCGTACTCGGATTCTAAGCACCTTCGATGCTTTCGGCGCTTGCACGGATAACGCCATGGTCCCGATCGTTGCGGCTCAACTAGCTGCCGCGCAGGCGGTCGTGATCACTAAGACGGAGATCGCGGATGTTGACACCATAGGGCGGGCCGTTTCGGCTGTTGCCTCTTACAACCCCCTTTTGGAGCCTATCGTCTTCAGCGACCGGGCTGCCCGGATAGCGGCGGCGTTCTCCCCCGGGCCGACAGCGAGGGTCAGTAGGTTCCTGGCCGACCAGCCAGCCAGCCATCCCCGCATCAGCGTCATTCAAGTCGACTGTACCGCCCCCGCAACATGGCCGTCGATTTCCGACTGGCTTGACAACCTCGTCGATACACTTGGTGGGCGCCTGCTGAGGGTTAAGGGGTTCATCGAAATTGAGGGTTGTCCAGACCCTTTACTGATCGAGGGTGTTGGGACGACATTCAGCACGCCACGACGGATGGTAGGACACGTCGGCCCGGCCCGCGGGCTGATCATCATCGCACGGGATACCAATGCGGAAGAGTTGAATGGCTTGCCGGAAGCGGCAGTAGCCGGTCTTTCCGTACGAATGTCGAGCGATGTGGCCACAAAACTACAATGAGCGGTTGCAACCAATGACCGGCACTTTGAAGCTCGACAAGATTGACCTTCAGATCCTGACGCAACTGCAGCTGAACGGCCGAATCACCAATCTGCAACTTGCCGCAAAAGTGGGCCTATCGCCTAGCCCATGCCTGATGAGGGTGAAAAGGCTGGAGAAGGCTGGCTACATTTCAGGCTATGGAGCGCGGATCGAGCTTCGCAAACTCGGGGACACCGTAGCTGTCTTCACGGAGATGACACTTTCGGATCACCGAAGCGCGGATTTCGCGAAGTTCGAAGCCCGGCTTCGGTCCGTGACGGAGGTGACGGAGTGCTACCTCGTGAGCGGTGGATACGATTACCTGCTCAAGTTCATTGTGCGTTCGATAAACCACTACCAGGAGACAATCGAACACATGCTTGCCATGGAGCTTGGGATTGAAAAATATTTTTCTTACGTTGTTATCAAGCCCGTCTTAGCCAGGCAACTGGACTTGTCGAGCTATTTGGAGCCGCCAGAATAGGTGCATCGGTGACACCGTTAACTGTGCCTCAGATTAAGCTACCGCTGGACGGCGGCGGCGATCGCCTCGCCCATCTCCGTGGTGGACGCCTTGCCCCCGATGTCGGGAGTGCGAGGTCCGACCGCATAAGAGAGC
>Ga0116227_10010878_pt1 | contig 15612 bp, 9 predicted proteins | sample S1TSphgellanicum_FD_89693 | JGI IMG/M metagenome (GOLD analysis project Ga0116227, IMG submission 89693) | Host-associated microbial communities from peat moss isolated from Minnesota, USA - S1T2_Fb - Sphagnum magellanicum MG | ecosystem: Host-associated > Plants > Peat moss > Unclassified... | reverse complement strand
TTTTTTGCTTTGGACCCCTCCTATTTTCAAACCTCATAGCTTTCTTATTTCTAATTCATTTTAAAAAATTTAAAGTGTTATCGGAACGCCACCTGAAGTTCTACAAAACACATTAGAACTCTAATAGCAACAAAACAACATAAAAGGAACTTTTTGGGTGTTTAAGAACTAGCCTTTGTAGTGTTCAATAGTTTTTAAAAAAAAATTTGACCCCCTTTACTTTGGGGGGCCATAACTTTCTCATTTCTAATTTGTTTTCAATGATTCTTAGTGTATTAGATGCGCCAAAAAGAGGGCTTCAAGTTTTGTTTCGACACCAAAAGCAATAGAACCCTCTCATGGTTAGTATACTTTAATACAATAGTTGCATATAATGTGCAACTAGGTTGGTTCGTGAGGTTTGCAACGGAATGTCTTAACCCATATCCTTTGGCTTCCAATTCTATTTGGCTTAGCATATAACTAGGAGCACTAGCTATGTAGTAGCCAAATATCAAGTGCCATTGGGGATGAATGAATGAAAAAACCTTGACCTTTATGAAATGGTTAAACCTAAAAATAAAATCGAATTATTCTAAACCTACATATATAACCTAAGCCTAGCTACTTTTCAACCTACTTACATACCTACGTAAACCTACTTACTTAATAGGGTTTAATTATTACCTACCTACCTAGGCACCACGCATCAACATCTTATTAGCCATAAATGGGACAACTTAGATTTCATTAATCAATATTTTAAAATTTTAAAATAGGTGTGCCTTGATTGCCACGTGTCACCATATAATTGGTGTTAAAAATGAACATGTGTCAAATGATCAATGAACATTCCATGTTGTGCACATGCCATCATCCTAGTGGTAGAAACTGTAATGATTGAAATTAATCTAATGAATTTTTAATTTTGAAAACACAAAAAAATTAAATAGTGACACATGTCCATAAGCTAGTTCTTTAATTTTTAAACATGTGTCATATTTTAATTAGTTGCATTATAGTTGCAAGGAAAGTTGCACATAAGGTGCAACTACATTTGGATTGGTATGTATGTATGTATGAACATGTATATTAACACCGTATATACATAGTGTCGCATGTAACTAAATGTCATGTGCAACTTGTCTTAGGCAACTGCACAAATTTATAGTTGCATGTGTCGCATGCAATTGAATTTTAATTACAAATGACAATTGCAAAACCCAAAATTTCTAGTAATGCATTATGCTTCCTAGATTGGGTCTAGTTCTCCTAATAATGTTATAAAAAATTGTTTGTTGGAAAAACAATTTGTATTACTTTTAGTTATAGTAATGTGGTTCTTTTGATGTTATAAAAAAGTAGTACACAATATTTTTAATTGCATCAAAGTGGTTCTCCTGATGTTACAAGGACTTAATTGTTGGAAAAACATTATGTATTACTTTTGGTTACGTCATAGTGGTTCTCCTAATGTTATAAGGACTAGTTGCTGAAAAAGTAGTATACATTGTTTTTGGTTACATTAGAGTGGTTTTCCTTATGGTGTAAGGATTGTGTTGCTAAAAAATCAATACATTGCTTTTGGTTACATTCAAAATGGTTTTCCTTATGGTGTAAGGACTATGTTATTGAAAAATCAATACATTGTTTTTGGTTACATTTAAAATAGTTCTCCTTATGGTGTAAGGATTGTGTTGTTGAAAAAACAGTATACACTACTTTTGGTTACATTCAAAATGGTTCTCCTTATGGTGTAAGGACTACGTTGCTAAAAAATCAATACACTACTTTTGGTTACATTCAAAGCAATTCTCCTTATGGTGTAAGGATTGTGTTGTTGAAAAAATGGTATACACTACTTTTGGTTACATTCAAAATGGTTTTCCTTATGGTGTAAAGACTACATTGTTGAAAAATCAATACATTGCTTTTGGTTACATTTAAAGTGGTTTTCCTTATGGTGTAAGGACTACATTGCTGGAAAATTAGTACACTATTTTTGGTTACATTCAGAGTGGTTCTCCTTATGGTGTAAGGATTGCATTGCTGAAAAAACAATATACACTACTTTTGGTTACATTCAAAATGGTTCTCCTTATGGTGTAAAGATTGCATTACTGAAAGAACAATATATATTAATTTTGGTTACATTTAAAGTGGTTGTCCTTATGGTGTGAGAACTTTGTTGTTAAAAAATTAGTATACATTATTTTTGGTTAGATCAAAGTGGTTTTCCTTATGGTGTAAAGACTTAAATGTTGAAAAAGTGGTGTACAATGCTTTTGGTTTTGATCAGAATGTTTCTCCTAATTTTATTCTAGTAATTGGTTCCTAGAACAACAATATGTTTTGTTTTGAGCTATATCATAATGGTTCTCAAAATAGGTGTAAAATATTAAACTTGGTTTCAATGGAAAAACATGTTTTGGATACATGTCAAACATTTATTAGATTAGGGAAATGAAGTAAGCACACTTGCATGTGGTCATGAAAAAAACTTGATTCATCATGTGCAAAAACAATTATTTGTTTATTATTGTATTTGTTTATCAAATTTGTTTGTTAATCATATGCATTTATTTTTTATGCAAATACCATTTCCCCATTACAACAAACAAGGTTGGGTTCAAAATGCTCTGAAAACCTTTTGATGAGAAAGGATAATGTACAAATGACAACAAATAGTTCATTTGGGTTGGGTTCAAGTAATGGAGCTACTCAGATGACACCACCCCAAAGTCTAACCATGAACAACAATGTATCCATGAAGTTGAATCACCATTTAAACAACATTTGGAGATAAAATTTACCTTAGAACTTGAAGGGAGACAACCTCCTTTAGAGCCATTGGACTTATCAAACAAATTTGGGGAGTTGATTGTCAATGCAAATGAGAAAGAATTTGAACTTATTCAAGAGCTTGATATGTAGCACGTGAAAAACATAGGTATGAGGGAATTGATAAATTTTGATCCCCACACAATTTATTTTTTATTGAACAATTCTAAAATTATTAATTACATAATTTTGTAGGTCTCACTTAGTGCCTATGGTTTATGAAAAAGGAAATAATGAACCCACTCATGTTATGGAGGATTCAAAGATACCTCCACCTAAGAAATTTGTGTAAAACCTATGTTAGAAGTAGTGCAAGCTCCAGCTTGTGCAAGGTACACCTTCCAAAAATGAAAGGCTACAACATAAGATGATGGTGTGCTAGAAACTAATAAAACCATTATCTTAAGCATATCATATGTGAATGCAAGTGAGTTAAATCCTAACCTTACCTAATTTGTTGTCCATTCAATTTGCATACTTGTACTCTAACATTGAGAGTGTTCTTCATATAGATGCTGCATTAGGAGAGTTAGCATTAAAAGAACATGAACTTGTATGGAGTAATCATGAAAAGGGAAAACCCATAAAGGTGGCAAAAAATCCTAAAGTCAAGCAACACTACAAGAAGCAACATGTTGTGACCAAGATTGATAAATAACTTGTGTGTACATGAGGCCAAGCTGAAAAAGAAAAATTGCCTACAACATTTACAACTTCTAGTAAAACTAAATGATGTACATGTAAAATGTACAAACTTTAGGAAGGTTGTAATTTTCTTTTGGACAATGAATAGAATTGGTTTTCTCATAAATAGACTAGAGTTGTATTACAAACAATATTACGTCCATTTTGGGTGTGCAAATGAACAAAATGATCAATACAAAAAAATTTGCTACCCACTTGAGCACTTTCAAAAAAAATTCTCCCTTTCACTAGTCACCCACTCTTGAAATATATGTTCTACATTAGTTTGTCACTTTGCAAGTTGAGCATGGTTTATGAAAGTTAATTGAGTTCTGGTACTAGATACATGATATGTACATGCAATTTGTTTACATTACTTGAAATGAGAATGTTGATAATCAAGTCAACATATAATCATTGAGTTTCAATCAAATAATATAGGCTATGTACACATGTTGGAAGTCATGAGGAATGAAATTTGAGATTCTGAATGTCCATACAAATGGGTAATTGAACACTAGACAATATTTATATTATGTCCTAATAACAAGTAAAAAAAAAAAAACACTTGTATGTTTATGGAAAAGGGGTAATTGTTGAGTGCATATCATAAACAAAGATCATAAACATGTGTTTGAAGGATTTGGAGCATTGTTACATGATCATGCAAGTCTGCCAACAATGAACTCAATTAAAGTGGCCAAATTATAGTAAGCAAGTTTAACATAATCAAATAGAAATTGAATGTGGGGACAATAACTCCAAGTATGAATCACTAGTTACATTATAGCCCTATGAGAACTACAAATCATCATCAAACCAAATTACATTTGCCTTAATTGCCACTTCAATTCCAATTGAATTGGTTTGCATATATTATTGAAATCCAATAATATGTCCACAAGTTTTTCATTCTCCACATAAATATAAGTACATAAATAGTTTATAAAATCTTTATATTAGTTTCAAAGTTAATGCTAAAACGTTGCATGTTCAAATTTAATTCCACTTTGTACCAAAAGTCAAGAGTAATAAAAAACTAAACATTTGGATCTATTGTAAAACTAGCTAGTAACTTCTTGACATATAAGTATTATAGGTTGCAGTGGAAATTACAAAACATTTATTTGGTGAGGATGAAAAACTTCACCAATTGTTCAAGTGTTGCTATTGCTTAAGGTGGGCTTGGAAGCTTCAAACTAGGTTTAGAATTATAGATGGGTTCCATGATTTGCAACAAAGATCGAGTTTTTTTATTGGTTGGAAAACCTACATGCATTAACCATGATGAAATTAAAAATTAACAATCAGTTGAAACATAAAATATATTTAAAATCATCAAAGTTCGTTGGATATATCATTTGTAAAACACAAAATCCATGGTTGTTCACAATTTCAATTAATTAACTTTCAATCCAAAAATTTGAAAGCATCTAAGGCCTCTAGGATAACCTCTTCCACATCATGGGTGTGTTCATATGTGGCATAGTTGCCCTAGGAGGCATAGAAAATTTTGATGCCAAAATCAAGTGGGAAAATACAAAGGCAGTAGGTTTATCATCATGTAGAATGTAAAAATGACTCCCTAGTTGTAATTGTTGGTACTAGAAGCCTTGCATAACAATGTCCCTAGGTCCAAGCATGGTAAAGTATGCCAAAAAAGTAGTCCCAAAAAAACTTAATGTCAAAAAAAGTTTCTTTTCAAGATTAATATTAAATATATATATATTAAAAACCTATTTAAATTGCATTTTGAAATCATAGAGCACTTCATTGAGTTTATTATAAGCTTTACATAAATCTTGAGGAAAGTCTGTATAAGAATAATGGATGAAAAGTATGTTCTAAATTGGTTGGTTTTTCAAATTTTCCAAGATACTTTTACATTAAAACTTTGATAGATTATGACTAGATAATGAAAAGTTGAAATCATATCCATACACACTAGGTCTTCATCAACTTGAAAATATAATAATCCTAATTGATGTTGTACTTTCATGTACGTGTAACTCATTTTGCACAGCTGTGACATATACTTTCTATACTTGCATTTCAAAAAAAAAGAATTTAAATGCATGTTAAAACATTTGTTTCTTCAATATTATGTAATGAAGTCAAAAAACTTATAATTTTTTATCATTGACTTAAATAATATTCATGGATTTAATACATCAAAGTATATTTTATGGATTTTTCCAACAAAACGACAAGTGTTTCTGGCTAGCATACTTTACCATGCTTATGCCCCCCCTTCTATCCATTCATTACCATCAACATCTTTGAAGGAAGTAACCACAACATGGGCACCTTTATTAATAAGCATTAGCCAAAATGGTTCACTTGTTGTAGTAGGTACAATGATGTTGTCACTTTGACATAGGTTCTCAACAATCCATTCACCTCATGAACCAACTTCAATATCTTCATTTAAGTCGTACATCAACTCCCTCATCTCTAAAGTGTTCTTGGCCCTTAATCATATCAAAATTCATTCTAGAACATGTTTTTTATTCACACATTCGCTACTAGGGTCACCATCCATGCAACTTACATAGAAGCAAGAAAGTTGATAGTATTAACGAAAGGTGGGATCTCTAGATGACAAGGACCATACTTGGTGTTTTGAACAATTGCCCTTCACTATTGAACAATCCCATGGCCTTGTCTTGTTTATATCCCCCACCTTAACCTCATGGAAAAACTTGTTAATGTGTTGCTTGACATTTGGGTATGCAACATGATATTTATTTACTTCGGACCTCAAAAATGCTATTAATTCAATTGCATTCTAAATGTTTATCCCTGAAGGTTTAATTTTTTCTTTTCTAACTTCACATTTTAGCAAGGCCCTAGCTTTGTCAACCTCACCCTTTCTATGACCCGTAGCAAAGAAGTTCCAAATCAATTTGTAGAACTAGTAAGGTTAGGATATTGTGATAGAAAATACCATGCCCTTGCACTTTTAAACTTGCCTAAACAACCATCACTCCAAACAATGTGATTACTTGGAGTGCACCCTTGATTTTGTAGATGGCTCCAATGAAACATGAAAACATGTTGAACAAATAGTGTATCATGACTTATGTCATCTAAAATAATGTAGTGAACTTCCTTGATCAAACCATAATCTAGATTAGTTAGGTCATGAGGTATGAAACTAGGTTGATAGCTAATGAGTACTAGAATAGTCACTTGGAAGTTATGCCAATGCATACTCTGTACTTTGTTTTGGATTTTCATGGTGTAGTTTTCGGTAAAATCAACACAAGAAAGGATTGTTTTATGATGAAAGTTCTCTAGACACTTTTTGAATTGTAGATCTTGCCATCTTGAAACATAATTTTGAAGCACAAATTCTTTTAGATGTGGGTAGAGGAACTCTAACAATTCTTTTAGCATTATTAAAAGGTATTCCAATTTCTGGGCTTTCTTTTCTCCCCCCTCATTTATTTTCCCAACAACCTCATACCTAATACTTTTCTACTCAATCAACTTATCAAATTGGAGCTCCCTTGGACAAATCTTAAAAGTGGTGACTCCACATTCCAAACATTCACCCTCAAGGCACTTCTTAGCATGTCAAAAAGACAAGGGAGGTTTCTAACATGAAACTGACATCCACATAATAGTCAACCCACTAAAGACAGATAGGTGTGCAGAGCACTTGTTTATTGAAGATTTTCTACGTTGGTGGGCATTACAAACTTCTTTACATGTGCAAGGGCACATATCATGAATCCCCTTCCCAAGGTGTTCTATGTCATTGATAGCAACCATCAACTTTTTCAACTCTGTGTGATAACATCAACATGTATTCTAATGTTTCAACCGTTGTACAAAACATGGCTTCAATGCTTGAAATAATGTGAGCATGATAGGAGCACTAGGGTGTAATACCTTGAAAGTTGTGAAGAACTTCAATTACACACATGCACAACACAAATTTAAATAATATTTTTTTGTATATCACTTGTTTATGTTGCCCTAATTATAACATCCACTGTTAATTCCAAATGACACACCCCCAAACTCGTTAATAGATTCAACTACGAGTCAAAGGTGAAAAGAATGGAAGGATAAAGAGTTGGGGTATGCTCTTTAGTTCGCAACATTTTAAGGTTAGAGGGGCGTGTTGGAGCTCTGGGATGGGGACTAGGACAAGTGATAAGTGAGTCAATTATTCACACGAATTCACACAAACCAACAACAAGTTGGTTAGTGCATAATTGGAACATTTTTGGTGCACGGACAAGCCACGGGCAAACACGAACTCATAAGACTCACCACGGCCAAGACTTTGGGGAAGCCACCACCTTCCCCCTTATAGTATTTTCTATGCTTGGCCACGGGCCCTGCACCCAAATGTCATTTTGTCCCGAAATTCGTGAAATGGGGACTTCCACGACTTTGAAAGCCCATAACTTTTTGTGCAGACCTACGATTAAGAAGAGATCTAAAAAAAGTTGTAGCCCTTGTCGAGAGCTTTCCAACTATATGTGGCACGCCACCTGCACTTAAGTAAATCAGGGTGATTCCCAACTTTTAGTGGTCAGGAATCAAATTGACAAATTGAATCCTGACCCTTCTTTTGGCCATAACTTTTGTTTTAACCATCCAAATGGATCATGCAAGCTCATTTTAGACATTTACGTCTCAAAATCTTTCCAATGGTATAAGGAACTCTTTAATCCAATGAACTTTGACCCCTGAAAACTTTAAAAATTTGGGAGTCCATTAGGACTCTAACTCCCAAAATGAGAGCTCACTTGGGAGTGTGTGGGTTCATTCCCTCACACTCTCCTACACTCCCGAAAGCATGAAATGTGACTCTCGGGCTTCATTCTTAGCTCGCACCTTTGCAAGCCCTTGCTTTGGTCATGAGCCCGAGGTTAAGGTTGTGACACCAAATGTCCCCATGTTGCATAAAATTTTGGAAATACCCATGATCTATAACAATTAAGAATTAGAACATTCCCATGGTTTTAACAAGTAATTGAATCTAGACCTATAGACTCAGGCATTCATTCCATAGAATTAAGTCAAAACCTAGATTTATGGACTTTAGACCTACATATTCTAGACCTATAATTCATGCATTCAATCCACGAAATATTCAAAAATAATGTGAAATATTAAGAAAGATAATAAAAAGCAAGCTAGAACACATAGAAAGAAATGGGTTTCAATGACATAAATCAAAGCATTTCAAAGATTGAGAAATAATTGAATCTGACCTATAAACTTAAATAAGAGCAGTCCATGGAATTAAGTTAAAAACCTAGTCTTGTGGGCTCTCGACCTATAGACTCATCGATTTAGTCCATGAAAGATTAAAAAATAACTATGAAAGATTAAAAGAGATCAAAGAAGGAAATTGGAACATAGAAAGAGAGATCATGGACCATCTAAGCAATATAAATTAGAGATTTTGAAATATTGACAAGTAACTAATTTGGACCTACAAATTTAGGCATTTAGTCCATGAAAGACTATCAAAACCTAGAATTACAGACTTTAAACCTACAAACTCATTCACTTAGTCAATGAAAGATTAAAAATCAATGATGTAAAACTAAGAGAGATCATGGGTCTAAGAAACATAAATCAAAGACTTTGAAAGCTTGATAAGTAATTGAGCCTAAACCTACAAACTTAGGCACTTAATCCATGGAATTAAGTCAAAATTTGAACTTATGTCAAACTCTAGACCTATAGACTCCTGCACTTAATTAAAGGATTAAAAAGTAAATGGTCAAAAAAATTGAAGAAATCATAAAAGGAAGCTAGAATAGAGAAAAATGGGTTTAAGCGGCATAAATTAGAGAATTTCAAAGATTGACATGTAACTAAGTCTGGACCTACACACTCATGCATTCAATGAAAGTTTGAAAAGTAAATGTTCAAAAGATTGAGAGAATTCAGAGAAGGAAGTTGGAATAAAAAGAAAGATGGGTCTAAGTAGCATAAATCAAAGAATTTCAAAGATTAGTAAGTAACTAAGTCTGGACCTACAAACTCAAGCACTTTGTCCATGGAATTAAATCGAAACCTAGACCTACAGACTCATGCGTTTAGTCCATGAAATATTGAAAAGTAACTATGAAAGACTAAAAGAGATCAGAGAAAGAAGTTGGAAAATAGAGAACGAAATGGGTCTATGAAACATAAATAAAAGAACTTGAACTATTCATGGAAATATTTCTAGTTATTGCACACCACATAATGAAATATTGATCAACATCACCTTTTAAATGGACAAGCCTCCTCCACTATAAATGCCCATCTATTATGTAACCTTGAACTTCAGCAAATAACCTATTAGTTCAACAAAACACCTAAAAAAAAAATGAAGCAAGTAAGTTTCTAGCTCTTATAATCTCGAGCACTATCTAAGAAATATTGAAAATGAAATGTCCAAGAAAAATAGGTAGATAAAGAAAGATGGATCGTTTTTTAAACAACAAAAAACCCAACATCAACTTGAAATACTCATGGAGACAATTGGGTATTGCACACTACAAAATCGAACATCACTTCATTTTAATTTCAAGCCTCCTCCTCCACTGCAAAAAGTTTCAATGCCCATTGTTACAATCCCAAACTTTAACATTCTCATGGATGTTATAAATAACCTATCAGACCATTAACAAAATTTCGAAAAGGAGGTACAAAGAGTTCAAGTTTTTCCTCTAGACCTATAGTCACAACCACTATAGGAAACATCAAAAAGGAACTGTAATATATATGTAGATAGGGAGAGATGGGTTGAAAAGGAAAAAATTCAAAAGTTCCAAAATCCACCAAAAATAATTATATTTTACACACTACATAATGACATACATATTGAACATTTGAAAAGATCCCCTTAATTTGAAGTCCTTGAACCAGTGTAGAAAACTTCATCACTTATCACAATGTTATAACACCCAACTAGCATTTGAAAATTACATAAACATCCAACCACTACTTCAACACTAGGTGGAAACAGTGGATCTCCTATGACAAAAACAAACCACATGTGGGTGTTGTGTTGCTTATGTGATGATTTGCTAATGAGTTAACCACTAAATAACCCTTATCACTCACCATTCAACAATTCAAGACTTGAGCAAAAGTAGTCAAGAAGTACTATAACACCTTAGCATTTAACAAATAGCACCTTAACATTCAATACACAACAACTTAGCACCTTAGCACTCATCACTCATAAAATTACCACCTTAGCACCTTAGCACCAACAACTTAACACCTTAGCATTCACCCTTCATAAAATTGGCACACCAATATCTTAGCACTAAACTTACAAGAATTTACCAACTTAGCACTCACACTCATCAATTTACCAACTTAAATTCACCATTTAGTAACTTAGCACTCAACACCCAAAAAAATAACAACATAGCATTCAACATTTAACAACATAACAACTTAACATTCAACATTCAGCAACTATTGACAAGTCATGCATTTAAGCACTTAGCACTTGGTTAAGAAAAACAACATGACAAATTGTATGGAAAAAATACCAATGCTAATTTCCTGTAATTGTCTTGAACTACAACTAGATCTACAAGTTGCAGCAAATAGTACAACTTTGTCAATAAGCTACAACAACTATTAGAGCTCTATCAACAAATTGCAATTAAGAGTACTACAACTTTAGCAACAAAGTTTTTTGAAAATTACACAAAACTAAAATTGTTAAAATTACTAAAGAATGAAAAAACAATCACAATACAACTTGGAGGTAATGGAGGAGTTACTTATGAAATTTGGAGGTAGTGGGCTGCATGCTCCTCATACACCTTGACGTGAATGCAACGTCTCACAACGTCTTTACAATTGGGTGAACTTGTGGTTTGGTTTGTCCAAAATTGTATTACCAAATCCTTCAAGGATTGAGGTAGAACATTTGAATGTTTAGCTTGCTTCCTTGTAATCCAAAAAACATAGGTTCATGGTGTCCAACTATACTCGTCTCCCCAAGGCCTTTCAAATGTTAAGTTTATCCACACCCAAAATTCTTGCAACACCCCTACTACTACCATTGGATGAACTAGATGCTAGCATACATAGAATCTCTTTAACAACAATTAAATCAAAATTCCTTAGACTTGTTAAGTGCTTTGTAATTCCCACCTTCATGTTTGATAATATCTCATGGTTTCACTTAACACATTTTAAATCCGTAAGGTAATTAGGAAGCATACCATTAAGCAATGAATGGGAAAGAAAAATTTCAAGCATGATGTGATGGGGATTAGAATCAAAATCTTTGATTCGTTCAACTATAAATAAAGTAATCTTCTTGGACACATCTATAGTGACTTTCTGGAATTGGGTTTTGTTATAAAGAATTTTTTTGGAGGTAGGAACCTCTACAGAGTCCAAAGGCTTTGCAACTAGAACTTTTGCTTCTACAAAGGCTATTGCCGCTTTGTGCATTCAGAATCTCTTCACCCATTCTCAATTGTCTACCTTTTGTTTCTTTGCATACCAAGCTTGATAAGCTCCCCCTCCTTGATTTGGTTCCTTTTTTGCCCCTTCCCAATCTTCTTTAATTGTTTCTCATCACCGACTCTATCCTTTCTTTGTCATCATGTTCATTGTCTACACCACTCAAGTCCACCTCATTTGTGGTCCTCAACCACATAAAATTAATGTTTTTTCTATGATGAGTCATGTTGGGTACAAATGCCAGCCTACAACCAATATTAATGAAATAATGATCAAAACTTGACTTATGAGTGGAAATACGAAATGAGCTCAAAATGTATAACCCGAAATGGAACCTAAAACAAAGAATAAATCATGATGTCAAAATTATATCAATAGATGAAGCAAAGTTATTTTGATATTTACCTTTAATCCTTCACAACCACCAACACTAATAGAAGGCATTTGGGTGCATAATGTTTTTTCAAGTGACTACTTTGTAATTTTTAGAGGACACTTGTAAGCACATTTGGTGGTCACAACTTGAATTAGAATAGTTTCATGAACATCCAAGGAAATCTTTATGCAACTCCTACCACAATCTTCATTGATATGTGATTCAAGCTCTGCAGAAATAGGTTGCGGTGGAGTCTTAGGAGGTGTATAGAAAAAAATTAAATCAAGATTGGCGTTTTTAGCTTCCAAAAAATTTAAGATGCACTTTGAGGTCTCCCAAATAGCCTTCTCAATTCATGTGAACTCTTTGTCATTCATATATTTGCCTCTTGAGTTCCCCATAGATGCAACATTCTTGATTTGACCAAAGTTAAAGGCTATGAAATGCCATCACCATGCCTGGGTGATAATGCTTGGAATTCAAAGTTGGACAACTTGGTAGCAAACACAAATTTCCCATTCAATCCTATGACTATTCTAATGAACAATTGTTCATCACATTGTTTTTCCCGTTAAACCCCAGACCTAATGCATGGATGACCGAGATTATTAAATATATTTTGATATAACCAAATGTCCATAAGTGATTATCATTTGTGTTGCATCCATCCATGTGAATTTAACTTTTTGACAATAGTTATAGACTTACCTCATACAATTAACCACAAAGAACAATTTTAATAAATCCTTACATATTTTAATGAATTAAAATTATTATTTAAAAATTTGGGATTCCATATTCAATTTATGAATTCTTATTCAAGAAAATTTTAGATGAGATTTTAACAACAAATATGACCATTTGTATTGTATTTAATACACCTATAAATGATATTTAATTTATAATTTATTAATGGTGCGTTTGTAAATAAAAAATCCAAAAAATATATATAATACTTATTATATCTATGCAAAGTATGAACAACTCCAAAAAAATCATGCAAAGCAAACCTAAGTCAAGCCCAAATCAAGTTGAATTCAAGACTAATTCAGGACTTCAAGAATGGTTACACTACTAAATTAGTGTTTTTCAACCTTTTTTTGATAATGGAAAATTATTTTTACATCTCATAAAGAGCTATATGTTACATAACATCACATAATCATTCTGAATATTTCCAAATTTGAAGTTGAATTGGACCAAAATTTATGTTTTATTTAAGAATGGTTATGCTTGTAGTGGGTCATTATACAATGAATGGACCCTCTTTCTCAAACAAATTTTATTTGAAAAATAGGTTATATGAATAGTTTTTTTCAATTCATACTAATATGAAACCTCTTGAAACAAACAATGTAAGTGCCAAACCAAAAAATAAAATGATACGAAGGCATGATTAAATTAAATAACCCAACATTCATGTTTTGATAAGAAACCCAACAAGCAGATGGTTGGCATTCAAATCAACCTATCTATTTAGTTTATTAATAACTTAATTGATTTACTAGGTGTTTTGTCAATAGTTGGCCAACAAATTATGGGTTTTGTCACAATAGGTGCTAGTTCACCCAAGGCACCATCCACCCATGAACTACAAAAACAACAAGATGTGTTAGTGAAACAATCATTACAAGAAAACAAGGTTTTTTTTATTGGATTTTTTTACTATCTTTTTTACTAGTCAACAATATTTTGACAATAACTATATATGATTTATTATATATATATCATATTTATTTATCTGTTAATACTTACCTACTTGCCTAGGCAACCTAGGCTAGTTACCTAAGCCATGTAAAGCTAAGGTAGCCTAGGTAGCCAATGTTGCATGTGTGAGGATTTGAATTCCTCACCTCCACTTTGGGGAGTCAAATCCTTACCATTGGATTATCACTTCAAAAGTTGAAAACTTTTGGCATCATATTGTAATAAACTTGATTGAATTTTTTGTTTTGATATACATATTGTAACATTCATCAATGAACTTCAATATTTTTATATTACTTATTTAAGTATGAGGTTACCATGTCACACCAAAGTGGGTCTCCACACAATGTGAACACCGGGCATTGAGGGTGTGCTTTGGTATAATTAAGCCGTCCTGATTTTGGCGGCGGATGTTTTTCTCCATGATGGTTGCATGGTTGTGCATGGGACGTTTATGTGAGTGGGTGTGCATGAGTGAAGGCGGCGCGAATGATGAAGAGGAGTGGAGCTGCATTGATGCGCCGAAAGGTGGAAAAGGAGGAAAAGCTTGATGGGGAAGCTTGGTGTGGAACAGAACGGCAGGACGCTTGGATGTGACGGAGTTTTTGGGAGAGAAGAAGAAACTCGGTGAAGACTAGGAAAGTAGATTTTTTTGGGTGATCAAAAGAGAGCACAGAGAATAATTGGAGGAGGAGGAGCAATCCTTGTAAAAAGGTAGAGAAAGCTTAGTGAGACAGTAGTTTGGTTGAAGGTTAGAAACTTCCGCTGTGCCTGACAATCAGTCAAGTTACTGCAGGAGAATCAAAGAGAGGAAGCTCAGAGAGTGCTAGGAATCTGATGTTTTTGTGAACATTTCAGACGGGAAGCAAGCTTGTGCTTTCGGGGAATGTATAGAGTTTGTAATGAAACAAGAGAGTTTCCCTTACCGACATCTGTGGGAATGTGTAAGGCAGGAGATAGATCCATTGAAATCCAGTTCTGCTACTGTGTAGGAAGAAAATGCTTGCAGGTCTATGATTTCGTGATGCTTGTTTGAAAGAGTCAGTAGGTAGGTTGTGTGCTGTGTTTTTAGAGGTCTAAGTTGTATGCCAGTGACTCAAGAAAACGTGGATGTTTGGGTTCGTTGAAGGTAGTCAGTGCGCTGTGTTTTCAGGACCCTCTCTTTTTGGTATCAGAGCATGGTTCCGTGTTTCCAACCTTGGTAGAACCTGTAGATGTTTAGATAGAATGATAGTTGAGAATCATGTCTTTGTCCAGTGACGAGGGGATTCCTGTCGAGCGGGTGACTCAGGAAATCCGTGAGCAATAGCTTATTGGTAGATTTGATTTCCTTACTGTTCAGAACGGACCGCAGAGAGGAGCTGTGATTTTGCGCTTTCTAGGTTTTGGAGTAGTGAGACTTGTAGGGATAAACCCTGACGAAGCTCATGTAGGAGACATCGCTGTAGAAGTAGCTCATAGTGGTTTCTACACTCGTGCACGAGTTTGGTTAAAGGTCATCAATGGAGCAAGGGGGTGGGCATCAACCTCAGACTTGCAGGCCAACTTTTACTTCACCTCCTACCTTG
>Ga0116227_10010877_pt1 | contig 15616 bp, 10 predicted proteins | sample S1TSphgellanicum_FD_89693 | JGI IMG/M metagenome (GOLD analysis project Ga0116227, IMG submission 89693) | Host-associated microbial communities from peat moss isolated from Minnesota, USA - S1T2_Fb - Sphagnum magellanicum MG | ecosystem: Host-associated > Plants > Peat moss > Unclassified... | reverse complement strand
GATTGAAGGTTGGCTACGAAACCCTGAACGCGTCGGTCGACCAGCTTCTCGACATTGCTCTCCCGATCGAGCGTGACGCAGCTCATCGGCGTACCGCACTGAACGAAACTCCGATATCGCTGCAGATTCTAAAACTTGTCGACTGTCTGCCGGCATCGATTAACGACTATATTCGGCTCCCGGAATTGTTGCCACCGCAGATGCGCCAGATTGGAACAGTGGCGATCTTTCCAAAGGCCGGTACCGACGTGCGCGAATGGGGCAGGGCGAAATTCATGGAGCTCATTCGTAGGCTGACCTTGAGCGGATCTGTCAAAGCAGTGCATGTTTTCTTTGTTAGCTCCAGAGAGAGTGCCGAGTTTGGCATTCACTCGAGCGAAAGAGTCCAAGTGCACATAGGTTTGGATCTTGAGGCCCTCGCAAAGACACTATCGTCCTCAAGCCTGTGTATCGCAAACAACTCTGGCGGAATCCATTTGGCGGCTTACCTTGGCGTTCCTGCGCTAGGCATCTATTCGGGACACGAGACGGTGTCGGAATGGGGCCCTCAGTTTCATGGAGGATTGGCTATTCACCGGAATGCGCATTGCTCCCCTTGCCATCTCGGTCGTCTTTCGGACTGCCAATACGGAAACTTTTGTCTCGGTGATATTTCCGTGGATGATGTATGTGTTAAGGCGCTGGAGATCCTCGCTGCGACTTCAACGGAGTCATCCACCCACGCGAAATGGGGCCCATCGCCAGTCTTGAAGCAGTTGAATGACGACCGCATCGTCAAGGCGCTGATCTCGGAAATCACTCCTCATCTATCTTCGTCGGACAAAGATTTGCTGATGGGAGTCGCAAGCGCTGTTGCGGCGAACCATCCCACGTACCGGGTACCCCCCGAATCCGATACGTTTGGACTGAATAAAACTTTTCAGCACAATTCTTCGGCAATCGAGTGGATCGGATTCAGCGGCAGCGAACGCTCGTTTCGTTGGACGGATGGAGACCGTGCCGCAATGCAGTTCGACCTGGGGCTTGAAGTTGATATCGGTGGCGAAGCAAGTGTCTTGCTCGTCTTCGATACATTCAGGCGACAGCGGATAGTTGCGAAATTCAATGGCGTGCCAATTTTTGAGGGCGTAAGGCAGGGTAGGCGGCTATTGCTGGATTTGCCCATTCGAAATCTAACCAGGGGTAGAAACCGGCTCGAATTTGAACTTCCGGATGCTGCAAGCCCAGGTAGCGATACTCGTCACCTCGCCTTGGCCATTCGCCGCTTCAGAGTCGTAGGTAAAGGGGCGTTAGCGCCTGGAATCCTGCGGCGACCCGAGCGCATAGCGGAATTTCTGATACGTTGGCGCTAATATTAAAAGAGGCATGCTTGCCTGTAGGCTTCTTAAGCCATATTCAGCTCGTCAAGAACGAGTGGCTGAATGTGTGGCTCGGCAACTCTATGGCGGTCCGTAAGTTTGGTTGCGTCATTGCCTTTATCAATTTCAGGGTGGCTAAACTCGGTGTTCACGATTTCTTCGTAGAGCGAGTATAGCGCGCGGACAGCCTTGTCCTTGAGTAGGTAATTAGAACTTACATAGGGAACTTTCGTTGAACGCCGATCGAAAAAAACGCCGCCAAATTCCTTGCCAAGCAGTCGATCAGAGTATTTGCACATGCCATCCCAGGATCTCCTGAAGGCCTCAGAGTCGTCTCGAATCTCCAGCATCCCAATTTCATCGGCCATCATTTGCGCTAGCGCACGCGTGTCCCATGTCTGTCGCAGCAGCAGAAACTTCACGCGCATGTCCAATCGGACGCGACCGACCGCCCGGAAGTCGAGCCAATTCAGGGCGCGGAGTATTTCTGTATCGCATAAGTCGGGAGAGACATTGCGCTGTATGAGATCTTTCTCGATGTTCGGATCACAGCTGCTCAACCCGAGAAAAGTCTTGGCGAAGTGAGTATACAAATCAACCCCTCTGTCCCTAAGATTGCTGTAGGAGACCAGTCGCAAACTCTTCTTTCCGAATATTTGACTGAATTTCTCCCAAACCCTGGAATAGCTCACTGCGTCGGTTTCGCTCGGGTTGCGCAAGTAGGACGCATAAAACTCTGGTAGTGTCGGGGATGCCCCCATTTTGATTTCCTGCTTCCAGTCGGAGGGAATCCGATCTGACCAGCGCCGACAGTAGTAAACAATCTCAATGGGATTCCTGCCGATAGCGTCTCGCAGCAATTGCAATCGATCGGGCTCCAAGGCATCGAAACCTTCGCAAGACAGCACTACCACCCGATGCCCCGCTGCATTCAGGCGTTTGAAAGAATCCTTCACATGGGTTTCACAACGACCTCTCAGAAGATGCAGAAGTCGTTCATGCATGATCTGATCCGGTGCAGTCCACCAGTTGTCTGGGTAGCAAATGCCTTGGGCCAGTAAAGTCTTGCGTGAATGGAAGAGAATGCTCTGAAGAAATTTCGAACCGGTCTTCGTAGGTCCAATATGGACGACGTATTTGGTCAAGAAAAAGTCCTAACGGTATCAACCCAAACGGGTCCAGTACCTATAGGATTGCGCAGAGCCGATTAACGCGTCTTAACTTTGCAATCCTTGACGTGAATCAGCTGGGCGTTATCACTATTCGGGTGCACACAGAGGCCACTATCGGGACCTTGCAAATGTAGGAAAGATGATCGACCATGAGCGCCTGAACGATGTCACGACAAATCTTTGCACTTTTCAGCGGGTTTACGAATACCTTAGTATCTGAGAATCGGCGTCGGGGAGATGCGGCAATCAATTATTTTCCTCGGCTTGGCATTGGGAGTCTTTCTTTAGCTCCGCTCAGATCGAGAACTCCGCTTGCCACCCGGACTGCGCTCTGCCGATTACCCAGTGCCACTTTTGCACTGTTTTCTTTTGCACCAAGAATCCTGATCTTAATCGTTGTCTGCACAAACGTATTGCTATTGCCCGGTTGTGCTGGGTTCCTACCTGGAATAGGCCCTAGTCGCAACACGATCGACAACTCCAGGAGCCAGCCCAATGCCGCTGCGATTCAAATCGTCGATATCGATGACAAGGTGACTCGCCAACTACTCACCGAGCGAGCGTTGCGGCTATTCTCGGAGACGCTTGGCAACGCGCCGATTCCCGAACGCACGGTGGGACCCGGCGATATGCTCGAGGTCTCCATCTGGGAAGCAGCTCCGGCCACCTTGTTTGGAAATCCACCGGTGACCAGCGCCATCGGTAGCTCCACGATCAACACTTCGCATGCCAGCACCTTGCCTGAACAGCCAGTAGATGATCAAGGATGCATATTCGTGCCGTTCGCCGGCCGCATACAAGCTGCTGGTAAATCTCTGTCAGCCATAGAGGAGGAGATTGTCAGCCGGCTGAAAAACAAGGCCAACCAACCCGAAGTGCTGGTGCGAATGACCAAGAATTTGTCCTCGAATGCAACCGTAGTCGGTGAGGTCAATGTCAGTACCCGCGTGCCCTTGGTGCCAGGAAATGAAAGACTCCTGGATGCGCTTGCGGCCGCCTCCGGGGTCCGTGCACCCGTAAACAAAATGACGATACAAGTTACGCGTGTGGATAAAGTCTATTCGCTGCCGCTGGAGACTATCATTCGTGATCCTCGGCAAAACGTGCCTTTGCAGCCGGGTGACGTGGTTACTGCCTTGTTTCAGCCTTACAGCTTCACCGCGTTAGGTGCAACGGGCAAGAACGAGGAAGTGAATTTTGAAAGTCAGGGCATCTCCTTGGCTCAAGCCCTCGCGCGTTCCGGTGGTCTTCTGGATGCGAGGTCAAACGCCCGCGGAGTCTTCATTTTCCGCCTTTTGCCTAAAGATGCGCTGCCCTGGCCGCAGCAACCGGTCCTGACCACTGTAGATGGCTTGGTGCCTGTGGCCTTCCGTATCGACTTGAGTGACCCAGCGAGCTTTTTCACAATTCAGAGCTTCCCAATGGAGAATCGTGACATTCTGTATGTCTCCAACGCGCCGATCACTGAGATCCAAAAGTATTTGAACGTCCTTTTCTCCGTGGCCTACCCCGTTCTGGCGATCAAACAGGTCAACTGATGAAGGCTTTTCTGCGCCGCCACCTGTTGTTCGTCATTATCGTACTCGTACCGACAGCCGGCGCCATCGTCTACTATGGGCTCATCGCTTCCGATGTATACGTCTCGGAGTCGCGCTTCATCGTTCGCAGTCCACAACATCAGGCGCCTTCCGGTCTGGTGGGTCAGCTGCTCCTGAGCACCGGGCTCACGCCGCATTCTCAGGACGATACGTATTCTGTACGGGACTACATCTTGTCCCGCGATGCGCTCAAGGAACTCGACGAAAAGCTCGACTTACGCAAGGCTTTCTCCAACCCCAATGTGGATATTTTCGGTCGGTTCCCCGGTCTAGGTTGGAATCGTAGCTTTGAAAGGTTCTTTCTCTACTACGGCAAACATGTCGCCGTCGAATATGATCCGGTTTCGTCCATTACGGTATTGACCGTGCGAGCATTCACGGCGGAAGACTCTTATAAGATCAGCCGCCTGCTCCTCGATATGAGCGAGCGCTTGGTCAACACGTTAAACGATCGAAGCCGACATGACTTGATCAAATTTGCTGAAGATGAAGTTCAGATTGCTTCCGAAAAGGCGAAGGACACGTCCTTGGCGCTGCTGAACTATCGCAGCAATCAATCCGTGTTCGAACCCGATAAACAAGCGGCGCTGCAACTCGAAAGCGTTGCGAAGATCCAACAAGAACTGATTGCAACTGAGACGGAGCTGGCACAGCTCAAGAAACTTTCGCCGGACAACCCGCAGATCGGAGGTCTCACGAATCGGATCGCCACTCTGCGCAGCGCGATCAGTTCCGAAGCCTCCAAGGTGACAAGTGCCACCGGATCGTTCAGTGCGCGGGCGCCAAAATTCGAACGATTGGCGTTGGACGTGGAATTCGCGGATAAGCAGCTTGGCGCGGCACTGGCCGAACTCGAGTCCGCAAGAGCCGAGGCTTCACAAAAACAGCTGTACCTCGAGACATTGGTGCAGCCCAACATTCCCGATAAGGCCATGGAGCCGAAGCGGCTTCGATCAATGTTTACCTTCTTCATATTCAGCCTCTTTGGCTGGGCCATCGCAAGCATTTTGATCGCGAGCGTCCGTGAACACGCCGACTAGCGGAACCCGAGTCATGGCTACGCCAGGAGAGGAATCGTTCTCTCAATGCCTGGCCAAGCAGTTCCGCGTGCTACATGCACTGATGATGCGCGAATTGATCACGCGCTACGGCCGGGACAACCTTGGTGTGCTGTGGCTGGTTGGCGAGCCGATGATTTTTACGCTCGGCGTCACTACCCTCTGGAGCGCGGCAGGACTGGCGCACGGTGGGGTGGGGATACCCATCGTGGCTTTTGCAGTCACGGGCTACTCCTCAGTTCTGATGTGGCGCAATGCGACATCGCATTGCAGCGTAGGAATCGAACAGAACAAGCCTTTGTTATTCCATCGCGGCGTCTTGATCGTCGATGTCTTCCTCACGCGCATCGCGCTGGAAGTCATCGGTGCGTCGGGCTCATTCCTCTTACTTTCATGCTTGTTCATTTTCATAGGCTGGATGCCTCCACCCGATGACCTGCTGTTGGTGCTGGCCGGTTGGGCCATGCTGGCGTGGTTCGGGATCAGTATCGCGCTCCTAGTGGGCGGCGCTTCCGCATTCTCGGATCTCGCGCATCGGTTGTGGCATCCGATTTCGTACCTGCTGTTTCCGCTGTCCGGAGCGGCTTTCATGGTGGAATGGTTGCCAAAGAGATTGCAGGAAGTCGTGCTGTACTTACCGATGGTCCATGGCACCGAGCTCATGCGGCATGGTTATTTTGGCAACGCAGTACGGACGCATTACGACATTGGTTATATGGCAGGGTGTTGTGCGGTGATAATGTTATGCGGCTTGTACTGTGTGCGTGAAGCCAGCCGCCGGGTTGAGTTCTAATGCTATCGGTCGAAAACGTATCGAAAGTTTATGAAACTCGGCATGGCCCATTTCGCGTGTTCGAGGACGTCAGCTTTTCCTTGGAGCGAGGAAGGAACCTCGGTATCCTCGGTCGCAATGGCGCCGGCAAGTCGACGATGATTCGACTACTCAGCGGTGCCGAACGGCCTACGACGGGCCGGGTCCGGCGTGGCATGAGCGTTTCTTGGCCCCTTGCCTTCGGTGGTGCGTTTTCCCTACATCTGACAGGTCTAGATAATTTGAAATTCGTGTGCCGTGTCTACGGCATCGACTACAAGCCTCTCATACCATTCGTCGAGGACTTTACCGAACTGGGAACATTTTTTCGCGAGCCCGTTCTGCATTATTCGCACGGCATGATGACCCGATTGGCATTTGCGCTCTCTATGGCCGTCGAATTCGATTGTTTCTTGATCGATGAAGCGATGATAGTAGGTGATGCGCGTTTTCATGACCGTTGTCACTATGAGCTTTTTGAGAAACGCAAGGATAGATCCTTTATTTTGGTGAGCCATGATGCCTATACGATCAAGAAGTACTGTGAAAGCGCGGTGGTACTGCACGAAGGCCGGCTTATTCCCTTCCCGAGCGTTGACGCCGCTTTCGATTACTACTCTCAGACGCTAGCGGCAAAGCCAGAAGAAATAGAGCATTGGAGAATGTAGTTCCATGCGTACCCATCCCCCCGATAATTTCGACTTCGACGCATATTGCTCGCAATTTTTCTCGTTCCAACAATGGGAACTCTTTCCGGGGAAAATTGTGCGCGGAGCCAAGGACGTCATGTCGCACATGCATCGTCTGCAAATACCCGAGCGTCTGGACGGTAAACGGGTATTGGATATCGCACCCTGGAACGGCTTTTTTGGTTTCGAATGCGTGCGGCGCGGCGCGGCGGAGGTGGTCTCGCTCGGTCCTGACGATCCGGATGTCACTGGATACAACAAGACTCGCGAATTATTACAGATCGACCAGTGCTCATACGTGCGCGCAAGCGTGTACGATCTCTCCGCCGCGGTGCATGGACATTTTGACGTCGTACTTTTCCTCGGCCTAATTTACCATCTGCGGCACCCACTATTGGCCCTTGACCGCATCTTTGACGTAGCCTCTGATCGCTTGTTCGTGGATTCGCCAGTCATCGATGATAGGGTGTTTGACAACACCGTTAGCGAACCGGATCTCAAGAAGATATTGGCGGCCGGCAAGGTTGTGCATCAGTTGCCCATGATGTACTTCACCAAGGGGAATGAGACCGGTGATCCGTATAACTGGTTCTTGCCGAATAAGCGAGCCTTCTTGGACCTGGTCGAATCCTCGGGATTCAAAGTTGATTCGTTTCAGGATGACGGCGGTAGCTGGGCATCTCTGTCGGCAACCAAGGCCGCACGAGCATTTGCGCCCGGATTGGAAGGGTGGAATGAAGCCGCATCAAAACAGCGCCCGTTGGCGCGTGAGGCTTAATTAGCGCACGGACTCCCTTGTTGCTGGTGGCACTAAAATGTTCTTTTTTTATCAAGGAACTGGAGTGAAGCCATCTGGACCGAATAGACCGCAAGCTCGAGGCGACACGTGAATAACGCTGCGTGCTACGATTTGAGAGTTGAACTGTTCCCTCAACTAACGTGTCTACGATGATTCGCTCCAAAACGTCCGAGGAACTCCATGAGAAATCTATTTTCGAACAGCGTTTCTGCCTCGGAAGTTTTGCGAATCGTACAAGAACGCGATGCAGCAATCTTGGAGAGAGATCGCCTCAAGGAGCAACTGTCCGGTATCGCCCCGTTGCAGGCAAAAATTGCGCAGCTTGAACAAGAGGTTTCTATCCGACTGAAACCCGGCACCGAGGAGTTCGATCTTGCTTCGGCCGAGCGACTGCGAGAACGCATGCGGCCTGTTCAGCCGCACTTCCCCATTAGCACGTCCGGAGTATTTTCATACTCGCAGCATCAGCAGGAACTCTATGCGTTAGAAACTCTGGGTTTCAAGCGAAACGGCTTTTTCCTGGAAATTGGTGTCGGCACCGGTACGACGTACTCCAATACCTATCTACTGGAAAAATACTTTGGATGGAAAGGAATACTTTGCGAACCCAATCCAACTTACGTCGACTCCATTCGCCAGAGCCGCAGTTCGATCCTTGACACGCGCGCCGTCTATTCGAAATCCGGCGAGACGGTGCGTTTTCTCTGCGTTCCGGGGATCTATGGGGGGCTCTCGACGATTGTGGACTTTATCCATTGCGATCGTCACACTCGATGGGGGGAGGAGGTGGAAGTGGAGACAGTGACGCTGGAAGACGTGCTCACTGAATACAATGCTCCTCGTGACATTGACTATATTTCACTTGACACGGAAGGCTCGGAAGAAAAGATACTGGAGAGTTTCGACTTCAACAAATGGAATGTAACGCTTCTGACAATAGAGCATAATTTAGTGCCAGGACGCGCTGAAAAATTCGACGCCATTCTGGTGCCTTTTGGCTACAAGCGGGTTCACCAAGAAATTATCAACGGCGACGCTTGGTATCAAAAACAATCTTAGATGGAGTAAGGGATTGGCGATGATCGGCTTGCGCGTCGTACGCGCAGAGGTTGGTCATAGTAGCTGCTGCCTTATATGGCCGGCGAAATTGATGCTTTCTTATCGCGCTAACTTGATTTCATTGCCGATCCGCGTTGATCCTCGCCTCGTCTCCGCTATTTACGATAACCATCTACCGTTTCACTCGGCGCGACGACGCTTTGACTGTAGACAAGGATAGCCCATGACCGTTTTAGGCGACCCAAAATCTGGATTGGAAACTTCCAAGAAGAAGGTTACGGCGGAAGAATTCGTTCACTCGTTGTATCGGAATCTGCTCAACAGAGATCCCGATCCCAAGGGCTTTAAGGCGCATGTTCGAAATCTGAAAAAGACCAAGGACATGGCAAAAACCCTCAAGTCCTTTATCGAGTCTGAGGAGTACAAGCAAAAACAGTTGATTGCGATCGTAAACAGCTATTCGCAAGACCGGCAGTCGAGCTCCGATAACCATGTGGCGACACTGGCGGATTTAGACGATGTTTCGGAGAAGCCTGCATTCGATGTCAAGATGGTGCTAGAAGCCAGCCGTCGCCATTTCCGTCATTTTGAATTCATCTACGAACTTCGTAACGTCCCGAATCTCGTTGAGAGAAAGAAACGTCAGGTAAAAACCATCGCCCTCTACTACCACCGCTTGCATGATGGCGGCACCGAGCGCGTCACAGCGTGGCAGATAAGCGCGTGGACGAGGATGGGATATAAAGTCATTCTGCTAGCTGATGAGGACCGGCACAGGCACGACTACCCCCATCCCACCGATATCGAGCGCGTCGTGATCCCGAGCAAGATGATGTGGGGAGATAAAGGCGAATACTTTCCGCGCGGCGAGGCTCTAGCGAAGGCCCTGATACAGTACAAGCCTGATCTGTTCGTAACCAATCTGACACACGAACTGTGCACTTTCTGGGATTTGCTGGTAGCCAAGAGTCTCGATATTCCGGTCGTGATCGGCTGGCATAACGTGTTTCATGCCAGCTTTCACGACGGCACGCACCTCGATCTCGCCCGCATCCGGCTCTACGGCTATCGATATGCCGATTTGATCCATGTTCTCAACGATACCGATCGACTTTGGTACACGCTGCATGGCGCAGCGTCTCGCGTGATACGGAACCCTCCGACTTTCGACGAGCTACCCATCGCCCTCTCGCCTCTCGATAATAAGACCATCGTATGGGTGGCGCGGGTGGAGCGGCATCAGAAACGCGTGGATCACGCGGTCCAGATGCTTCCGTATGTGTTACGCGAGCATCCCGACGCAAGACTGGTTATCGTCGGAGGCGGACCTGACCTGGAGTGGGCTCGAGACCTCGCCAAGGTTTTGGGTATTTCCTCAAGAATTCGCTTCGCAGGCTACAGCACGGACGTTCGTTCTTTTTTTCCATCCGCATCAGTGCACCTTCTAACCTCCGAATTCGAGGGCTTCCCTCTAGTGCTCGGCGAGGCGTGGTCCTACGGGGTTCCCACGGTGATGTATGAATTGCCTTATTTGGAGTCGCTAAAGCCCGGCAAGGGCTTCATGGCCGTACCGCAAGGCGACCTCGCAGCCCTCGCCGCCGCCGTTTCGAAGCTGCTCAGCGACAACAGTTTGCGCAAGCGGATGGGTGCCGACGCGAGGGCCGTCTGCGAGGAATCAAGAAAATATAGCGTCGAGGACAAATGGCGCCAGGTTTTCGACGATATCGCCGTCAAAGATAATTTGGGCGAACAGTTTCTGGGCTCAGCCAATGCCTCGGAGTACGGCACTGTAATCAAGCAACTATCCGAGAAGATCTTTCCGGTGCCCAAGCCGCCCTTACGCGCTCCGCCGACGAACAGAGACAAGCACCGGTTCGACAACTGGCTCAGCACTGTAGACCTATCGTCGCCTTCTGAGCGTAGAGGCCTTGGCAGGTTGCGGTTTGCGCCGCTGGGGACCATTGACTTTACGCAGATTCCGTTCGGCGACAACATAATGCTGTGGACCGGGCTGTTCACACTTCTTGACCATGGTCTACCGGTCGCAGAGGTAGGTTGCAAGCTGTACACGCACGACGCCATATCGAGAGTATGCAGAGCGCTGTTCGATAGATTCGGGATTGAAACGGTCGTAGGGTCTCCCCGCGAAATTCGGCGGCCATACTACACTCCGCATGCTCCTAAGACGCTCAAGGAAAGCTGGCGTGCCTACTTCGGCTCCGACTGGTATATGGATTGGGTAGAGTCGACGGATCGGCAGAAGATCATTCCACGAGCCCACGAAAACAATCGGTTCTGGGAATTGCTCAGGCTTTCTGTTTCTGAAAGAGTGATTTACAAACGCACTGACTGGAAGTCGGCAAAACCCGGTTACACCGGCTACAGGGTATGGTGGCCGCTGGCTATGCGATTGGGCGTGAAGCCGGTCGTCTTTTATTCGATGATGTGCCAATCATTGCAAAGCATGCGGCAAATTGCGCGCCAGTATGTGGACGAATTGATCGCGGAGAGTCCGACTCCGGTATTTTCCGGCTGCGCAGCCTTTCCGGTAGGTAATGCATATCAGACGATCGACGCGGCGTCGTACGAAAGCATCATGCGTGACGTTGGCCCGAGCCGATTCACATGTTTCGTCCAAGAAGACAGCGCATGGCGTGCAAGTTACAACGCGCGCGGCATCAAGGCGGCGCACATGTCTAGCGTCGAGGAGACGTTTAAGGTTATCCGCAATGCGAAGACAGTGTTCACGTGCTGCTCCTTCACCTCGCACATCGCCCAGCTGCTTCGCGACGATTTCGTTCTGGCTATTTTCAAAGACTTTCCGACGAACACCGTACATCCGGGTGCTCACCCAACCTTGGTGACGTCGATACCGGCTTGCGCTCCCTGCAACTACCTTCCGCGGGAGAATCATCCGTTATGCCCAGCCGGCTACGATCATTGCGTCGCTCTCGATGACACGACTTACCGAAAGAGAATCGCAGTCGAGCTGAAACTTCGCTCCAACTAGTGATCTGCGTCAGCCTCGCCAAAGAACCGCCAGCCTGCGCGGCAGTGAGTCGCGGGACTCCAGTCGCAGGCCGAGAACGAAAAAACCAAGCGGGCGTTGGTCTTGATTTAGGCCGATTTGATAGGGCGAACGGGGGTTCGCGTGGCGAAACCGCAGAACAACGACACGTCGGGCCGCTGGCATCGACAATCTGATCTCCCGTGTGACTTCGCTGTGGTCGCCAAAAATCCAGGTCGCGACCTGACGAGCATTGGCAAACACCTCGAACCTTCGCTCACGGTCAGGCGCCGCAAAGGTCCACACCCGCAATGAGACCGTAAAGTTTCGCATCGACCGCGGCAACGCGAAGGCAATACGCGAACGCGCGCCAATGCTCCAAATCCCATCGGGCTCGACTTCGGACCAGCCGTCCTTGAAAAGTCCCGCCGCCTCCTGTGGCCATGTGAGCCAGCGGCCTGGTTTGACTCCACGCGCGCGACTGGCACGACGACGCGGTGGCAGTGCGTCGAGGATCTCACGATAAGCGCCGATCATCTGCGTCATGGTAAATCGCTTTTCAGCCAGAGCACGTAGCCTGCTCCCGATTTCGGTGAGCCGCGCAGGATCGCGCCGAAATGCATCGATGGCAGTCACGAGAGCTTCGACTGTGTGTTCCGTTGCTTCGTTGGGTGCAGGAATTAGCATCTCGGCTGGATGACCCTGCTCGCGCACACCCGGGAGATCGCTAGCAATCACAGGCCGTCTTCTCGCCATCGCTTCCTTCGCTACCAGCGGGTCGGCCTCCTGCTCGGAGGGCATCAGCACGATGTCGCAGGCGTCGATCAGCTTCGGCAAGTCGTCGCGGACTCCGAGATAGCGTACGTGACCCTCGAGATTCAGAGCCCGAACGCGTTCGGTGAGTGCTCGGATCTCGGATTCCTCACCGAACCCGGCCAGAAACAGACGCAGGGGCGGGCCGGCGGACGTGGCGAGCGCGCCAAGCGCAGCAAGCGCGAGATGTTGGCCCTTGCGCCGCTCAAGCCGACCGGCAAGCAGCAGCATCATTTCATCGTCTTCGACGCTTAGCTCACGTCGCAGCGCACGGCGCGCCTGCGGAGCAACAGGCTCGAAAAAGATGTCGGGAACTCCATTGCTGATCACCAGACGTGGTGCTGTCACCCCAGAAAAATTCGCCTCAAACTCGGCGCGCGCCGCGGCAGAGACGAACACCACAGCGGCCGCCGCGTTGGCGGTACGCTCGACATCGGCGTCGAAATTCTTCAGGGCAGGTGGCGTCGCCCTATCAACGAAGTTGATGATCGAGACATAAGGTACGTGCGCCTCGCGCGCGGCGAATTTTGCGGCAAGGTTCGAGCGCGGCGAGCTGTCGACAAATAGGATCCTGTCGGGTTCAGCGAGCTGCAGCAGTGCGCAGCCGCCGCCCAAGTCATAACGGGCGCGACGGATCTCGCCGGCATGGGCGAACAATCCGATGACTTCAACTCCGGCCGCCACGAGCTCACGTCGCGCCGCCTTATTCACCGATGAGAAGTCGCAGGCGAAGGTGACTCGATAGGTGCGTGCAAGGCCGCGCGCCAGGCGGACGCCAACCATGAACGCCCCGCCGCATACGAAATCGTCCGAGACTATCAAGAGTCTCGCTGTCATGACAAAAACTTCTGTAGATATTCAAGCGGGTGCTTTGCCGCACCATCGAAGAAATGCCTAGCGCTAGTGATGTGATGCAACATGATTCGATCGGAACGTGCCTTGAAGATGTGGCTGCCTGGATCAATGCCCCATTGGAATTTTCCCTGATAATCTCCTCGATATATGCTAAGCAATTAACCGGAACGAATGTCAGCAGTCGCTGCAGATTAGCGTTATTCTAGAGTCCGTGCGACCGATACAAAGTGGGAGCTCCATCGAACTGTCCAGATAGACAAACCGCCGCCTGAACAGGCTGACGCTTTGTTCACTTGAGGGCCATGTAGGGTTTCTGTAACCTGCACGCCCGCTTCTAAAAAGCCCAAGGCACTTCACGGATGGCTGTAACGCGTGTGAATCAGAGTGTGCTGGGCGCGCTGGAGCGGCCGACTTTGGCATGGCTCGCTCAACACATGCCGCCCGGCGTCAAGCCGGACCACTTGACACTGTTGGGTCTATCTGGTGCGCTGCTTACTGGGACCGGGTTCGTTCTCAGTCATTGGTCAATAGACTGGCTTTGGCTGGCAAACTTAGGTCTCATCTTGAATTGGCTTGGTGATTCAGTAGATGGAACGCTGGCTCGGCATCGGAAAATAGAGCGCCCTCGCTATGGATTCTTCATTGACCACACCAGCGACATGTTTTCGCAGGTGGTGATTTTTCTCGCCATAGGTATTTCCCCTTGCGCGCATTTCGCTGTTGGATGCCTCGGCCTGATCGCATTTTTGATGGCATTTATCTATACCATGATTGGTACTCACGTCCGCCAAAGAATGCGCATTACCTACTTCGGCTTTGGTCCTACCGAGATCCGCGCGCTCTTATTGGTAGGCAATTTGCTGGTGCTGGCATTTGGAGTCCTCGACGTCCACGCCTTCCTTCCTTACATGTCAGGATTTGAATGGGTCTCCGTTCACGATGTGGTCATTTCAGTTCTGGCCGCCATCGGCGTCATCCTCATCGTGTTTTTAGCCGTCCGGGAACTGAGGGCGCTGGGAGCGGAGGATCCGCCGCCGCCGCGCAGCCCGCGACTGATCGAAAGGCGTCACTAGCGCAGCCATGCCTGATTCGACGGTGAGCTAATTGAATATTCTGCTGGAAATGCGTGCTGCCATGAATGGCAATGCCGGAATTCCGCAGGAAACGCGTTTGCTGTTCCGCGGACTTTCCATGCTCAATGGCATGTCGGTCGAAGGTTTGCTGCAGCATCCGACGCGGGTTCTCCCGCCTGGCCTGCCAGTCGTTCCTCATACCGAGGAGCGCCAATCGAGGGATGCGCAGGTCAATCGTTTGGGTCGCGTGGTCATCACACTGGAGCAGAAGTACTGGGACTCAAAGCTTAGGGCCTTCGGTTACGGTTTCGCCATGTCGCTCTGGCACCTATTGGGTGGCAGGCAGTCACTATCCAAGTTCGAAGCCCTACATTTCAAAGATTTCCTTTGGCGGCGATTCTTTGCCCAAACGCTGCCACCCTCCGATTTTGACTGCGTGACGAGTGCGGGATACCGCATCCTGCGCGAACCCTGGAATGCGATGCAAATTTCCGCGGTCGTGACTCGAAAAATGGGCTGGCCCTCGCTCTTTCCCAGAATAGATACATCGGACTTCGACGTGATGATCGCGGAAACCCCCTACCCAGCGACAGTCTCCAAGAAGACAAAGCTGGTGGTTCGCTATCACGATGCAATTCCCCTGACCATGCCGCACACCATCTCCGACAAGAGATGGCATCACGCATTTCACTATCACGCGCTGCGCAAGAACGTCGCGACGGGCGCATGGTTCGTTTGCGTCTCAGAAGCCACAAGAAAAGACTTGGTGTCGGTATTTCCCCGGGTCGAGACGCGCTCGCTAACCATCCACAACATGGTTTCGCACGACTATTTCGACGAAGAATCCAATCCGAGGCGGATCCCGCAGATTATCAGGACCCGGCTCAATACCGACATCGAGTCGCCGCTGGATGCGACCTTTTGGCAGGGTTCGTTCGCGGATGATTCCGACGTGCCGCTCGAATATCTCCTGATCGTGTCCACGATCGAGCCGCGGAAAAACCATGAGACGCTGTTGAGGGCATGGGAAAAGATGCGTTCTGAGAAGTTTCCACAGGTGAAGTTGATCGTCGTTGGAAAACTAGGTTGGCATCATGCTGAGATCGTCGATAAGTTTCGTCCGTGGATGCAGCGTGGCGACGCGTTTTTCCTGACGGATGTGCCTTCGTCCGACTTGCGCCTGCTCTATAAGCACGCCCGCGCCACCATTTGCCCGAGCTTCGGCGAGGGGTTCGATTTTGCCGGGGTGGAGGCCATGCGATCCGGCGGTGCCGTGGTGGCATCCGATATCCCGGTACACCGTGAGATATATGCCGATGCCGCG
>Ga0116227_10010876_pt1 | contig 15617 bp, 11 predicted proteins | sample S1TSphgellanicum_FD_89693 | JGI IMG/M metagenome (GOLD analysis project Ga0116227, IMG submission 89693) | Host-associated microbial communities from peat moss isolated from Minnesota, USA - S1T2_Fb - Sphagnum magellanicum MG | ecosystem: Host-associated > Plants > Peat moss > Unclassified... | reverse complement strand
GCACAATTGTTAGGGCTTCGACAAATTCGACCAGCGACGCGAGGAAGGCGGGAAGTGCCGTGGACAAGATGGCGGTCACGGAGGCGTCTTCGCCACTCGTTCTCGAAAGGATTGCCGCGCGACATGACGCTGCCGTCGCCGATCGAACTCGGGCGCTCAATTTGTGGCGATCTGGCGAGCGCCGAACGGCGCGAGTGGCTCGTGACCAACGGCCTCGGAGGGTTCGCTTCCGGGACGGTAGCCGGCACCCTGACCCGCCGCCATCACGGCTTGCTTTTCGCGGCGCTCCAGCCGCCCGGCTGCCGGACGCTGCTGGTCGCCAAGTTCGACGAAGTCGCCGAGTACGCCGGCGCGCGTTACGAACTGGCGACGAATCGTTGGGAAGGCGGGGCGATCTCGCCGCGCGGCTACGCCTATATCGAGCGCTTCAGGCTAGCCGGTACGACCCCGGTCTGGACCTACGCCATCGCCGAAGCATTGCTCGAGAAGCGCGTCTGGATGGAGCCCGGCGCTAACACGACCTACGTCCGCTACGCGCATCTGCGCGGCGCGGAACCGCTTCGTCTGACGCTCGTGGTGCTGGCGAACTTTCGCGACTTCAACTCGCTCGCGCGCGCCGGCGAGCGCGAGATCGAGGTCGTTCCGATCGAACGCGGCGTGCGCGTCCAAGGGCCGGCGGGGGTCCATCCGTGTTACGTTACCGCCGAGCGCGGCGCCGTGACGCCGAGCTGCGTCTGGTATCGCGATTTCCAGCTAACGGCCGAGACGGAGCGCGGCCTCGACGATCGCGAGGATCATCTCTGCGTTGCGACGTTCGAGTTGGAGTTGGGCCCGCGCGAGAGCGTCACCGTGACGGCCGGCGACCACGAACCCGGGCCGCCGGATTCGGACCAGGCGTGGAAACGCCGGCAGGCTCACGAGGCTTCGCTGCGGCGAGCCTGGGCCGGCGAGCGGCGCGAACCGGCCGCCGCGCCGCCCTGGTTGAGCCGCTGCGTGTTGGCCGCCGACCAATTCATCGTTGCGCGAGCCGATAGCTCCGGCCACGCACTAAGCGATAGCTCCGGCCACGCACCAAGCGATAGCTCCGGCCACGCACCAAGCGACGGTGGCGACAGCGCGCGAACGGTCATCGCGGGTTATCCGTGGTTCGGCGCCTGGGGGCGCGACACGATGATCGCGCTAAAGGGCCTGGCGCTCTGGACGGGACGGCCCGCGATTGCCGCCGGCATCCTGACCGGGTTCGCCGAATTCGTCGACGGCGGCATGCTGCCCAACGACTTCCCCGATGGCGGGGAAGCGCCGGCGTACAACACCGTCGATGCCGCGCTGTGGTTCGTCGAAGCCGTCGCTGCTTACGTCGATGCGACGGGCGATCGTCCGCTGCTGCGCACGCTCTTTCCCAAGCTCGTGCAGATCGTCGATGCCTATTGCGCCGGCACGCGCTACGGCATCAAGCGCGACCCCCGGGATGGTCTGATCTACGCAGGCGTGCCCGGCGTGCAACTGACGTGGATGGACGCGAAAGTCGGCGATTGGGTCGTCACGCCGCGGGTCGGCAAACCCGTCGAGATCGCGGCGTTGTGGTACAACGCGCTCGAACGGGTCGCCGCGCTCGCGCCGTTAGCGGAAGCGGATCCGGCGCCGTACGCCAAACTCGCGGCCGAAGCGAAGGCCGGATTTGCCCGCTTTTGGGATGCGGAGTCACAGTTCTGCTACGACGTGCTCGACGGGCCGGGCGGTCCGGATCGTAGCGTGCGGCCCAATGCGTTATTCGCCGTCGCACTGCCGTTTTCGCCGCTGGACGGGTCTCAGCAGCGCGCGGTCGTCGGACTCTGCGCGCGCGATCTGCTCGCGTCCACCGGCCTGCGCAGCCTGGCTCCGGCCGACCCGAAGTTCATCGGAACCTATGGCGGCCCGCAGCGCGAGCGCGACGCGGCCTACCATCAGGGCACGTCGTGGCTCTGGCTGCTCGGGATGTTCTCGAGCGCCTACGCCCGCGCGTACGGCGACGTCGACGGCGCGCGTGCCTACTTGGATACGTACGCCGACGCGCTGCTCGACGGCGCACTCGGCACGCTCGGAGAGATCGCGGACGGCGACGCGCCGTTCACGCCTCGCGGCGCGATCGCGCAAGCGTGGTCGATCGGCGAGGCGATTCGCGCGTGGCACGAAGCGCCCACGTTCGCGAAGAAATGGATTCCGTGAGGAACTATGATAGCTAACAATCTGGAAGGTAAGCGCGTCCTCATCACGCAGTCCGACGCCTTCATGGGTCCGGTCTTGTGCGAGGTGTTCGCCGAGCACGGGGCGTCGGTGATCGCGAGCGCCGAAGCGCTCGTCGAGCCGGGCGCGCCGGCGGCCGTCGTCGCCGCGGCGGGTCACATCGACGTGCTGGTCGCGAACCTGGCGTTCCCGGCGCCGTCGACGCCGGCGGCCGACGTGTCGGAGGAGGAGTGGCGCGAGACGTTCGCGTTCCTCGTCGATCCGCTTCCGAGACTCGTTCGCGCCGTGTTGCCGCAAATGATCGCGCGCCGCGCCGGTAAGATCTTGGTGATGGGGAGCGCCTCGGCGCTGCGCGGCATGAAGCGGGCGTCGACGTACAGCGCCGCGCGCGGGGCGCAACTCGCGTACGTGCAGTCCGTCGGCGTCGAAGCGGCCGCGTACAACGTCCAGGTCAACGCGATCGCGCAGAACTTCGTCGAAAACCCGACGTACTTTCCGCCCGCCGTGCAAGCCGATCCGCGCTTCCAGGAGCGGCTGCGGCGCGAAGTGCCGTTGGGACGGCTCGTCGGCGCCCGCGAGGACGCGGAGTTCGCGGCATACCTATGTAGCGACGCCGCGAACTGTTTCGTCGGCCAAGTGTTCCCGGTCTGCGGCGGTTGGGTCGGGCGCTAAGCGTTACCTGGACAGATCCGGGCGAACTCGCCGCGCGAATTTTCAGTGAGCCGGTCTCTTGGGCTTCCTGAGGACGAGGACCAGCGGCGTGAGCAGTAACGTGACGATCGCGGAATAGCGGTTCGTGTCGGCGTAACCGAGCACGAGCGCCTGATTCGAGACGATGCCGTTTAGATCGGCGATTGCGGCATGCGATGACGGCCCGCCGCGATCGGCGAGAAACGCGGCGACCGGCGGGCGGCTCTCCGTGATGTCGGCGGCCAGCCGGGTCTGATGCGCGGCGGACGATCGATCCAGGGCGGTGATGAGCAGCGCGGTTGCGATGCTGCCGCCGAGTTGCCGCGCGAGGTTGAACATCGCAGATGCTTTGGGTACTTCCGCGGGCGGCACGCTGCCGAAAACGACGAGCGAGAGCGGAACGAAGACTTGCGACAAGCCGATGCCGCTGAGCACGAGCGAGCCGAAAAACGTGAAGAACGTCGACGAAGGCGTCGTCACGCCGGCAAGGAGCCAGTTCGACGCGCCGATACACAGGAACCCGAAGCCGATCTGCAGCCGCGGGTCGACGCGTCCCTTTCCCGCAAGGGCGGCAGCCAGCGGCGTGAAGAGCATGACCGGGACCGCGCGAATCAAAATCAGCTCACCCGCGAGGGTCGCGGTAAATCCGAGCGGGCCCTGCGCGTACTGCGGTAAGGTGACGAGCGTCCCGAGCAACGTGACGCCGAGCGACATCCCCAAGAGCGAGCCGGACCAGACGGTCGGAAAACGCAGCACCGTCAAGTCGACGGCCGGGCGTTTCGCGCCGAAGAGTTCCCAAATGATGAAGGCCGCTAGCCCGGCGACCGCGATCGTCGTGAACCACACGATCACCGAATCGCCGAACCAGTCCTTTTCCTGACCTTGGTCGAGCACGTACTGCAGCGATCCCAGGCCCACCGCCAGGAGCGCCACGCCCACGCCGTCGATCGGTGAGGCTTTCGGCGGCTCGGGATTGCGCAAATAGAGCAGCGTGAGAATGCCCGCCACGATCCCGACCGGCAGGTTGACGAAGAAGCACCACTGCCACGAAGCATTATCGGTGATGAGGCCGCCCAGGAGCGGACCGACCGTGGGTCCGACGATCGCCCCGACCGCGAAGATCGCTTGCGCCACACCCTGTTCTTTGGCCGGATAGGTCTCGCGCAGGATCGCTTGCGCCTGCGAGAGCAAACCGCCGCCGCCCGCGCCTTGCACGACGCGCCAGAAGACGAGCGACCACAGATTCTGCGAGAGCCCGCACATGATCGAGGCTACCGTGAAAATGACGATCGATGCCAAGAAGTATTGTTTGCGGCCGAAACGCTGCTGGAGCCACGGGGAGAGCGGGATCACGACGACGTTGGCGACGATGTAGCCCGTGACGATGAACGTGCCTTCGTCCTGCGACGCGCCGACATTTCCCTGAATATCCGGCAAGGCCACATTCACGATGGTCGTGTCGAGGATCTCGAGCAGCGCGCCCAGGATAACGGCAAGCGTCACGAAAGCGCGTCGCCACCCGTATTCCGTTACGTCGATCCGCGCCGGGCGCGGACTGGCACTCGCCTCCAATGCTGCTGTCGCCATCGCCCGAGCCTACTTCAACGGAACGCGATTGCTCCATTCTACTCTGCGGGATCGATCGACGGCGGGTGGAGTTCCGGGCCTCGCGAGGGGCGGTCCGCGTGACGTCGCCGAAATAAACTTCCATCGAGTTCGATTTCGCCTGGAGATCAGACATGAACCAGCCAAGACCCGATCAGATCTCGCTAGCCGACTTTCTCACCTGGGAGCTGGAACAGAGCGAGCGGCACGAGTGGATTGATGGAACGGTCGTCCGATGCGCGGGCGTGAGCTTCGAACACGCCACGATAAGCACGAACCTGAGCGCGATCTTCCGAGCTGCCGTCACTCCGGGCCCCTGCTTCGTCCAGCCATCCGACCGCGCGATCGGCCTCCCAATCGTCTAGCGTTGCGTAATCAGAATACTCAATAGCGATAAGATGAGCGCGGGCGGCATGACGAGTGCGCCGGTGCGCAGGAACGTCCAAGCGTTCACCTCGATGTCTTCGCGCCGAAGGGCGATCAGCCACAGCACCGTTGCGAGCGAGCCGGTCACGGAGAGGTTGGGGCCTAGGTCGATGCCGATCGCGACGGCCGAACGCAGCGCCGCGTGGCCGTGCAACCCCGCGACGCTCGCGCCGGCGATCAATCCCGACGGCAGATTATTCATGACGTTCGAGGCCGCCGCGGTTACGGCGCCGGCGCCCAGCAGCCCTGGGATCGGCGGCCAGGCGGCCAGCGTTTCGATGCCGCGTCGCGTAACCTCGAGCAACCCCGTCGTCTCGAGCCCTTGCACGAGCACGAAGAGCCCAGCGACGAGCGCGAGGACGCTCCACGAAACCGAGCGCAGCGTGCCCAAGAAGGCGGCCCGATCGCGCAAGCAGGCGACTGCGAACACGGCGACGCCGCAAAGACAGGTCACCGCGCCGAGCGGCGCGTTCAACGCCGATGCGGTCAGCAGCGCGATTGCGGTAAGGCCGATGCCGCCGAGGGCGATTCCGCCACTGGTTCCAAGTCTCGATATCTCCGCGCCGGTCGCCATTGGGCCCCGCAGGTCGCGGCGTGAAATGAACCCGAGTACAGTGAAGGTCGCGAGAATCGAGGCCAGCGACGGTAGCGCGAAGGCGGCGAGCCAACGCGGCAAGGCCGGCATCGCGCCCGCGAACACGACGAGATTCGCCGGGTTGGAGATCGGCAGCACGAAGCTGGCCGCGTTCGCGATGAACGCGCACGCGAAGAGATAGGGAAGCGGTTCGGCTTTCGCTTTACGAACGGCGGCCGCCACGGCCGGCGTCAGCACGACGGCGGTGGCATCGTTGGAGAGCACGCTCGTCACGACGATGCCGACGCCGTAAACGAGCGCGAAGAGACGCACCCGCGACCCGCGGGCGGTGCGCACGGCGTGGCTTGCGACCCAATCGAAAACGCCCTCGCGCCGCGCGAGTTCCGCCAACAGCATCATGCCGGCGAGAAAGAGATAGACGTCGGTGCCCCGCCCGATCGCCGAGGCCGCGTCGCGCAGCGGCACGAGGCCGAACGCTGCGAGGAGCGCTGCCCCGAGGACGGCCCACACCCACTCGGGGATCCCGCGCGGCCGCGTCAGGACGCCGCCGATGCTCGCGGCGCAAATCGCCCAAATGATAGCGCGGTCAGGTGGCACGGCTCATCCCTACCCGCAATTGCTGGACATCGTTTAGGCGCGGCCGAGAACGGCCACCCTGAGCGCTGAGCCGAGCGCCCCTGAACCGAGCGCCGCTACGGCGAGCGCCCATAAACCGAGCGCCGCTGCGCCGAGCGCAGCTACGGCGAGCATGTCAAGCCGAGCGAACGTTTTCTTCGATGCGCGCGAAACGCTCGGCCGCCGTCGACAAGACGTTCGACCTGATCAGTTCACGCGCGAGCTCGATGTCCGTGGCCTGCACCCGGTCGGCCAAGAGCGGCGCGATGCGCTCGCGCGCGACGTCGTACGCCGCCTGGGTGCCGGTGCCGCTGCGCAGCGGGCGCCGGAAGTCCGTCGCCGCCAGCGCGCACAGCAGTTCGCAGGCGAGCACGCCTTCCACGTTGTCGAGGATCTTGTCGAGCGTCCGCGCGGCGATCGTGCCCATCGAAACGTGATCTTCCTGTCCGGCCGACGTGGGAATCGAATCGACCGACGACGGCATCGCCAGCGCCTTGCTCTCGCTCACCAACGCCGCCGCGCAGTACTGTGCGATCATCAGCCCCGATTCAAGCCCCGGCTTGCGCGAAAGAAATAACGGCAAGCCGCGCTCCTCGCCGTTGAGCAAGAGATACGAACGCCGCTCGCTGATCGAGGCCACCTCGACCATGACGGCCTTTAAGAAGTCGCAGACCACGCCGACCGGTTGGCCGTGAAAGTTGCCGCCCGTCAGGAACTCGTCTTCGTCCGGAAAGATCAACGGGTTATCGGTCACCGAGATCGCTTCGATCTCGAGCACCCGGCGGACGTGTTCGGCCGCGTCGCGCGCCGCGCCGTGCACGACGGGAATGCAGCGGAACGAGTACGGGTCCTGCACCCGGCCGCAGTCGCGATGGGAGTGCATCACTTCGGAACCGGTCACGAGCGCGCGCAGGCGGTCGGCGACGCGCGCCTGGCCCGGATGCGGGCGCAGCGCGTTGATCCGGCGGTCGAACACGTTGTCGGTTGCGAGAAACGCTTCGATCGAGAGCGCGCCGATCACGTCCGCGGTCGCGAGCAGCCGCTCCGCCCGCAGGAGCGAGAGCGCGGCGATGCCGGTCATCACCTCGGTGCCGTTGATCAGGGAGAGGCCTTCTTTCGCGCCGAGCCGGAGCGGCTGGAGGCCCGCTTCGGCCAACGCCTGCGCGCTCGGCATCCGGCGGCCGCCGTAGAACGCCTCGCCTTCGCCGATCAAGGTCAGCGTCATGTGCGCGAGCGGAGCCAGATCGCCGCTCGCGCCGACCGAACCTTGGCTGGGCACGACCGGCGTCACGCCGCGGTTGAGGATCTCGACCAGCAGGTCGAGCGTTTCGACCCGAATCCCCGAGTGCCCGGCCGCGAGCGAACTCGCGCGCAGCACGCCGGCCGCGCGCACGAACGCCTCACCGAGCGGGTCGCCCGTGCCGGCCGCATGGCTGCGCACGAGATTCTGCTGCAAGACGTCGACGTCGGCGCGATCGATCACGACGTTGGCCATCCGGCCGAAGCCGGTCGTGACGCCGTAGATGATCGCGCCGCTGCGAAACTGGCGTTCGACGCAGGCACGCGCGGCCTCCACGCGCCGCCGCGCCTCGTCCGTGATGCGAACGGGCGCGCCGTCGCGCGCGATCGCTTCGATCGCTTCGAGCGACAGGCGGCGTCCGTCGAGTTCGATCGTCGTCGTATTCACGCGGCCCGAATTTCCCCGCCGGCCGGGCCGGCGCCCCTCGCACCCGGCGAGCTCACGTTCTCCGGGCGCGTGGCGGCTCCGCGGCCCACCACGTCCCGGGCCGGCGGAGGACTCCAAAAACAAGTGATACTCGGCACACCGAGCGGTTGTGCGGTCCGGCCGGTTCTTGTGCGCAGTCCGTCGAGCGCGTCAATGCCGAGTGTCTCCGGTGAGGAGCGAGGCGTAACGATAGCAAGCGAGCTGTCGCTCCGGGGGTTCGAAAGCGCCTACCATGCGCTTTGTATCGTTTTGACATTTCGGAACGCATGGTCTATCAAGAGGCGTGGATTGTTTTTGAGGATGGCTGCCGCCATCGAAGTTCACGGCCGCATGGACGGTCGGCATTTTTCCATTTCCGGCATGTTGCGACTGCACGAGAAAGCCGCCGTCTCTCTTTTGATTGGCGCCGTCGTTTCGGTCGCGTGCGCGGGCCTGTTTTTTCACGACGCCACGTTTCCGCGGCTCGCGCCGCTCGGTCCTATGGCGTTGTTTGCCGCGGTCCTCTGCGACGCATGGACCGCCATCATTCTATTGGAAACGTCGCGTCAATCGCCGGCTCCTCGCGCGGCGATCGCACTCGCCCTCACGTTTCTGGTCGCGGCCGTCCTCACGTTGCTCTACATACTCGTCCTTCCGTGGCCTGCGGCGCCGTCGATTCTCGCAGTGTCGCTTCAAACGGGAGGCTGGCTGTACGCTTACTGGCACGTGTCCGCTGCCATCGGAGGTCTGGCTTGCGTCGCACTGCACCGCGAAAAAGGCACGACCGGAGCGTCGCGCCGGTTCGTCGTAACCGCTGTTTGTATCGCTGCGGCAATTCTGATTTCCGGCATCGCGCTTTCGTTCTTCTGCGTCGCGCACCTACCCGTATTGATCGTGGGCGCGACGTATACCGGTTTCTCGAAGGGCGTCGTTTGCCCGTTCACGACCGGAATATTAGCTGTGGCGACGCTCGCCGCGTTCCGGGTTCGCCAACCGTCCATGATCGATCGGATGCTGGCGATCACCTTGCTCGCACTGTCGCTGGACAGCGGGCTCCTCTGGATCGGGGCGCATCGCTTCTCGGGTCCCTATTACGCCAGCCGCCTTCTGCTGCTGTGCGGCTCGATGTTCGTTCTCGTGACGGCGATCCAAGGTCTCGTCAATTCCCGCGCGCGACTGACGGAGGTCGAGTCGACGCTGTCCCAACTCGAAGGAGAAGCGGCGAAGCGCGCTGATCGCATCCGAGCCCTCTGGGAAATCGCGTCCGAATCGACGCCGGCCCAGACCGACACGTTGCAGAGAATCCTTGCAATCGCCGCGGCCACGATTCGGCCGGGCAAGGCGATATTCGGCGGCTTGAGCCATCTGGAGTCCGACACGATCGTCGTCGACGAGGTGTCGAGCGACTCCCAATATCCGGGGCTCGGGACGGGCGAACCCGTCTGCAGCGGCACGAAAATTTCGCTGCGGCGCTCGATCTTGAGCTTGCTGCCCGCGTCGGGCGGCACGCGATTCTGGAATGAATTGGGTGAGCTCGAAGCGAGCGGCTTCTTCGCCCAGGAGCTCGGTTGGCGGAGCTTCATCGGCACGCCGGTAACGATTGCCGAGCGAACGTATTACATCACGTTCGGGTCCACCGAGCCGATGCTCGACGAGCCGTTCGCCGCGGACGATGTCGCCTATGTCGAAGTCGTCGCTTCTTTTCTGACGAGCCGCATCGCGCAGCAACTTCAATTCGACCAGATGCAGTTCGAGATCGAGCACGATGCGCTGACCGGCCTCCAGAATCGCGTCCAGTTTCGCAACGCCGTGCGCGAGGAGATCGCCGCACGCCGCGGCTTTGCGATTGCGCTGGTAAATATCGACGGCTTCCGCCACGTCAACGCACTGCAAGGAAACCAAGTCGGTGACGAAATTCTGGTCGAGGTCGCCGCCGGTCTGAACGCGGTCAGCGAGCGCCACGTCGTGGCTCGCATGAGCGCCGACGAGTTCGGCATCCTGTTGCGCGGTGCGGGCTCGGCGGCGGCTGCAGAGGCGGCGACGGCACCGTATACGGAGCTTTTTCAGCAACCGTTCCGCGCCGGCAACCCCGAAGGGACGGGCTTCCTCGGAGTCAGCGCGTCGATCGGCGTCGTGCCCTATCCGGACGACGGCGCTTCGGTTGAAGACCTGCTACGCCGCGCGGCGGTCGCGCTGAACGTGGCAAAGGGCGGCGGCGGTTCGACGACGGCATTTTTCGACGGCGCGATGGAGAAAATCGTCCAAGAGTCGCACCTGCGCATCGTCGAACTCAGCGATGCGATCGTCAAGAATCAGCTGGCGCTGGTCTACCAGCCGACCTTCGATCTGGCTACCCGCGCGGTCGTCGGCGCCGAGGCCCTGGTCCGCTGGGACCACCCCACCCGCGGCCGGCTCTCGCCCGCCGAGTTCATCGACTTCGCCGATCGCAACGGACTGATGGGCCCGTTGACCAACTGGGTGTTCGACCGCGTCGTTCGCGACGTCACCAGGAGCGAAGCGTCGCTACCGCCGGGCTTCCGCATCTACTTCAACCTCGCAGCGCGAATGCTCGACAACGTTCCGTTCATCTCCAAACTCAACGAGCTCTTCCGGGCCTCGCCGACGTTGGCCGGCCACCTCGGCGTGGAGGTTACCGAGACCGCCGCCATGGAGAACGTCGAGCGGTCGATGTACACGATCGAACTCTTCCGGCGCTGGGGTCTGTCGGTCGCGATCGATGACTTCGGCACGGGCTACTCGTCGTTGTCGTACCTCAAACACTTAACGGTCGACGTCGTGAAGATCGATCGCTCCTTCGTCATGGAGCTGCCCCACGACGATCGCGACGCCGCGCTCGCGGAGATGCTTCTGCGGATCACCGATCGTTTCGGCTTCACGACGTTGGCCGAAGGAATCGAAACTGAAGAACAGGCAGCGTGGCTCCTCGAACACGGCTGCCGGCTCGGGCAAGGGTATCTGATCGCGCGGCCCGGACCGTTCGAAGAACTCTTGTGCGCGATAAATATAAGCCAGGCGGCTTGAAGGAATGCTCGATGTTAACCTCTCCTAGCGGAATCGGCGGTCTCGACCAAGTCTTACACGGGGGTTTTCCGTCCGGGCGCACGATGGCCGTCATCGGCGGTCCCGGTTGCGGCAAGACCATGCTCGCGATGCAATTTCTCGTGAACGGTTGGACGCAATTCGGCGAACCGGGATTGATGGTTTCGTTCGAAGAGTCGCCCTCCACCCTTGCAGCGAACTTCACGGAAATGTCCTTCCCGTTCTCCGAGGCTGTGGGCGGCGGGGTTTTCTTGCTCGACGGCCGGGTTCCGATCGATACGGTCGAATCGGGGTCGTTCGATTTGGGCGGTCTGATTGCGGTCGTATCGTCACTCGCCGCCGAACGCGGCGTGAAGCGAATCGCGATCGATGCGATCGACGCGCTCTTCGCGTTCTCCGGAGCAGGTTTCCGGCGCATGGAATTCTTACGCGTGCTCGACTGGTTGGCCGAATCGAACCTGACGGCGTTGCTGACGGTCAAGGGCGGCGAGGGCGACAGCGGCGTTCCCGGATTCTTCCGGCTGGCGGAGTACGCTTCGGACGGCGTTTTGCAACTGCGAAGGCGAACGATCGGCGAACTTTCGCGGCGGACGCTGTCGGTCGTAAAGATGCGGGGCGCCGGCTTCGAGGCCGGCGAACATCCCTACGTCATCTCGAACGAGGGCATTCGCGTTTTGCACACGCCGACTTCCACGACGTCGCTCGTGGACCGTTTGGGCGTGCGACTTTCGAGCGGGGTCGAACGCCTCGACCGCATGCTCGTGGGCGGTTATCGCTCCGGGACGACGACGCTGATCTCCGGTTTGCCGGGGACCGCGAAGACGACGCTGGGCGCCGCGTTCCTCGATGCCGGGTGCCGCGCCGGCGAGCGCTGCCTCTTCCTCGGCTTCGACGAACCGGCCGAGCAGATGATCGTGGACGTGCGTTCGGTGGGGATCGACCTCGCGCAGCACGTGAACTCGGGGCTGTTGCGGGCTGAATCCTATGCGGGCGGATCCGTGATCGCCGACGATCACTACCTGACGATCGAGGCCCTCATCGACGCGCACCGCCCGAATCGGATCGTGATCGATCCGATCTCGGCCTTCGAGAAGGCCGGTGGCTTGGAAATCTCCGGCGTGGTCGCCGAGCGCATCGTGGCGCTGCTCAAATCGCGAGGTATCAGCGCGATCTTTACCGCCGTCACCGAGACGCAGCGCGGTGAAATCGAGGCGACGCCCACGCGCGTTTCCACGATCGCCGACACGTGGATCAACCTCAGTTTCGCCAATCAGGGGGGCGAACGAAATCGAACGCTGACGATCGTGAAATCGCGCGGCACCGGCCACTCGAACCAGATGCGCGAGATGCTCCTCTCAGCCGACGGCATCGACCTCGCCGACGTTTATTCCTCGGGCGGCGACGTCTTATTGGGGACCGCGCGCGTGCAGCGCGAACAGCAAGACGTCGTGAAGCAGGCAGTCGCCGCGGTCAACCTCTCGCACGAACTCGAAACGCTCGATCGCGAGCGAGAAGAACTGGCGTTGCGGTTGACGGATACGAAACGCGGGCTCGACCAGATCGCCGCCCATCGCGCCGAACTTCTCGAGCGCGCCGAAGTTGCGGGCGGAACGCACGTGCGCGACGCAGCCCTGATCCACGTCATGCGTCGCGGTGACCCGACCGAATGAACGCGTCGAACGAGGCGATACCGTTACTTCTGTTCGTCGTCGGCGATGCGCCGAGGACGGCGGTCGCGGTCGAAAACCTGCGGCTGGCTTTAACCGAGTTCCGCGATCGCAAATTCCAACTCGAAATCGTCGACGTCTTCGAAAACGCCGGACGAGCGATCGCCGATCGGGTCCTCGTGACGCCCACGCTCTTGGCGCCGGGAAGTTCCCGGCGGCTCGTCGGCGATCTGAGCGAGAAGAGCCAGCTGCGTTATTTTTTGCAGACCCTCGACGGCCTTTAGCCGCATCGGGCTGCCGCCCTAGTCGTGCGTCCGCGCGAGATGGCGGCCGTCGTGCACGACGATTCGGCCGCCGGCGACTACGTCGCGCACGCGCCACGCGCCGCTGCGGAAGATCGCGGTGTCGAGCAATGCGTCGCCGTCAGCAGCAGTGGTGCCCGGCGGCAACTCCAGCGCGACGGCATCCGCGCGAAACCCGGGCGCGAGCGCGCCGATCCGGCGACCGGAAGCCTGCGCGCCGCCGCGCAGCGCGGCGTCGTACAGGTAACGGCCCACCGAAAGCGTGGCGGCGTCTTGCAGCACGTTGCGCCGGCGTAGCGTTAGGCGCTGCGCGTATTCGAGCCAACGCAACTCTTCCGCGACGTCGATCGTCGCGTTGCTGTCGCTGCCGATCGCGAACCGGCCGCCGCGCGCGGCGAATGCGGCGGTCGCGAATATCCCGTCACCGAGATTCGCTTCGGTCGTCGGGCACAAGCCCACGACTGCGCCCGCCGCCGCGATCGTCGCGAGCTCGTCGTCCGTCGCGTGCGTCGCATGCACGAGGCACCAGCGTCCGTCGAGCACGACGGTGTCGGCCAGTAGCGCGACCGGAGTCGTTCCGAACGCCGCGCGGCAGGCCGCGACTTCGCGTTCTTGTTCGCTGACGTGAATATGCAGCGGCGCGGCCGTCCCGTGCCCGTGCGCTCGTGCGCGCGCGGGCGCGGACGTACGCACAAGCCGCTCGAGCTCGCGCAAATCGTCGCGACCGACCGCACGCAGCGAGTGCGGCGCCGCGCCGAGCGTGATCTTCGGATCGCCCGCGTACGCGGAGCGCAACGTTTGCCACAGCGCCGCGTATTCGTCGAAGGTCAGCACGAAGCGCGCCTGGCGCGGGGCCGGCGCGGCGGCGCCGAAATCCGCGTAGCGGTAGAGCACCGGCAGTAGCGTGAGACCGATCCCGGCGGTGCTCGCGGCGGCCACGATGCGGTCCGAGAGTTCGCTGGGCCGCGCGTACGCTGCACCGCCCGGCGCGCGGTGCACGTAGTGAAATTCGCAGACGTGCGTGTACCCGGCTTCCAGCATCGCGACGTACGCGTCCGTGGCCACCGCTTCGAAGGCGTCGGGCTCGATGTTCTCGACCGCAGCGTACATAGCTTCGCGCCAGGTCCAGAACGAATCGCCCGAGCCGCCGGCCCGCTCCGTCCGGCCCGCGATCGAACGCTGGAACGCGTGGGAATGGGCGTTGGGCATGCCGGGAACCACGAAGCCGGTCAGCGGCATCGCGTCGCCGGGCGTCGAATCCGGCGTCACCGACGTAAAATCTCCGGAGGTATCGATCGCAAACCGAACGTTCCGCGCCCAACCCTCCGGCAAGAGCGCGTGCGCAGCGAAGTAGGCGTTCACACCGTCTTCCTCGGCGCGCGCATCGCGACGATGGACCCGGCATCGCGCACGCCATACGGTCTCGTCAACGACGGCGCGCTCGTGGTGGCCGACGACGCGACGATCGCGTGGATCGGGCCCGTCGACGATTTGCCGCCCGAGCTCTTAGCCTCGGCGCGCACGGTCGAAGGCGTTGACGGCGGCGTCATCACGCCGGGTTTCGTCGATTGCCACACGCATCTCGTCTACGCGGGCAATCGCGCGCGCGACTTCGAAATGCGGCTCTCCGGTGCACACTACGCCGACATTGCGCGCACCGGCGGCGGCATCCTATCGACGGTCCGCGCGACGCGGGAAGCCGGTTTCGCGCGCCTGCAAGCCGCCTCGGAGCAACGTTTGCACGCGCTCGCGCGCAGCGGCGTCACGACCGTCGAGATCAAATCCGGCTACGGCCTCGACCGCGAAACAGAACTGACGATGCTGCGCGTCGCGCGCTCGCTCGGCGCGCGTTGCGGCGTCGACGTGCGCACGACCTATCTCGGCTTGCACGCGGTGCCGCCCGGGTTCACCGATTCGGAAGCGTACGTCGATTTCGTGATCGAGGAAATGCTGCCGCTCGTTGCGGCGGAACGCTTAGCCGACGCCGTCGACGCGTTTTGCGAAACGATCGCTTTCTCGCGCGCGCAAGTCGCGCGGTACTTCGAAGCCGCGCAGCGCCTGGGGTTGCCGGTGAAACTGCACGCCGACCAACTCAGCGACGGCGGCGGCGCGTCGCTCGCGGCCGAGTACCACGCGCTGTCGGCCGACCATCTCGAACACGCCGCGCCCGAAGCGTTGCTCGCACTCGCGCAGAGCGGCGCGGTCGCCGTGCTCTTGCCGGGCGCGGCGTATTTCTTGCGCGAGACCAAACGTCCGCCGGTCGCCGAGTTGCGCCGGCTCGGCGTGCCGATCGCGATCTCGACCGATTGCAATCCCGGCACCTCGCCGCTGGTCTCGATGCCGCTCGCGCTCAACCTCGCATGCACGCTCTACGGTTTGACGCCCGAGGAAGCGCTGACCGGCGCCACCCGCAATGCCGCGCGGGCGCTCGGCATCGGCGAGCGCATAGGGACGCTGCGACCCGGCCAAGTAGCTGACCTCGTGGTGTGGGATGTGGACCATCCCCGGGAGATCGCCTACGGCATCGGCATGGAGCCGATCCGCGCGGTCGTGCGCCACGGCCAACCGCACTATCGAGGAGATTCGCGATGACCACGCTCGCCGCCCGAACGGTCCGCGCGCCCCGCGGCACGACGCTCTCGGCCAAGAGTTGGCTGACCGAAGCGCCGCTGCGCATGCTGATGAACAACCTCGATCCCGAGGTGGCCGAACGCCCGGGCGATCTCGTC
>Ga0116227_10010873_pt1 | contig 15620 bp, 10 predicted proteins | sample S1TSphgellanicum_FD_89693 | JGI IMG/M metagenome (GOLD analysis project Ga0116227, IMG submission 89693) | Host-associated microbial communities from peat moss isolated from Minnesota, USA - S1T2_Fb - Sphagnum magellanicum MG | ecosystem: Host-associated > Plants > Peat moss > Unclassified... | reverse complement strand
GTTATGTGGATTCAGATTTTGCTGGAAAGGTGGATCATAGGAGGAGCACCACAGGATATGTGTTCACATTGGGGAGTACCGCTATTAGTTGGGTTTCTCAGTTGCAGAAGATAGTGACAATATCTACAATTGAAGTGGAATATGTGGCTGTGACTGAAGCTAGCAAGGAGCTTATATGGTTACAGGGGTTATTAATAGAGTTAGGATTCGAGCAAGAGATGAATGTGTTACACAGTGATAGTCAAAGTGCGATACACTTGGCAAAGAATTTGACGTTCCATTTTAGGACCAAGCACATAGACCTGCGTTACCATTTCATTCGATCGTTAATCGAGGATGGGGTATTGAAGCTTGTGAAGATTGCAGGGAGCAAGAATCCGGCTGACATGTTAACCAAACCAGTCACTACGGAGAAATTGGAGTTGTGCGCAGCTTCAGTGGGTCTTCAAGGTTGAAGACAAAGAAGGATGAGTGCGCCATATCTATCCATTAGTCATCGAAGGAAGAGGAAGAAGTCCACTCGAGTTTCAGTCTTCAAGTGGGAGATTGTTGTGTGTGAAGTCTGATCAATTAATTGCACCACCCAAGCCTATCAAATTAATTGCACCGTCCCTACCAAATTAACAACCAACCACCATTGTCTAAGTTTAGTGGTAGTTGGTGAACATAGTTGGTGAACTTGGTAGGTGGGAGTTGGTGAACTTGGTTGGTGAACTTGGTAGGTGGGAGTTGGTGGCAATTGGTTGGTGAACGTGAAACTATAAATACTCTTATAGTTTTCATTGTAACTATTTACAAGTGGTGTGGAGTGCCAAGTAGAGAAGTGAGAAAATTGTGAAAGTTGAGAGAGATAGTACTTCACTATTGTAATTATCGATTTCATAGTGTGAGTTGAGTGCGGGTGCACTCCGTGGATGTAGGCTTTTGCTGAACCACGTAAAATCTCGTGTCCTTTGTTTTTTCTTTTGCTTGTGTGCATATCCCCTAAGTTGGATTTATTCCTAACACTTCTTGCCCACACAAAAGGTTAGTGGCTTTGACGTGAACTTCTTTTGTTTTTGTGTTGGAGGTGTATAAACATTGTCATTTTGAAACATTAGATCTCACACATGGGACAATCACAACATCAGTCTACTACCCATGAAAAATTCAATCAATTCATACATATTTTTGTTGTAATGTCATGGAAGAGTCAAACCTCATTTCTCTTGTGGTTTTAAGTCCCGATACTTAGTATTATGGTTAGTTTTTGTCACATGTAATCTAACACATTCTTGAAATCCATGTGCGTGGTTAACCATTTATCTTTGCAAGTCATGTTGTTCCTTTGTTAAAGAGAGTATGCACTAGAATTTATTGCATGGGTAATCTTCCTCCAATTCAAAACAATTGTATTCATTTGGTGAAGTGGATTGATGATACCCAAACTTGTGATGAGTTCATCACATTTTACTTGTATAAATGCCATGTCCTTTAAGAATGCCCAATTGGTTGCAAGTTGAGTTTGATGCAATTCTTTTGACACATATTTTTTCCCTTTCTAGATTTGAGCACTTCTTCTTTAATGTGCTTGAAGAACATGTGTAATTGGAACAAATAACTTGTTTTGAACATTTGCATTTGTTGCAATTTAAGTAGAGATGCATGGGATAATTGCAAATGAAAGATTTGCATAGAGAGACAAGTATGAATTTATAACTCACTTAGTGGTTCTGTGCTTTCTTGTTGTGTAAGGACATCTTTTGGATTAGTGTTGTTTTTCAACAAATTCATTTTTGCAATAGCACTTCAAGAATCTTTGGAGATGCAAAACAATTGAGAATCGAACCATGCAACAAATGCAGGCTTCTTTCTTGATTTTTAACCTTGAAGAACTTGCAATGAGATGCAAAGAAATGCATCAATATCGAACCATGCCCGATGAAACTTGGTGAAGGGTGGGGAAATAACAAGGGGAGAAGAATCCCATCTGGGATGGGAGAGTTTGTAACACTAGTTTATCATATAGTTATGTGTTCATTTTTGGTGTCCATAGTTTACCATTGCATTTTATGAAGAAATGTTGAAACAATGATTTTGAATTTACCTCTTGGTGATAATATGAAATTAGCTTAACACTCTTCTAATGCCCTATGTCACATCAGTTGCCATGGAAGAATTGAGGTTAGTATCAACACCAGGTGTGAACTTGTGGTATTCTTTTTATCTTCAACACAAACCTAACAATGTTTAATCTTTAGGAGTCAATGGACCTTTGGTCTCAATTGTCAAAAAGGTTGAAGAAACTATCAAAACTGTAGAAAACTGTGTCATGTAATGTTTGTGAATTTATGTTTGAGAAAATTTCACGCAAAAGAGATTCATGAACATTTGGCAAATTTTGTAAAACCATGGGATTTTGATAAAATATGATTTTGTATTTTTTGAATTTCATAGTATAAATTCAACAAAAGTTCGCCAGAGAGAAAAAACTAAGTGTCCAGATTGTTCCATCAAACCTAACAAGCAGTTGTAAGAGCAGGGTTGCATCATCACAACTCATGCACAAACTGTGGGACTGAGTTTATGAAACCACATTTTGGGGGCCCACATTTAGATCATGCCACAACACTGAAGTATCTGTATCCAGAAGTCCCCAAACATGCCAACTTCACACTTCATTAAGTCATATTTCTTTCATTTTTTTGGCACAAATTATGAAAACACATTTCATGCTAGGAAGACAAAAAGAAACAAGTCCTAAGGCGACAGGCAAGAACCAGAACACAAAAGGGAGAAACCCGACACTCCACCTTACCACCTACTCAACACCTTCCACAGTGAAGCCATATTTCACCCACCAAAAAATGAGATCAAATCTGCTGGACCCAAATTCCAAAAGCATCTACATTATTTGCTACAAGCTGGGGCGCACAACCTTGTGGATAACCATGAAAATAATTTCCCTCCTGATAGCTGATTCATCCTGAGTGCTTTTTCTCCGACAAGGAGTCCATGTGTATCCAAGCTTTTTAGGAAAGGGAAATCACTGCAACTGGTATAGCACTCTCCTCTGAATTCTCCCAGAAATGAATGGACTTAATACTTGATATGTACCGAATGCAAACAGCTGAGAGCTGTTAGATATTGTACAGGAACCAAAACATAAGAGAGAGATTTTAGTTGGCAAGAAATGGGGGCTGTGATGAGCATCGAGTGGCATGAAAGCATGCACAGAATTAGGCAGACAATAATGCAGAAAACATAAATTTCTAAATCAAATCAATTCACAAGAGAGTTAAGTTATAACTTGTTTAATTATGTCATGTGAGTCTTCCAACTACACACATGACTAAAACTAACAAGGTTGAAAGCTGTTTGGGATTTCAGACTTCGTTTTTTGAGTTAAAAGAAAGGTCAGTAAACTCACTTTTGGTTCAAGTTTGCTGTCTTTCCACTGAAGTCAAAACAAGCTAATGATGTAACCTATTTGTTAATATTTCCTGGCTTGCATATGATTAATATTAATTGACAAGTTCACTGACTATGTGCTAATATATGCATCAAAGTGAACCCACTTTTGATTTGTTCCAACCTAAATGAAGGAATTTGGTGGTACAAAAAAAAAATTAATGGTGAACGATGACTTCAAAGATTAGCAAGTCATGCCCACTTTTCTCTTGGAGCTATTATTATGCTCTCTCATAAGGGTAAATAGTTAATGTACTCCATTGAATGTTTATGCATTTTGCTAAATTCCAGATCTCGAATGTCCCATCTGTTGCCAATTTTATCCCATATTCTTTCCATGATAATAGTAGATGCATCAAATGGGGAAGATAAGGCTTTGTTATTGCGAGTTTTTGAAAGAGTGTCTGAAGTTTCTTTCACTCATTGCATTTTGCACATGGTACCAACCCATCACTAGAATGAATGTTGAGGAAGGGTTGGTGCAAGTGAGGGTTGGTGCAAGTGAAGGCTATTGAGTTTTGAAAATAAATGTCGATGATGGTTGAAATTTGTGATTTCAAGACATTTTGGGGACAAGACCAAAGTGGCCAGATGTAATAATGAAAATACTTGGGACGACATGCAAGAAATCCTTGGGCCAAGCGGAAAAACGTGATGCTAGCTTGCATGATTGCACCCTCTTCCTTAGATCATACATGTTGGTCCAAATGCAGCTGCTTCTATACCTGTGGTTTTGTAGTTATGTATTAAGAAGCTTTGTAGTTGGTTACCCATCCGAATATGCTGATAAGTAGTGAGAACCTCTCCGATTGCAAAGCCCATTGTTCCATGAAATTTGTGGGCAGATCGAACTAAATCATCACAAACCTTTCACTGTTAAGAGTGCCGAAGGACCTTGACATGAAATAAATACAAGGGTGACACACTTTGCTTTATCTGGAATTTGAACAGATTTAAGAGATTTTTTTCCCCATTTCTATATATAGTAATACTGTCTATGAAACCTAAAAGTTTGATTCTTTTACAAGTTCAACCTTGTCCATAGGTAATAGATATTAGAAATTATGGCAACAAATAGTTATGTGGATAATTAGTAATAACTCCAAAAAAGAAAACACTAGAAATGCTATACATTGGTTAAAGACTTGTTAAAATATGCATAATGGTCAAACAAAAAATTGGTAGCTAAATCACCATGTGACATATATTGAGAATTCCTTTACTTTGGAAAAAGGAAAACCTTTTTACGTACTAAAATTCAATAAATTGCTTTCAAATTCGTTGTTCCAGGTAGTTCATCCATAATCTTCAACTTGTTGACCTTAGTTTGCTTTGTTCTTTGTAGCTTCAATATTTCAACATAATTCAAACCATTTACCCATTTAGGACACACATACAAACAAGTTGTAAAGAGTAACTAATCTAAGGATTCAACACATTTTCAGATTCCCATCCCAAACTGATAAGATATGTCATTTTCAAATCCAAATTAAACATTACATATAGTAAAGGAAGTCGTGAAGCATCATTTCATCCATCTGTCCATCCATCCAATCATTCATCCATTCTGTCATGGTCTGTTTACTCCAACGAGGTGGAGAAAGAGTGGAATACAGATGTGACGTGACGGGCAAATGTACCGTCAAATACACACACACACCTGTGCATTAGGCACGGGGTTCAAACTAGTACCATACATATGAGATATAATTGTATGACACCAAAAGGAAAAAAAGAAAAGAAAATGACATTGAACCTGTAAAGAATTGAAGTTTTCAGGAGTAAAATTTTAAGTTGTAAAATCCACAGCCAAGGAGAGAGATCCACATGTAACTTGTAAGGCCTAAAATCCCATACATTTAGAAATTTATTTGGATGCCGGGTTAAGACAACAATTTAGCGAATACAATTCTGAACTTCTAATACCAAATCTAATTCTGAATTTCTATACCATTCTTTACCTACCTTGACAAGTAACACATAATTAATTTCTCCTGGATATTTCTAACAATGGTTAGCCTACAAGTTACAAAAACTGAATGAATTAGGTCTGAATTTACTTCCCAACAGACCACATTGGTACACATGATCTCTTTAAAGTTTTCTGTTGGAGGTATAACTACTGACAATTCGTTTAGATCCTCCCCAGAACAACACTCCAAGCAGGTTCCAACATATTTATTGGCGTTGGACTGTTCCTGCTTGAAACTGAGCATGTCTGTCAGGCTACTGGAAGTTCAGGCCCCAGGGTGTTGGGCGGTTCCGTTTGCGAGGAAGTTTCACACTCCGGCCCTACCAGCCACTGTGAACCAGAAGCACCCACCAGCGCACCATCCACTGAATGCCCCTTATTATTATTCACTTGTGGATGAACCTCTCAACTGAGTTAATACTTGGTTTCACCTTGGTAACCCAATTCTGTGAGAAATAGGTCTCATATGTAGGTAGAGAGGTAGGAAAATAGGTAGCAACAAGGTAAGTAGATGGTTTATACATTAAGTAAGTGCTGTTTTTACTTACTTCCTACCCTGTGGGTTGTTCCGAAGTAGGTAGTGAAAAAATACAACATGGTTAGCTAGGGAACTGGAACTCAACAGAAAGCTGTTTCCTCATCACTTACTTGCCTTCCATCCTTCATGCTGCACTGGTGGGTGCTGGTTCACTTTGCCCCCAGTGCTTTCAAGCTTTGAGGGCGACAGTGTAACTTGGGGCTAGCCTGTGATTGGAAAATCCGGAGTCACTGCCCATTTTCCCAGTCAAGCAAGGCCCAAAAACCGAAGTCACAAGATGAAAATGTCCTTATTGTGATTGGACGGGTGTGAGAGACATTATGTGAACACAATGGTCAGGGGCCTGCCCATTATCTAAGGACCTTGGCGGAGTGCATTTCAGTTGTGAATTGCCCTTATTTGCCTCACATATGATGGACCCTTCTGCATGTACAGTGGAAAATTGCGGAAAACCCCTTCTATGGGGGATCCTCTGTCATTATGCCGTGTAAATGCCCTACTCCCAGGGCTTTACCCTTCACATTCTTCAAATGGAAAATAAGGCCTTAGGAAGTTTCCACTAGGCTAGGCTTTTACTCCGTCCTACATCATTAAACGATTGCTCATGGCTGTGCCTGTTATGACAGGTTAAAATCAGGCAATTTCACTGGTCATGATCATGCCAGAACAAAGCAGCTGAACCGCCCATGGATAGATCTTGCACTTTCGGCAAGAGAAATCATGTACCATGGTTGAATCATTTGAGTGCAAAGTGAAATTTGCAAGAGAATAGATGCCTCTACTACGCTCAGTCTCCAGCTCTCACCCTCACATCGGCTCTAACTTCAGGTCAAAAGTACCTACACTCGTGTGAAGTCCCTTAGCTCCATGTAGAGCCAAAAGACATACACAATTGGAAGGCTATTGTCAATTCTATTAATTACTAGAGAGGAGGTGCATACAAAGTTTTTAAAATATTTTGCTTTAAAGGATAGTCACTTTGATTGGCCCATCATCAATATTTTTGAAACATTGGGCACGCCCCCAATCCCCAAAAGAGATGCATAATAGCTTCCATCTGGCACATGACTTTAATTTATATATATGACAATTCAATGTTAGCCTAGCCAAAGCATATGAGATAAAATCAGAGGAGAAAATCACTACAAGAGAGCAGTGGGCTAATACCCTTGCTTAAGAGAGTGGGCACCTATAGAGTAATGGGTATTATTATTTTTGAAACTTTGGCCTAATCTTTTTGAATTTCTTGGTATCTAGACACGAAGTCAGTGAGTTACCTTTTAACCTTAACCGAATCCCATTCTGCCCCTCTTCCTTAATCAAAGAAAAAGAGATGCGAGTGATGTGTCTCTTGAACTTAGTGGCCTGTACCTTTAAGCAAAATTTACACATTTGGCTTGGGTTGACAACATTTTAATGTTAGAGGTAGCTTGTAGTGTTGGGAGGGTATAATGATTTTGCATGCCCTCAGCGTCAGGGTGTGTATGATTTCAAAACATGAATTACGCTCAAGGTAAGGTGTACACATGATTCTTAAAGAAAATATAGTTTCAAGGTAAAGGGTATTTAGGATTTTGGTTGCAATTTTACCTTTAGGGTAAGGGTATATAATGTCAAATATATCATGTGTAAGGGTAAAAATATCATAAGTTTACCTTATAGATACCCTAGGATAGGTAGGGTATGTTGATATGAATGCCTGAATTGTGCAACCACAATTTATGTTGTCATTTTTTCTTTTTTTTAATGAGAATTTTATGTGAAGAGAATGCCTTTCCCTAGCCATCTGACAATCTTTCCTTGAATTTTTTTAATGTTTAATGGTAGCAAAACCCATTTTATGAAAGAAATGTGGTGATATATTAGCACTCAATTAACATTGAACCCAACCTAGAAAATGGATCCAACATTTTCTTCTACTCAATACACCTAGCTTATACCAAAACTAGAATACCTATTGATTTCCATGGTTACTTTGGACTTTTTTGACACCCTTTATCACCAATCCCTTGGTCTTACACACATGGGGAACATTCCAATCCAATTTTTAAAAAATGTTCATGAAAAGCACATTCCAAAAAAGATGGAAAATATGTGTTTGTTGATACTTAATACAAAATTTACACAATTGAATATATATATATTTGATTAGGTGTTAGCAATAAGAATTTGCAAGTTTCTTTGTAAAATTATGGTTATTAAGTTCTTGTCCATTTTATTATTCCAAACACCACATGCCAAAATAATTAAAGTAACACTTAAACTTTGAGGAATAACTTCATTAACCTTGGTATTGTACTACAACTATTCATACAAATTAATCCAATTTGTCCTATAGTTCCATGATTATTTTAATTTTGACTAGTTTAATTAAACTTCCCAACAATATGTTTTCATATTAATATTTCTATTCTCTAATGTTAGGATATAAAAATGATTATATTCTTCAAGTTTGCATCAAAAGCTTTTCTACTTTTTATTTGTTAGAATTTATTTCATACATGCATTACAAAAGTTTTCATCACATTTCAAATAAGTGGGTAAAAAATTATTAAAATAAGTGGAAAATTCAAATTCAAATTCAATGTTCAATAGTGAATAATTTATTTATTTTTGTCATTCAAATGAAAAAATTCAATGTAGAATAGTCTTATGATAGGTTTTTCTTGCTAACTTTCAATCTTGTTGCACGATAAAAACATAATACACCAAACCAAAATGGGCAATTGAAAGTCCATTTTAAAAGTTCAAATCCAATGATTTTTCAAAAAAAAATTCAAATGATGTTGAAATTCATTTTTTTTCCATTTTGAAGTTCATATGACCATAATTTAAACATTAAAAAAAAATCTAAAAATATGGCCCTTGAAAAATCAATTTAGAGGTCAAAATGGATTTTGCGAATTTGAAATTGTCATTTTAAATCTTAAAATTTTTGAAAGACTTTTTCTTGCTTGATTTTTTCATCTTAAGTGTTATAGTATTTCAATGTGTGGTGATAAAAAATTGTAGACTTAATTTCCAACTCCACTAGAAGAAAAAAATTCATAATGATAATTTTTTTGGGGTAGTTTGGACTATGACATTAGATGTACCGTCTTTTGTAAAATCCACCTTGGATTGAACATTTATCCTTTTGATAAAAAAAAAATCAGTTTGAAATATTAGAATGTAAGTTTCAATTTTTCATCTCACTTTTGTCAAGTTTCTTAAATAGATTTGAATACAATGCAACAATATTTAACTCATTTAAAAAACCTACAACTATGACTTTCAAACAATCACTATAATGTGCTTTTACTTTGCATTCAACATTTACAAAGTTATTTATATGTTCACTTTGCTATGCTCACACCCTTATTGGGTTTTACCCTTGGGTTATATAATGAAAATTTGGATCACATCAGGGACAAAAAAAAGGTGATATTCAAACACATAGGTATATAAAATATTTAGGTTACATTCATATGTAGTGTTAGTGTAGTTAGTGTTGGGGAGCTTCACATTAAGATTAGGCAAGTTTAACATTAAAGTTATGGTTAATGTGAATTAATGTCAAATTAAAACTATGTCAACATTCACACCAAAAGGCAAAAGGCTAACTATTGGCAACTTACCCCTACCTTTCCATTATCATGTTATCTTTTGATTTGCATGGGTAGAAGTATCCTTGGGTGCATTCATTAGGAACCATTTTGTCAAAATCATAAGAAAGTTGGACCCCATTTAAGATATTAAATTCTTTCTACTTATATATTTGTCTTATGGATTGCACCATGTGAGCTATGTCTTCCTCACTTATACACACACCTATGACAAATCATAAACACCTAAAAACTTGTACTATGTATTGGCATTTAATTCTTTTTTGTTCCTAACGCCATTCTTGACCCCATTGTTAAGCCTTTCCTTTTAAGTGTCCTTACAATTACACATTAGACCTATTTTCTTGTTTATTTGATACATGTTGAAGGGAATGGACCCAATAAATTATTGAAAAAATAAATGGCAATAATAGACATTGCTTGTGTTCTTGACATCAATGGCTTTTAAGACTTTTCATTCATGACTTTAAAAATTTATAACTAAATGGCAATTACTTCTTGAACCATTATTTATAATAGAAACCAAGTAAATGGACATTTGAAGAATTTTTAAAAATTAATAACCAAGAGAAAACCAAATAAATAGATTCCTTTTGTGTTCATGACAAAAAAATCCTTCATGTGACATTCCTAAGTTTTTTTCCTTGTGCCATTGTCCACATTAAAATTATTATTATTTAGATCTAATCGAAGTCTTAAATTCCACATGACTTGGGTAACCTTCTCATCAAAAACTTGGAGTTCAAAGCATTCTTTAAATGAATCTTATGTTATTTAAAAATTTGATGGGTCTAAGAAAGTTGGGTGTGAGATTCCTAATGGGTCCACACAAGGATGCTCATGTTCACAAATGAAAATGAAGGGGGACAAAGGTAGACAACCATCCTCACACTTTTCACCTCCCTTTCATCATTCTTCCTTTGTTTTTTTTTGTTTTTACACATGATTTCTTTGCACATTTTCTACATGCATTTTCATTTTTCCTTTGCTTTTGTTTATGCTTTGTGCATACCCTCTCTTCAATATTCTTCTGATTTTTAATGCTTCTTCATTTTCTTTTCTTTGTGTTTGTATTTGTTTTTTTTGTGTGCTTTACACTTGACCTTTCTTCATTTTTCCTTTTTTTGTTGCAATTGTAGGTGACTTCTTTTTGTTTTAAACATTATGTATTTTCGTTCCTTTTATGGTTTTCTTTGTTCTTCTTCCTCTACTTCTTTTCCCACTTATTGTTCTTTTCTTTGCACTTGTAAATATGTTCTTTGCACTTTGTGCTTCAAGTTTTTGTTGTGCACTAGCATGTCAATCCCATCAATTGGGTACATCACATCACATGTCATTTATTATATGAGTTCTTTTGAAAGTTTTTTGCAAAATTGATTCCATCTAATGCAATAGGTGTACATTTTTCAAACGTTCTAAATTAAAACCAAAACTTAAAATCGGATCAAATGAATTACATTAAGTTTCTTAACATTCATATGAAGGAAAAAGGACTAACTTGCCATGATTACTATGGTTTTAAATGGTAATAAAAAATAAATGTTTGATTTTGACTAATTATGTCTAACATCCAACACCTTTTTTGACTCCTAGTTACGTGTTTTGACCTTTTTGTGAATTTCCTATCATTCTCCTTCAAATATTACAAATGTTGTTTCAAATTTTTTTCCTATAATTTTATCTTTTTTGTTGATGTTTAATTAAATTGAATTGATTTGGTCCATTATATCCACAATGACTTTGTTGTTTTCATTTGTTGCTTTGATAATTGGTATGAATCTATTGATGACCACTTATTCTTGATTCAAGTGTTCCCAAGAGTTACTACACCAATCAATGGTGCTTTGTTGCCTTTGATTGCTGTTGTGCAATTTTGAAAATCCATAAGGTTGATATTTGATTGAACTATGGAAGAATCGGTCCAAATGGTTATGAGTACTTGTCCAAATTGATCATGTTTTCCAAATTTTAAAGTCCTAGATTAAAACTTCGATTGGCTTCCCAATTTTTTGGTTTTGTTAGGAACATAATTGTTTCCACACAATTCTTCCACAAAAGTGCAAGTCAATGGTGCATGTAAACGTTCATTGTATTATTCTTTTCATTAGTCATAAACTCCATCTCTCAATGCTTGTAAGTCCTTCACATGCAATGAAACGTTAAATTGCAAACATGATTATAAGAACCAACCTTGTCACTTAGGGTGACTATTTTTTGATTATTTAAAAAAACAATGAACACTTTATATTGATAGATTCATTGTAGTTTTTTTCACATGTTTCCATAATATATTTAAAATGTTGTCATTTAAACACATTAAAGAACATGTGAAACATTTGATTACACCCATTGACAATTCTTTCTATTTGGAAAACTCCAATAATTGTTGAAACATTCCTCATTGAATTGTCTTAATAGGTGAATTGTATCTTGTTCTTTTCCAAACGTCCCAATGAAAAGTGTTGTGGCCACTAACTTTGTGATAAAAAGGGTTCTTACAATTTCATTTGTCCTTGTGCATCTTTTCATTTTGTGGTGTCTTTCATTATGGTTTTGCTTGCAAGTAATTTATTATCTTGTTCCATTTTGTGCTACATGAACCATGTTTTTTTAAGGTTCCATAATATTCTTCTAATGGACACATTCTTTGGACTTTCAATTGATTAAATCAATCATCTCATCACCATTCCAATTGGAGTGGTGTTGTTGAAAAATACGCAAGCACTTCCTCTCCCTCTTCCCCTTGTTTCCTTTGACATAGAGTTTTCTCCACCCATGTCCATTGGGTTTGAATTGTTGGCCATTGATTGCAAATTTAAATGGATTTTGTTGAGGAACTTATTGGAGGTGCCAGCATTCACAAGGCTTTGAAGTGTGGTAACAACAATTGAAACATTTGTATAACTTCGAAGCATAATTGATGATGGCTAAAGTGCGGAGCCAAAGGAGATGGTGGATTTATGAATAGATTATCACATAGAAATCTGAAAAGCTAATTTAACAATGGTATTAAGGACCAAAATTTACATATTTGGAACATCTTTATCTTGGCACCATTAGCTTTAAAAAAACTAGTGCTATCACAAAAAGTTAGTGTTGATTGTAAGTTGTCACATAGGTAGCCATGTCACTTATTTATCAACAAATTGTCTCAAGTTTAGACAATTGTACAATTGTTTCCACTTTCATTGACTATGCTATCCTAAGGTCAAATTAAACCTTTAGTTTAAAAGACTAAATTCTTTGGACTTAGAGCTCTAGAAGTAGGCAAGAGGAGACAAATGATTTGATATTCCACTTATTTCATTGTTATGGATTTCATTTTATTATGTTTTTGTGTGACTTTTGTTTAATTGTGTTTTAAACTTGCATTAAGAAATAAAAACTGCCATGTACATAAAATAAATGAAATAAGATGAAAAATTGTGTTCAAAACTAAGTAAAATTGATGTTAATTCCATGACATGGATGCCATGTATTTTACACCTTAAGTTTGCATGTTGTGTGCAAGGAGGTTGCAGTACAACTCTTTCAACTCATGAATTGTAATTTGTGTCCACTTTGCCCAATTGTTGTCTACCCGAGCTGTTAAAATCTCATCTCAAACCATAATCACATAAGCTCTGAATGGCTAGACCATATGGAAAGAATTTAGCATGAGTTAAGTAGTCAAGTTCTTTTTAGTCCTATGGACTGGAATGTGGACCATTGTGAGGTGTAGATCTTGTTACTAGCCATTTAAAAAGAAGGAAGTCAATCAAGGAGGTATTAAGGTCTGTCTGTGTGAAGTACTCTGAGTCAAATGAACTTTTCTCCGCAGGGTGATCAACATCTTTTGTGCCAAAGCACGAAAACAATGATGCACCCAACACCAGTAATAACGAACTGTCAGCAATATGGTGCTAGCAATTGTCGTGTATCCCTGGCTGCATGTACAGCACCCATGAACTTGTCATTTGCCACACTTTGCTGCAACAAAGATAGTTACATAAGACTTTCTGGATAGAATGCAAAATACCCACCAAAAGTTAGGTCGAAAGTCTAATGCATATGACTTCTTAGTAGGTACATACTAACTACATACTTCTCAAAGAAGAGTCCAGCTCACAAGAGCATAACTTGTTTTTTTCAAGAAAACCTCTGTAATAAGTAGGGTCAAATTAGGTACCAAAACCGTTGCTAACTCAAAAATCAGTACCTGTACATGATCAAGGAATGTCATCCTTGTCCAAAACATTCAAACATGTTCTCCTCTGCTTGGATCCTTGAAAGACCAACTCCATTAGTTTATCCATTCATCTCCAACCCCAAAAAGAATGCTTCTCACAACAAACCAAAACCTATATGGCCCCAAAAAGAGTCCTTCTTCTCACAACAAACCAAAACCTATTTGGCCCCAAAAAGAGTCCTTCTCACAACAAACCAAAATTTATTTGAGTAAGATAACCTAACAAAGTTACCTGACTATGTCCCACAAGTTGTGTCCCTAGGCCCAAAATGATAAAAACCAAAGAAAGGTTGGCATAAAAATTCTTGGCAGCCAATGAGGCGAGCCAACTTCCACCCAAGGGGCCCAATTTTTTTCTTTTGGCGAGGGTGAGGGGGTTGTTGGATTTATTGGTTCCCAATGTGTTTCCCATATTGTTCCACAAGTTCTCAATGTGTTTCCCAATATGTTCTCAATAGCCAGAACCTTGATTATTTTTTTTGTGCTGGGCCAATCAATGATGTACATCACAAAAGGGCAAAAGTTTGAACTTTTGGGGCTCACCACAGCTAATTAATACAAGTCAAACCTATGCTATACACCACTGCACAAAGGACGTTCAAAAGCATAGGCAGTTCAGTTCATAGAGAAATACCCCCAAACCTTTTTATAATGCACAAACTTTTGTTTTGGTGTGAAACAAAAAAACTTTCACATTCCATGGACTTTTTTCACTCTCAAATTAGTGGCTAAATTTGAATGTCATGAACAAGAGTTTCAGAGTTCCACAGCCACTTTGTTGGTTATCTTCACACCAGAGTACAAATTGAATGGGCATGATGAAAGGGTTCACATTCCTTTTTCCTTTATTGATGATGATAGCCATTAGGAATTTCTGGACCAGGGCAGTGGCCAATGCAACCTCCTCCTCCTCTTTTTTTTTTCTCTTTTTTTTGGGTGTATTTTGGGTTTTTTGTTTGTTTTTGTTCCAGGACAAGCCTGTGAGTTGGCAACTCAACTACCTAATTTCCAATTGCAGAGCGGTACTTTCTTCTGTTTTGACTAGTACACACACACAAACACACACACTCTCTCTCTCTCTCTAACCCACCAACCTACAAACCAACTCTCTTTACCCTCTAAATTGAGTAGTAGGTACCAATTCCATCCTGATTCCCCTCCCCCCTTTTGTCACTCATGCTTGAATGGGTCAAATTTGGGCACCACTTCCCACGATCTCTTGTAAGAAGTACGCTAGCCTACCGGAAACTGAGAGAGAGAGAGGAGGGGGGGGAGCACCGGTACAAACAAATTCACGAGGTTCAGTCCTCTCCAGGCCGCTCTTTGGCACCGTCCTTTCTTTACCTCATATATCACCACCGTCATCCCCGCTCGCACGCATAGCTCGCATTGCTATCCGATTCTCATTTTTTAATTTTTAATTCTCTTTTGTTGTGTCTCTGTTGGTTCCAAGCTTTTTTCTTGTGTGATGTAGGCTACTCCTTGTTTTCAGTTTTTTGTGTTGTGACATTTCTTGTGCTCTCTTCGTTCCCTCTTCTTTCCTTTTTTGAACTGCTGCTGGAAGTTTTCTGATCCGATTGTTAAGTTGTAGTGTTGACGGATTTTTTGGTCTTTTGTTTCGCTGTTTTGGTTCATCTCCTGTTTCGTTGCATTTGGATTCTGTGATCACATTTGTATTTGTTTTGCGAGCGAGAGAGAGAGAGAGAGAGAGAGAGAGAGAGAGAGAGAGAGAGAGAGAGAGAGAGAGAGAGAGAGAGAGGATGAGTCTCTCTCTCTCTCTCACAGAGCGAGGGGTGGGTATATATTTTCTTTTTTTTTTCTTTTTCG
>Ga0116227_10010872_pt1 | contig 15621 bp, 19 predicted proteins | sample S1TSphgellanicum_FD_89693 | JGI IMG/M metagenome (GOLD analysis project Ga0116227, IMG submission 89693) | Host-associated microbial communities from peat moss isolated from Minnesota, USA - S1T2_Fb - Sphagnum magellanicum MG | ecosystem: Host-associated > Plants > Peat moss > Unclassified... | reverse complement strand
TTTTAACTTTTAAGTTTTTTTAATGCTATGCAATTCCCTTCCAAATTCCATAATATTTTTCTTGGATCCCTCCCCCCCCCCCATGTGGCCTTTTTTTTTTTTGAAACTTTTCCCACCCACCTACTACCCCCCAATGTCCCCCACCGTCCTACTCACCTATATATTTAAATTAAAAGTATATTTTTCCCCATCTACCTATTCACCTATAAATTTAAAATGTGTTATTCTCATCCGCACCCACCGACCCACCCTACCATCGACCTACCTACCAACATTTTAAGTAGGTATCTACCAAATCCCACCTACATGGCTACACCTACCTACTTGGTTGGCATTCCAATAAACCCCCCAATTGTCAAAAACAATTAGGAACGAATAAAACGAAGGTATTGCATGGAACTTGGTCTTGTTTATTGAATAAAATTCATAAGGGCAAGATTAAAGTAATTGTCATCCCTTTATGTAAAGGTATCTCAAATAGGCATTTATTGTAAACACGTAGTTTTTATGTGTTGTGAGGGTATTGCAAAATCTTTTGAAAATCTAGAGTATGTGAAACCCCCCAGTTAAGGTATTGCAAGTTCTGCGTCATGAATGTTTTTCACAATGGGGCTGGGGGGGTATTGCAAAACCAATACATTTAATGCATGTTGTACACATGGGGGGCTTATATCAAACAATAGGGCTTAGATAAAACAATTTGATTTGCTTATTTTAATGATGTACTTAAGTAATGTGGATTAGATTTAGCAATGATTTATGTTAGCAATAGGGTTTTAAAAATTTGGGATATGGAGATAACAAATATTTATGACTTTTTGCACCTTTTAAGCCTAATTAAAGTTCGACCTAATATTGATTTTGAGGTGGATTTGGCATTTGCACATATAAGCCACAATACCCTTTTTTTTTTCCTCTCAAAGAGAGTGGAGAAAGGTTCATAAGCAAAGACCCAAATAAGAGGTAAAAAACACATTGTGGCTTCTATTCATTTTATTTTTCATTTAATTTTTTCAAATTAGGGTTTAATTAATGGTTTTTTTGTTTTTTATTTTACTTAGGGTATTTTGTTCCCCCTTGCATATGAATGGTCATGGAAGTATCAATTACATGTGGGTATTACACATTTAAATAGAAAGCTCTACATATATTCAATTGATTATCTCTAAGAAAATAGGGATTTTTTTTTTTTTGCGTTAAGTTTAGATAACCATAAAATAATCAAGTGATTTTTTTTCCATTTGTAAACTATTGCTTGTTGGTGGGTTGTGATAAGGTTCACTTGTAAAGTTTAGGGGTTTTGTTGATTAGGGTTATTATGATTTGTAAACTTGTGAGGGTATTCCATGGGGTTTCACAAGTTGGGGACTCCTACTATACGGCTATTCCTTTAACAATTCAAAGCCTAGGCCAAACTCCATTGTCCCAATCCATCAAGATTCAAAACCCCAACAAAATCAATTTTTTTCGAATGTGGATTTGGTGTGGAAATATGGCTTTAGGCATGGAGGCCAAAACAAGGTGGTAATACATCCCCCACGCATGTGTCTCTGAGTTTTTGTAGGGTGAATGAGGGGATATGCAAACTAAAGTCAAGTGGAACATCTCCAAGAGTTTGTCCCTTCAACAGGATGTAAAAAAATTAATGATAAATAATCATTTCAGGCATATTTGGTATGGTATCAAAACCTATAAACATTTTCCATTAGTCATTTTGGAAATTCTAAGGTTAGTCAATTTTATGTCTTTTGATTTGATTGAGTGTAAATTATGTTTTGTAGGTATGAATGTGATTATGGGCTAGAAGACCATTGTTGTCGTAACCTTAGCCTTAGGCTTACAACCAAGGCAAAGGCTTGTAAAGGTGCGGGCCAAGAGTGAGCCGGAGAGTCACATTTCATGCTTTCAAGAGTGCAAGAGAGTGCGAGGGAATGAACCCCCACACTCCCAAGTGAGTTCCCACTTTGGGAGTTGGAGTCCAAATGGACTCTTGAATTTTCAAAGGGTGATTTCAGGGGTCAAAACTCATTGGATTGAAAAGTTCCTTATATCATTGGAAAACTTTAAGGACGTAGATGTTTTAAATGAGCTTGCATGACCCATTTGGGTCCTTTAAACATAAGTTATGGTCGAAAAAAGGGCTGGCAGTCAAGTTGGTAGTTTGACTCCCAACCACTAATAGTCAGGAATCACCCCGATTGATTTGCGTGTAGGTGGTGTGCCACATACTGTTGAAAAGATCTTGATGATGACTCTGAATAAAAAGTAATTGGCCTCCAAAGTTGCGAGAGACCTAATTTCGAGAATTCTGGGACTCCGAACTTGTGAGTCCCGAAACAAAATGACATTTGGGTCCTGGCCCCGTGGCTAGGCGCAGAGAATACTATAAGGGGGAAGGTGGTGGCTTCCTCCAAGTCTGGGCCGTGGTGAGTCTTGTAAGTCCGTATTTTCCCATGGCTCGTCCGTGCACCAAAAATGCTCCAACTATGCACTAACCAACTTGTTGTTTAGTTTGTGTAAGTCCATGTGAGTAATTGACTTACTTGTTATTCTTCCTAGTCCCCATCCCGGAACTCTAGCACGCCCCTTTACCCCCAAAGTGTTGCGAGCTAAGGAACATGTGCCAACTCTTTATCCTTCTGTTGTTTTCACATTTAGACTTGCAGTTGAATCTACCAAGGAGTTTGGGGGTGCGTCAATTGTGAAGACCCCAACCACATGAGGTCAATCAAATGTAATTGTTTGGCCCACTTTTCCATCAAGAAGCTTTACACACATTTAGATGTGGTGGAAATCACTTTTTACCATTGGATTCGTATTCGGGCCAATGGACATCCTACTCATGGCGCATGTGACCCATGGTTCACATCACATATGTCAGCATATGATCCACATGTGTTTCACAAATTGAAGGACCCAATTAGGGTTATGGTACACCATGAAGCAAATTTATGTCAAGCACAAAGAAATTTGGTGGGCATAGGTGAATGTGGGTGAGCGGATGACTCGGGATGATTTCTTACAACTCCTAGATATCACCTACTTGGACCAAAAACATAAGAAGTGTACTTGGCATTTACACACAAACTCAATGCTTTCTATTCAATCATGGGTTTGTGTTCATCTTGATGATGTTTTTTATTTCCAAGATGTAAGTGAAGTGAATGGGATTCATGTCCCTTTCACCACAGGCATCCACACACCTACACGGTTTTAAGCCATGCTCCAATTCGGTCACAATGGCTTATTTCTATGGATGCCATGTTTAGCACCAACAATGTGAAATACCACTTATTCACATTGATGGTGTTTGATTTTCATCAAATAGGGGTGCTAGTTGCTTGGGTTATCATAAGTCAACAAACATGTGAAGACTTGGTGGAGTGGTTGAGTGCCTTGTGGGCAAAGCTTCTATTGCATATGCCAGATTTGAAACCATCATGTTTCATTGTGGATGATGCCTCACAAAAACTCCGAACATTACGATAAGTTGTACATTAATTTTTTATTTTTTATTACATTATTTTATGTTTTGGTATTACGTTCACATGGGGATTCCATAACATGTTTATTGTTCATGGTAAGGGCCATGGTAAGCACATTGATGTTGGGTATAACATGGCAGGATTGTGTGGGGTCGAAATTTTGTCCCAATTTGTCTTTGCGCATGGTATGTGTTGAAAGCATGGTGCTTGCATTCCATGGAAAAAATTAAGGATTCAAAGGTCAAATGTGCTATACTTGATTGCCTCCACATCTTGATGTTCATGTCCATCAACCCAAATGAGACCATTGATGATTTTAAAGCATGTGGGAGGGAGATGTTGGTGGAAAGTTTTGCTAACTTACAAGCTAATGTTGCTTGTACAAGATACTTTTGGGTTTTATATTGCCAACTTGGTAAGTAAATGGTCCCCCTTCCAAGTATGGCATAATTTAAAGCCTTTTTTGCTATGGATGCATTACATGGATGCATGTTCACTTTTCACACATAATTGAATTACGGTTGAAAGTATGTTGTGCATGTCCATGTAGAGCTTTGGATGGTTGGGCTTTGTCAAGTGCCACACTCAAATCAAAACACACAAGTTAGCATGAAGTCTTATTGTGGGGCTCTAGAACATTGGTTTTCTCTTGAGACTAAGGGTTTGAAGGGCCGCCTCATTGACTGGTTAGTGTGGAGGTTAACCACAACTATGACATGACATTATATGCACCAAGTTGAAAAGAAGAGGCAAGGGTTCATAAAAAACAAGGTCATGGCACGACTTGTGATGGCAAGTGTTAACAAAGCTAGTCGAATTCCACACACTGATGTGATCTCACCTACCTTTGAAGGGGATGCTGGTGATGATGTTTAGCAGGTGTGAAGCCAACACCATCCTAGTGTTATTCATAAGATTCATGCCCCTTTCACAAAATATGCAAGTTGCACTTATGAATGGGCATTGTAAGGAAACTTTTACAAACATCAAATTGTTGACCTATTGACATGTATTGACTTTACAACAGATAATATCATTGAGTATTGTGGCACATATTATGGAACTCACCATTGTGGTTTGAAATGCATGTTTGTTGACTCGGGATACTTACAATTAGATGATGGTGCGACCAATGATGAGGATTGCAACCAAGATCTAGTTGATGAAATCGACATTATTGACATTGGAGGGCTTACAACCATGGATGAGGATAGTTTTTTTGACAATGTCGATGTGCTAGAAGGTTCATTCGCACCCATGGATTGAACCTTAGCCTACTTGCATGAAATAATGACTAATATCACCATAGAATGTACCGCAAATGCAATTGTTGAATCATGTGTGTACAATATCATTTCTTCGAGGAGTTAGATCAAACACCACCTTTGTTTGGTTTGAGTCAATGGATCCATACATCTAGGAATGGTATTTTGTTGAATGGATGATGGCTTCGAAAAATTTATCAACTAGATGAAGGATTAGCATGAAACAATGATGGAACATTTACCCATAAAAAAAGGACTAGGGAATAAAGAAAGGTTTGTCACTTGTACCCATATTTAGACTTAATATACATGTGACACAATTTTCATTCATACTTAACTTTTTACACATTTCACCAAATAAAATTGAATTGTGCAAAATTTACGTTAGAAAACAAATTACAACGCATGCATTAAAATAATATCCAAATGATTTGGTAACCAATGTGTGTCAATGAATAACTATTAATCACAACTAAATGCGATTAATAATGAAATTTAAAACTCCAAGTAATGCACAAAGCAATGAAAGTTTCTTGTTTGTGTACATTTAGTTCAACTATAATACCCCATACTGCATAATCAAAAAACATGCAATCCTCCTTATCAAGTATCCAAGAAATGTTTTTGGGGCAATCAATTATCATTGGACACAATGGAGGGTATTATACTACATATATTGGGGTACTCTATAAAACGCCATGTGCTAATTTATTTTGGCCTATGTTATCAAAAGGGTATTGCTCATGATTAGAAGGATGGAGTGAAGATGCAGTACCCCTCTTACAATATCCTGAAATTGCTGAGTGGATAATCACATATATTTTGACAATTAGCGAAGTATTGCATAACTTTACCAAAAATGAAAGGGAAATCAATACCTTAATTTGGGTATTCTGTAAAACGCCATGGGTTGAATCATTTTTTGTGTTAGCTATTCAAGGGGTATTGTTCATGATTAAAAGGATGGAATTAAATTGCAATACCCTAATTTGTATCCCATAAATACTTTGGGGTCAATCACATATCTTTTTACATTATTTGGGGTATTGCATAACCCTACCAAAACCTATCCAAAGATAATTTATTGATGATGTATATTTAATTAATGCATATAATCTCATGCTTATTCTATGTAAATTGAAATTTAGGGAATATCATATCAAATAATGGCACTAATGATCATTAATTGTCACATTTCAATTTTTATTAAACCTAAAACAAATGTGAAGTTTATTTGAATAAATAAGGGTTATTTATGATTCAAAAAATATAAATGGTGCATAATCTATCAATTTTTAGTTTTGAAAATATTTTTGGTTGAAATCATGATATAATTAATTAGTTAATATGTGAAATTATAATTTTTTACATTTATAAAGATAAAATTTTGCCTAATTGTTTAAACTTGTTAGTATTTTAATTAAAATTTATAGTTTAAAATCATTTTCAACATCATAAATGATAATAATTCACAAATGGACCAATGCAAATTAGAATGAAGGTATTGCAAAACTAGGCACATTGATGGTATAAGGTTTATTTGAATAAAGTTTTGGTTTGTACTTACAATACCCTTAAGTTTGTGATAGTTTTTATGTTTTACCTCCATTTGTATAATGGTTTATGATATTGTCACAATATGGTATAGGTATTGTATTCCTTTTAAATTTTCATAGGGCTGTGCAATACCCCTCCAAGTTTCAAGGTGAATGCAAATATCCCAAGATGATGCAAGTAATGCATTTAAACTCCATAACTTCGTTCAGATGGACCTTCTAAAATCAATGTGAAAAGCTTTGTGGTACCTTCATTTATTTGAATAAATATGTTTGGCATGATATAATGAGCATGGAATAAGTATCTTTTTTTTAAAAAGTTGTTTCATGGTTTATGATATTATCGCAAAATGATGTGGGTACTATTTTCCTTTTAGGTTTTGCTAAGGTTATGCAATACCTTTCCAAATTCCAAAATATATGTTATGGAACCCAAAGGTTTTATGGGATACCTGAAGAACAATAGTGCATGTGAGTACTTTTGGGCATGAACATTACCCCTTTGACATCTCGAACCAAAATAAATGAACCCATGGTGCTTGCAGATTACTTCAAATAAGGTATTGTTTTCCTTATAGGTTTAGACAATACCCCTATGGGTTTTAAAAGATACGTGATGAAAAAAGATTTTTGACATACCCTAGTTTAGGTAGTGCACACCCATTGGATAATTTTGGGCACAAACGATACCCAACCAATAGCTTGGATTAAAATAATTCAATCCATGGTGTTTATAGAATACTTTCGTGAGGGTATTGCTTTCCTTTTAGGTTTTGTTAAGGCCATGTTTTACCCATCTAGGACTTTTTAAATATGTAATGGAGCTCAAAGGATTTATAATATACCCTTATGGGGGTATTATATTTGCATTGAATAATTTTGGGCACAATCAATACCCCCCTAATAGTCTTGACCAAAATAATTTAATCCATGGTGTTTACAAATACCTTCATGAGGGTAATGCATTCCTTCTAGGTTTTGTTAAGGCTATGCAATACCCTTTTAGGATTTTTTAAATATGTTATGGAGCCCAAAAGAGTTTAGGGGTATTGCATTTGCATTGAGTAATTTTGGGCATAAGCAATACCCCTTCAATAGTTTTGACTAAAATAATTCAATCCATGATGTTTACAGAATACCCACACGAGAGTATTATTTTCTTTTTTAGGTTTAAACTTCTAATTTTTGGGGGTAAAGAAGGATTTTATGGTTGGAGTGTAAGAATAGAATCACTGTTTTGATAAATTTATTAAGTAGACATATAAGAATATGTGAAAATGTATTTTTAATTATTAACAGAAGATGGTGCAAAATGAAAGTAAAATGCTTTAAATTAAAAAATGGGGAACATGTGGTTGCTTCAAAAATAAATTGCTACCTTAAATCTTGAAGACCAAAATAACACCTTAATCAAAAGTGGGATAAACTACGAGATTTTCTATTATGTGTCACTACTAAAGGGGGATGGGATCCCATTGGCCCTCTTATATTGTGCTAATGTGACCTCTACATTATGGGTGCGCCATCGCATAAAACCCTGATGATTGGCCAATCGTGCATCCACAACATTAGGCACAAACACCTCTTTGGTAGTGCCTTGAACCTTAGAACAAACAACACAATACAATAAGTATTACATACAAGTTTTTAAACTTAAAATTCAATAAAATTTAGTTTGGCATTGTCGAAAAACTTACCAACCATGATTCATTTTTGGATCATGATATTATGTAAGGAGGCCAATTTCCTTACGCCACACTATCTTATTTGATGCAAACTTCTAGTCGAGCTCCATCCAAACACCTTTGAGTGCCTTTGCATACCTAGCTCGAGATGCTTGAATCACAAGTGCAAGGTCCTCATTGCACTCTAACTTGGCTTGCACATTGAAAGGGATGGCCCCCACACCCCATATAGTCATCCTAAAAAGTCAAAAAATGTGGGGCTAGTTTCATAAGTGCAGGCTTAAACACCTCATGTGTGTATTGCAAATCAACGTGGAGCCTATCTCACTCCAAGAATGCATGCCTCCTAGCCTTAGTAATAACCTTTGCTCGTTGTGATGAAACTAAACCAAAGGGTTGATTAAGACCCACGCATTCATTGTTGCATGATCTTCCCCAACTCCTGAGTAGATGGGCATCTGGGCTTGCTTAGCTCCATGGTAACATTGTGACATGCCCACAAATGCTGCACCAAGTTATACTTGGCCATATAGGATGCATCACACCCATCAATGTTGTAAGAAAATTTGGGCCCATCCTTTGCCCAGTGCACACCTTCTATGGCAACTACATTTGAAATCAAAAAAACAAAAACAAGAATTAACATTATGGATAAAAGTTAGCCCATGTACAATGAGGGTATTGCATAAATAGATAAAAGATATAAACTTAAGGATGAAGGTATTGCATAGAAGGATAAAGATAAAGAACACAAGGTGAGGGTATTGCACATAAAGATAAAAGATCCAAAACACAAGAGAAAGATATTGTCAAAACCCAATGTTCAAAAGCTAATTCTAGATAAAGTAATCACCTATAAAGGCTCGATGCATTGTTTTCAGACTTTCACCCAAAAAACATGCCCCACCCACCCTCTCACATGGAGAAGGAACGTGGGGCATTTTTTGGTGGGGTTTAAGGAGTAGAATTAACAAAGGTATTATAACAAAAAAAAATTGACAAAAAAAATCCCACCCATCCTTTCCACTTGAGAGGATGGGTGGGGCAATAAATTGTAAAATAAGTTTAATATACCACCTCCATCAATTTGGGCATGAGGTTCAACATCTTCATTTGCATTTTCTTCTTCCAGCATTGGAGGGGGAACTACATCTTCTTGTCTTTCAATTATCAAAATATTTTTTTCCAAATTTGTCTCAATTTTATGTGCATTTGCAACAAATGATTTTCCAGTGTCCCCACCTACTTACACTTGCTCTTTAACAATTTCAGGAGCAAACAATGTAACCACATTTTTAGCTATTACTTGCATTTCTTGTCCCACCACCACTGCCTCTGAATTTCTTTCACTTCCCATGCCATTTTCAATTGAAACTTCCTAATTTGCTCCACCATTCCTCGCTTTTGTTCAAGTTTGCATCTAACACAAAAATAATAATTAAAAAAAAATCACAATGCTCAAGCCAATAGTAGCTAACAACCATGTTTAACCAACACCAACAACAAAACACTAAAAGAGGATGACGACAACACAAGGTGCCATCATCATCTTTTTCACAACATAAATAATATATTTTTTAAAAACAATAAGCAGCGCATTACATGTGTTGCTTGTCGTCTCTCCCCTCGTTCCTGTAAAACCACGATGCTGTCGTTGTCATCCTTGTAATAACAGGAAAAAACAACTAACAATGAGTAATGCGCATAATGCGCTACTCGTCCTTTCTCCTCGCATTCTTACAAGACCACACCACTAGAAGAGGATGATGATGACATTGTGTGCCATCATTGTCCTCCTTGTAGTAGTAGAAAAAAAATTTGATGATGAACAGTGTGATGTGCATGTTACTCATCATTTCTCCTTGGGCTCCTACAAGACCACACCACTAGAGAAGGACGACGACAACACCGTGTGCCATTGTCATCATCTTTGTAACAACAAAAAAATTTGACCACGAACAATGCATTGCACGTGTTGCTTGTTGTCTCTCCTTGCGCTCTTGCATTCCCACACCAAAAGCGAACAATGATGGCATGGTGTCGTTGTCCTCCTTTTTGCAACAACAAATTTTTTTTAAAAAAAAACTTTGTCTTTCCTTGTGCTTACAGCAAAAAAGAAAAAGATGATGATGATAATGGTGCCATCGTCTTCTTCCTCTATGCTCAACATTTCAAAAAGAAGAAAAGCGGGCAAAAGCTTGCATTCTCTTCTTGTGTTGCTCCTCTTGCCCTCCTCCTATGTTCCTAAACCCTTGCTCAGTAGCTCCAATGCCCTCCTCCTAAGCTCTTGTTGTGATGGCGATGGTTGATTGCGCCCTGCTATTGGCAATGGCGATGGCGAGAAGGTTAGTTGTGAAGAGAGTGCAAATGGGAAGGAGGTAGATGGGTTGGGTGGTGGAAGGGAGGAGGGTGCTGGCTCACTCAAGCCCTAATATAGTAAATTGATACCCAACATTGATTCTAACATTCAAGAATAGTGACTAGGAGAATTCATTGTGCAAATAATAGGAGTTGGATAACAATGAATAGCGATCATGGTAGGAGTTAGACACACTCAAGTTAGCACATAATGTTTGAAAATTGTTTTGAGAAATAGTTGCAAGTGCCTTAGACTTCAATTATTTGTGTCCTGCAACGATAGAACTAAGTGTACAATTTCCTTATCACCAAGGTAGAATTGTGATATCATAGTCATCCATTAAAATTCATTTCATTTTCTGGGCTTGGTTTCATACATGTCAGATCATTCAATGAGGCCACAATGATCCATCGATACTTATGAATGCGATTGAGTGAATTTTGTCCATAAAATTTGCTAGTTCATTTTCATCCTCCATATTTCAAGCCACTTCATGGATTTACATTGATTCACAATACTCAAAGACCTTGCATAAAAAGGCACAAAAAACTTACCTTTTAAAACCCTTCTTGGCTCCCAAAATGCACCCCCAAAAACATTGGAAAGTTTAGTTTTATGTGCAAGCTTGAAAGAGAAGATGTCCCATGAGATATCCAATGCAATAAAGTTCAAAGTGCACACCATGCAAATTAGTTGTCAAGTATTACATGTAGGGTGATGTCCTAGGAGCAGGCATCAGCCAAAGGTGGGCATGCCTTTGGGGGGGAATGCCATGCCCCAAGGGCATACCTATTCCTAAAGCAATAATGAGATCGAGCTTTACAAATGGCCAGGATCTCAAGGCTCTGTATAGTGGGCACTTACACATATGGACTTCATTGTGTTTTTATAGTGGATGCTTCTGGAGCTTGCCCTACCCATACTTAGTGTAAAGGCCCTACCCTTTACATTACAAAACATATGGTTGGACTTTATGAGTTGCTATTTGAGTTGCACAAGTGGTGCAAAGGTTCAATGTGGACTGTGTTACGTCCAAATTTGATGCACATAAACATGTAGGGTGCCTTGTCCCCATCAGACTAGTGCAAAGTCCATTGAAGTCAATTGAAAGAAAAGAGAAGAAATATTTGACGCTATGTGGAGCTAATATGCATGTCCCAGGTTCAGCCTTCTCATGTTGGTGGGCTCAATAAGGTTTAGGCAACACACCACCATTTCTCAATTGATAAATTTTTTCCATTTCGAGGATGTGTCATTTGTGTTGTGGAACTTGGTCATTAGAGGGAAGTGTTTGGTTATGGGTCAATTGACATTTTGTCTACTTCACTTTAGAGAAGAAGTTAATGTAATTAAGAGCCTCTTAAACTTTGATCATGTATTTAACTCCATCCAATATGGAAACTCAAGTTGTTGCAAAGAATACGATAATGGCAGTACTCAATTGGGGTCAAAAAATGGCTGCCCACTCAAAACCGTGATGTGGGAATGTTTCAGTTGTTGGCCTTGGTTAAATCTCATCTCCTTGCTTCCAAAAACCCATTGTGAATTTTCTCTTTTCTTCTTGCAATGGATGCTTTGCATTTGTTTCCGTAAAAATAAAATAAACAATTTTTTTAAAAACAGAAAAAAACCATTCATTGTGAATTTCTCCTTCAGAAAGTTGGCAAAGGTCTTATATAGGCTTGTAAGGCACCCTACCCATCATCTCATAAGCCTTTCTTGACATCCAATAACTTGTTATTACTAGATCATTTGCTAGCCATCCAAAAATTTCTAGACACAACCTCAAATTTTCACACTTTTTTTTGTTCTTTCACCACTAAATTCTCATTCTATTAACTACTCCAAATTTTGTAAAATAAGGGGGGCCAGCAGCCAACACATCAAGTGGTTGAGTTTCATGGCACAAAGGCCAAAGCAAGCACAATAAAGCCTGTGAATTATAGCCTTGCTTGCCACAAAAGGCTGAATGATTCATTGCAGATTATACATCATACACACACACTTGGTCTGTATACACTTTAATTTGCCCTGGACCTGTGTTTGATGTTAAGTTGCTCTGGACCCATTAGGTAGCCTAGTATGTTTCCTAAGTCAGAAAAATGAAGACTCATAAATGGATCTGAGAGTCCCAACTCTCATCATTCATGAACATGGGATGTTTCATCCCAACGTGTTATTTGTGAACCTCAATCTCTTGAATTGTATACCGTAGTTGACACAGGTTTGTCTTCCCATTAGTTTAGGAATGACTAGTGTGAACCCGGTGCATAATGCACCCGTCAAGCTGCCCTCGCCCCCTGCTGGCCCCCCCCCGGTCCTTCCCCGCCCGTGCCCCCCCCCCCTCAAAGAAGCAAATACGTAGCAGAATCGGTCTCTGCGGCTCATTTCTGGGGGGTTGCAGAATCGGCATCGCAAAGACCGTTAACGGGTCGGAACGCCGTCTGTGTCAGACGGACGGACGGACGGACGGACGGACTAAGTGAATTTATATATAAGATTGGGTCTCCTCTAGGCTATAGCTGTGTAAACTTCACAAAAATGTCACAGAAGTGATGTTCTACAAAATAGGATAAGAAGAGCTAAATAATGTTAATAGCAGGGGCAGCTGATTTGACCCCCTGCCTCTGTGCCCAGGTTTAGGGTTTAGGGCCCAGAATTGGCTGCAGCAGCTGATTCCGCCATCTGACCTTTCGATAGCAACCAATCTGCTAATTCTGCCACAACCTATCTATTTTTCCATTGGCCCTACTACTAGTTAAAGCAAAGAACAGACCAGTGAAGGCCAATACTGCCAGGTGTGCCCTCCCTTGGAATGTTAACCTGGCACAATCCACCTTCTATGGCCCATTCTATGGTACAAAAAAGGTTGGTCACATCACATTCTATCACATAATTCAGGTTCCGATGTAATAATGTTAAGGGATTTCAGTCCTGAGCCTCCTGAGCCACCACAATATATATGTTTTGAGACCCTTATAGCATTTTGGTTCGCCAGCCTTACAGACAACTACAGAGCAAAACCAATTGCAGGCATATTTCGACTGAACAGCTAGACTGAATGAAGTGAAGCCTTGGCATGGGTTTTTCTGGGCTGTGGTCCCCTCTTTTTGTTTTGGCCTTTCCTTTTCTGGGTTGCTGATTATTTTTAATAAAGTTTGGCACGGTTTCATCAAGCAAAGCTGTAAAATGTAATGAACTGGGCCATCTGAAAAATTTGTTGGGTCCAGAAAGGCAACACGCAGGTCCTTTCAGGAAAAAGACTCAAGGAACGCACCTTAGAGGCTATATCTTGCTCTGGTACAAAACCAGTTGCTTTCTTTGACAAAGCAAATGCCCTTCAGCCTACGGCTCTCTTACTCTTGCTGGTTTTTGCAGTAAATAACAGCTTATTGGGTCGTTGATTATCCTCATGGAGGAGGTGAAGGACACACGAAAGGAGGTAGACCCTCGGTATCGCCTTGGGCAAAGCTCAACAAAGGTGGATTTAAAACAGTAGTAAAAAATGCAAAAATTAGTTTATGACACGATCTGTATGGAAAGGCCCTTTTGTAGATGCTTGCTTCTTCAAGCAGAAAAAGCTCCAAGCTCTGATCTAGTTTCCAATTTGGTACAAAGGCAACTGGCACCCACAGGGCTCTTAATGGGCATAGTTTCCAAGTTGGTACGAAGGCCCACTGAATGCAACATTTTCCCACAGGGACACGCAACGACTTCAATTTAGCGCTCTAATTGCACTCATTCCTTTGCAACATACACACTCTTGAAGTGGTCCCAGTGCTCTCCATCCTCCTTAAGTACCTACCAACACTGAGAGTAACCCAATTTTGACTCTTGGAATTTTAACCTTTGAACAATATCAAACACTTCAAGGACAAATCTGGTGGAAGTCCAATATGGTAAACTTCAGGGTTCAAACTAGTTTGTGGAGATGCAAATTTGCATGTAAAAGGTTTTATTTCTTGAGTTTGTGGTGCTTAAATTTGCATTCAACTTTTTCAACTCCCCACATAGATTTTGGAAGAATGCAATCCTGAGCTAGTAAATTCCACTGTCAAAAAGTTAAGAGTGAAAAAATAATATTGGATACCAAGGTGAGCATATTAGTGACAGTAGAGGCCATTTGCTGTGGTGCCAGCAACTTCCTGTTGGTATAGGTAACATGAAACCATGGGGAACGTTAAATACCATACAAACTTTGCAGGTGTCATCGCAGGACATTGCGTGTTCTCATTTCTTGTAGTGCAGTGTTCTCCATAGTGAACACTCGTCCTTCTCTTAGAGCATCAAGAAAAAAATTTTACTTCATGATCTGCCGTAGAAATCCTAAGGATTCAAACCCTGCACCTGTTGAAATCAGAAACTAGCCAGTACCGATAGGCTAGTTCCATCCAGTCAAATAACGTTGACTGTATTCCTTATTTGGTTAAGCTTTTGCAGGACGTCAGTCGAACCCTGCGGCAGGACTTTGTGGACATCACACTGACACCAGGGGAGTTCGTATGGGGAATTTAACGTCCTGCCAAAACCCTCTCCCATCCAACCTTTTTTGTCCTCTTTACCGCCTAACCCACTTGACCACTCCTCAGTAGCCTTTTGTTTTTAGTCGTTGGAGCAATGCCTTCCGAAAAACCGACTATTCCTCATAAATGTCATTGGGGACTGGCTGCTACCTAGAATCCTGACCCAGATGGGTCAGTTCCAACCTTGCCGCATTAATGGCAGTGTCAAGAAGCCCTGCACTACAGGTGGGAGCCGGCCCCCTATATGAAGTGTAAGTTAGTACTAAGTGTTGACAAGACAGGCAGCAGGAACTGGTTATTTGACCGAGAAGCCACCAGCGCCCATCCTTTGGAAACCCCTTTATGATGGCGTTGTGGATGAACTACAACTGAGCTACCATGGTTCCAACTTGGTAACCTATCCCATAAATCCACTTCCTCCCCCCTTCCCCACTTAGGTAGCTACCTATGAAGTGGGCAAGTACCTTGGCAAGTAGGTAGAGAATGGAAGTGCATATTATGCAAGTGAGAAAGTAAGGTACTTGGTGGCAACTAGGTAGGTGAATGGTTAGTGCATAACTAAGCACTGTGATTAGCTATGGGGCAGGAACACAATGAAAACTTGTTTCCAATCCACACACCATCTATTCTTCATGGTGCGTTGGTGGATGTTAGTTGAGTCTGGCCAAGTTGTACAAAGTGTAAACAGAGTGAATATGGGCCTGGTTGATAGTAATAAGTATCAAGTAAGATCAGCTCTGACCAAGGA
>Ga0116227_10010871_pt1 | contig 15621 bp, 11 predicted proteins | sample S1TSphgellanicum_FD_89693 | JGI IMG/M metagenome (GOLD analysis project Ga0116227, IMG submission 89693) | Host-associated microbial communities from peat moss isolated from Minnesota, USA - S1T2_Fb - Sphagnum magellanicum MG | ecosystem: Host-associated > Plants > Peat moss > Unclassified... | reverse complement strand
CCTGGTTTCGGCTCAAACCGAGACGTTGTGCCGTCTCCTCCTGCGTATAACCTTCACCGATGGTCGACAGCACCTCAATGATTCTCGAGAACTTTTGCGCCAACGAGTCGCGCTTACGACGTTCTGCGATCGCTCGTCCGCTCGTTCGAGCCGCGTCATACGCTTCTTCCGCCGCCGCAAGCGGCTCGCGTAGGTATTCATGGAAGCGTTCGAAAAACTCGACGTCCTCTAAGTCGCCGATCGGATCGCGGTCGGCGCAGTACATGTCGTTGATCAAGCGAGCACCGACCGAATCCTCCGTTGTCGTGACGTAATCCTCGTTCCGCTGCTGGTCAGGCATGGACTGCTCGAGCGGATGCCCGATCAGCCCGCCCTCGGCATCTCGGAGAACTGTGTCGTGTGCCGGGCTCACTCTTGCGCCACCCCGCTTCTGCCGTCCCCGTCGGCGATAGTCATCGAGATAGAGCGACATGGCGGTTTCGAACAGATAACCATTGCTCGGCACTCGCAGACGGGGCAGCGCCTCGACCACGCTCGCGGTTCCCCGTACGAATTGATTTGTGCCGGGGACTCGGTCATCCATCGCGACGGCAGAGGCCGCAGCCTGCAGGACGGCTTTCGCAAGTTCCACCGTCGCAGGCGACAACGCTGCAAAGCTGCCACCGTTCATGCCTGCATCCACTTCCTCGGCTATGCCGACCGCTTCGGCATCCATTGCCGTCGGCAACGGTTCGGTAGAACCGCGGGATACACCCCATCTCAGTTCGACCCGGACGTGATCGATCAGCTGCCAGCCTCGGGATTGCAGGGGCGGAATTCGTAGCGCCAGTTCGCGGACCGCATTTTGCAACGCATCGGTCACACCGTTTTCTACGCGGGTTGGCCGAAATCCCATGACCGTCACCCGATAGTCGCTGACGTCGGACTTCCAAGCGCCGACTTGGCGCTCGTGAAACGGGCCGAATGCCAAAGGGTGAATTGCGATGAGCGCCTGCTCTACGGTCTCAGACGCCAAGCGCCGGCCCCGACCGATTCGCTCGAAGAATCTTAGCAAGGCGTCCTGCGCGATTTCCTCGAGCAGCGCCGGATCGGACGGAGCGGTGCGGGTTAAATGCCGGATGACGGCCGGAAACGCCACGCCGTAATAAGCGTTGAAGGCGCGCACGAACCGACTTTCGTCCGCTTCTGCGAGCCAGGCGTAGAGCAGGTCATCCAATGTCGTCATTACTAAGCTCTCTGGGGGAAACCTCTCAGTTTGCGCCGCAGGCAGTCTAACGGATGCGAGCCTGCGTCCACCAGCCTTCATCGACCGTCTCAATAACTGTCGCTGGCGGCGCATCTTTGTTCCGGGGCATCGACTGTGCATTTATCGCTCTCCGATTGGTAACGCAGTTGCGCCGTCACCAGGCGACCCGCTAAGACCCACTCTCTGCTCAACGCCGCCTCTACACACTTTGGTGAATCTTGGGCGGAATGCCGGCGCTGTGGGCCCGAGAACTCGTTTTCACCAAAGTCGTCGCAAAGGTCGTTGTGCAGTCGTAGCGAACTTAACTGCCCCGTTTCCATCCGCGTCATCGAAGGAGAATTTGACATGACTCGCGCCACGCCACCTCACATCACGATGAACTGGTTAGCACCCATCAGCCTTCCCGCGAGGACAGTGTTCTTAATTCTGCTAGCTGCGGCAGTCTCAGCATGCGGAGGCGGATCTGACGAGTCCGATCAAGTCAGTGTGCCGAACGTGGTCGGCGCTACCCAAGCGGCAGCGACTACCGCCCTCACGGGCGCCGGGCTGACCGTCGGCGCGGTGACGCAGGCGTCCAGCACCTCTACCGTCAGCGGAGCTGTCATCAGCGAAAGCCCCGCCGCGGCAACGAGCGTTGCGAAAGGGGCGGCCGTCGCGCTCGTCGTCTCAAGCGGTCCGCCACCGGTCAGTGTGCCGAATGTCGTCGGCGATACGCAGTCCGCCGCAACCACCGCCCTCACGAGCGCCGGCTTGACGGTGGGCACGGTGACGCAGGCATCGAGCGCCACCGTGACCAGCGGAAATGTCATCAGCGAGACCCCCGCCGCCGCAACCAGCGTGGCGGAGGGTTCGGCGGTTGCGTTCGTCATTTCAACAGGACCCGCTGCGCTCACATTGAACGGTACCGCCGCGGTCGGCCTGCCGATCGTCGGCGCCACCGTCAACATCGTGTGCTCCGGACTCAGCACTACCTCCATGACACAAACAGATAGCTCCGGAAGTTGGCAGATCAGCATTCCCGGGGCGTCTCTCCCCTGCGCACTAGAATTGACGGGTGGCACGATTGACGGTCTCAACAACACAACCGCCTATCACTCGATCGCGACCTCGTCCGGAACCAACAACATCACGCCGTTGACAGACCTGATGGTAGCGAACTTGGCGGGTACCGCGTCACTGCAAACCTGGTTTGCGGCACTCACCGGCTCATCGTCTACCATTACCTCCATCACTCCGGCGCAGGTGGGTCAGGCATTCACAGTGCTCGGCCGGGACATACCCGTACTCGGCTCCGCGATTACGAACCCCATTACGACGTCGTTTACGCCGACGACCGGCAATTCGATGGACAGTGCGCTCACCGCGCTGGCTGCAGGGTTGTCAAGCACCGGGGTTTCCTACCCTGTCCTGCTCGGTAATCTCGCAAGCAACACGGCCCCGATTGCAGGACTAAGCAGCACGGTAAGCGCGTTCTACTCGGCAATTGTAACGCCGGCGACGAACAGCGGATCGGGAAGCTTCACGGTCGGCGGCACTGTCACCGGCCTGCCAGGAGATTTCACCATCTTCGTTTGGAACGGCAATGATACGCTTGCCATCACCAGCAATGGTCCCTTCGTCTTTCCCTCAACCCTATCTGCGGGCGCAACCTACGCAGTCAACGACGCCGTCCCCATTTTCTCCGGCCAAGTGCCGAATCTGGTCGGCGACTCGTGCACGCTCACCAACGGCTCAGGCACGATCACCACGGCGAACGTCACCAATGTCACGATCAGTTGCAGCACGTATCAGCTTAATCCCCTGACCACGAACCAATACTGGGGAATACTTGCCTATGATCCGGCCAGCAATCTCGGAGTCCTATCCTATGACTACCCGACATTGAGCGCGGCTCAAACCCAAGCGCAGCTGACTTGCACCCAAAACGGTGGCTCCTGCGGCAATGTCTCGATGCTCACCCTGGGCCAGTGCGCGGCAGTGGCTTCACGGCCGTTGATTGGGCAAAAGCCTACGCAGTACTCATGGGCCTCCGGAGTCTCTAGCTCGTCGCTGAATGGCGGAAATACATTGACCCTGGTGCAGGCACTACAGAGTGCGCAGACTCAGGCGCTGCAAAATTGTAACAGCCCTCCCATAAGTACCGCCGTTCAGACCTCCCCGTCGGCAGCGCCTGCTGCGTGTTCCTTGGTTGTCTCTGGATGTATCGATGGGACATCTACCCCTGGGGTGCTGGTTGGTGGTGGTACTGTGAGTGGCGGAAGTGCGCCGACCAAATTCTCGACATCGTTTACGGCATCTGGCACTGATGCATTTGGTACTCAGATAACTGATTCAGGCACGTTCTCGGCACCAGTTGCTTTGGAGCCAAATTCGTCTCCAACCACCTACACCAGTAGCGGCGCAATCAGTTACGACTCGAGCCTTTTCGGCAGCGAAACCTTCCCTGACACTTTTGGTCAAGCAGCCGTCCTTTTCTATGAAAGTTCTACTACCGACAGTTCCATTGTAGCCACTACCACCGGCACGACGCTTTCAATTGAATGCAACAGCATTGTGTGGAACTCGGGACCATTCGCAGGGCAGTCGGGATCCACTTCCATCGGAACCGGCACTTTCAGCGAAGCAGGCGCTTCGCCTCAAGGGGTAGAGCAAACCTTGAACGGGACATGCACCGTAACCCTCCAATAACTGAGGGGTCTCAGAGTTTGATTGCGGCCTGTATGAGCGGAACTGAATGGCGCGAACGTTAGTGTTCAAGCGGAGCTGGTATGCGTTGCAACTTTATATATGTTTTGGCCTTGGCCACACTTCTTATCGGATGCGGCGGTGGCGGCGGGGGTGGAGGAAATTCGACTACCAGTAACCCAGCGCCGGCGGCACCGACCGGAATCGTTGTGGTTGCCGGAAATTCGCAATTGGATATCTCCTGGAATGAGGTCGCGGGAGCATCTTCTTACAATATTTACCGCTCGACGAGTGCGGGCTCACGAGGTGCCAAAGTCGGCGCAAGTTCATCGACAACCTACACGGACACCACGGTCGCCAACGGGACAACCTATTACTACACGGTGACAGCAGATAATTCTGCCGGTGAGGGGCCGCCGTCGAGCCAGTCAGTCGGGGCGACGCCTTCGGTGCCATTTGTGACACCAACTGCGCCGACGGGTGTCAACACAATCGCGGGTAACGCTCAGGTCGTCGTAACGTGGGCGGCAGTCAGCACGGCAACCTCCTATAATATTTACCGCTCCACGAGTCCGGGCTCACAAGGTGCTAAGGTCGGCGCAAGTTCGTCGACAACCTATACGGACACCACGGCCGCCAACGGGACAACCTATTACTACACGGTGACAGCAGATAATTCTGCCGGTGAGGGGCCGCCGTCGAACCAGTCGGGCGGAGCGACGCCGGCAGCGCCGGTTGTGATACCGACTGCGCCGACGGGGGTCATCGCAACCGCGGGCAACGCGCAGGTCGTCGTAACGTGGACTACGGTGAGCACGGCAACCTCATACAATATTTATCGCTCGACCAGCGCCGGTGTGCAGGGAATGAAAGTTGGATCGAGCGCTACCGCGCCTTACACCGACACGACGGCCGCGAACGGCACCACGTATTACTATGAGGTGACTGGAACGGACGCGGGCGGAGAAGGTCCGGCATCAACCCAGACGGACGCGGTGACGCCGGCGAAGCCGTATACACCACCGAGTGTGACGACGGTTTTCACGATTACTGGAGGCTCGGCTGCAAGTCCCACAACGGTAATCAACGCTCCAAACGGTGACTCATTTGCCTTTTTTGATCCAGTAGGTCTCAGTTCGCCGAATTTGCAGGGCACGCTCACCACGGCTGCCGGCCAATCCATCACCGCTTTCCTGGATACGAGCGGTCTGCCATTTAAGCTAGTAGACAACAAATCCGGCAACTTTCTGCTGTTTCATCTGCGTGCAGACGGCACCGGTATAGAGTTTCTGCTTTTCAATCAAAGCGGGACGTTTCTCGAAGGGTATGCTCTCGTGGCGGTGAATGGTACGTGGAACGTGGCAACAATTCTCGGCCTTCCACCGGGCGCATCAATCGTGGTGACTGACCCCCAAAATGTGTCAGGCTTCGATGCGTGTGTTTACGGTCCGTTGTCTCCAATCAGTCCGAACCTGGTAGCTTTGTTAGCGCCGATTGCGGCGGTGGCTGTGCCCGCGTCGGAGAAGATCCTAGAGCAACCGATCAAACCATCGGATCTCACAACCTATAACGGCGCCCAGCTCAAAACGGGCGTAACTCTGATGGTAGTCGGAGCGTTGGTTGGCGGTCCGGCCGATCCACTCGGGTTCGTGTTGATGGCCGGTGGCGCGATCTTGATGTGGGAGGGTCATGGCGGGCTAAATGTAAACCTTGATGCCATTACCACAGCGTTCTCCGGGGAAGTAATCAACGACGAAGATGCAGGGCAGGGAATCTTTCCGGCCATTAACAACACAGAGAATAACGTCGGGCAGGATGGCGAGGCGTCACTGCAGCCCTTTGCCGGTCCTGCGGTCGGCAGCGCGACCGCTACGATCGGTAATCTACAGAATTTACCGGATTCAGAATCCGATCCTTCTGACCCGATAGTCACGTTGGCGAGCACGACAGTGGACTCCAGCGTGCCGATAGACCAAGTCGATGCCTGCAGCATCTCGGTGTCTGCGAGCGTCTCGCAATACAATGGACCATATCCGAACTGTTCGGTCGGCACGGAGACCGATGTATTTTTGACAAATAACTCAGACCAGACGGCGCTTTGCAGCGTTTTCTTCTCGGCCGATCCGGGCAGCGATGGCAGCGTCACTGTCAGTCCCGGTCAAACGTTCGGTGGAGCAGGCGGTGGGCTTTACTCATGTGACGCTGGCGCAGTCAGCTACGCATGTGTTCCAAACCAGGCATATGAAGCTGGAATCTGCCCTCTGCCGACGCAGTCATCAAGCGCCCTTAAAAGCTTCCTGAAAGGTCTCCCTACGGCTCGCGGTGCTCTCAAGCTCAGCCCATGAACCAGAACAGGCCAGACCGTAGTTGGCTTTCTCCCCAAAGAGCACAACAGGGAAGGGCAGTGACGCGCATGAGCGAAGATCATCGCTGGCGTCTTTCACTCAAGGCATTGGCGCTCCCCGCATCAAATCGACCTCCGTCATGCGCTTCTCATCGAATATGACGAAGATGCCGCTCGCGATCACTACGATGGCGCCGACGATTAGCGCTGCGCTCGGATACGCAGCCCAGAAGATCCAATCGATCAAGAACGCCCAGATGATGGCGGTGTATTCGAAGGGCCCCACGACGGACGCCGGCGCGCGCCGGAAGGCGTCCGTGAGCCAGTACTGACCAAGGGCACCGGACACGCCGACGGCCGCCAGCCATTTCCAATCTTCGGATCGTATCGGCTGCCAACTAGCCACGCACAGTGCGCCGGCGCCGACGCTGACCAGCGCCAAATACCAAAAGACCATGGAAATGCTCGAGTGCTTATTCCCGAGGCTGCGTACGCTGAGCGCACTCAATGAGTAGCACACGGTCGCCGCCGCTGCCGCTGCGGCGGCCGCCAGCGGGATTGCACCCTTTGACCAAGGCTGCAACACGATCAACACGCCAGCAAGCCCTGCAATAATGGCGCTCCAGCGTGCGCGGCTTACCCGATCACCGAACAACGGCACAGACAGCGCGGTCATGAGCAACGGGGCGGCCAGAGAAAATGAGTAGGTTTGTGCCAGGGTAAGCCGGTTCACTGCGAAAACGAAAGTCACCAGCATGGAGATGCCAAGAACGCCGCGCGCCACGTGCAAGAGCGGAGAGGAAGCCTTGAGATCCGCCCAGGAACGCCGCAATACGATCGGTGCAACGATGCAGATCAACGAGGCAACGCTGCGCATGCAGGATATCTGTAGCGGCGCGTAATGCGAAGACAAGCGCTTCATCGTCGCATCCATGATCGAGAAAACGCACACGGCAAGTATCATGGACGTGATGCCGCGCAGTCGATCGGACTTCATCATCTTATGGGCGCCAAAAAATGGCGCATTAGACCATGCGCTGTGGCCGGACTCCATCGCGCGGTGCAGCGGGGCATTGTCCAACAAAGGCATATGAGAGTCATCAGCCAATTGACAGGGTTGGAATTCTCCTTATACTTCGATTCTCGAATTATCGGGAATACGCAATATGAGTCTGGCTGATCGCGCAATCGAGTTGTCCGGCTACTTTCAAGTGGTCGGCGAGCGTTTGCACGGGGTCAAAAAGAACAATCCCGAGACCCGTGGCGTCTTGAGCGCACAAGAGTCGCAGCTATTGCTGAGCGTGGGGACCAAAGAGGCCCTCAAGATGAGCGAGATTGCCAAAGCGTTGCAGTTGACTTTGAGCAGCGTCACTGCGCTCGTTGACAAGCTCGAGGCGAAAGCTTTTGTGACCCGCCAACGCTCGCTCGAGGATCGTCGGATCGTACGGGTTGCGCTTACCGCCGAAGGCCGAAAATTCTACGACCTGGTGGAAGGTGCCCAGCGCGAACTCAGCATGAGCGTGCTCAAGGTGTTGAGCCGGGAAGAACAGGACATGTTGCTGGCGCTGTTCAGAAAGCTTGCCACGAAGCTTCGCGCGAGCGAAAAGAAGCGTTAATTTTTGCCTATAAGTTTCAGTTTTCGCATTATCGGAAAGTCGTATGAAAAATCTTAAATCACGCTTGGCTTATCCCAGCGCCTCGGCGAAAAGGCTTCGGTGTGATGGGCCAAGCCTTAAATCGAGCGCCGGAAAACGAAAAACAGCCGTGACGATTCAACAGCTCGAAAATGCCAGCGTATCGGCAGCCCCGTCGCGAACTCAAAACACTTGGGGTGCCTCCGTGAAAAAACGAACTGCCTTGAAAGTCATTCTTAGTCTTTTAGCGTTGCTCATTGTTTTTGTCGGTTTCGTCAAACTCAAATATGGCATGGGTAAAGAATATCCTGATCTCGGAGCCGGACTACCGACGGAGGCGTTCACTCTCGAGAAATTGATTTCACTCGACAATCCGCCCGGCAATCTTGCGGTTGCGGACAATGGCGATGTCTATTTCAACTACCATCCTTTGGCGAAAGCCGAGCGGTTCTCGCCGGTTACCGTCTTTAAGTGGTCCGACGGAAAAGTAGAGCCCTTTCCATCTCTTGAAGCCCAAAAAGACTTCCAAGGCACGTTTGGGATGACCATCGATAAGCAAGGTAGAATCTGGTTTGTTGAACCAGCAAGCTTGGATTTCAAACATACACGCATATCGGCGTTTGATCTCAAGACAAAAAAACGAGTCGAGTTCTTTGAGTTTCCCGAAGGGCAAGCGTCGTTTGCAGAAGATATTCGCGTCACGGCCGATGGTAAACACGTCATCTTGCCGAATCCCGGGCTCTTCAGGTTCACGACCTCGAGTCTTGTGATCTATTCTGTCTTGGATCACACATTCTATTCGGTCAAATCAGATCATCCTTGCATGAGCCCGGAAGATTGGATCATGCAAACACCCTATGGACCCAATCGGTTGCTGGGGGGGCTTATCAACTTTGGCGTCGGCATCGACGGAATTGAAATCAGCGAAGATCAAAAATGGCTCTACCTGGCGCCCATGACGAACTCACATGTATGCCGCATACCGATGGCGGTTGTTTTAGATCCATCGCTATCACCCGAGACCTTCAATCAGCACGTAGAGGCTATAGGACCGAAGCCAATGAGCGATGGCATCGCGATTGACCGAGAGGGCCGTGTCGTCATAACGGACGTTGAACATGGTGGGATCATGGCCTTCAACCCAGAAACGAAGGAGCTTTCTAAGCTTGGTCGATCAAAGGAAATTGTCTGGCCCGATGGGATTGTCGTCGCAAACGACGGGGACGTGTATTTTACGGATAGTTCCATTCCTTCCTATATCGATCAGCTGGTGAGACCCCCAACAGACGCCAAGCTCCGTCAACACCGGCCTTACTTTATATATCGATTAAAGAAGTCTAGGGCCACTGGGAACCCAACCTAATGGTTGCGGGATTGTACCGGCTGCGCCATGATCTGAGCTTGAACTCGTGCTCTGGAGGAGTGGCAATTTTCTCGGACGCCGCCCTGCGTCGTCTTTCTGCCGTTCCGATAATCCTCGCTGTGCCGTATTCAGTCGTTCTACTTCTAGAAAGCCGATTACCCCGCCTTCACCGAGGGAATTCAACGATTCATTCAACAATGTCGATCGATGGCTTTGTCGCGGCAGAGTCTTGACGAAGTCCCGAATCTCATCGTCACTCCGATAAATCAGTTGCCAGTCCGAGTATATGTCCATCATCGTCATGTGATGAGCTGTGTGCGGGTTGTCCCGCACTCCGGGAGTCCGAAAGTTACCGATAAGAAGATGGCCGCCCATTTTCACCAGCGAAAATAACTGCGCCGTGAGTCCGGTTACACCGCGCTCGAGATTGTCCGGCGTATGCCGGATGTAATCGTACAATCCGGATGTGTATACGAGATCGAAGCTCGCCCTGGGAATGGCGCATTTTTTATACTTGACCGGCACAAGCCATTTCTTCCAGCCCTCAAAGTCCTTTGTGTTGGCTTGCCCCGCCGTCTTTGCGTGCGGCATCCAAAATGAAAACTTACCCTTGATTATCTTGAACGCATTCACCAATCCGATCTCACAACGCGGGTCGTGAATGGAGTTGCCCAGTGCATTGATAGTGCGGGGATCGTGGTCAAGAAGTAAGAACCGGACATCGCGGTGCGGGTGTTTCGCCAAGAATTCGCGTACTTCTATTGCCGGACCGCATGCCAGATTTAGGATTCGCGATCCTTCAGGCAGCCGTTCCAGCCGCTTCGCCAATGCACGGGCGCGTTTGCGTACCGCTGTGGCTGCGGGGAGATCCAGGTAGACACGGTTCTTGGCCACTGAGAAGGGCGTGCTGCCCCGGTCGTCATTCACGCATATCATCTCCATCAGAGCTGCATCACCGGCGTATCCGCGCGGTTTGGCAAATGCATGCGCGATGAAGCTCGACTGAAGTAGCATTTCTCGATGCCATGGATGATTCTTGAGCCATCCCAACAAGATATTTCGCAATTCGGGTGTGGCAAATTCTTCGTTGACGAGGGCATGGAGTTTCTCTGCATGTGCATGCGACACATCTTTCAGGTCCCCGACAAGGCTGTCGGCAACCCCTCGATTGATCCCCTCTACGATTGGGACCAGGTCGTTGTAACACTGATCAAATAACGCGATCGCGGTGCTCCTCAGATCGCTCATTGAATTAGGTTCCGTCAGCTCGGCGATACGCTGCGGGACAACCGTGTTGGGATCGTCGAATGCTTTCATGAACCGAATAACCGAAATCCAGTTCGAATCCCGCCAAGCAACCATCCAATAGCGCAAAATGGATGGATTAGAAGGTACTAATGACGGGGGAGCGCAATACGCTACACGGTCGGCTTACCGTATCGCGTAGTGCGCGTTTAGTGCGCATCCGGGGGCGGGACACTCGGTGGCATGATCTTTCTCATGATGGGAATGAGGACCATGGCCGCGACCAGGCAGACCATGATCACCAGGAAAGTGTCGGCGAAGGCCAGCGTCTGAGCTTCGTTGAACGTCAGCCTCCAAAGCTGACGCAGGGATGCCGAGGCACCGTGCGAAGCATCGCCGCCCCAGCGCAGCGCGTCGACTGTCGCGAGCCGCGAGATAAGGGCCTGGGAGTTCGGGTTGCCGGCGGTCAGATGTTCGGACAAGTTCAAGAAATGAACGTTGGTGCGGTCGTTGAGCAGTGTGCCGCAGACCGCGATACCGATCGCACCCCCTAGATTGCGCATCAGGTTGAACAGGCCGGAGGCGAGTTTGAGGCGCTGCGGTGCGAGGCTGCCGAGCGATAGGGTGATGACGGGTGCGAGCGCGAACTGCTGGCCGAATCCACGCAAGGCCTGCGGCAAGAGCAGCTCGTGCCAGCCCCAGTCGTGCGTGATGAGTGAGAACATCCACATGCTCGCCACGAAACATGCAAATCCGAACATCATGAGCCATCGGGTATCGATGCGTCTTGCGAGGTACGTATAGAGCGGGATGGCTACGATCTGGAACAAGCCGGACGAGAACACGGCAAGACCGATTTGCATGGCACTGAAGCCGCGCACGCGTCCGAGGAAAAGCGGTGTCAGGTAGATGGTCGCGAAGATGACGATGCCGGTCACGAAGGAGAGCGCCGAGCCGAGGCCAAAGTTGCGGATCTTGAGCGCAGTGAAATCCAGGATCGGCTGCGGGTGTTTCAGGCTGCGCCAGACGAATGCGATGCCCGCAAGCCCAGCGATCCAGGCGGTGGTTGTGATCGTTGAGTCGCTGAACCACCCCCAGCGCTCTCCCTCCTCGAGCGTGTACTCGAGGCAGCCGAGCGAGAGCGCCATGAGGATCATGCCCAGGTAATCGGCGCCGCGCAGCAGCAAGCGGTTGGGTCTGTCGACCCGCACCAGAATCGGCACTACCGTCGCGACGAATATGCCCGGGATCAGGTTGATGAAGAACAGCCAATGCCAGGAGTAATGGTCGGTGATCCAGCCGCCGATTGTCGGCCCCAGCGTCGGCGCAAGCGATGAGATGCTGCCGATGGTCGCGGCAGCGATGACACGTTGATTGCCATTGAAGTAGATGAAGGCGGTGGTATAGACGGTGGGAATCATTGAGCCGCCGAGAAAGCCTTGAAGCGCGCGAAACACGATCATGCTGCGGATGTCCCAGGCCAGGCCGCATAACAGGCTGGTTGCGGTAAACCCGATGGCCGAAATGGCGAACAGCCAGCGGGTCGACATCACCCGCGACAGCCATCCCGACAACGGAATGACGATGATCTCCGCAATCAGGTAGCTCGTTTGCACCCAGGCCGTTTCGTCGGTGCCTGCGGAGAGGCCGCCGCCGATGTCGCGCAGCGAGGCGGAGACGATTTGAATGTCGAGCAACGCGATGAAAAATCCAACGCACATGGTCGCGAAGGCGAAGACCTTGGCGGTCATCGACATTTGGTCGGGCGCCAACGGCGCGGCGGCGCCCGAGGCAACGGCGCCCCGCGCAGCCGCGCCGTCAGCGGTGGCTGCCGCGTTCATGCCCTAGGGTCCGCGCTCATCGACATCGACACTCACCGAGAGCCCTGGACGCAAGCGTCCGAGCAGCGAGGCGTCGCCATCGAGCAGCACCCGCACAGGCACGCGCTGCACGATCTTCGTGAAGTTGCCCGTGGCGTTCTCGGCGGGCAAAACGCTGAATTGCGAGCCGGTTGCAGGCGCGAGACTTTCTATATGTCCGACGAAGTCGTGACCGGGCAGCACGTCGGCTGCGACGTCCACCCGCTGTCCGGGGTGCATGTGCTGGAGCTGGCTTTCCTTGAAGTTGGCGTCGACCCACAGTCCGCTGGCCGGTACTACGGAGATCAGCTGTGTGCCGATGGCAGCATAGGCACCGGTGCGTGCACTGCGGTTGCCGACCACGCCTGCGATCGGTGAGCGCAGTTCCGTGTAGCTCACGTTGAGCCGGGCGATCTCGACATTGGCGTTGGCCTCGGCGAGCGTAGCCAGCGTTTGGCGCTTGCGGGTATCGATGACCTCGAGTTCGCGCTCGGCGGCCTCGACCGCCGCTCTGCTCTTGAGTTCGAGAGCGGTGGCTTCACTGTAATCGGCGGCAGCTTTCTGATAGACCTGAATCGAGGCGGCGCCATGCGCTGACAGGTCGCGGAACCTGTCTGCATCATCGCGCGCACGCTTCAACTCGGCGTCTGCCGCTCGTACGCCCGCGCGTGCTTGATCGATGACGGCGCTTTGCAGGCGGCGGGTGGCATCGAGGTTGGCGAGTGTCGCCTGCTGTGCGTCCACGGCCGCCTGGGCCCGAGCGAGCGCCGCCTGATAGTCTTTGTCGTCGAGTTTCACGAGCAGATCGCCAGGCTGAACCGATTGGTTGTCGTTGACCGCCACTTGCTCGATGAAGCCGGCCACCTTGGGGGCGATGACGGTGATGTCTCCGCCGACATAAGCGTCGTCGGTGGTTTCGATGAATCGGCCTACGGTTACCCAGTGATACCCGTAGCCGACGATCGCAAGCACAGCGAGCCCGATCGCGAGGTACAGCCCTAAGCGCTTCAGTTCCTTCAGTCGCAAGCGATCTACGAGTCCCGGGCGAACTTCCCGATCGACGGTATCGGCGGCGGCACTCATGGTTGTTCTCCTCGAGCACTGGTCAGATAGCGGCGCCGCGTGCGTTCGGTGGCCGCGGGGCCGGGTGCAACCTTGAATTCGGGTGCCTGGAGCAGGCGGCCGCTGTGACGGTCGATCAACACCGGATCGGCGCGCGCGCCGGTGGCGGCATCGACCACGACGACGCTCTCGCCTTCCGGCGCGAAGTACTTGTTGCCCCAGGCAATCAGGCTCCAGAGCACCGGACGAAAGTCGCGGCCCTTCTGCGTCAGCACGTACTCGTAGCGGCGCGGTTTCTCGTTGTAGAGACGCTTTTCGAGGAGCCCAGAATCGCACAGCGTCTTGAGCCTGCGCGTCAGCATATTGGGCGCAATGCCCAAACTTTTCTGGAATTCATCGAAGCGCGATGCGCCGGCGAAGGCATCGCGCAAAATTAAAATGCTCCACCACTCGCCGACGCGCTCGAGGCTGCGCGCGATCGGACAGCGTGTGTCATCCAGGGATCTATGCTGCATTGGCCAGTCCTTCGTTCTAGTTACTATCATCTTGCAAGTAGCCTATCTCTGTGACTATCATTATGCAAGTGACATTCGCTAGGAAGATGTAACATGCTGAAAAATATGGATTTGCGAAAATCGCCGGCTTTTTGGCAGGCAGTCGCGCCGCTCCTTGCGCTGAGCGGTTGCGTGGTTGGGCCTTCGTACACTGGACCACCCGAGACCGGATTACATGCGCGATATCACGCGCCCTCGCCCGTGCCGGCGGCAAAGGCGGCAGAGGCTGCAGTGTCCGCGCCCGTCGCTCTGGATACCTGGTGGACGGGATTCAACGATCCGTTGCTGACCCGCATCGTCGAACGCGTCTTGAGTCAGAACCTCGATCTCGCCGCTGCGCTGGCCCGCGTGGACGAGGCGCGAGCGGCGGCACGGGGTGCGGGCGCGCAGCTCTGGCCGGCAGGTCAAGCGCAGACCTCGGTCAACCAGCTGCACCAGTCGCTCACCGGGCCCATCGGTGCGATCGCGCATGACTTGCCGGGCTACTCCCGCAATCAACGGGATTACGACGCCGGCGTGGGTGCGGGCTGGGAGCTGGATCTGTTCGGCGGCTTGAAGCGCGGCGCTGAGGTCGCGCGCGACGAGGCGCAAGCAGCCCAGTCGGAACAGATGGTACTGCGCGTGTCCCTCGTTGCGGAGGCAGCTGATGCCTACTTTCAAGTTCGCGGCGAACAAGCCCGCCTGTTGATCGCACACTCGCAGGTGGACAACGATACGCACCTGCTCGAGTTGATCCGCTTGCGCGTGGCGAAGGGCGCCTCATCGGACAAGGAAGTGGCGCAGGCGGAAGCACTGCTCGCGCAGGCGCGCGCGACGATTCCACCGCTCACCGCGGCACGCGAAGCGCAATCGAATAGGCTTGATGTATTGATGGGAGCACAGCCGCGAACCTATGCAGAGGAACTCTCGCAACCGGCCAACATTCCCGCAACACCGGCTATACCGGCGGATCAAAACGTCTCCGACCTGTTGCGCCGACGGCCCGACATCGTCACCGCCGAGCGGCGGCTGGCCGCATCAAATGCGCGGATCGGCGTGGCTGTCGCCGAGTATTACCCCAAAATATCGTTGGCCGGCGTGCTCGGATTCGACAGCCTGAGCGCGTCGCAATTCTTCAGTGCCGCGAGCTTTCAACCTCAGGCCACCGCGGGATTGCGGTGGCGCTTGTTCGATTTCGGCCGCGTCGATGCGGAGGTGGCGCAAGCGGACAGCGCGCATCGTCAAGCGTTGCTCGCTTACCGGCAGTCGGTGCTGCGCGCAACGGAAGACGTCGAGAACGCATTCACCTCGTTGGCGCAGCTGGAAATCGAGATCGATGCGCTCGCCAGTGAGGTCGATGCGCTGCAGCGCGCGCGCGATACCTCGCAGGAACTCTATCTGGCGGGCGCGAGCAGTTTGACGGACGTGCTCGATGCGGAGCGCGAGTCGCTCGAGGCACAGCAGGAACTCGCGCAAGCGCGTGCGGATTCCGATCGCGCCGCGGTCGCGTCGTTTCGGGCGCTCGGCGGCGGCTGGACGATGTGAGGTTCTGCTTGCGCGGCCCGAGCACGCTGCTGAGCATTTTTTAATCACCTCTTAACGCCGTAGCGCATAGCGTAGGCAGCGTTGAAGCGCCATTTTTTCACTTTT
>Ga0116227_10010870_pt1 | contig 15622 bp, 15 predicted proteins | sample S1TSphgellanicum_FD_89693 | JGI IMG/M metagenome (GOLD analysis project Ga0116227, IMG submission 89693) | Host-associated microbial communities from peat moss isolated from Minnesota, USA - S1T2_Fb - Sphagnum magellanicum MG | ecosystem: Host-associated > Plants > Peat moss > Unclassified... | reverse complement strand
GCGGTTGCATCCAGATGGTGCCCACCAGCGATCGGGCCGCCGTCGGCTACATGCTGGGCGAGATGGCCGGCCTGATCGATGTGATCGTGCCGCGCGGCGGCAAGAGCTTGATCGAACGGGTGCGCCAGGAAGCGCGCGTGCCGGTGATCGGTCATCTGGAGGGCGTGTGCCATGTGTTCGTCGATCGCGCCGCCGATCTGTCCATGGCCATGCGCATCGTGGTGAACGCAAAAATGCGACGCACGGGGGTGTGCGGCTCCGCCGAAACTTTGCTCGTGGATCAGGCCTGCGCAGCGACGCATCTGGCGCCGCTGGTTGGCGCACTCCTCGATGCGGGCTGCGAGGTGCGCGGCGATCAGACGACGCGTTTGGCTGACAGGCGGGTCACCGCGGCGGTCGAGCAAGATTGGTATGCGGAATATCTCGATGCCATCATCGCGGTGCGGGTGGTCGCCGACGTCGAGGAGGCGATTGCGCATATCGCGCAGTACGGTTCACAGCACACCGAGTGCATCGTGACCGGCGATGCGGGCACGGCCGAGCAATTCCTGACGCGCGTCGACAGCGCCATCGTTCTGCACAATGCCTCCACACAGTTTGCCGACGGCGGCGAATTCGGCATGGGGGCCGAAATCGGCATCAGCACGGATAAATTTCATGCCCGCGGTCCCGTGGGGGTCGAACAGCTGACCAGCTATAAATACCTGGTGCACGGCAGCGGGCAAATCCGCGATTAAAATATTCAACCGCCGGCGTCATCGTTGCTGATGGCGGCATCGACGGTGCGCGGGGGACCATAGCCTCCCGGTCCATGTTCGATCAGCACGATGCCGCAATTCGCCGGCACGTGGGCGCCGGCCCATTGGCCGGCGGCGTGCGCCCAAAGACACACCATCACTCCGCCGTGACTCACGAGCACCACATCCTCATCCGGGTGGGCTGCCGCTATGCGATCCATGATGGGCGCCACCCGTTGTTGAACGTCCTCGTAGCTCTCGCCGCCCTTGGGCCGCCAAGCCCAAGGGCGTACTTTGTCGTAGTCCGCGGCCGCCGCCAAAGAGTCGTACGAAAGACCGCGATGTGCGCCCACTTCACGTTCGTGCAAATTGAGTTCAATTTGCAGCGGCAATGCCAGTGCCTCGGCAATGACGCGTGCGGTCTCGCTGGCCCGCAGATATGCACTGCTGACCACCCACGAGGGCCGAAACAATTCAGCGATGCGGCGCGCGACCGCGCGCGCCTGATCATAGCCCAGTTCGGTCAGAGGCAAGTCGTGAGGTGAAGGGGCGAATATCCGCTCACGATTACCGCGGCTTTCGCTGTGTCGGACCAGAATGAGTCTGCCCAAGCTGGCTTTCGCCTTTGAGCCAGTCTCGGACTTGCGCGACGCCATCGAGATGGTACTGGCCTGTTACGCGATCGCCCACGCCGATCGAGATGCCGCCCATGGCCTCGACTGCCGGAAAACCCTCTTGATCGGTCAGATCGTCGCCGATGAATACCGGCCGCCGGTCGCGGAAGGGATGTTCCTGCATGAAAGAGCGAATCGCCGTCGCCTTGGAAAGCCCCCGCGGTTTGATTTCCAACATCATGTCGCCGGGCTGAATCTGGTACTGCTCGCCAACACCTTCGAGTAGTTCGTCCGCCAGCGCTCGTGCCGCATCGGCCGCGTGCGGCGCCAGTCTGAAGTGGATGGCCACCGTGCGCAGTTTGTCTTCGAGCAGCGCACCCGGATGGGAGATGGCGAATTCGCGGATCGCGGCGCGTGCGCGGTCAAGATTCGAATCGATGAACGTGCCGCCTTGCAGCGTGCCTTGTGCGTTGCGCCGCTCGATGCCGTGCAGACCGGAGGACGGCAGCCGCAGGGGCTCGAACAACCGGTCGAGCGTCGACAACTGACGGCCGCTGACCAAGGCCACGGCGCCTCCAAGACGCAGCGAGACCTGCCGCAACAGCGCCTTGATTTCCGCATCGGCCACCGTCTGAGAGGGGGTGTCGGTCAATTCGATCAAGGTGCCGTCGACGTCGAGGAACAGGCACCAATCGGAGGCCAACGGGGGCGGCGCTCGGGTCATATCGCTTCGGCAAAGGCACGCAGGCGCTCGGCGGCGTTCGTCAGCGTGGCGTCGCGTTTGGCGAGGCAGAGGCGCACCAAGGACATTGCCGGGGGCTGTGCATAGAAAGGCGACAAAGGAATGACGGCGACCTTGGCTTCGCGGATCAGCCGGTCTGAGAATGCCATGTCGTTGAGAGCGCTCAGTGCGGAGTAATCCACCAGCTGAAAGTAGCTGCCCGCGGCGGGGACCGGTTCGAGCCCGGAGCCACGCAGCAGATTCGCCAGCAAATCCCGTTTTGCTTCAAAGAACGCAGACAATCCCTGCCAGGCGTCCGGAAATGACGCCAGGTATCGAGCGATGGCATGTTGCAGGGGTGCGGCAATGCTGAAGGTGTTGAATTGATGCACCTTGCGCAGCTCGCGCATCAACGTCGCAGGCGCGACGCAGTACCCCACCCGCCAGCCCGTCGCATGCAGGGTCTTGCCGAACGAAAAAACCGCGTAGCTGCGCGCGCGAAGTTCCGGATGCGCCAGCACGGATGCATGGCGTCTGCCATCGAACAGCACGTGTTCGTAGACCTCGTCGGACAGCACGGTGATCGGCCGATCGCGAATACAATCGGCCAGCGCTTGCAGATCATCGTTGCTGGCCGCGGTACAGCTGGGATTTTGCGGGCTGTTGATGATGATCAGGCGAGTGCGATCGGTGAGGGCGCGCCGCACCTGATCCCAGTCGAAGCGGAATGCGGGCGGCTGCAACGCAATGCGGATGCAGCGCGCGCCCGACAGCCGGATGGCGGGCTCGTAGGCGTCATAGGCGGGATCGAAGATGATGGCCTCATCGCCCACGCCGACCACCGCTTGGATCGCATCGTACAGCGCTTCGGTGGCGCCGCAGGTCACGGTGATTTCGTCCTGCGGATCGAATTTCTGCCCATAACAGGTGAATAATTTGTGAGCGATCTGCTCGCGCAGGTCGATGACGCCCTCCATCGGCGCGTATTGATTGTGCCCCTGTCCGATGACCTCGATCAGGCAATTCGACAGCCGCGGATCGATCGGATAGTCCGGGAATCCTTGACCGATGTTCAGCGCATTTTCTTCGACCGCACGGCGCGACATGATGGTGAAAATGGTCGTGCCGACCTCCGGCAGCTTACTTTTGAACAGCAAGTTCGCTCTCCAATGCTTGCATGCCGCCGGCCAACGAATGCGCATCGATGCCCAGTTGCTTCAGTTGCCTGGCTGCGGCGTGGCTGCGTTTGCCCGATGCGCACAGCAGCAGCACCGGTCGATCGGGATGGTTTCGGTCCGCGGCCAACGCCGTGTCCGCCAACAGTACGGCCATGGGAATGTGCATCTCGCCGCTGGGCGCAGCGGCGACTTCCGTGTCGCTGCGGATATCGATGATATGGAAACCGCGTAAACGGGCGGCCTCCAAGGAATCCACACGGACCTCGAGTTGCGAATCCTCCGCCGCCATCCCCTGAATGTGCGCGCAAGCCGGCGCGCTGCACTCGGCGCGCCGCGGCGCTTTCAGCCGGGTGGTTGAGAAATTCATGAAGTCGAACAGCAACAATTGACCGTCGAGTTGCTGAGGGATACCGAGCAGGATCTTCAATGTCAGCAGCGCCTGCAGCGTGCCGAATGTTCCCGGCACCGGACCGAGCACGCCGGCCTCGGCGCAATTGCCGACCACTCCATCCGCCAGGGCGTCCGGCCAAAGACAGCGTAAACAGGCAAATCGAGCATCCGGCTTGTATACCTGCAGCTGTCCTTCGTACTGATACACACTGGCGAAGACTGCGGGCCGTTGCGTCAACACGGCGGCGTCATTGATCAGGTACTTGGTGCGAAAATTGTCGCTGCAGTCCACGATCACATCGTATTCGCGGATCAGCTCGAGCGCATTCGAGGCATCGAGTCGTGCCGCATGGGATTCGACGGTCACGGCCGGATTGATGGCGGCAATCGCCGTTCGGGCGAGCTCCACTTTGAGCTTGCCGACATCCGCCAGTGCGTAGATAGGCTGGCGATGCAGATTGCTGGCATCCAACCGATCGGCATCGATGATTCCCAAAACGCCGACGCCGGCACCGGCCAAGTATTGGAGCACCGGGCTGCCAAGGCCGCCGGCGCCGACAACCAACACCCGCGCAGCGGCCAGCAGCGCCTGCCCCTCGGCGCCGATCTCCTTGAGCATGATTTGGCGCGAATAATCAGGTGGCGTGTTCGTGATCCCGTTCCTCATGCGCGTGTTTGGGCGCGGCGGCGCAGTGCTCGCAGTTCACCCAGCCGGAGTCACCGCTGAGGTAGTGTTCTTTCTTCCAAATCGGCACGCGATGCTTCACCTCATCGATGATGTAGCGGCAGGCGTCGAAGGCCTCGCCGCGGTGTACGGCGCTCACGCCAACCCAGACGGCCATTTCGCCGAGCGCCAGCGAGCCGACTCGATGCACACAGAGCGCGCGTTTGATGGGGAATCTTTGCAAGGCCTCGGCAACGATCCGATCGCCTTCTTTGACCGCGAGTTCCTGAAAGGCTTCGTATTCCAACCGGGTGACCTCCCGGCCCTCGTTGTGATTTCGCACCCACCCCTCGAAGGCCACGAAGCCCCCGGCGCTCAAGTCCCCGATGTCAACACGGGCCGCCGCGGCGTCGATGGCGGTGACCGCAAAGCGAAAACGCATCATCCGCCCGCCACGGGAGGAATGAAGACCACGGCATCGCCCGCGGCGAGCTGGCGCGACCAGTCGCAAAATTCACTGTTGACTGCAACCTTGAGCTGTTCCCGCGACAACGTAAAACCGTAACGCGCCACCAGCTCGGCATACAAGTCCGCGGGATTGCCGGCCTGGGTTTCCAAAGTCTCTTCGGAGCGTCCGGCTTGTTCGCGCATCAGCGCGTAATATTGCACTTTCAGTTGCATGGGTGTGGTCTGCCTCAGTTCGGCGGCTGCCCGAGAATACTCTTCGGGCGTATTGATGTTGTCCAAGGCATGAGCGTCGATCGGTTCGATCAGCTTGGAGGCATGACGGATGAGGAATTTGCGGGGGCAAGTTCCGGCGCCGTTCTGGTAGCCCTGCAGCGCCGCCGCCGCGCTGGGCTCCCAGATTGCGCATAACGGTTCGGGCAGTCCGTCAAACGTGCTCGTATAGGCGGTGGCATGCTTGGATGCATCCCGCTCGCGCAGCAAGTGTTGAACCACGGCATCTGAAAGAAAGGGTAAATCGCAGGCCAGCACCAGCCAGGCGGCGTGAGGATGGGCCGAGAATGCCGAGCGGATCCCGATGATGGGACCCTCGCCGGGAAAGGAATCCACGATCATCGGCTTGGCCGCGCGGGTCGGCTCGGCGACCTGTGCGGCGCGCACCGAGACATACACCGGTAGGACGTGCCGGCACGCCAACCCGTAAGCGCGGTCGAGTTGTGTTTGTCCTTGGTATTCGAGCGACGCCTTGTCGCGCTGCATGCGCGAACTGGATCCGCCGGCAAGGATCAAGCCGTACAGCGGCGCGATCGATTGTTGGCCGCTCATGATGCCTCGCCGGCGCCGTAACTGCGCTTACCGCCGTCCTTGGCCAGCAGCCTCAGCTCACCGATGACGATACTGTGCGACAGCGCCTTGCACATGTCGTACACCGTGAGCGCAGCAATGCTGGCGCCGGTCAGCGCCTCCATCTCGACGCCGGTCTTGTGATGAACGGTTACCGTGCAACGGATGACGGCGGTGTCGCCGTCCAAGCTGATGGCGATCTTGCAGTTCTCGATGCCGAGCGGATGACAGAACGGGATCAGCTCGTGCGTACGCTTCGCACCCATGACGCCGGCAATGATGGCGGTATCGAACACCGGCCCTTTTGGCGAGCGCAACCCGCTGGCGCGCAGCGCCGCTGCAACCTCGGGTGGAAAGTGCACGCGCGCCTCGGCGGTCGCCGTGCGTTTGCTCGCCGGCTTGTCGCTGACATCCACCATGGTGGGACGCTGATCGGCATCCAAGTGTGTAAAGCTCATGACCGGTCAGCCGCCGATGTAAAACATTTCGATCTTCTTCGCATCCGGGTCCCGATTGCGCAGTTCTTCGCGCAACTCGCTGTAACGATCGGTACGCTGGGTCCATACCGAGCGGATCGTGCGCAGCAATTCCTCATCATCGGCACCGCCGCGCAGCGATGCGCGCAAATCCATGCCTTGTGAGGCAAACAAACAGGTGTAGAACTTCCCTTCGGAAGACAGCCGCGCGCGGCTACAGGCGCCGCAGAAAGGCTGCGACACGGATGAAATGAATCCGATCTCACCCGTACCGTCATCGAAGCGCCAGCGTTCGGCTACCTCGCCCCGATAGTTGGGCGACACCGGATGCATCGGCCAACGAGCTTGGACTCGTTCCAGCAACTCGCGGGAAGGCACCACCATGGCGGGCCGCCAGTGGTTGCGGTTGCCCACGTCCATGAATTCGATGAAGCGCACGATGACGGGAGTGCCGCGGAAATGCTCGATCAGGTCCAAGGCACCTGCATCGTTGACGCCGCGTTCGATTACGGCGTTGACCTTCACGGGGGCGAGGCCCGCGGCAATGGCGGCATCGATTCCGCCGAGGACTTGATCAAGTGCGCCGAATCCGCCGCTCAAGCGCTTGAAAATGTCCTTGTCGAGCGTGTCCAAGCTGACCGTGATGCGCTCCAAGCCGTTGGCCTTGAGGTCAACCGCGTGCCTGGCCAGCAATACACCGTTGGTGGTCAGTGCAATGTCCTCGATGCCGGGGATGGCGGTCAGATCGCCGATCAAATCCGCAAGATTATTGCGCAGCAACGGCTCACCCCCGGTCAGCCGCAGCTTCTTGACGCCGAGCCCGGCGAACAAGCTCGAGAGGCGTACGATCTCATCGAAGGACAGACGCTCATTGGACTTCAGAAATTGATAGTTCTCGTGGAATTGCTCCTTGGGCATGCAATACGGACAGCGGAAATTGCATCGGTCCATGACGGAGATACGCAGATCGTGCAGCGGACGCGCCAGTTTATCGAGCGGATGGCTGGCGCCGCGAATGTCGTGAACGTTGGTGTTCATCACTTACGACGCTACCAGCGGTAGACGCTGGTCACGAAACCTTTTGGATAGGTGTTGGGGCCGGGCGGCAATTCAACGAAACCATCGGTGCCGGCCAGGCTCAAGAAATCCCCGGAGCCGTTCGGCGCCTTGGGGTTGGCCCACGGCCGGCCCCAGTCATCGTGTTCGATGATCACCGGCAAAAAGTACGCGAGCGCGGGCTTGAAGGTCACCGGCGCGGCCAGTGCCAATCGCTCGGGCGCAACGCGCTTGGTCCCCATCGCCTCCGCGATGGCGGGAATCACATAGCGAATCAGACATACCAACGTCGATACGGGATTTCCCGGCAGACCGAACACGGCCTGGCCATGGGGCCCCACGCCGAACCACATCGGCTTGCCGGGCCGCTGTGCAATCGTGTGGAACACCTCCTGCACGCCTAGGTGCATGAGGACTTTCGGCACCAGGTCGAATTTTCCCATCGACACGCCACCGCTCAACACCAAGACTTCATGGGTGGTGAGGTGCAGGGCAAGACGATTGCGCAACTGCTTCTCGTCGTCCACCACATGATCGTCGCCGACGCGGCCAAAACCGCGATTACGCAGAGTCGCGGCAACCGCGTAGGCGTTGGAGCGGCGCACTTGAAATTCGGCGATCGGATCGCCCGGTTCGACCAGTTCGTCGCCGGTGGAAATCACCATGATGGCCGGTTGACTGCTGACGCGAACGCGCGCCATGCCGGCGGAGGCGGCCACCGCAATTTCCGGAGCGCGCAACAACGTGCCCGACTCCAGCAGCAACTTACCCTGGCGGCTGTCGCTGCCGCGCCGATGAACATTGTGATAAGGAGCCGTCGCGACATTGGCCGTCAATGCAGCAAAGCCGTCTTCGATTCCGAGCTGTTCGACGGGAATGACGTTATCGCAACCCAGCGGCAACATCGCGCCGGTCATCACTTCGATGGCGTCATCCGCCGAGTTGAGTTTCAAGGGCGGAGCGCCGGCGGCCTGCACGCCCTGAATCCTGAAACGCTTCACGCCGCGCCTGAGTGCTTCGCTGTCCACCGCGATTCCGTCCATGGTGACGCGGTCGAAGGGCGGATGATCGCGCTCGGCATACACGTTCTCGCGCAGCGTTCCACCGACACACTGCGTGAGGGGCAGTGATTCGATGGGAAGACACGTCAGCCGAGAGTAGATGGCCTCTTCGGCCAGACGCGGTGTAATGAGCGTACTAGCCTGCATATGTTGAAAGTTGCGGCGGAATCCTCCGCCGCTTTGCCGATCACTTGTTCTTCGCCTTGTAAATCCTCAACTGTTCGTTGAAACGCCCGACAACGGCCTGCAATTCATCCACGGCAGCGTTGTTCTTTTGAGCCAGGATACTTTGCTGGTCGGCGGCCTTCTTCTTCTCGTCTGCCGTGAGCTTGGACGGGTCCTTCGGCACGGCAGCATCCATCTCCAGCTTGATGCATTCCAAATAACCGTTCATGTCGGCGTTATAGCGTTTGAAATCCTGCGCCGCGGCGATCATCTGATCCTTGGTGGCGGTGGCGCCGTCCGGCGGAGCATCAGGCGCTTTCGGATAAACGCAAGTTGCCAAAGCCTGACTTTGCGCGGCCAATCCGGCGGAAATGAGTACGAACGGTATCCAAGCCTTCATCGGTAACCCTCTGTTTATCGGTATGAATGTGCGAGACATAGCGCTCGATCTTACGGCCAAGGGCCAAGCGCCGCCAGCGCCGCTCCAAAAAACAATAAACCGTTGATCGGATGGTATATTTTGAGATGGCTTTGCGCTGATTGGTTCCTTATTTTGTGTCTTTTGGCTCGAAACCAAGGTGAAATGCGGACCCGGTTGTCCGGCGGGTCCGGCGCTGCTTGAAGACATGCTGCAATCCGAATCCATGCCCCTTAAAGACGAGAACGCCGAATTGTGGCGGCGAGCCGCCGCCTGCGGCGGTCAACCCATTGCAGATGCTGCGGGAAATACCGCGCTTACCCAGTTTCAAGATATCGCGCGGGACAACGGCCTGGCGGGCGGCTTGCGTACTTTCGCGCGCGTCAGTGATTTTCGACTGGTCTTGGACGGAGTGCATGCCATGGATATGGGCGAGGCCGACCAATACCTGAAGCGCAGTGCCTGGGCGGGTACCTGGCGGGAGAGCTCGCGGGGGAGCTCAGCCGACGGAACGCTCTTGTATGCCGTCGGCGAGGTAGCGCTCGCCAGGGGCCGGACCTATGAATATCGGCAGGTATGGCAGTTCGATGCCAAGGTGGCCAACTGGGGCATCAGACTGTTGATGCTCCGGCCGTTGGAAAAAAAATAGCGGGACCGTGTCGAATTGTCCCGGTCAGGTTCGACTAGGTAACGGGTGGTCTTCAAGGTGAGGCGGGCGGTGGGCCGCCGGCCGTTTGACTATCGCTGCGCAGCGCCGAGCTGCGCGCGGCGGCGCGGGTCGATTCGTCGGTCGTGGCCGGAATTTCCTGCGCGGTGACGGTCGTGGGGTTGGTCACCAAAGGGTTATCCCGCAGCTTCACGTATAACACTCCGGCGACAGGATGCGGCACCGGCAACGCCGCTCCCAAGAATCCATCAGGTACTTTGACAGCGTTCGTGAATTGCGCATCGCCCGAGACGGAGTCGAGCAGGAACAAATTCTGACCGGAAAGTTTGCAAGCCAACTCCGGGGTTGCCGGACATTTCAGATCTTGCAAACGCGGCAGGCGCACCAGATTTGTCAAGGGTCGCCAGTCCCCGGCCACTCCCTTCGATACGACTCGAAACTGCAACGGACCGAAAGCGGCTCCGCCGAAGGCCTTGGCCGGATTCAAGGTCGCTACGGCGACGTGTGCGTTTTCCAACATCATGCCGCCATTGCTGAAACTCAAGGTGCTGGTCGAACCTTCATCGGCCGTGGCGACTTCGATGGTTTCATCGTGGGCAAAACTGACCGGCGAACTTGAGCGCAACGAAAAGGTCAGCACCGCATCCTGCGGAAGTTCACCCTGATCGGTGAGCTGAATGTTGCTGGCGCCGCTCAAGGACGAGCCTTGCACACTCATGCCTATCAAAGTCGCCGCCGGGCGCGGGGCATCGACGGTTCCCGACAGCGAGAAAGTGCGTCCATCGCGCAGCGTGACCTTTGCGGCGATCAGGTGCTCCGGCTTCAAAGCGGCACCGGCTTCGGGGTCCTGGGCCACCATGGGCAGCTCATCCACGCCATGCTGGCTGGTGAGTTCGCCGGGCACAAAGACTACGCCCTTCATGGACAAGCTGGCCACTTCGTCGAGCCGGCTGCCTTTGAGCGTGCCGACGCTATCGCCGGCATGCATCGCAAAGCCGTCGAAATGTCCGGCATCCGCAAAGGTGTGAATGACCACGGATTCCGGTTGGGCCGCGCCGTATTGCTTGACCAGGAGGGTCATGGCGCCCGGAGAAGATTCCTGCAGCGGAAGCTTCACTTCCAGCTCATCCGGCCTTGTGGTTTTCCAATCCACTTTCAGTTCCTTACCCGCCGGATCCTTCAACATGATGGCATCGACACAGCTCACGCTGTCCGCCTGCAGGTGCACCGTGTCCTGGCGCCCGACGATCAGCGCCGACTCATCCCCTGCAGCCAATTCCCAGGATTTCGCGTGCACGTTGATCAAGCGGAAAGTCGGTCCCTCGTACGGATCGAACCCCCAGAAGCCTTTGAGCGAGGCTTGTACGTTGTCGCCGAGGACTGCGCCTCCCAAGGCGCTGGTGTCGATGACATAACCGCCTTGCATCGGATCGGCGACGGCAGCAAGGTCGATAGTCTTGCCATCGCGGCCCGTGACCTGGAGCATCAAGTCGTGAGCATACCCCGTGGAGAATGCCAGCGGCGCCCCGTCAACAGGCAACACCAGGGTCGAACGGCGCACGCAATAGATTTCCTTGGGGTCGACGGCATGCAAGGGCGGCAATTGAGCACTCTCGACGGCCGGCAGAGCGATCACCAACACCGACATCGGGTTGTGAAAAGAAGGAGCCGTGTTCAGGGTCAAGATCAATTTGTCGCCTCGTTGCGAGGCCAGCGCGGGTATGTATTGATATTGCGCTGTGCGAAACGAATCGAAGATTCGGGCAACGTCGAGCACGGAAGCGATGTAGGGACTGTAATACCCATAGCTGAGCTGCGGTGTGTAACTGGCTTCCATGGCCAAGTCACTGCCAGGGCCTGAGGTGAGCGCTTCGACGATGGACGTGCTGTGACCATCATTCAAGATGAGCGACTCCTGGCCTTGCATGAGACAGGGAGCCTGTAATTCCGGGAGTCGATCCAGGCATCTATCATCCACTTTGATGGCGAGACTGCGTGCCAATAACGGCGCTGCCTCCTTCAATTTCGCAGGATCACCTTGGTTGAGCTTCTGAATCGAGGACAGAAATCGCTCCAGCCGCGAACGATCCAAGGCCGCTTGATTCAGATCCTGTGAAGTGCGTACGAATGCACCGGGCCGGCCTCGAACCGCGCCCACCAGCGTGCGGAAGTCGCCGCCTGTCTGCGGAGCCATGAAAAGCAGCACTTGCTGCGCGCCTTGAGGCACCGTGACCTTGAGTCCCTCAGCACCGCATTTGCCGGTCCACAATTTGCACGGAAAGAACCAGTTTTCCGGCGGCGGATTGGTTGCGCCGCTCAAAAACGCTGCGACCATCAAATAGTGAGCCGACTGGGTCGAGGGCAAATCCGCCTTGATCCATATCTGGTCGCCGGGCGACAGATTGGGGACTTCCGACGCCGGCAATGTCTCGCCCGCCCGCGTGACTTTGACCTCCAGCACCGGACCTGCCAAGTCGAATGGCGCGGGAGCGGCATTGGAAAAAGAGGCGAAGGCAAAGCTCAAAATCAAGAAAAAGCGACGAAAAACCATGCTGATACACAACCTATCGGTCCGGCTACGCCGAAATTAGAGTCTACTGAGGCTCAAGGGTTCATGAATGGGGCGCAGCTAACCACGCAGTTAAGTTTCCGAAAGGCCGCCGCGGCCAGTACACTGCGCATCGGGCGCCCGTAGCTCAGCTGGATAGAGTACCTGGCTTCGAACCAGGGTGTCGGGAGTTCGAATCTCTCCGGGCGCACCACCACTTCTCGATCCGAGGATCATCGGCAGGCTGGTACCGTCGACCTCGATACTTTCGAACTCCCGACCGACAACAAGGCGAGTTCGACGACTTGACCGTCTTCGGGCAAGTCGGACGTCGACGCGCGCAGCGTGGCGGCGGTCCGGAGCGAAGCGGAGGACGAGCGGCGCAGCCGCGAGCAATCCGTCCGGGCGCACCACTATATGAAAGTTTTGTGGCTACTGAAGCCTACTAGCCGGTCAGCAGCTTATTCGAACCGCCGACGGACGAAAAGGCGAGTTCGACAAATCGCGTCAGCGATTTGGTCGCCCGTAGGGCGAGCCGAGCGTTAGCGAGGCCAAGGGGCCGCAGGCCCCGAAGCAATCTCTCCGGGCGCACCACCATTTTTTTAATCCGAGGATCATCGGCAGGCCGGTACCGTCGACCTCGATACTTTCGAACTCCCGACCGACAGCAAAGCGAGTTCGACGACTTGACCGTCTTCGGGCAAGTCGGACCGAAGCAACCCGCTACTCGTCAAAATAACCTTCGCCGGTTGGAAAATAGAAGTCGTAACGCTTGCTAAGGTGCTTGAGGATCGGCTCGATGTCGACGGCAAGTTGAAGGGCCTGTAGTGAGTCGGCGCCATATATTTCGCCACGGTTCGCGAGCCACAACCAAAGCCGTTGATCTGGATGGGCAGAAGCAAGAAAGACTGGCGCGCTGGTTTGCCACGCAGTTGCTCGGACTGTGCCCAAAATGCGTCGCGGATGGCGGCAGAACGCCGGTCGACACACGCGAGCCGTTGAATCCGAGGACCGTCGTTTTGCGAATGGGTGGGATATCCTTTCACCCTTGCCGAGTTGAATATGCGAACGTTCATTCGTGCGGTGCTCGTCACCGCGATTGTCATACCTCAGTTGTCGCTGCTTACGGCTTGTGCGTCCACTGCGACCAGACCGATTCCGACAGTGTCCCAGGTAGATCTGGCCCGTTTCATGGGTCCTTGGTATGTGATCGCAAGCATCCCCACTTTCACCGAAAAGGAGGCATTTGGGGCCATCGAGTCCTATGAACTCAACCCGGACGAATCCATCGCGACAACCTTCACGTTTCATAAAGGCGCATTCGATGGGCCCCTTAAAACCATGAAACCGACTGGATTCGTCCGCGATAGCAGCAATGCCACTTGGGCGATGCAGTTCGTTTGGCCCCTGAAGGCCGAATATCTGATCGCCTACGTTGACCCGGATTACTCAGAAACGATTATTGCCCGCAATAAGCGCGACTATGTTTGGATCATGGCGCGCACGCCCGAAATCGCGCCTGAGCACTATCAGCACTTGGTCGATCGGGTGGGACAACTGGGTTACGATTTGTCCAAGCTCAAGCGTGTTCCGCAGCGCTTATGACGGCCCTTGGGCGTTCTCTTGATAACAGCGATGCACGAGATCGCTGCCATAACGCGCGACCACGTCGGGAGGCGTCGAAGCTTCGGTCACTTGTTGAAACTCGAACTTGATCGGATCTTCGTTGCTGATGCCGCGCGGACTCACCGTCGCCAGCAGATAGCCGTAAACCAAGGTTTTCGCGAATTTCGCCAAGGATGCGGTCGGCGGCAGCGCATAGCGAAAGGCGCCGGCAGTCCCAATGATCCAACCCGGCAAGACCCCGCCGTGCTCGTGCCAATAGGGTGTATCGAAGATTCCTTCCATGACGTAGTGAGAATGCGAAGCGAGCACGTACACGGGTTTTACTTTTTTGACTTCCAGTAGTTCAGCATAAACCTCGAGCCCCGTAGCCTCGGGCGTGGGTGAGTCGCTCATGCTGTGTCCTCGCGCGAGGCTTTCCGGCAATGCCTCATGCATGCCGACGACCACGGCGCGGATGCCGGCGTTTTGCTGATCGCTTTGCAGAACCGCCTTCAACCATTTGAGTTGCGCGGCATCGAACTGGTCGACGGTGGCGTTATCTAGAGTGATGAAATCTATACCGTCGCGGATCCAATGATAGTAGGGGCGGACCAGGTGGTCCTGTGGATCGTCGTTGAGACGTTGTTCGCGAAGTGCCGGCGAGTCAAGCCAATCGGCGAATGTCAGCGTAAATTCTGCCCGGGATTTAGGTGGGATGGTCTCGTGATTGCCGATCCCCAAAAAAAACGGGGTTTCGCCGAATGGCTCGATTTGACTGCGCTGGAAGTCAATCCAAGCCGATTTCTCATAGTCACTGATGGTGGCTTTCGGATTAAGACTCCGATAGTCATCGTCGAAATCGTAGATCGCACGCAAATCGCCCAAGTGCCAGTAAAAGGCGCTGCGATGTAAATGCGCTGCTGCTGCAATGGACGGCATCACCACGTCGCCGCAATTGCGTGAGTCCCCCGATACCATGAAAGTCCAAGGGGCATCAGCAGGCTTTTTCGGACCTGCCCAAGCCCCGCTGCAGAATGCGGTGACGAGGATTCCACAAAGGAATTGCCGGCTGCATGGCATCGATCTAGTGAGTTTCATGAGGGATATCATACGACAAGACATTGCGGGGATGTCCGGGGTCAACCGACGAGCTTTATCAAGGACTGAGCCGCCGCGGGGTTGCTGACTTTGTGTCCGCCAATCACATATAGGAACACGTCACGCGATTTCCCTGTTTTGCGTTTCGCTTCCACATACTCAAGACCTTTCGGCGCCTTACCAGACGCCCATTCGCGCGTGCGCGTGGCCCAGAGCTTGAGCGCCGCACCTGAAAGCCCGACTTTATGCTCCGGCTGCGTGCCCATGATGCGTGCATAAATGAAAGGGGCGGTCGGGTCCGCAATCTGCGGATGTTCCGAGTCGCCTGCCATGACGATGGCCATCCCGTGCTCGCGCATCATGGCGACGAAATCTGGTGAGCGAAAGCTCTCGTGCCGAACTTCCACCGCATGGCGTAGCGGCCGGCCTTGCGCCTGCTTCGGTAACAGTGTCAGAAACGACTCGAAGTCCGACCGTTCGAAGTGCTTCGTCGGCAGGAACTGCCAGTTGATGGGGCCCAGCTTTTCTTTCAGCTCCATCACGCCCCCTGCCAAAAACTTCTCAATCGATCCGGCGGCGCTGGCGAGCACTCGGCGATTCATGACGAAACGCGGAGCTTTTACGGAAAATAAGAAACCTTGCGGCGTCTCATCGCGCCATTTGGCGAAGGTCGCGGGTTTTTGTGAGCCGTAGTAGGTCCCGTTGATTTCAATGGAGGTGAGTTGTCGACTGAGATATTCGAGTTCGTCCTTCTGGGTCAGAGTCTTTGGATAAAACGCGCCGCGCCACGGCTCGTAGGTCCAGCCGCCGACGCCGATTCGAATCTCGCCCGACGCCATCACCTGACTGCGGTCGAAGTCGCGCTGATTCGGATGAAGGCCATCAAACGTGAACTGCGCATCCAAACTGCGGCAAT